>ERZ887830.201-NODE-201-length-39521-cov-12.189125_pt1 | contig 39521 bp, 46 predicted proteins | sample MGYA00521101_ERZ887830 | MGnify/ENA primary metagenome ERZ887830 (study PRJEB32303, sample SAMEA104408592) | aquatic metagenome | biome: Marine water; feature: Pelagic; material: water | place: Baltic Sea | collected 2014-06-05T16:38:00 | depth 1,762 m ... | reverse complement strand
TCCATTTTTTAATAAAACTAACATATGTCAGTTTGATTACTATAGGCAATTAAACAAAATAGAATTATTCGTTAATATTGTAGAATTTTCCGAGCATACCAATCATGAAATACGTGAGTAGGAAGATCCATAAGGGGAGAAAAGAACCCCCCATCAAAATGTTTAGCATAACGACCCTTATGCATACCCTCAACTACAAATATATCCTCTTCGAAGACTGTTTTCCATAAATGTGCATTTTCTAATCTTGTGGACTGATATTTTTGATCGAGCATTTTTGGATCAGAATAGTATATTTGAGTATGTTCAATTATTTTCTCAGAAGATACCGGTTCAATAATTTGATTAAATGTATGATCTCTCTGAACACCCATAATAAGATTAGGGAATAATACAATATACTCTCCTTTAGAATTCCATTCAGAGCCAAGATTTTTGAAATCTTTAAATTTTTTACCAGTTGAAAAAATAGGATTATATTTGTAGCTAATTTGTCCTGAATAGTTTCCGTAATTGACAATATTTTCATGGTCTTCCAATTTAGAATAGCTATTTAAACCAGGATGAACCCAAGGCAAATGGTAAGCTTCTAAGTAATTTTCTACAGCTAATTTCCAATTGCTATTTAATTCTAACTTAAAAGAAGACTCTGTTTGATCTGTATATAGTTCTTGATCAAAAATTTCCCACCTTTTGATAATAGAAGCATGCATATCTTCAAATTTAGGAGCATTGCCGTCAGGATTAACAAAAACTACTCCTCTCCAAATATGTGTTCTTACTTCAAATAAGTTTAATTCATTTTTATCGATACTCTCATGAAAGTTAATTCCAGGACCTCCAATGTGAGGTGTAGCACAATTTTCTCCTGTTTGTTTATAGCACCATGAATGATAACGGCATCTTATAGCACCTTTTAAAACAGTAGGCTCATCTATAAGTTTCATACCTCTATGTCGGCAGACATTTTGAAAAACTCTTACTTTATTATCTTCCTTACTTCTTACTATAAGCATAGGATTATTAAAATAGGTGACTGGAATAACCGAACCGGGTTGATCTAAATCATTTATAAAACCAATGGCAAACCAACCGTTGTTAAAAATTTTCTCTTGTTCAACTTTTAAACATGCGTCTTCGGTATAGTATTCATTTGGTATTCCCTTTGCTTTTTTAATATCTAATAAACATAATTCTAATTGATTTTTTTTAAGAATATTATTTTTTGGAATTTCTATTTTCATTAAAATAATCTTGGATTACAAAATTTAAAAATTCAATTAGAAAGTATCTTTAGCTAGTCTCATTTTTCTAAAAACTTCAACCGGATCTTCCGAATTATATAGCTTTTGGAATACTTTTTCATCACATCGTAAAAATGGATTTAAACTCAATTCTTTTTGAAGTTCAGTTGGTAGAGTTGGCCGAGCGTCTGATCCCTGCTTTTCAATCCATTTTCCATATGAGATTAAATCTTCATTTTCAGGATCAATAGATAAAGCAAAAAGAAGATTACTATGTGTATATTCATGTCCGCAGTAGATGAGAGTTTCTTTTGGTAATTTTTTTATTTTTGTGAGTGATTGCAAAAATAATTCAGGCGTTCCTTCAAACATCCTTCCACATCCTAGGCTAAATAAAGTATCACCTGCAAATAATATCGAATAATCCTGATTGAAATAACAAATATGCTGCACAGTATGTCCAGGTGTAGAAATTATTTTATAAGTGTTATCAAAAATATCAATTTCATGATCAGATTTAACTTTAATATCAGTATTTGGTAATTGACTATCTAGTTCATGCCCAATGACTTTTGCATTGTATTTTTTTTTTAAATCCTCTACGGCTGCTGTATGATCATCGTGATGATGAGTTAGTAATATATGACTTAATGAGCAGTCATTAAGATCTAAAATTTTTTCACACATTTCTAGATCTGAAGGATCTACTATTGCTGCTTCTTTTGCATGAGGCAGCTTAATTAAGTATCCGTAATTATCTGACAATTGAGGAAAAATATATATATTTGGTTTTTGCATTGAAATAGCATGTTAAGAAAATTAAATATAAAATACAACTATGGAAATTAGCGCATCAACCATCCTTGATTTTTATAACTCGCAATTAGGGAAAATTGTTGAATTAGAAACAGCTAATAACATTTTACAGGCTATAGATAAACATCAAGCAAAAAAAATCTGTGGTTTGGGATACACCTACCCATATCTTGATTTTTTAAAGGAATCATATCCACAAGCTTTATTTCATGAAATGTCACCAGATTTTTTAGGATCAATTAAAAAAGAAAATTCAAGCATGAAGCAAGAGGTGGTTGATGAATATTGCTTACCTATAGGACCCTCTACGATAGATATAATGGTATTTTCTCATATTTTAGAATTAGTGGAGAGACCAGAAACAGTCATTGAAGAAGCTTGGAGAGTTCTAAAACCTAATGGTATTTTAATTTCTATAGTTCCTAGAAGGGCTGGTCTGTGGACTAGGTATGATAATAATCCATTTGGTTACGGGCGATCATTTTCAAAAAAACAATTAACCTATCTGCTCAATCAATTTTTTTATTTAGATGGTAGTTCTTATTATCTGTATACGCCTCCTTGGAAAAACTTTGTTAATTATAGATTATCACCTTTGGTAGAAAAAATAGGACCCATAACTGTCCCTTTTTTAAGTGGATTAAAGATGCAGGTGTCAAAAAAAATTGTCTATGTAAAAAGTAATCTAAAAATAAAAAAATCTAATTTGCAAAGAAATTTAGCTGCCATTTAATAATCACAAGACTTTTAATTAATACCTTAATCAGTATAATTTTTTCTTGTTAGATTATAGTTACTATTTCATTGTTTCTATTTGTGTATTGTTATTTTCAATTTCAAAATCTGGTTTTTCTGGTGGTGGATTAGCTTTAGTATCTGTGACTGTACTCTCAATTAATTATGGCCCAATTAAAGCCATATCAATACTTATGCCATTATTGATAGTTTGTGATTTGATGGCTGGATATTTGAATAAAAAATTTTTCGATGCTAAGATTATATTTGGTCTTTTCCCATTTACTTTCACTGGTGTAATTTTAGGCACTCTACTTTTTAAATTTATTAATTTAAGTGCAATGAGTATTTTCATTGGTTCCATGTCACTCATTTATATCTTCTTTAACTATCTTTTAACTAAGTCGATCTTAAGAACTGTGCCGCTTAATGGCAGTAAAACATTTTGGGGGACTTTAAGTGGTTTCACAAGTTTTTGCCTTCACTCTGGTGGATTACCAATGAATACTTACCTTTTAACTCAATATAAGAAAAAAACGGAGTTTGTTGCTACGCTAGTATTTAGTATGGCTATTATTAATATTTCAAAAATTGTTCCATATTTTTATTTGGATATTTTATCAATAAAGCAGATTCAAGAATACATGCTGTTTTCTCCTATTGCTATCTTTGGAGTTATTCTAGGTCACTGGATGAATAAAAAATTAAGCGATAAGTCATTTTTTACTATCATCAATATTTTCATTGTAGTGGCTTCTTCGAGGCTAATATATGATGGTTATATTGGTTTATAGTATTGTTTGAAAAAATGAAATTAGATCATCTTCATCTTTAAACTTTTTCATTTCGGCTGCATTAATTATAATAGAATTTTTTTCATTTATTTTTTCTATACAAAGAGGAAGTTCATTTTCAAATCTCTCCAAATTGTGCTCAATTAAATCTTCTTTGTGTAAGAAAACAAAATCATGTAGAGAGTTTTCTATAAATTTTTTCCATTTTTCTTTCATTCCTATATTGAAAGTAATTTTACATAAACTACATTTATATGTACTGGGTGATACATATTTATGAACTAAATCCAGAGTGCTATTCCATCTACCACCCTTTGCATTATAAATGAAAATAAATTTTCTTTTTTGATTTAAGGCCATTAAGTCGATAAATTAAATAAAACTTCATTACAAAAAATATTGGAAGGAGATTTAGGAAAAATAAATTTTTTATTTTTTCTTACATCGTATGTTTCATTGATTGTGAAACCAACTTTCTTCGCCAGAACAGTAAAATCCTTAATGCTACAAGGATGAATATTTTGTGTATTAAACCATTGGTCCCCCTCTGACTTTTCTAGCAAGTTGTCAAAGCTACCTCTGACAGAAAAATTAAATACTTTTTTATAATAATTTGAATTATCAAAGCTAATGATTATATTTTTTCCAACTTTTTTTAGAAGATTTAATAGTTTATCAGGTGCGTTTACCGTTTGAATTGTTTGAGTTAAAATACAGTAATCAAATTGATTATGAGGAAAATCTTCTAGAATCTGATTGATATCTCCCTGAACTACATCTAGTCCATCTTCTAAACATTTCACAACTTCTTCTTGGTTAATTTCGACACCTTGAGTATGCACGTTATCTTTTTTATTAAGAAGACTTAGTAATTCTCCGGATGAACAGCCAATATCAAGAACTTTCGATCCATTTGGAATAATATCCAATATTATTTTATAATCGTTTCTCATTTATAATTTTATTCCTTTTAAGAATCCTGAAGTAATTTTAAATAATTGTGGTTCGTCCAATAAAAAACTATCGTGTCCTCTATCAGATACTACTTCAGCAGAGCTCACTAAAGACCCAATTGAATTTAATAAGGATACTATTCCTCTAGATTCTTTTGTTGGAAATAGCCAATCACTTGTAAAAGAAAGTACTAAAAATCTTATTTTATTTTTAATAATAGATTCCTTATTTTTTATTAGTTGTTCTGAAACGTCAAAATAATCCATTGCTCTTGTCATATATAGATAACTGTTGGCATCAAATCGATCCACAAAGCTTTTCCCCTGGTATCTAAGATAGCTTTCAACTTGGAAATCAATGTCAAATCCAAATGATAGATCTTGTTTTTCCTGAAGGTTTCTTCCAAATTTCTTTTGAAAAGCAGCATCTGAAAGATATGTGATATGCGCAATCATTCTTGCAACGGAGAGTCCATTCTCTGGTTTAGTGTCTTCAATTATGTAGTTACCTTTTTTCCAATTAGGATCTAACATAATTGATTGTCTTCCAGCCTCATCAAAAGCTATATTTTGTGCAGAGTGCTTGAGTGCGCCTGCAATTGAAATTATTGATCTCAATGATTCTGGATAGGTTGCAGCCCATTGCAGAACCTGCATAGAGCCCATCGATCCCCCAACCACTGAAAGTAATTTATCTATTTTTAATTCGTCAACTAATATTTTTTGTACTCTAACCATATCTTGTATTGTAATTGTTGGAAATTCTATCCCATAAATTTTATTTGTTTTGGGATTGATTTCATTAGGCCCTGTTGTACCCACACAACCTCCTAAAACATTTGAACAAATAACAAAGTATTTATTTGTATCAATGGTCTTTCCAGGACCTATCATAAGATCCCACCATCCCGTTTTTTTTGTGATAGGGTTTTTTTCTGCTGGAAATTGATCTCCAGTTAAAGCGTGACAAACAAAAATAGCATTACTTTTATTAACATTTAATTCACCATATGTTTGGTATGCTATTTCAAATTCATCAAGTGTTTTTCCACTATCTAATACTAACTGTTCATTGCATTGCAAAACAAAGCCAGGATACTTACTATTTTTAATAATTTTTCTCATAATAACTTTTGATTTAAAATTACATATTATGAGTGAAGAAATAAGCGCTTTAGCTGTTAATCACCCGCAAGCTGTAATCAAATCGGTGTTATTGGGATAATCGCTAAATTGGATATATTGTCAATAGATAATTAGTGATTTTAATGCTAATTAGTTTAATTATTGATAAATAAGCAGTCAAAATGGTAAAAAAAAATAATACATATCAGGGTGGGGCAGAGGAATTCAAAGGCTTTATTAGGCTTTCTTCTAATGAAAATAATTATGGACCAGCAAATTCAGTTATTAAAACTATTAAAAAAAATACACATCACTCAAACATTTATCCTGAAATTAATAGCCAATCGCTTGCGAAGCAGATAGCAGTATTTAATAAAATTCCAAATGAAAATGTGATAGTAGGCGCTGGTTCTGATGAAATTCTTCAGATGATTTTCCATGCTTTAACAAAACCGGGAGATCTAGTTATGCATACAAAATATTCATTTGCGATGTATGAAATCTTTGCTAAAGCTTTCAATTGTAAAAGCGTTATTTATGATGATAGTTCTTTTCAATTTACTTTAAAAGATTTTAAGAAAAAATATTCTCCTAAAGTAAAAGTGATATTTCTTGCTAACCCTAATAATCCAACAGGTTCTATTTTTTATAGAAAAGAGTTATTAGAATTTATTAAATCAATAAATAAGAAAACATTTATAGTTTTAGATGCAGCTTATAGTGAGTACATTCAGGACTCTCGTTACAGTGATGGGTTAGAATTTGTAAAAAAATATAATAATATAATAGTCACAAAATCATTTTCTAAAATTTTTGGTCTTGGTGGCTTGAGAGTTGGATGGGGTTATGCTCATATAGATATAATTAAAAAACTTTACCAAGTAAAAAAACCTTTTAACGTCAACAGACTAGCTTCTGAGGCGGCTATTGAGTCATTAAAGAGTACAAGTTGGTTAAAAAAACAATCAAAATTAAATCAAAAGAATAAAAAATTTTTTATTAAAGGCCTCAATAATACTAAATTTGAAATTATTGATACCCTAGCAAATTTTATTTTAATTAGATGTAGATCTGAAAAAATGACAAATCAATTCTCTCTATTTGCTAAAAAACATAAAATAACATTACGAGTACTGAGCTCTTATGGGCTTAAAAACTACATAAGAGTTACCATTGGCACTGCTGAAGAAATGCAAATAGCTATGAAAGTTTTTAACAAATTTTAATGTTTGCAAATATCTTAATTATTGGTTTTGGTCTTATTGGTTCTTCTATTGCTAAGGGTGTCCAAAAGAATAACTTGTCAAAAAAAATTACAGTATTTGATACTGATAAAACGGTCAAAAAACGTATCGTTTCTTCAAAATTTAAACATGTTTATCATGTTGCTAAAATTGAGAATGCTATATCAGATGCAGATTTAATCATTATCTGTATACCTGTACTTGAATACGAGAGAGTTTTTATAAATATCGCTAAACATGGAAAGTCAAATGTAATTGTCACTGATGTTGGTTCTACTAAATCAAATATTGTAAAACTTTTTAATAAAAATTTTAAATCAAAATTTTCTTATGTGCCATCCCACCCAATAGCTGGTACTGAAAAATCAGGATTAGAAAATGGTTTTCCAGAACTTTTTCATAATAGGTATAATATTATTTGCCCTACCGATAACAAAAAAACAAAAAACGTAATCACCATTAAGAAATTTTGGGAAAATTTAGGTATGCAGGTTGATATATTGTCTGCTAAAGAACACGATAGAATACTTGGAATAACTTCACACCTTCCTCACTTACTTGCTTATTCTCTAGTTCGCACTGCTATGAAGACAGAAAAATCTATGAAATCTAATATTATTAAATATTCTGCTGGAGGGTTCAGAGATTTTACAAGAATAACAGAAAATAATCCAAATATGTGGCGTGATGTATTTCTCGCTAATGAAAAAATTATTGTTGAACTTTCAAAATCTCTTATCAAAGAAATTAAAGAGTTTGGTCAAGACATGACAAAAAAACAGTCTAGTAAACTTCACACCAAACTAAATGAAACCAGAAAAGTGAGAAAAGGTATTATTAAAGCCAAGATGGCAGGTAAATTTATTCCTAATGATTAAGACTATTAATATCAGATTTTAGTTTTTTTAAAAAATCTTCTTTACTCAAGCCTGGCTGAATAGGATCTTTAAATTCAATAATTATCTTTCCAGATTTCATTTTATTATTTTTTGGCCAAAATTTTCCTGAATTGATTGCTATTGGGACCACTGGCTTATTTGAGTTTTTATATATTGAGTAGATGCCTGGCTTCAATTCAGGCTGATTACCGAATTCAGTTCTCGTGCCTTCAGGGAAAATGATTACTGGTCTAAATTCAGATAATCTTTTAGTTTCTTCATTTACGTATTTTATACTTTTAATTCCTTGACTACGATCAATAGCTATCATGTCAAGTTTTTTTAAATACATCCCAAATAAAGGTATGCTTAGTAATTCTTTCTTTAATATATAGGAAGGGTTATAGAATAGACTATTAAAATAAATTGTTTCAAAAATTGATTGATGTTTTGATGCATATAAGTAGCCATTGTTATAATGCTGATTATTTTTAACTTCAACTTCAATATTACAGCAAACTCTTAAGCTCATAAGCATATTATTTGTAAAAATTTTTACGAAAAACCTAAATTTTTTATAGGAGCTAAATATTCCAAAAACACTAAATATTAAAATTAGTGCACTGGAAAAGTAAAAAAGAATTAAAAATCTAATCTTCATATTTTTTAATGAACACTATCCTAGAAATTACATATTTAATATATTCAGAAAATAATTTTTCTAGAGGAATAATATCTTGTTTGTAATCAATTGGGTAAGCTTGGATATTAAGATTAGTGATTTGCTGAAAAAGAAACAAAGATCTTTGCATATGCAGATCAGTAGTTACAAGAATAATTGACTTAATATTATTGTTTTTAGCCCAATACCTAGTCTCAACTGCATTTTGATAAGTATTCTCCGCTTTATAGCCAAACTCTACGCAACATTCGACAATACTTTCTTCGAACCCTAAAATCTTTTGTAATACTTCTTTTGATCCTCCGACGCCAGTTATAAACATTTTTTCATAGTTTGTATCACCGATTAAATGGTAGCCCTTTTCTATTCTTTTTCCACGATCACCAGTTAAAACTATAACAGCATCACTTGAAACTAAATTTAAAGGAGTCTCAGGGATAGAATTTTTAAATTTAATTAAACCTAATATTAATGAGACAATGATAATTAGTATAAAAAAATTAATTCTTTTAAAAAAAATAACCAAAACTACATGATTTCATTTTTACATAAATCTTCCAAAGTATCACGAGATCTAATAACTCGATGCTCATTTTTACTAAATAATATTTCTAATGGCCTGGGCCTACTATTATAGGTTGATGACATAGAAGAGCCGTAAGCACCCACATTTTTAAAAACTAAATAATCATTTTTTGTAATTTTTGGTAATAACACATCTCTTATAAAAAAATCAGATGACTCACAAACTCCGCCAGCAATATCATACTCAAATTTCTCCTCATTATTGTTTGCGTGCAATAATTCAACTATTGGCTCTATCCCATAAAGCGTAGATCTAATATATTCAGACATAGAACTATCAAGTAAAATTATTTTTTTGGAACCAGATTGCTTTATATAATTAACCCTTGATACTAAGAAACCAGAATTTGCGACTAAAAACCTACCAGGTTCAAATATAATATCATATTGTTTATTCTTTAAGATCAAATTGAGTTCTGATAGCCAGAGATCAAAATCTAATCCTTCACTTTTTTGATCCAGAACTGGAAACCCACCTCCAAAATCTAAATATTGTATTTCGAAGCCATTTTGATTGAGTTCATCAGCTAAATTTATAATTGATTTGTAGGATTCAATAAACTTTTTATAGTCAACTATTTGACTTCCTATATGAACAGATAAAGTTTTAAGTTTAGTATTTTCTAATTTTTGGATGTCATCAAAATTTATTTGATCCATTTGAATTCCAAACTTGTCGCCAGATTTACCTGTACTAATTTTAGATAGTGTATTTGGGTCAATACCAGGATTAATTCTAATTCCAATATCAGTAACAAGGCCCTTTTCTTTAGAGTAATCATTAATAAGATTAAGTTCATCAATATTTTCAATATTAATACTTCTAATTTTTTGTGTAATGGCGTATTTAATGTCAAAATCATTCTTGCTAGATCCATTGAGCATGATTTCTGAAGGTTTAATTCCAGATCTTAAAGCTTTATAAAGTTCACCTGAAGAAACAACAACTGCCCCAAGCCCTTTCTGTTTCAATAAATTTATAATTGCAAGGTTAGGATTTGCTTTAATCGCAAAATAAAAATTATGCTTAAATTCAAGATTGAGATTATTTAAGAAGTTAACCTTTTCATTAATAATTGCATTATCATAACAATAAAATGGGGTTTGATGGTCTTTAATTAATTCCTTTATCATATTATGTTTATTCTACTCTTTTTCTGGCGGATAAGTAAATTCTGACTTATCAATTGTTCCTTCTGGTAATCTATTATTTTTATAATTTCCACAGGATGCAAGAGTGATTATAATTAAAATTAAAATAGTTTTTTTAAAAGTAATCATTATTTTTTAACAAATTTTTCAGCTTTTTTAATTGCTTGAGCTACTTTTGAAGGATTTGTGCTCATTGTGGTTTTTTTTCTTGTGATACTATTTTTTATGTCAATATATTTGAATATACCTTGATCAATTTTTTTATTAAATTTTTGAAAATCTTGTAAGGTCAGTTGACTCATATTTTTTTTGTTTGTTTGAGCATAACTAACAATTGATGCAATAATTTTATAGGAATCTCTGAAGGTGATTTTTTTTTCTAAAACTAAATAATCAGCTAAATCTGTAGCTGAGGCAAAATTATCTTCACAAATTTTATAACCATTTACTTTATTAAATTTTGACTCCTTCATTATTTCACTTAATACTTCAATACATAAGATTAAATCGTCATAGCTATCAAAAATTATTTTTTTATCCTCTTGAAAGTCTTTAAAGTAAGTTAAAGGTAAATTTGCAAGTACATTAAGAAGACTAGAGCTTTGATTTCTTATAATATTAGATTTACCACGAATGAGTTCAAGTGAGTCGGGATTCCTTTTTTGTGGCATAATGGAGCTTCCAGTTGAGTAGTTTTTACTAATTTCAAATAAGTTAAATATATTACTAGACCAAAGTATTAACTCTGAAGACATTTTACCAAGATGTAAACTTACCATTGCCAATGATTGAAGGAAATATACACAAAAATCACGGTCACTAACTGCATCCAAGGAGTTATTTTTTGACTCATTAAAACCTAATTCTTTATTTAGAAGACTTGTATCTAATTTGTAGTTACTGCCAGCTAAAGCCGCACTTCCCAATGGGTTTTCATTTGTCATTTGTTCTACAAATTCTAAATGAGATAAATCTCTTTTAAACATCTCGTAGTAAGCCATAAGGTGATGAGCAAGCGTTACAGGTTGAGCTACTTGTAAATGTGTAAATCCTGGAATGATATTTGTTTGATTTATTTTTGCCTGATTTAAAATGTCTTTCATTAAAAATTTGATTTGCTTCTTTAAGTTTTTACAGCTTTTTAATACCCATAATCTTGTATCTGTAGCAACCTGATCATTTCTCGATCTGCCAGTATGAATCTTAGAAGCAGTGTTACCTATAATAGAGTGAAGTAGGGACTCAATATTCATATGGATATCTTCATTTGCTCTACTAAATTTAATTTTTTTATTTGTGTGAAGATTAACTATTTTATCTAGTCCTTTATTAATCTTAATTAACTCTTGATTTGATATGATTTTTAACTTCTCTAAAGCTAAAGCATGAGCTCTTGTAACAGCAATATCCTCTGTAAATAGTCTTGAATCAATATCAATCGAAGTGTTAATAGAGTCCATCAACTTTGAAGTTTTCTTATTTATACTTGTTGATAGTATTTTTTTTCTTTTTAAAACCATTGCGCTTTATCTTATCTAGATAGATAAATAATAGCTGCGAAAACTATTACAGCAACTCCTTGAAATAAGACGCGCATTCTCATTAATTTATTGCTATACTTTTTATTAAAATTACCGTTTTTAGCCATCGCTATTACACCAATGAGTACAACTAATAGAGCCACAAACATACATACAATCAAAACCAAGGGTAAAAATTTATCTACAAACATATATGGAACATATCAAAAAATCTTTAAATGTCGAATAATTGCTCAATCTAATAAAAAATATGAATAAAGTTGTTTTATTTCTTCATGGCTATGGTGCTAACGGAAACGATTTAATTGGTTTAAAAGACCATATTGATAATCCTAATAATTCTATTTTATTTGAATCTCCCAATGCTCCAGAAGCATGTCCTCTGAATTACTTTGGATACCAATGGTTTGAGTTAGCTGAAAGAACGCCTGAAGAAATATATTTAGGTTTAAAAAAGTCATACAAGTACTTAGAAAAAATTCTAGAAGATATAATTAAAAAACATAATACTAGTTACGAAAATATTGTTCTAATTGGTTTTTCTCAAGGGGCAATGTTATCGGCTTACTATGGCTTAACCTCTGATGTCAAAATGGGCGGTGTTATCTCTTTATCGGGCGCTCTGCCACAAGATATTCTTAATGAAATTCCTGTGATAAATACCAAACAAAAATTTTCTATATTTCATGGAAAATCAGACTCCGTTGTTCCTTTCCACAGATCTCAAGAATTACATGATTTCTTACTTTTAAAGAAAATTAAAAGTAATTTAATTTTAGAAGATAATTGTGACCATGGTATAAGTATGCAAGCAATTGAAGAAATGAAAAATAAAGTCAATGAGTGGCTTTCATAATTTATTAACAATAATACTTTTAAAATATGGTATTATGTAAATTATGGTCGATTCGAATAATTGCCCCTCTCTTGTTTTAAACGCTGATTATCGGCCTCTGAGTTATTTCCCATTATCAATATGGAGTTGGAAGGACTCAGTAAAAGCTGTTTTTCTTGATAGGGTCAATATAGTTAACGAATATGATCATTACGTAAAATCTCCTAGTTTTAAAATGAAAATTCCTAGTGTAATTTCTTTAAAAGATTATGTGCCTCATAGTCATAAGCCTGCATTTACAAGATTTAATGTTTTTCTCAGAGATGACTTTACTTGCCAGTACTGCCATAAAAAATTTCAAACAAGAGAGCTTACTTTTGATCATCTTATTCCTAGATCTAAAGGCGGAATAACAAATTGGGAAAATGTAGTAACATCTTGCTCTCTTTGTAATTGGACAAAAGGCAGTAAGCCTCTTAAAGCTATTGGTTTTAAGTTACTTAGAGTTCCTCAAGAGCCATCCCAATATTCTTTAAGATTAAAAAGTAAAAATTTTCCATCAAATTATCTTCATGAAAGTTGGAGGGATTATTTGTATTGGGACAGTGTATTAGAAAAAAATTAATATTTTTTTGTTACTTTAATAGCCAAATAACAGGCCTGCTTAATTGCTTTACTTAAAAACACAAATCCAGGAGTCATTTCAGCCTCATGGCTTACACCTGTATCATGATGTTCTAATTCATCTTCTCTAAACTGCTTCACAGTCTTTAAAAGCTTTGGATTAATTTTATTTTTTGTCAAAATCTCAACTTGTTCTTCATAATGTCTGCCGATGACTTCTTCAACGGCTACTGTGCATGCCATAGCAGCTTTTTCTCCTAGTAGTGCAGTTCCTAGCCCTAAAAGATACCCAGCTTTATTCCAAAGAGGAAAAAGGCTAGTAGGTCTAACTTCCATATCCACAATCAATTCATCAAAAGTAGATTTATGCACCTCTTCCTGCTCAGCCATTTCTAAAATTTTTTTCCAGATTGCTGAATTTTTTTTAAAGACAGTCATCTGTCCTCGATAAATTTGAGTTGCTCCGTGCTCACCAGCATGATCAACTCTTATTATTTCCTCAAGGATTTTTTTTTCTTCAGATGATAATTTTTTTTTATTTTTTTTTGAATACATTTTTAAATATCAATATCAGAAAAATTAAAGATGCAAAAGCATTATAAGTAGATAAATGTAGACCAAAAAATTTCTTGTTGGCGTTTTCACAATCAATAATTAGTGTATTATTCTGTAAAGCATTTTTAAGATCATTGAGATCACTAGGTAACTTTACAGCACTTTCACAACCTGAAGTACTTACTATTCCTAAAGATAGTAATGAATGTTCTATTGCAAAATATAATTCACCCAAAAGACATAAGGATATTAAAGCCATTATTATTTTATTAGATGGTCTAAATATCAATTGAATTATAAAAATAATTATAATCAATAGGTATGGAATTCTTTGATAAGTGCAAAGTCTGCAAGGTAGTAATCCAAAAACATATTCTAAGATTAAAGCAAAACACAAAGCTGTGATTGAATATATAAGGATTAATTTATTAGTGTTATTTTCCATAATTTTAATTTAAAAAATATTTTACTATAATCACCATCATAACCAAGAGTATAGGAATAACTAAAAAAATTGAGAATTTATACTTTTTTAACAATATTATTCCTCTATCCCCTAATAAATGAATAGCAATACCAATCAATAAAAATCTTAACCCTCTTGCAAAAAAAGAGCTTATAAGAAATAAAAATAAATCAAATTTCAAAAATCCACTTGTTACAGTTATAATTTTAAAAGGAATAGGGGTAAAGCCGCCTATAATGACTGAGAACACCCCCCATTTATTATAAAAATTTATGAAGTGCTGGATCTTACTTTGATCAAATAAATGATTTATTGTGTCGTATAAAAAATATCCTAATGCGTATGCAACTAAACCACCCAGAACTGAAAAAAAAGTGCAATTAATAACGGAAAAAAAAATTTTATTTCTATTATAGTAGCATATTGGTATTAGTAATAAGTCAGGTGGTAAAGGAAAAAAAATACTTTCTATGAAAGATATAATTGATAAAACAAATTGGGAATATTTTGATTGAGATTTATTTTTAAGAAATGTTTTTAATCTATTTGACAAGTTAAGTATTATTTATACTAAATAATACCAAAGATAAGCAACTATAATAGCTGGAACAGCACTATAAAGAGTAGCTAGTATTGCCACCCTGGCTGAAATTGCTAAAGCAGGAAATAGGGCATCGCCATCATTTGAAATGGAATTACCTATTTGTGCAGCCATTGGTATCTGACCGCTCACAAACATGGAGGTGATCATAATTTGCGGTCCACAACCAGGAATGAATCCAATAAGAATGGCCATTAAAGGAATAAATGGTCCAAAAAATAATAAATATTCAAACATTCTCCCCTGTGTGAACAAATTGATTAATTCAAAACATAAAAAAGCTGTTATGACCCAAACAGAAACAAAGCAAGTTGTGTCAACCGTCTTTCTTAGTGAATTTTCATGAACTGCAGCCATTTGAATATCTGTAAGTGGATTGAAAACCCACATAATCAAGCATGACATGGCGGCTATAAAAGCAAATATTCCGATAAGATCATAACCAAATAATGGTATTTCAAAACTTAAATTAAAGGCATTTATTAATCCCAAAATCACGGCTGGTATAAGAAGGTACAGCCAAATTTTATAAAAAATAGTTGGTATTTTATTAGTTGGTAAAATGATATTAGAATTTTTCTTGGGAATTATGGAAGGAGCTATTTTATCTGAAAAGGGAAGAGAAATATAACCTGTAACTATTCCAATAATTAGAGTAATAGGTAAAATTATTAAAGCGGCTTGGGGTTTAGAAGCGATTAAAATAAAAGCTGCATCACCCATTGTGCTTATAAGAGTGGCAAGAACCGAGCTAAATGAAACGATACCTCGTGTATACATACTCATAACCATAATAGCTCCACCACAACCTGGGATAACACCTAATAATGCACAGATTGGTATTTCTAATTTTGAGTTTTTCTTAATATATTCAGGAATATTAAAATTTTTCTTTTCTAAAGTATAAAAAACTAGAAGGGTAGCGCCTACAAAAGAAGTGACTGCGATATATGCATCTTGAGAAGAAGAAATTAATAACTCTCTTGTTTCTTCGAGAGCGAAAATAATAACAAATACTAACAAAATGATAAGTTTAGATATCCGGAAATATTCTAATCTTTTTTGAAATGATAATAGTAATTCAGTCATTGTTTAGCCTAAGCTAAACTTTATAGACCCATCTAATAAATGTAAAGTACTTTTTATTATCCGTATTTAGTAATATATTCATAATCATATGGCTAATCCAAGATACAGAAGTCCTAATCAATATTCTAAAATCAGGACTCAAAATAAAAATGAAATGCTAGAAGATTATGTTGAAACTATTAGTGAATTAATAATATTAAAAGGAGAAGCACGTAATGCTGATTTAGCAAAACATTTTGGTGTCTCTCAAGCAACTATTAATAAAAATATTAAAAGATTAGTTGCTTTAAATTTAGTAAAAACCGAGCCGTATAGATCTATATTTTTAACTGATGAGGGGCAAAATTTGGCAAATTCTTCGAAATCTAAACATGAAATCGTTTTAAATTTTTTAATTAAGCTTGGTGTTTCAAATAAAGTTGCCGAAGAAGATAGTGAAGGGATAGAGCATCACGTTAGTCCTGAAACATTAAGTTTTATGAAAAAATTTATACAAAATAAATAAACAATAATTTAAAGTAAGTTCATAATAAGCTTATGAATAAAAAATCCAGCTACTATCAATAAAAATCCAATAAGATAAATAACCCAAAAATTTAAGTTTAATTGTTTATTTAGAAAAAAAGGAATAAAGAATAAATAAGAAATTGGCACACCTATCGCTATACTTTTTGCAAATGTAATACTTGTTTCAATATTTTTATGTTCAGCATATGAGAATGCTAAAACTATTATACTTGTTAGTGGGAGAGCTATAATAAAACCAGCTAATTCTGGTTTTTTACCCGAAAGCCAGCTAGCCAGAGCTATTATTAATCCTGCCATCACAATTTTTAATAAAAATAACACATTTTAATATTAGCATGTATTGGAATTAAAATTTAATTAATTTCTAATTTTTTTAGTAATTTTTTTTTCTAACATGCTATCAATTAAAAAAACAGCCAGTGTTAAAAAAATAATAATTGTCATTGCATGAAGTGACCCTAATTCTACAGACTCACTAGAAGAATATTGAAACAATTCTGTCGCTAAAGTATCAAAATCAAAAGGTCTGAGAAGTAAAGTTATCGGAAGTTCTTTCATTGTATCTACCATAACTAAAAAAATACCAGCGATAATACTCATATTAATTTGTGGCAAAATAACTCTGAAGTATGTCGTTGAATATCTTCTACCCATCAATCTTGAAGCATCATCAATTGATTTTGAGATTTTCTCTAATCCTGAATCAATACTACTATTTGATAGAGATATAAGTCTTATGCTTAATGCTAAGACTAAACCAATTATTGTTGAGCTGATTAATATGGTATTAAACTGGAGGAGTGCTAATAATTTATCTATATTTATCATAAAATAAATTACTCCTAAGGCCACTACTACACCTGGAATAGCATATCCAGTATTAATTATTTTTTTTAAATATAAAAAAAATTTCCCTTTCGAAAATCTTCCTGAAAAATTAAATAAAATCGATAATACCCCACAAAAAACAGCAACAACCAATCCTATCATTAAGGTATTAAATAGACTTTGGAAAAAATTCTCATAATTTATTTTGTGAATATTATTTATAAACATATAGATCGTAAATAAAACAGGTATGAAATAACCTAGTGTTATAGGTATGAGACTAATATAAAAAGCTAAGTTACTTTTAGTTTTTGAAAGTTTATATCTTGTCCAACCTAAAAATTCATAATTAGAATTGTGAAAATTTTTCTGACCTCTAATTTTTTGCTCCGTGATGTATAATAAAATCATTATTATTATGACTACAAAAGATAAGAAAAATGCTGCATTTAAATTATTTAAAATTGAAATGTAATTATAAATACCTAAAGATAAGGTATTAAGCCCAAAGAAAGAAGCTACTCCAAAATCATTGATTGTTTCCATTAGTGCCAACGCTAATCCAGCTATTATGCCAGGTGCGGACATAGGAATACCTATTCTAAAAAAGCACTCAAAAGGTGATTTACCAATTGTTCTGCCCGCCTCAATATATCTTGCTGATAAATTGATAATGGAAATTCTTGTTAGAAGATAAACGTAAGGAAATAGAGATAAGCCAAGTATAATAGAACCAAAAAAATAATTCCTAATAGATATTCCGACAAATTCAATGCCTATATAACTTAAAATCTGTGGGATAAAACCGGACGGCTCCAATATTTCTGCGTAAGTGTAAGCGGATATATAGCCCGGCACGGCAAGAGGTAAAATAGCTAGAATTTGTATCAATCTTCTTCCTTTAAATTCTGTCATTGTGGTCATCCAAGCAAGGGGAACACTAATTGCGAGTACTATAAGAGCAACAAAGATAATAATAATTAAAGTTCCTGATATATATCTAGATAAATAAACATTCTCTTCAAGTGTAAATGCAGAAATAAGTCCTTTTGAAAATATCATGACAATTGGAGTTAAAAAAACAAATGCTACCAAAAAATTAATCAAATATTTAATACTAAAATATTTCATATTATTATCAAAACTATACAACTCACTAAAGCTATTGCCATAAGTTTATTAAATACAATAATTTTTTTTTTATCATGAATAATTTTTTTTAGACCATGACCAATCAATGCCCAAGTTATCCCACTTGTAATAGTAGAAAATGCAAAGCATATGAAAATCAGAAAAAATTCTAATTGATATGTAAATGTACCTTGGAGAAAAAGAGAGGCAGCAGTAATTTGTACCATTACTCCTTTAGGATTAATTATTTGAAGAAAATATATTTGAAAAAAAGTAATAGGTTTATAATTGTCTGAATCAGTAAAGCTTTTAGAATTAAATATTTTATAAGCAAGATAAAGTAAAAAAATAGATGATATAATTTTTATTACCCAAAACAAACTTGGATAAATAAGAAAAATTTTTCCAAGACCAAACAAACAGATTGCAAGCATAGATAAAAATCCAAAGAAAATTCCGAAAATTTGAGGAATAGTTTTATAGAAACCGTATTTAATTGCTGTTGTAGATAAGATGATATTATTCGGTCCGGGTGTAAATGCTGTTACATTTGCAAAAATAAAGATGGGCAATATGTAATAAAAGTAATCCAAAGCAATCAGATATTAGACTTATTTGAGAATAATAAAATAGTAGTAAAAGGCCTCACTAATAGGGAATAAATAGTATTTGTGAATATAAATATATATAAATCATTATGATTAAATTATGGCGCTGTGGCGGAATGGTAGACGCGCCGGACTCAAAATCCGGTGAGGGTAACTTTGTGAGAGTTCGAGTCTCTCCAGCGCTACCAAATAGAAAAAAATAATGGAAAAAAAAGAATTTAAAAATAACTTATCTAAGTTTGCTACTGGAATTACAATAGTCACACTAGGAAATAGTAACAAAGGTTTTTATGGCTGTACTATGAACTCTTTCACAAGTCTTTCTCTCAATCCTGCACAAATTTTGTTTTGTGTTGATTTTAGAAATAGTTTTATCAAAGAATTTAAAAAAGGTGCGCTTGTGAATATAAACATTTTGTCAGATAAACAGAAAGAGTTATCTAATAAATTTTCCTCTAATCCTGAATTAAGATGGAAAGATACAAAATTTAAAACTTCAGAAAGTGATTTACCTTATTTTATAAATTCATTAGTTGTAATGGAATGTGTAATTGAAAAAAAAATACTTTCAGGAGATCATTGGGTTATAATTTGTAATTCAAGAAAAATTATAAGTAAAAAAAAAGGTAAACCATTAGTTTATTTCGATAGCAAATATCTACAACTATAAAAAATATGAAGTATGTTTATTCTAAAGTTAATGATTTAAATATTTCTCAACCTTTGGCTATATCAATTGGCAATTTTGATGGATTACATATAGGTCATCAAAAGTTATTGCAAAATTTAGTTGCCATTTCTAAAAATAAAAAATTTTTATCTTGTTTAGTCAGTTTCAATCCTCATCCAATATCCTATTTCAAAAAAGATAAAAATTTCTTAATTGATGTAGAGCAGACTAAAATTGAACTTTTAGAAAAAATAGGTCTAGATTTCTATGTATCAATTATTTTTGATAAGACTATTGCCAACCTCACAAGCAATGAATTCGAAAATACAGTTTTATCCAAATGCCTAAATACAAAACTCATACTTTCAGGTTTAGACTTCAAATATGGCAGTGGGAGATCAGGAAATATCATCACATTAAAAAATTTTTCAGATAAAAATAATATTGATTTCAATACTGCAGAGGTAGTATTAGATAAAGAATTATCAAACAAAATTTCTTCTTCTACCATTAGAGGAATGATTAGGGAGGGAGATGTCAAGTCTGCATCTCAAATGCTTGGTAGAGAATTTGAAGTACGAGGAACGATTATCCAAGGTGACCAAAGAGGCAGAACAATCGGAGTTCCAACAGCAAATATTAAATATAATGATTTACAAGTCGAATTAAAAAAAGGCGTTTATGCAGTTAATGTCACTTATAATAATAAAAAATATAGAGCAATTGCGAATTATGGCATTAGGCCAACTTTTAATAAAATCACACCTTTGCTTGAAGTACATATATTAGACTTTAATCAGGATATCTATAATCAGGAAATTACAGTCTCATTTAATCAGATGATTAGGGAAGAATTTAAATTTGACGGGATAGAACAGTTGTTAAAACAAATAAAAACAGATATCTCTATGGCTAGAGAGATTTTAAATCATGGAAATTAAAGATTCAATATTACTTCCTAAAACTGAGTTTTCAATGAAGGCTAATTTGCCTGAGAAAGAACCAAAAATACTTGATAAATGGTATAAAGATAATTTATACGGCAAGTTGAGAGAGAGTTCAAAAGATAAAGAAAAATTTATACTTCATGATGGCCCCCCTTACGCTAATGGACATCTCCATATGGGTCATGCCTTAAACAAAATTTTAAAAGATGTCATTATTAAATATCAACAAATTTCAAACAAGAATTCTATCTATGTTCCTGGATGGGATTGCCATGGTCTACCAATTGAGTGGAAGATAGAAGAGCAGTATCGAAAAAAAAAACTTAATAAAGATGATGTTCCTGTCCTAGAATTTAGAAAACAATGTAGAGATTTTGCTCAAGAGTGGATAGAAGTACAAAGAAAAGAGTTCAAAAGACTTGGAGTGATCGGTGATTGGGATAATCCATACACTACCATGCACTATAATTCAGAAGCTCAAATTGTAAGAGAGCTTGGAAAATTTTTAGAAAATGGAGGCTTATATAAAGGGAATCGCCCAGTCTTATGGTCTGTAGTAGAAAAAACTGCTTTGGCTGATGCGGAAGTAGAATACCAAGAACATAAATCAACAACTATTTATGCAAAATTTCCAATAGCAAAAACTAACTTAGATAAATTGAATAACCACTCAATTGTCATTTGGACTACAACCCCATGGACTATTCCAGGAAATCGAGCTTTAGCTGTTCATAATGAAATTAAATATGTTTCATTAAATATTCGTCGCGAAAATTCGAAAGAAGATATTATAATAGCTGAAGGTCTAGTTGATAATTTTCTTAAGGAAAATAAAATATTAGAGTCCAATGTTAATTTCTCTTTAACGGGTAATGAATTATTAAATACATCTTGTTACCACACACTTTTTAAATCAGGTTATGATTTTATAGTCCCCATACTCCATGGTGACTTTGTAACTACTGAACAAGGTACTGGTATTGTTCATATTTGTCCTGTTCACGGCATGGATGACTTTATTTTAGGAAAACAGCATAACTTAGAATTACCTATGACCATTGACGAGGGAGGTATTTATTATGAACATATACCTGTATTTGCAGGAAAACATATATTCAAAGTAGATCCTGAAGTTTGTGATGAGATTGAAAAATGTAATAATCTAATCTCTAAAGGCCAGCTCATTCATAGCTATCCCCATTCTTGGCGATCAAAAGCGCCGCTAGTATATAAAAATACATCACAGTGGTTTATATCCATGGAAACAAATGATTTAAGAAAAAAAGCTTTAAAAGCAATTAATGAAACAAATTTTTTCCCTCAACAAGGTCAAAATAGACTGAAAAAAATGATTGAGGATCGACCTGATTGGTGTGTATCTAGACAAAGAGTCTGGGGAGTACCACTGCCAATATTTGTTAATAAAAAATCAGGAGAGCCTTTAAGAGACCCTAAGGTGATTGAAAGAATTGCTAAAATTTATGAAGCTGAAGGTGGTGACGCTTGGTTTAATTCTGAGCCATCAAGGTTTTTAAATCCTGATTATAATGAGTCAGATTTTGAGCAGGTTAAAGACGTTGTAGAAGTTTGGTTTGATAGTGGATCAACTCATGCTTATGTTTTAGAGGGCAGAGAAGACTTGCAGTCACCAGCAACAATGTATTTGGAGGGATCTGATCAGTTCAGGGGCTTCTTTCATTCATCTCTTCTTGAATCATGCGGCACAAGAGGAAGAGCTCCTTTTGAGACAGTTCTATCTCATGGATTTGTTGTTGATGGCAAAGGAAGAAAAATGTCTAAATCAATTGGAAATGTTATCTCTCCCGATGAAATTATTAATAAGTACGGGGCTGATATATTAAGAGTTTGGGTTATTGCTTCTGATTACTCGGAAGACGTCAGATTGGATAATACAATTTTGAATTATCAAATAGACTCTTATAGAAAAATTAGAAATACATTTAGGTTTTTATTGGGAAACTTAAATAACTTTAATTTATCTCAAATTGTTCCCTTTGCTGAAATGCCTGAATTAGAACAATTCATGCTGTCCAGACTTTCAAAAATGCATATTGAATTAAAAAAGAATATGCAAGAACATGACTATCACTCTATTTATGTAAAATTATTAAATTTTTGTACTCTTGAATTATCAGCTTTCTATTTTGATATTAGAAAGGATAGTCTCTATTGTGATCATATCGAAAACATAAAAAGAAAATCCGCAGTAACTTGCCTTCATTTTATATTTGAATTTTTAGCTAAATGGTTTTCTCCAATTTTATCTTTTACTACAGAGGAGGCTTGGGGAATTAGATCATACAACAATAATACGAGTATTCATTTGCAGACGTTCAACGAGGATGATTATGTTTATTATGATGAAAAGCTTGAAAGCAAATGGAATGATATTAAAGAAATTAGAAAAACTGTTACTTCAGCACTGGAAATTAAGCGTAATGAAAAAATCATTGGATCAAGCCTTCAAGCTCAAGTAACTATTTATTTAGATAAAAATATTCTCCGTAATATAGAAAATATTGATCTTTCTGAGTTATGTATTGTAAGTAGTTCCCAAGTAAAAAATGTTGAAGATAAAACTACGACAGCAATCACTTTCGAAGACTCTCGAGTCCATGTTGATACTCATGTTGCTTTAGGAGCTAAATGTGAAAGATGTTGGACAATTAAGGAAGAGGCTGAAAAAAATCAGCTTTCTTTGTGTGATAGGTGTGATGATGTTTGGAATTCAATCAATCACTAATAAATTCAATATCATAAAGATATTTATAATAATTTTTTTAGTTTTTTTTGATCAAATTACTAAATTATTTATAGAAAATAACTTCAGTCTATTTGAATCCTTTTATATAAATAGTTTTTTTAGCATTACATTTGTTGTTAATTATGGTTTTGCATTTGGATTTTTAAATAATCCTAACTCTAATCAGGTAATAATTTCTATTTTAATATTATTTATAATCTTATATATCAGCTATTTAATGTTAGTGAATAATAATAAAATTATCAGTTTAAGTTTTACAGTAATTATTGCTGGAGCGATTGGAAATCTATTTGATAGAATTTCAAGAGGATACGTGGTTGATTTCCTCGATTTTAATATCTCTAATTATCATTGGCCTGCTTTTAATTTAGCTGATAGTTATATTTCTATTGGTTTCATTGCGATTATGATTAGTATCTTGTTAGGAAAAAAAATTTAATGAAAAATATTATTTTAATTTTAACTATTAGTATGCTTGCAATAGGATGCCAGAGGGGAAAAATCAATGAGTTGTCTGTTGACTTTAATAAAAGTCTTATAATACCTCCAACCAATGATCTTCCAGCCCCAGGATCAAAATCAATCCGTGAAGAAAACAAAATTAACACTTTAGTGGTAGGCGAGAACAATGAGAGCACCTCAAATGATAATCTAGTAAACAATATATTAACAAAAACAAATTCAGATAAAGTTAGCAATGATATTAGAGATCAAATTGATTATGATACGGGCTATAAGAGTGAAGAAGGTTTCTTTTCATGGTTACTCAAAGGTAAGAGTGAAAGAGAAAAAAATAAGACATCATCTGATACAGTCGATGCTTTTGAAGAGCAATCTAATTTAAATACTAATTAATAGATGCGTTTAAATATCCATAATAGTTCTAAATCTAATCATACCATATTTGATAGGTTCAAAAGAAAAGATTTTTTTTTTGAAGAATTTGAAAATAATTTTTTTTTTAAACCTTTCTTAGATTCTAACTATTTTAAAAAACTTAATTATAAAAAATTAGTAAATAATAAAAATAGAGTTCATGTATTTGGTATGGGAGGATCCTCATTAAGTTCAAAATTATTAATACAATTCTTGAACACTAAAGATTTAAACTCAAAAATATTTATTTATGACAATCCCTATGATGAATTGATTGAAAAAAACCTTTCTCAGTATAAAATTACTAATAACGATAAATTCATTTTTATTTCTAAATCAGGTAAAACTGCAGAAACAAAATATTTCTTAGAATATATTGAAAAATACCTCGCCAAAATTGGACTGAAAAAACCAAAAAAAAACTTTATTTTTATAACTGAAAACACAAATAATTTTTTAAACAATTACGGAAAAAAAAATAATATAATCTGCTTTGAACATGATCCAAATATAGGTGGAAGATTTAGTATTTTCTCTATTACCGGCTTATTACCACTGCTATTGATCGGATATGATCTAACTAAATTAGTTAGTGAAGCTAAAAAAGCATTTCAAGAAATAAAAAAAGATAAATTAAAAATTGGTAAATTTTTATTAGATTTCTATTCATCACAAAAAATTAATAAAACTAATATATTTATTGGTTTATCTTATAATCAAAAATTATCCTCTGTTAATGAGTGGTATAGGCAGATCTTTGCAGAAAGTTTAGGAAAAAATAATAAAGCTATCACTTATATATCTTCTTTAGGCCCTATTGATCAACATAGTCAATTTCAGCTTTATATTGATGGCCCGCAAGATAAAAGTTACGTATTTTTTAAGCTAATTGACAACAAAAAACAAATCTTGAACACATTATATGATGGTGCGATAAAAACTTTAATCGATGGTGGTAAATTAGTTAGTTCAATTTCTATTGAAAATAATTATAAAAGTTATAACAAGCTTATTATTTTATTAATTTTTGATATTTTCTTAAGGTCAAGAGTTGAAAATATTAATTTTTTGGATCAACCTGCTGTTGAGATTTTAAAAAAGAATACCAAGATCTAATTTTCATGAACAAATTAATTACTTTTTTTAAAGCTAAATCATTTTTTCATTTAATCATCATCTTTATTGTATTTGGTATTAGTGGAAGTTTGTCTGTTGTTGTCTCTGGACCCATACTAGACTATATCCAGATTGAAAAATTGGTGACTTACTATCCAGCTTACCTTTTAATTAGATTTATCCTTATTTTTCCAATTTATCAATTTGTTCTAATTATAATTGCTATTGTTTTTGGCGAGTATAAATATTTTTTAGAGTTTGAAAAAAAAATGATAAGGCGTTTAAAGTTTTTTTAACTCATTTGCAAAAAAAAAATTAATAAATTTATTCTTGTAACTTTTATTATAAGTTGATTGTGTTGCTTCAAAAATTTTATGACTTGTTTCGGTAATGATAATTGCTTGATTTTTTATTTTTTCAATCTTTTGCAAGATAATTGGTTCTAATTTTATTTCATATGGAGGATCAAAATATATGACATCAAAACTACTCCAAAGTATTTGATCTAATTCATTAGAAATATCATTATCAGATAAACTATAATTTAAATTAGGAAAATTTTTCAAAAATAGTGATATTTTTTTTATTTGTGCGTTATCTATGTCATTAAAATGACAGTGTTGGAAACCTCTTGATAGAGCTTCTATGCCAATGGATCCAGATCCACAGTAAACATCTGCAAAGTTACTATTTTTTTTATCAAATGTGATATTAGGATTGTGCAGTAATATATTAAAAATATCTTCACGTATTCTAGATAGTGTTGGTCTATATTCTAATTTATTATTAACTTCTATCTTTCTTCCCTTAAGAATTCCTGAAATTATTTTCATTCAACTGTAACCTCTTTAAACCCTCCTACGGGTATGCCTTTGAGATGATACTTACCAAAATTTATCCTTTTTAAACTATCCACTCTAAGATTAAATATTTCACATATCTTTCTAATTTCTCTGTTCTTACCCTCTTGCAATTCAAATAATAAAGAGCTCGTACTTTGATTTTGTGACATTAATTTTATATTTGGTTTTTTGTATACTAATTCACCATAAATTTTTTTATTCATAGAATTAATTTTTTTATTATCAACATTTCCTACAACTTTAACTATATATCTTCTTATGATTTCATTTTGTGGGTTTTCAAGTTCTCTTTTGTACTTCTTGTCATTTGTAAGTATTAATAACCCTTCAGTATTATAGTCTAACCTTCCTATATAATGAAAATCATGAAAGCGTTTTGGTAAATAGTAGTAGATAGTTTTTCGATTTTTTTCATCTTTTTGTGTTGTAATACATCCCTTAGGTTTATTAAAAATTAATAATTTAATCTTAGATTTACTAATATTTTTTTTGACTGTTATAATTTGTGTATCTAGAACCTTAATATAAGGTCTAATTTCTTCACTATTATTAATACATATTTGACCATCTTTAATAATTTCTTCAGCTCTCTTTCGAGAAATTTTAAATTCTTCAGATACTTTTTTACTAAGAGTTATGTGAGGCATGTTTAATAAAGTCTTTTATTATAGTTTCATCTAATTTTGTAATTAAAAATTCTGGATGCCATTGAATACCTAAACAATAAAAGTGCTCTCTGTGCTTAAAAGCCTCTACAATTCCATCTGATGAGCGGGCATTAATCTCCAAATTTTTTCCTATAATATCAACAGCCTGATGGTGCGCGCTGTTAACCCCACTTAATTTTCTTCTATAAATCTTATTAAGATAAGTCTTTGATATGATTTCTATATCATGTCCAGTTTCATTTCTTGGATTAGGTTGTTCATGATTAATATTTGTATTTATGTCTTGAATAAGTGATCCACCATCAAAAACGTTGATTAATTGTGCTCCCCCGCATATTCCAAGTATAGGTTTATTAAGTTTAAAAAATTTTTTAAGAAGATTTATTTCATAATTAGTTCTTTTAGACTTAATCTTTACTTTTTTATTATTAATTTTTTGTCCAAAAAATTTGGGATGAATATCAAAATTACCCCCTGTAATAACTAATCCGTCTAATAAATTTAAATCTATACTATCTTTACTTATTGGTAAAATAATACAATTTGCACCATATTTTTCACATGATCTTATATAATTTTCTCTTAGAGCAAACCATGGATATTGAGAATAACTTTTATTTTCTTCTTCATAGTCTGTAGTTATTCCGATAATTGGTTTATGATGTTTTTTCATTGGAACCTAGATTAACAGAATTTTTTAAAATTGTATTGCAACAATGTCGGATCGCTATGAGTGATAATGAAATACCTATTGCTGCCTTAATCTATGACCCAGTAAAATATAAAATGATTACATATGATCATAATAGAGAACTCTCCACATATGATCCCACTGCTCATGCTGAGATATTAGCCATAAGGAAAGCTTGCAGTATTTTAAAACAAAAACGTTTAGATGGTTATGCTATGATAGTAAATGTAGCTCCTTGTTTGTTATGTTTAGAGGCAATTAAATCAGCAAGAATTAGAGAAGTCCATTATCTCTTCTCAAACCACAATCCAGAAAGAAAAACCATAAAACTTCCAAAGTTAATCCAACATAACAGTGAAGAAGAAAATCTTTTAAAAATTTTTTTTAGAGAAAAAAGATTAAAATAATAAGCCTATATCAGACCTAAAATACTTTTCTTTCCAATCAATTTTATTTGCTACTTCATAAACTTTTTTTCTACAAGTCTCATAATCATCACCCGATGCCACTATAGATAAAACTCTACCACCATTTGTTTTAACTAATTCTTCATCTTGATAGGTTGCAGCATGAAAGATAAAAAAATCTTCACTTCCATTAAAACTATCTAAATTATTAATAATTGTATTTTTAGGATAATTTTCTGGATATCCTTGAGTCGCTAGAATTAAGCAAATGGATTTTTCAAATTCATTAAATTTAATATCTGAGTAAGCAAGATTATTTGTAGCAACTGAATGAACAAGTGATAAGAAATCTGAAGTTAACCTCATTGAGATGCTTTGTATTTCAGGATCTCCAAATCTGGTATTATATTCGAGTAATTTAGGCTCTTTTGTAACTTCATCAACCATTATACCCAAGAATAATACTCCTTTAAATTCAATTAATTCTTTTTGAATTCCTTCCACGCTTCTTAAAACAATATTATCAATAATTTTTTTTTCTAATGAGGTGTCTAAGATAGGCGCAGGACTGATTGTGCCCATACCTCCTGTATTGGGACCGGTATCGCTGTCTCCAATTCTTTTGTAATCTTGAGCAGAACCAAAAGTTTGATAACTGTTATCATCGATTAATACGAAATAACTTAACTCTTTGCCTTCAATAAAATCTTCAATGATTATGGTATTATTATCTGAAAATATCTTTTCTATAAAAATTTTCTTACATGCTTCTTCAGCTTCAATAGTATTCTCACAAACAAAAACCCCTTTACCAGCTGCTAGACCATCATATTTTACAACAATTTTACCAGGTCTTGACCTAACAAATTCAATAGACTCATCCAGATTAGTAAAGGTCTCTGAATAGGCTGTGGCTATGTCATATTTTTTACAAAAATTTTTCATGTAATCTTTTGATGATTCTAATTGAGCTCCCTGTCTGCCAGGACCAAAAACTAGTATGTTATGATTTCTTAGTTCGTCTGCCATCCCTTCAGCAAGATACTTTTCAGGACCTATAATGACTAAGTCAGGTTTATTCTGTAAGCAATATGCTAGTATATCCTCAGAATTATCTAAATTAATGCATTTAGCTATTTTACTAATACCGTAATTACCAGGAATACATGTTAATTTCTCACTGAATTCAGATTTATTAATTAGTCTGCATATAGCATGTTCTCTTGCTCCTGAACCAATAACGATTACAATCATGATAAATACTGAAACATTGAAGATGAATAATATTCCTGAATATACAGTTACGCAACTAAATCTAGACATTAAAAACGTTTTAGAAAAATCCTTTGAGTATGTCAGCGTAAAAGGTGAGAGTGGTCCTATTACCATTCCTAAATCAGGACATGCATATTTCTCAATAAAAGAGAATGATGAAGTACTCTCATGTATTTGCTGGAAAGGTAATCTTGAAAGAATTGATATTAAAATAGAAGAAGGAGTCGAATATAATTTTCTTGGAAGAATAACATCATTTGCAAAATTCGGAAGATCTGGATATCAGCTTATTATTGACCAAATAGAATTTAGCGGGGAAGGGTCAATCTTAAAGCTTATTGAAGAAAGAAGGAAACATTTTGATAAGTTGGGATACTTTGACCAAAAAATAAAAAAACCTATTCCAGAATATCCAGAAAATATCGTAGTCATAACATCTCCTACTGGCTCAGTCGTTAGAGATATTATTCAAAGAGTATCTTCTCGATATCCTCTTACTAAATTAACTATATGCCCAATTACAGTTCAAGGGAAAAGCTCTCATACAGAAATTATTGAATATTTAAATTTAATTAATCATGAAAAACTATTAGCTGATGCCTCTTTAATAATTTTTGCGAGAGGTGGAGGAAGTTTAGAAGAAATGATGCCCTTTAATGAACCTGAATTAATTGAAAGTGTTTTTAAATCAAAAGTCCCTTGTATATCGGCAATTGGACATGAAACAGATTTCACTCTACTAGATTATGTTGCTGATTTAAGGGCACCCACACCAAGTGCTGCTGCTGAAATAGCCACCCCAGATCAAAAAGAAATATTTAAAAATTTGGAAAATAAACATTCAAGTTTTTATAAAGCAATAAAACTTACAATGAAATATTATACGCAAAGGACTAAATCTTTTCAGGATAGTATGAGTAATTCGATTCAGAAAATTTTTTCTTGGCAAGAAAGAGTCGTAAGTCTTATTAATACTCAGGTTAATAGTTATAAAAATCTTATTTATTTTAAAAAAGAAAAAATGCAAAATTCAATAAATTTAATAAATCAAAACAGTCCAAAATATAAAATACAACAAATCAATACTCGATTAAATAATTATTTTTCACTCTTAACTAAAACCATGACTTCCAATTTTGATAATCATATGCAAAAAATTTCTTTTCAAGAGCGATTAATTAAAAACTCTTCTATCGAAAAAAATCTTAATAAAGGATATTCGTTAATTTTAAATAACAAAAAATTAATTAAAAATAAAAATGAATTAAAAAAAGTAAATAAGTTTACCGTTAGATTTAAAGACGGAGACTTGGAAATCGATAAGGTCTAATTAAGACCACCTCTTGTGCGCCCATAGCCATTGTGTTGGATCATCTTTGATCCAGTGTTCAATATAGTTTTTATAAATCAACTCTGTAATTTCAACTTCAGATTTATTTTCATAATCATGAAATACAATAGGCTTATCAACAATAATTTCAAAACTTCCATCCTTTTTTCTCTTTGATCGAACAGGGCAGATACCTGTACGGTATTTGAGCGCCAAGGAGGCAAAGCCAGTATTAGTAATTGCCTGCTTATTAAAGAAATTAATCTTACTCCCACTGCTATCCTTTTGATCAATTAATATCGCTAAATATTCATTATTTTTTAGTGCTTTAATCATATTTTTAGCGCTCTCTTTGCCTTTTTTATAAAAATGTGCGTTAGGTTTTTTTCTGATTTTTTGGATTTCTTTGTCTATTAATTTATTATTTGCGTGCCTATAAACCGTATGTAACTCAAATCCATAATCTAACAAAAAATTTCTTGTGATCTCCCAATTACCATAATGTGCTGATATAAAAATATAAGATTTTTTACTTTGTATAATTTCTTGTAAGTATTTTTCATTTATGATGGTTAAATTATTTTGTTTAAAATTATTTAAATTAATAAATTCAAAAAATGTTTTTCCCATTTGTTGAAAATTTATTAATGTGAGTGACTCAATTTCTTTTTGATTATCAAATATTGATCCCATATTAGTTTTAATAATTTTATTGTATTTTGTAAAAGGCCCTAATATTTTAAATAAATAACCGCCAAAAAGAGAGGCATTTTTAAATCCAATAATATTTAATAATAATTTTGTTAATTTAAATAAAACAAACTCAATAAATTCTAAAATGGGTTTAATCAATATTTTTTTTAAATTCTTCAATTAATTCTTCTTCATTATCAACTACAATTTTTCCCTTAATAAAATTAATAGATTTTTTAAATTCATGAGGCACTCTGATATGGTCTTTTTCCGTAGTTATTAGATGGGCATCAAGCGCATTTGCTTGATCGAGTAGGGTGTATATATCTTCAACTGAATACTGATGATGATCTGGATAATCAATCGTTTTAAGAACATTAAATCCATAGCTCATTAATTGATCAAAAAACTTTTTATTAAAACCCAATCCTGCAAAAGCAACAATTTTTTTTTCAATCAAAAAATGTCTATCCTCTAACTTGTATTGAGCTGTCACTCTAAATTTATCCTTGAACTCAGCCTGCATTTCCTCATCATTAATTTTAAAAATAATGGAACATTTAGAGACTGCTTTATTTATATTTTCCCTTAGTGGTCCTGCTGGAACTAAAAATCTATTTCCAAATTGCTGAATCCCGTCAAACACATAAATAGAAAAATTCTTTTCAATACTTGTGGTCTGTAAACCGTCATCTAGTACGATAATATCAGCACCATTATTTTCTGCTTGTTTACAACCTAAATATCGATTTCTCGCAACCCATGTAGGATGATATTCTGACATCATTAATGCTTCATCACCCACTTCAAAATGTGTCTTGTTCTCATTCACTCTTGTCGTATTAATATAATTACCACCATAACCTCTTGAAACTATATGAGGTTTGAGTCCTATTTTTTTTAATAAATCACATATAAATAATACAGTTGGCGTTTTTCCTGAGCCTCCAATAATTGCACTGCCTACGCCAATAACAGGTATACCTACTCTCTTTTTTGATGCTAATTTAGACTTTAAAAATCCTCCAGATGTCCATAGTAAGTTGAGTGGGAGTAAAACTATTGAAAAGATGCTTAACTTTTTTTCATACCAAAATTTAGGCGCTTTAATCATTGATAATACTGTTTGTAATAATATTTAAATCTTCTGATTGCTTCTTAAATAATATTCTAACCTCATTGATATCTAATAAATTTTTTTTACTCATCATCACACTTATCGATTTTGCAATTAAAGTATGATCAATTTCTTTAAATACTCCACATAATTTTTTTTCTTCTAGATCTTCATAAATTGAGGAGAAGTTATGAGTATAGGGTCCTGTTAAAACATAAGAACCGCAAGATAAAGCTTCCAAAGGATTTTGACCACCATGATTAAATAAAGATCCACCTATAAAAGACAATTTTGAAATAGAGTGAATATTTTTATTTTTCCCCATTGAGTCAAAGACAACTACTTTGTCTTTAGGGATGTTACTTTCTAATAATTTTCGATTCAATTCATAAGCATAATGAGGGTGTCTTGGAATCAAAAAAATTTTTTCTACAATATTAAAATCTATTTTTTCAATTATTTTCAAGATGTCCTTAAATTCTTTAAGATGAATACTTGCAAAGCAAAGATTATTTTCAATATTTTTTACTATATTTAAATCTTGATAATATTTTAAATTTCCTGAATAAAATATCTTACGCTGAAATAAAATTTCAAAACTTTCTTTAGCGGGCAAACTTGAAGCATAAATTATTTTATAAATTGATCCTAATTCTTTAACGAACTTAGTTACCATTTTCCATCTTCTAAAACTTTTTTCAGATATTCTGCCATTTATTAAATATGTTGGAATTTTTTTTGATTTTAAAATACGCAGATAATTTGGCCAAATTTCAGAGTCAATCCATATAAATTTATCTGTCATATTCTTTGCTAAGAACACTCTCACTAAAGGGTAAAAATCATATGGTAAGTATTTAACTGAGCACTGCTTATATTTTTTTGATGCCAACTTGTGGGCACTTAATGTTGAGCAAGTAATTAATATTCTTTTTTCTTGAGGTATTTTCTGAATTAAATAGTTAATTGAATTTAACTCTCCAACACTTGCAACATGGATAATATAGCCATAATAATTCTTATCTCCTTTACAAAAAAGCTTTTGAAAAAATGATTCCGAATTTTCTTTTTTATTAAAAAGCCTTAATATTAAAAATATTAAAAAAAAAGGAAATAAAATTATATGAGTTAAATTATAAATTAAGATGTTCATTAACTACTTTTATACCTTCATTAAGTTGATGCTTAATCTCATGATTAAATGTATCTTGATTGTAATCTCTATAACTAATAATCTTGCCCCAATAAAAAAAACCTTTACTAAAAGGTAGAGGGATTTTTAGTTTGTCCCAAGTTTTTAAAGTAATTTTTTTATTTGTACTAAATGTTAAAAAAATAACGTTCGCATCAATTTTTTTTACTAAACTATAAATGTTACTATTTATTTGATTTGCCGGTCCGTGTGGTGCATCAGGTGTAATAAATATACAATCATTACTTTTTCCAATTTCAATCAATTTTCTTAAAATATTTGTTGGTTTTTTTGAAGATCTTTCGAGAGAAACAAAACCAAATTTTTTTTGAATTTTATTACTGAGTTTTCCGTCCGGATGGTCTGTTACTATATTATAGACTTTCTTTTCTAATCTCCAAGAATAAGGCACACCAACTATTTGATTATGCCACATGAGAATTATTAATGGTTTTTTTTCTTTCGTCACATTGACGACAATTTCACGATTAATAGTTTTCCAACTACTTAATTTTTCAATACATATTATAATGAAATAAATTTTATAAGCGATTATGCTTTGCACCCAATTAATTCTTGTAAGTTTTTTTAACACTAATGTTTTTTTTGTTTTTTAAATAATTTGTAGTACTCACCTTTTTTTTTAATTAAATCATGGTGAGTTCCTACTTCCTTAATTGTTCCTTTGGATACAAAGACAATTTTATTAAATTCTTGTATTGTTGACAACCTGTGAGCCACAACGATTAATGTTTTATTTCTAATTTTATTAATATTTTCAAATATTTTAGACTCAGTTTTAAAATCTAGGTTTGATGACGGTTCGTCTAGAAGCAATACTTCAGTTTCTTGAACTAATGATCTTGCAATTGCTAATCTCTGCCTCTGTCCTCCCGATAGTTTTAATCCATTCTCACCTATTTTTGTTTGTAATTTATCTGGAAGATTATTTGTAAAATCAGTCACACAGGCCAATTTAGCCATCTCACTTATCTTCTTACTGTTAGATTGAGAATTGTATCGAATATTTTCCTCAATAGTCCCATCAAATAATACAGTTTCCTGACTTACAAGACTAAAAAAACTTCTCAAATTTTTAAGCTTCAAATGCTTAGTATTATGTTTATTTAATAATATTTCGCCTTCTTCTATATCAAATAATCTAATGATCAGTCCAAGTAAAGTTGTCTTACCGGATCCTGAAGGGCCAACGAACGCAACTTTATCATTTTTATTAATTTCAAAATTAAAGTTATTAATAATATTTTTTTTATGATTTTTATAACTAAAGTGTACGTTCTTAAATTCTAAGCTATTAAATTTTATTTTAATATTTTTGTTACCGTCGTTAATTTCATTCTTGTGATCTATTAGCCAAAATATTCTTGAGGCAGCCCCTAAACCAGTTTGTAATGTAACGTTTAAATTAATTAAATTTTTAAGAGGTGCGTAGGCAAGCATCAGACTTACTAAAAAACTTGTCAGTTGACCAGCTGTCATGCCTTCCTTCACTACAAAAATCCCACCACCAAAGATTGCAAGACTGGCCGCAAAAGCACCTAGTGTTTCTGTGAAGGGTCTGGCCCTAGCTATAACTTTTTCTTGCTTAAAATTTAAATATCTAACGTTTTCAATTTCTTTTGTGGATTTATTGAGTTCAAAACTTTCAGCATTAAAAGACTTAACATGTTTAGCACCCCTAAAAATTTCTTCTAGAATAGATGCAAGTTCACCAACTTGATGTTGTAAATTTTTTGTTACGTTTCTTACTTTTTTCCCCAATACGCGAATGGGTATAGATGCTAGAGGAAATACTATTAGAGATATAATTGATAATTTCCAGTTTTGATAAAGCATATTACCTACTAGAACAAATAAAGTTAAGCTATCTTTTATTAATGATGTGTAAGTATTAGCCATAGCACCATTTAAATAGTAAGTGTCAGTTGTAATTCTTGTAATTAGGGATCCTGTTTTATTTTCTAGAAAAAAATTATAATGAAGTCCTATTATTCTTTTAAAAACTTGAATTCTTAGTTTTTCAATAATTTTTTGACTCATAAAAGCTAGTGATGTGACTTGAACATAACTGCATAAACCTTTTATAATTCCTGTTACAAGTATAGCTGCTGGTATAAAGTAAAGGTAAAAAGTATCTTTGTTAATTAATACTTCGTCTAGAGCTGGCTTTACTAACCAAGCATGAAAGCCTGTGCAAGCCGCAGCAATAATCATACATATTATAGAGACAAATAATTTGAATTTATAATCTAAAAAATATTTAGAAATTCTAAAAAAGTTTTTTTTATTTTCAGACATAAGTTAAGTTATTTCCAACTAATAGTGACAGTAAAATAATAGCACCATAAATGTTATTTCTTTTAAAAAATCTCAAAGAATTATCCGCAAAACCGTTCCATATTAAATTGATATCAAAAATCATAACAATACCTAAACAACTTACTAATATAAAATAATAATAGCTATAACTGAAATAATAGCCCAATAACAACAGTAAGCAGAATTGTAAAATAGTAAGAATATTCAATATAAGTTTTTTTCTAGATCCAAATAGAATAGAGGATGAATAGATCCCAATTTCTCTGTCTTCATTTTCATCCATTACTGCATAGATAGTGTCATAGGTAAGAGTCCACATAACGCAAGATGTATAAAGGAGTAAAATATAGTTAAATGAGACTGTAAATTCTGCAACAGACCATCCAATAAATACTCCCCAATTATAAACAAGTCCCAAAATGAGTTGGGGAAGAAAAAAAAATTTCTTTGCGAGTGGATATATAAAAATTAGAGGCAATATAATGACACCCAAAACAATACTCTCAGTATTAAATTGAGTTAAAATTATTAAACCAAAAAATAAAAGAATAACCAAACATATGATAGCTTTAGGTAAGCTTATTTCACCCGATGCAAGAGGGCGTGTTTTGGTTCTATCAACCTTAGAGTCAATATCTTTGTCCCAAATATCATTGATAATGCAGCCCGCAGATCTCATAATAATGGCACCAATTAAAAAAAAACAAATAAAAAGAAAAAAATTTATATCCAGTTTTGATGATATTGCTAACCCAAAACTAACAGGATAAAATAATAACATAAAACCGATGGGCCTATCTAACCTGAATAAAATTATATATTTGTGAAGACCTAGTGGTAAAAGTTTAAATATTATTTTATTCTTGTTAATATCATTCATGAAAAGAATTTATCTTAATAATAAACTAGAGGAAGACCTAATTCATTTATTAGATTTTGAAAATTTTATTCACTTATCTAAGGTTATAAGACTTAAGGCTAAAGACGAAATAGTACTTTTTAATAATCGTGATGGTGAGTGGCTTGCGGTAATTGAAAAAGTTGCAAAGAAAAGTATCGAAGTAAGATCTCTGATGAAATTGGCCAATCCTAAATCTATTCCCAGTATTGACTTATTGTTTTCTCCAATCAAATATCAAAATTCTGAAACTATTATTAGACAAGCTACAGAAATTGGAATTAGAAAATTTTATCCAACTATTTTTAATAGAACGGTTGTAGATAAAGTAAATATGGTAAAATTTTCATCTTATGCTCTTAGCGCTTCTCAACAATCTGGTAGAACTCAAATACCTGAAATCAATAAACTCTTAAAAATTGACCAGCAAAAAGAAATTTTAAAAAATAAAAATATACTAATGTTTGATGAAAATTTAGAAGGAAATTCTTTAGATAAAATTAAGATTGACCCTAATTCTGATATTATTGTTATTGTTGGGCCGGAGGGTGGATTTTCAGAAAAAGATAGATCGTTGATACAAACTTTTTCGAATAATTTTCATAATTTACATTTGGGACAAAGAATTTTAAAGGCTGATACGGCAATAGTTTCAGCCTTAAGCTTAGTTTTTCATTATTTTGACCGCGATTAAATGTTCTAAGCGACAACCTGTCAATATACTGACCTTAACTATTGAATAATATGTAGTCATGAAATTTTTATTACTATTTTTAGCTAGTATAGTCCCAGCTACTCTATGGGCAGATTTTCCAAAAGCTTGGCAATTTGGTTTTCAAGATCCGGCCACCGATTTAATGGGAAAAGTTATTTCTCTTCACAACGGTATTTCTATAGTAATGGCTGGTGTCACATTACTTGTTTTAGTCCTTTTATTTTACGTTTCTTATAGGTTTAGCGCAAAAAGAAATCCTAACCCCTCTTCAACTACCCACAATACAGTTTTAGAAATTTTATGGACAGCTATACCGGTAATAATTTTAGTCATCATGGCAATTCCTTCATTTAAATTACTTTACCAACAAGAAAAAACTGAAGATTATGATATGACTGTAAAGATTATAGGGCATCAATGGTACTGGGAATACGAATACCCAGATTATGGAAATTTTTATTTTGAAAGCTATATGGTTCAAGACGGGGATCTAAAAAAAGATGATATTAGACTTTTGACTGTTGATAATCCTTTGGTAATTCCTGCAAATACAAATATTCAAATTTTGATTACGGCAGGAGATGTATTGCATAGTTGGGCAGTTCCTTCTATGGGAATAAAAACGGATGCTGTGCCCGGAAGACTAAATGAAACTTGGGTGAATGTTAAAGAGCCAGGTATTTATAGAGGTCAGTGTTCAGAAATTTGTGGTTCAGGACATGGTTTTATGCCAACTGTTGTAAAAGTTCTTCCAAAGGTAGAGTTTCTAGCTTGGGTTGAAGAAGCTAAAAATTCATACGCGATCAATGATGAAATTATTAATGATCCAGAAGAGTTAAAATTAACTAAAAATATCGAGTTACTTAAAGGAGCAGATACATTATGAGTGCAAAAGCAGATTCATTAGATCATCACGAAGATCATAAGCCTAATTTCTTTGTTAGATGGTTTTTTTCTACTAATCACAAAGACATAGGAACACTTTATTTTATTTATGCAATTCTTGCAGGAATTGTAGGCGCGCTTTTATCTGTAATTATGAGAATGGAATTAGCTTCTCCAGGTATGAGTATAATTACTGATGGTCAAATGTGGAATGTGATAATTACAGCTCATGGTTTATTGATGATATTTTTTGTTGTAATGCCAGCTCTTATAGGTGGATTTGGAAATTGGTTTGTCCCACTTATGATAGGAGCCCCTGATATGGCTTTCCCTAGATTAAATAATATTAGCTTTTGGCTGTTAGTACCATCTCTGCTCTTAATTACAGGATCGATGTTTGTTGGGAGTGGCGCTGGAACAGGGTGGACTATATACCCACCTCTAAGTTCTACTGTTGGTCATACAAGTCCTGCAGTTGATATGGCGATATTTTCTCTTCATCTAGCAGGAGCATCTTCAATTTTAGGTGCTGTTAATTTTATAACAACAATTCTTAATATGAGGGCACCTGGAATGACTCTTCATAAAATGCCTTTATTTGCTTGGGCCATGCTAGTCACAGCTTTTTTATTATTGCTTGCAGTTCCTGTGTTAGGCGGAGCTATAACAATGTTATTAACTGATAGAAATTTTGGTACCACCTTCTTTAGTCCGGCTGGAGGAGGAGATCCTATATTGTTTCAGCATTTATTTTGGTTTTTTGGTCACCCAGAGGTTTACATAATGATTTTACCAGCCTTTGGAATAGTCAGCCATATTATTTCAACTTTTTCTAAGAAGCCTGTATTTGGATATTTAGGAATGGCTTATGCTATGGTTGCAATTGGATTTATTGGTTTTGTTGTTTGGGCTCATCATATGTATGTTGTCGGTTTTAGTGCAGATGTCAGAGCTTATTTTATGTTAGCTACAATTATTATAGCGGTCCCAACTGGAATTAAAATTTTTAGTTGGATTGCCACAATGTGGGGCGGATCGA
>ERZ887830.200-NODE-200-length-39558-cov-19.341898_pt1 | contig 39558 bp, 38 predicted proteins | sample MGYA00521101_ERZ887830 | MGnify/ENA primary metagenome ERZ887830 (study PRJEB32303, sample SAMEA104408592) | aquatic metagenome | biome: Marine water; feature: Pelagic; material: water | place: Baltic Sea | collected 2014-06-05T16:38:00 | depth 1,762 m ... | reverse complement strand
CGTCGGGACAGCCGTGGTGTAGTGTTTTCAGTGCTTGTCACGGCGGTGTTTGCTGCTGTTATTTGGCTGGTCCTCGAAAGCCATGATATGCAGGTGGTTGCCAATGCAACATGGTGGAAGGGCGTTGGCTTTTATGCGCTCGCCGGTGTTCTATCGATGGTTGTTGGGCGCAGTTTTCTCTATACATCAGTGCGCCGGCTCGGCGTGGTAAGATCATCCACGGTCAAGCGGATGAACCCATTTTTTTCATCCGTGCTGGCGTTTCTAATTCTAGATGAAATGATCACCACGCTCGGTGCTGCTGGCATGGCGGTGCTGTTATTTGCTTTTTTGTTGATGATGCGGGAAAGCGCAAAAAATCAGCGTGCTGGTGATGATACGCCCCCACCGGTTTGGGATTACTCTTTTGGTGTTCTGTCGGCTCTGGCCTATGGCTGTGCTTATATTTTTCGTAAATTTGGAATTTTTGAATTGCCCTATCCGGCCTTTGGCACCCTTGTTAGTGCGTTAACAGGTCTTGCTGCGTTTTTGCTGGCTGGGGTTTTTGCTAAATCCTTGCGTGGCCAGCTAACTGGCATATTCTCAGATCTTGATCGCTGGATGATTATGGCGAGCATCGCCGTGTCGCTGGGGCAGATTTTCTTCTTTGCTGCAATTGTTTATGAAACAGTGATTGTTGTTGTGATGATCGCATCATTAGAGATATTTATCGCGAGCTATCTTTCAATTTTTGTGTTTCGGTTGGACCGTCACGTAAGCCAAAGCACGGTTTTTGCATCGATTTTTGCTTTCGCCGGTGTGATCTTGATAACTTTCGGCTAGCCCCATTTCATGAAAAATGATGATGTTCTTTTATAAAGAACGCTGTGCCGTTGACGGCTGATTTTATTTCAGGTTTACTTTTATCTAACACATGCGTAACCGTGGCGCGCCATGCAATTTCTGATTGTGGTGGCCCGGATACCTTATAATGATTCTTGGGAGGGAAAAATGAGACGCGTATTTCTGACGGGATTACTATCTCTTGGATTGGCGCTGCCAATGGCAGGGCTTTTACATGTTGCACCGGTAAAGGCTGAAGATGCAGCCAGTTTTTACAAGGGGAAAAAGATCAAGTTTATCGTGCCCTACAAGCCTGGTGGTGGCTATGATGACTACGCGCGCCTTCTTGCGCCAGTTATGGAAAAATATACTGGTGCTGATATCGAGATTTTGAACAAGGGCGGCGCTGGTGGTATGACAGGCGCAAATGAGATTTTCCGCTCACCAGGTGATGGCCTAACAATCGGTATCATCAATGGTAGCGCTATGATTACGAACGAGCTCGCTGAGATCAAAGGCGCAGCCTACAAGGTCGCGGAGTATAGCTATCTCGGCCGTGTAACGGCTGATACCCGGGTGATGAGTACGTCAGTCGCCAGTGGCTTTAATACCTATGATTCACTGAAAGCAGTTAAAGAGCCATTTAAAATGGGTGCAACTGGTCTTGGTGGATCAACCTATGTTGATACGGTGATTATCGGCAAAGTGTTTGAATTCAATCAGGACGTTATCCATGGATTTGACCGTTCCGGCCCTATCAGAAAAGCCATGAAGCGTGGCGACGTTGTCGGCATGTGGGGGTCTTGGGGCAGTGCACGTAAAACTGTAAAGAGCGGTGACAACCAGATTGTGATGCAAAGCGGTAAAAAGCGTCACAAGGATATGCCGGATACGCCAACCATTCGTGAACTTGTGAAAAGTCTGCCAAATGCCGACAAGGCAATGAAGATTGTCGTTGGTTGGGAAGCATTGTCAGCTGTTGGCCGGCCAATCGCAGGCCCTCCTGGTATTCCGGCCGATCGTCTGGCATTCCTTCGTGATGCCTTTGCCAAAGCTGTGGCCGATGAAGAATTCCTCGGCAAGGCCAAAAAGGCCAAGCGGGCGGTTGATTACGCATCTGGTGATGAAATGACAGAGCTAACAAAAGAGGCAACTGACCTGCCTGATGATGTCAGAAAGATGTTTATTTCTGCAATCCGCGGTGAGCTCTAGACGTCGCTAATAGGCTAGTGAAACTGCAGGTGCATCATGCTCGCTTGGGTGTGATGTACCTGTTTTTCCCATCTATTCATAAGTTAATCTATTTTTAGAAACTATAGGACACGCTATGGGAATCTTAGAAGGACTGGTTTCAGGTTTTGCGCAGGCTATTAGTCTTGAGGTTCTGCCATTCCTCATTGTGGGCTCTGTATTTGGCATGATCATAGGCATTATTCCCGGTCTTAGCGGGCATTTTGCGATGGCGATGCTAATTCCGTTTTTATATAAAATGGACCCAGCGCCGGGAATAGCATTTCTTTTGGCGGCGCACGCAACTGTTGCTCAAGGAGGTGGTTTGACTGCCATCCTGTTTAGCACGCCCGGCACAGGCCAAAATGCGGCGACGTTGCTTGATGGCCCGCCGATGCGTGAGCAAGGCAAGGCGGGTGTTGCTGTTGGTGCTGCGATGACATCCTGTTTCCTTGGTGCCACCTTTGGGGCAGTCGCGCTGGCGTTATTGCTGCCAGTGCTTCAACAGGTTGTGCTGTTCTTTGGCCCACCGGAAATCTTTGTCCTGTCATTCCTCGCATTGACGTTTATCGCGGTGCTTGGCAAGGAAGATATGACCCGCAGCTTGATTGCCGGTCTTTTGGGTTTGCTGGTTTCAATGATTGGCATTGACAATGTCACCAATCAGGAACGATTCACATTTGGGTTGCTTGAGCTTTATGACGGGTTGCCGCTCGTGCCAGTTATTCTGGGTTTGTTTGCGGTTGCTGAGATGTTTGATCTGTTCGTAAAGGGCGGCAGTCTTGTCGACAAGCAGCACGGCGCGCTTAGTGCTGGTCAAACGCAAAAGCAGATTTTTGAGGGTATTGGTATTGCGTTCAAGAAATGGTGGCTGGTGATGCGTTGTAGCGCGATCGGTACAACCATCGGGATTATCCCGGGTCTAGGCAGTGCGCCAGCGGCGTTTATTGCCTACGGTCATGCGAAACAAACCTCAAAATCAAAGGAAACCTTTGGCAAGGGTAATATTGAGGGCGTTATCGGTGCCGAAGCCGCAAACGATGCGGTTGAGGGTGGGGCACTTGCCTCGACGGTGGCATTTGGTATTCCAGGCAGCTCGTCGATGGCGATCCTGCTTGGAGGCTTGTTCATCCTTGGCCTTGAAACTGGTGTCGACATGGTTACAACCGACGTCGATATTGTCTTTGTGATGATCTTTACCGTTATTTTCGGCAATTTCATCGGCACGATCTTTGGCATGTTTTTGGTTAATCCGATTGCAAGAGCGACCTCGATTCGCTCGTCAATCATGGTGCCAATTCTGATAGCGGTTGTTGTAACCGGAGCGTTCGCCGCACAAGGGTCACTTTTTGATATCGTCGTCACATTGATATTTGGGGTCATCGGCTATCTGATGAAAATCTTGAATTATTCGCGGGCGGCAATGTTGATCGGGTATGTTCTTGGTCATGCGGTGGAAAAGAATTTATATTTGGCAACACAGTTGAAGGGCACATTATTTTTCCTTTCACCGATACCATTGACCCTTTGCCTGATCACGCTTGGATTTATTGCCTATAATGTTTATGGGATGATTAAGGATAGGGAGCGCCTGTAAAGATGGCAAATAATCTTGAAACTGAATCAACAGCAAATGCTGATGAGAAGGTGGTAAATCGTAACGCACTTGAACTGGCTTCGCTGTTCATTGCTGCCGGCCTTACACTCGCTGCATTGATTACCGCAATTGGCTATGATTTTTCATCATCACAGCCTCTTTTTGTGATCCTGGTGCCGCTTGTTTTGTTAATTATGGTGCAAATCTATCGCTCGATGAAACAGGGTGACACCAAAACATCGATAAACGTGGTCAAGATGGCACTTGGCGGCAAGATTTTAGATTTTGCCGTTTCGGTGAAATTTTTTATGCTGCTTTTGGCGCTACTTTTATGTATCTATATACTCGGCCATTACGCGGGCCTCTTACTTTCGATGTTTTACTTGATCCGCGTGCATGGTGGTGAAAGCATGAAGATATCGTTGATTGTGCCAATTGTAACAGCCGTAGCGCTGTTCGCGCTGTTTGAGCTGGTTTTCAGCATCGAACTGTTCCAAGGTCAGCTCTATCGCTATTTTGCCGGTTATCGGATCTGGTAGGCTGGTCGAGACAAACATTAAGGGCGCCTGTGCGAAATCTAAGCTGGGTGCCAAAAGTGACAGGGGACTTAGGTGCAGGATCAAGGCACAGGCGGTAAACGCAAATCTTCCAGTGATGGGCCGCGCCTATCTTCAGTAGCGACAGCGATTCGATTGCTTCGTGCATTTGATGGGAACGATGTTGAAATTGGTGTCAGTGATCTTGCAAAACGGCTTGGAATTGCCAAAAGCACGGCGCACCGCCTCGCCAGCACTCTGGTCAGCGAAGGACTGCTTGGTCAGAGCGCACAAACCGGCCGCTATCGCCTTGGTATTGGTTTATTTACGCTTGGTTCAATGGTGCGGTTGCAATTCGACCTTTGGTCAGGCGCGCGCAGCCTGCTGACGGATTTGCGTAAGGCAACTGGCGAGAATGTCCGCCTTGCCTTGCGTGATGCGGAAAACATCGTTTTCCTTCATGATTTTGAAAGTCCACAAATGGTCCGTCTTCGGTCCAGTACGGGTCAGATTAAACCGGCATTTTGTACAGCAGAAGGACAGTGCTTAATTGCGCATCTTGGTGAAAGTGAGCTTACAAACCTGCTGGCGATACCGCGCCAACAACGCACGCCGCAAACTCTGATTGATGAGACGGCGATCCGCGACCGGTTAGAGATGGTTCGGCAAAATGGATATGCTGTTGAAGATGAGGAAAGCGAGGACGGAACCCGCTGTATTGCGGCACCAGTGAGGCAGGCCGATGGCGGCATTGTTGCCTCGATTGGTTTGGCTGGGCCGAGGCTACGGATGAAAAAGCGCCTATTCCCATCATTGATCCCGCAAGTTACCTCGGTTGCCAATCAAATATCGCGGCAAATGGGATATCACCATTAAGCCAGCGGGGCGGTCAGCGTTGGATAAACCGTTTGCCACAAAATGGGTTTTAAAAGGCAGGTTTATAAATTAACGATCTGTTACGCCGTTATCGCCCTGTCAGCATTTTGATTGTAATGACGAGGCTGATCGCTGTTGCAGCGATGCCCGCAATGATTGGCACCGGCAATACTGATGCCATCCGCAGGCGGGCAAAGTTAAAGCCAAGCAATGGTAACTCGTAAATGAACAGGCGGTGCGCCCCAAACAGGCTCCATGAGGTGATAAAGGTAATCACAGCTGCTGGTGTTGCGCCGGCCTTGACAAAAACGGCAGCAATCGAAAAGCAGATCACCGGTCCAGCTGGTACCAGAAGTCCGGTTAAAAACGCGATAATAAGTCCAGAAAAGCCCGATCCCTCGCCCAAAAGGCCGCTAATCCATTCGGCGGGAAGTAGTTTTGCGCAGAAGCCTGCGGCAATCAGCGCGCAGAACATCCGCGGCACCAGCACGGCAAATTGCTCGATCCAGCGTTTTAAGGCCGCCCCAAAAACTGGATTGGGTGCGCGAAAGGCGGTCACAATAAGCCCAGCCAGAACTGTTAGCATTGCATAGAAGCCAACCCCGAACATCACCGTGACCCTTTTGGTAATTTGCTAGCGTCAAACCGGATCGGTATATGGCGGGCGATCAGTCCTGCAAGGATTGGCAGCGGCATGCTAACGACAAAGCGTACCATTGAAAATTCTGCGCCCATAAAGGGCATATCCCATATTAGAATCCGCTGGAACCCAAGTAATGCCCATGCTGTGATATAGGCGACCAATGCGCCACGATCGGCCTTTGCTGCGGCCAATACCGCTAATAGCGAATAGGCAGAAGAGGGGCCGCCCGGTGTGATCGTCCCGGCGATTGCTGCAATGATCAGGCCGCGAAGCCCTGATTCTGTGCCGACCAGCCGTGCCATCCGGTCCCGCGGCAATACAACCCACAACAATGATGCAACACACAGCGCTAGCACCACGCGCGGCATCATATTCACCAGTAACGTCATATCTTCACGTAAAACAGCCTCGACAGCCGCCATGCCATACATCAGGTAGCAGACGATGCTGACCAGAATGGCAAAGGCCATGAAGCCAAAAAAACCACGGCCAAATGCCGTTGAGAGAATACCACGCCACCAATCGCGATTGCCTAAAAACGCGAGCCCTGCTTCAGCCCCGCTGGGCGCACCAGACGCTGTGGCAACCTTGTCTGCACGCTTGGGGCTGTGCTGGATATCTTGAGGTTTTTGCAGATCTGCCATTAATGGTGGTGGTGATCATGGTGATGATCATGCTGTTTTGGTGCCAATAACCGGCGGCTGTCATCATGGCCAGCACTTACGGCGTCAATGGTTGCGCGGTAAAGGTCGGCACCTGGCGGTAACTGGCCCGCAATAAAGCCGGCCAAACGTGCCAGTGCGATCGCCTGTGATGCAACGACATCGACCACCTCGGTATCATCTGCCTTGTTCATCTGCGCTGCCATATCGTGCAGCAGATGATTAAAAATCTGCGACATATACGCCGCCCTACCTTCGGCTGTTGCCAGCCCATCAGGCGCTGGTGCGGCGGGTATGGTGTCGCCGCCGATCCGGTTTCGCACAAGATACTGGAACTGGGATAAGATTTCGGCATTTATGCTGACATTTTCGTCAATTTCACCACACATCTTCATTACTCCCTTTACTGCTTTAGCGTCATCTCCACCCCGCGCGTTTCAATCTGGCTGGAGTGCGTGCCAGTCGCACCTTGGGTGCTGATCACTAGCTATTGATAAACCCAAGTATCGTCAGACTGCTGAACCCCAAGTGGCTGCCCGTCCAGAAACAAAAGCCAGCCAGTGCGGTCAGGACGATCTTGTTGACGCGGCCTGCACTGGCTTGGGCAAGAGACAGCGGCATACTTACCACGATCGACAATAGGGCCATGCCAACAATCGCGCCAACGGCAAAGACCAGAATATAGATAAATGCTTCAAAAATTGAATGGGTGGCGGCCACAACTAGAACTAGCAATCCGCCCGATCCGGCGGCACCATGCAGCAGTCCGATCAGCAATGCCAGCCAATGCCCACGCTTGGGATGTTTGTGTTGATGGGCTAATTGCAAATGCGGTATCGGGGCTGGCTCGGCCTGATGGCTATGGGCGTGAAGGTGCTTATGGCCGTCATGCTGGTGCACATGGAAATGCACTTTGCGGACGACTAAACGGTAAATAGTGTTTAGCCCAAGGCCAATAATCATCGCAGCAACCGTCAATTCCAGCCAAGCTTCGACTCTTTTGTCAAAACTGATGCTGGCAAGGATCACAATGCCACATATGAGGAGTAGCGCGATGCCATGGCCGATGCCCCACACAACGCCGCGGTGCAGTAATGAGCGCAGCCCACGCCCATGCTGATTGACCGATGCCACCGCAGCAAGGTGATCAGCCTCCATGGCATGGGTGATGCCAATAAAAAACCCGATCACAAGAAGCCCAAGCAATTCCATTTGGTTACAGATCTCCGATGCGAAGCGCATCAATGGTGGTGGCAATGATGTCGGGATCCTTGGTGAAAATCTGATTTGCAACCTGCGGGCGGCGCCCCGGTTGCTGATGCAGGATAATCCAATTGACCATTATATTGTGTGAACGCGCCGTATCGTAAATACCGGCTGCGGCCTGATCTTGTGATGCGTTTGTTGAGACCATAAGCACCAGATCATGCGCCGAGATTAATGCTTCAAGATGTCCAACAGAGCCGCGCTCGTCACTGAGGGTTAGCTGGTTTGGCGCGTCGGCGGCGAGCCGGTAAACAGGCTGCGATGCAATTGCTGGCTGTGACCGGATTAGATCGGTTGCCGCATCGTCAAGTCCCAGAAACAGGGCCCTGCGGTGACGGCTATTTGGATATTGGACACGGAACAGCAACTCGCTAGCCGAGCTAGCCTTTGCACAGCTATGCAATAAAGTTGGCTGAACCGTCTTTCCCATCACGCGCCTATATCTAGACAGTGGTCTGCGGTTTGCCGACTTCTGCTTTGAAATCGTCGGCGCAGGCCTCGCTGAATGGCTGGTCCTTTGGCAGCACCTTTGCCACTGAGCGGACAAGGTGATGATTGGTGTCTCGGCCGGGCGGGGTGACCCCTTTTTCGGTTAAGGCATTTACCGCTTTGCGTAATTTATGGCGCGCCATAATGATACCATTATCGGTCGATACCAGATTTTCTTTGGTTCGGTCGACAATTGGGCCCATGCTTTCCTGCAAGCTGGCATCCTGCATGGCAATGCCCCAGACACCGGAATAAAGCTCGCCACGTTTCTGTGCGTCGCGATCCATCAGATAGTCATTATCCTTGTTCTGCAACGGGCGGAACGTTCCCGGCACATATTGGTTATGAACGCCGTTCCCCTCGATCATATATTGACGCTCTTGATCGGTAAGGGCGCGGGTCGGATGATAATCGTAACTCCATGCCCAGCAATTTTCATCATCAATCGGGATCCAGAAGTGACCATGAACAGGGTGATCACCACGCGGCGGAATCATTGTAAAGCTTGGCATTACCCATTGTGTGATACGCCAGTAATAATGGCCTTCTTCGGCCATCCGGCGGGCACCGATATAAAGACCGCCTTCTGAATCGACAACTTCAAAGACTGGCTTTTTATCATTGAAATTATATTTGTTGCCAGCTGCACCTTTAAATAATGGATCAGATTTTAGACCTCCTGAATGCAGGAAAGACACATGACTTGAGTCAATACCGCCTTCCATTGCCTGCAGCCAATTGCTTTCCTGCCAGCGCTTTGAGCTGTAGGTCTGTTCAGCTGGAACTGTGGCAAATTCCCATTTCGGCAGGTCTGGAACATTGTCCTTATCGCCCATATGCGTCCAGAGAATGTCGCCAAGCTTGATCAGCGGATAGGCAGATAATTTGATCTTTTCACAAAAGCCGCTTTCCTCAGGCTCGGACGGCACCTCGATGCAATTGCCGTTTACGTCATATTTCCAGCCATGATACGGGCAACGGATGCCGCCTTCCTCATTACGACCAAACCACAAAGAGACGCCGCGATGCGCACAGAATTCATCGATCAGCCCGTATTCGCCGTTGCTGTCCCGAAAAGCAAGCAAACGCTCGCCAAGAAGTTTGACACGCACTGGCGCACAATCATCTTCGGGCAGTTCAGATGCGAGCAACGCTGGAATCCAATATTGGCGGAATAAGTCACCCATCGGCGTGCCTGCGTTGGTCTGGGTCAGCAGGTCGTTAATTTCTTTTCTAAGCATCGGTATAATCTCCAAAAACAAACAAGTCTTGTTTCATCCAAATACGATTAAATGATCGTTATGGAAATCACGTTAGAACTAGCGCTTGGGCGGAAGGTCGGGTAGTTCCGCATCATACGCGGATTGCATATTTGCAGCTATTCCGCTCTTTGCCAAGGCATCCGCAAACATCGTGCGCACTTCCTGACTTTCATCGGCATAATCGATCTGGTCGCCGCCAATTCGCTGAGAAATCCACGCTTTTGGTACGCCCTGCGCATTGCGGATGGCGACGCCTTCATATTTGAAAGCCAAATATCGCGCCGGTGTTGTGCCGGTGTTGAAATGCTGATGATACCACATATTGGGCGGCACAATCATGCTGCCAACTTCCCACTCATACCGGGTTGGCTCTTCGCCTTCAGGCCACATCAGACTATAGCCCTCGCCGGACAAAATGATCACATGCGCGCCCGGCCCATGACGGTGACATTTTTTATAGGTGCCAATTGGGAACTGGCTGATATGGCTGTTCATCGAACATTTTGCCAATTGAAAGCGGATATGCCCGCCGCCAGCACCGCGCTCTTTGGCTTCGATGAGCGGCAAATTCACCGCATCGGCGACAAAGTTAGTCTCCATCAACAGACCCTTTTGCTCGCCCTGATCAGCGAAGTAATCAGGTTCGCCGGAAAAGCGGCCAAGGAAGTCATGCTGGGTTCCGAAAATAAATTCCGGATCTTCGAACACATTCATTAAAGGCGGCATGTTGGTGACTGACACATAGCGCGCAGGCTCGGTGCCAGATCCATTGAAATGCTGATGATTGGCGTTCAGCGGGATGCCAAAAATGGCGCCGGGGCCCCACTCAAACGAGGCTTTATCGCCGCGATCGTTCCAGACCGTTGTCGAGCCGCGTCCGGAAAGAATTAAAATTGTTTCTTCAAAAAGCTGGCGCTGGGGCACGAGCTTGCCGCCAGCCGGAATTTCCATGACATAGCAGTCATTCGTCGTGCGCGATGCGTCATGGTTGATAAAGACTGCATTGCCGCCGCGCCGCGCCCATGGCTTTAACGCGACATGATTAAGATTGCGAACATATAACCCATTGACAATATCAAGGCCTTCATTAGCGATAAACCGCGTGTAAGTGGTTTCTTTTTCGGTGCGGAATTTATCGGCTAGCTTGTCCGAAACGATCGCATTTTTTATCATTGATGGGCCTCGATTTATAGGTTTGGGCAGCTGGTTCAACTGGCGCTTGTCCAGCCTGATTGGGCTGCTTTTATCTTGGAACGACTGTTAGACTATGTTAGAAGTTTCCTCCCAGTATGTCAATGGAACATTGGTCTGTATAGCGGAACGAAAGGCAATTCGATGTCGCAGAAAAAACCTGATAATTCGCCTGCCTCGCATACAGTGGCGGACCATGCTTTTGGTGATTTTTTCCCGCATGAACATGACGGCGATGCTGATCACGACCATGATGATATTGATCCGGGCCCGCTTGAGGATAACCCGATATGGCAGCGCGATAATGTGACGCTTAGCACGGTTGGTGTTGATATCGGATCATCTGGCACACAAGTTATCTTTTCGCAGATTCATTTACAGCGGCTGAATGATTCGCTTGCCAGCCGCTATGTGATTGTCGACCGGGTCACTGATTTTGAATCTCCGGTCAGTTTTACCCCGTTCATCGATCAAAAAACCATTGATGCGGTTGCCTTGGGACGGATCATTGATGCCGCTTATGCCGAGGCGGGTATCCTGCCGCGACAGATTGATATTGGTGTGGTGATTCTGACCGGTGAGGCGTTACGCCGTGATAATGCGGCGGCGGTCGCCGAGGTTATTGCGGAAAAGGGCGGTGAGTTTGTTACCGCAACCGCTGGTAACCATATGGAGGCAATGTTGGCCGCCTTTGGATCGGGTGCGGCCAAGGCCAGCCATGATCAGGAAAACCGTATTTTGAATATTGATATCGGTGGTGGCACGACCAAATTGGCATTGCTGGATCACGGGAAAATTGTCTGGACGGCGGCGTTGGATATTGGCGGGCGGCTGATTGCCATTGATGATGGCAAGATCGTGCGGCTGGATGCGGCGGGTCGGCTTCATGCCAAAACTGCCGGTCATTATCTTGAGCTTGGCCAATCCGTTGCGGCTGAAACAATGGATCAGATTGCTGCTGGCATGGCACGTGCTCTGGTCAATGCGCTGGGCGGTATGATGATGGATGAAGTGGCGGCATTGTTCCTGACCGATTTGCCAGATGATCTGACCGATATTCAGGCGGTAATGTTTTCCGGCGGGGTTGCTGAATATGTCTATCAGCGTGAGACACAAAATTTTGGTGATCTCGGGTTTTATCTTGGCAAACATCTTGGCGATCTTGCCGCTGCTGGTGCGTTTCCGGCGCCACTGCTGCCGGCGGTCGCCGGTATTCGGGCAACAGCGCTTGGCGCCTCGGAATATTCGGTTCAGCTAAGCGGCCAGACTGGCACGATCAGCGCCCCGGGCAAAGTTTTGCCGCGCCGCAATATGCAGGTGCTAAAGCCAAATATTGATTTTACCAGCGACCCGTCAGCCGACGAGATTGCCGCCGCGATTCGCGCGCATTTTGTCGCCTTCGACCTTGATATTAATCTGGCGGAAACGGCGCTTGCTTTCGATTGGCGGGGCAGCCCTGATTACCAGCGCATTCGGGCGCTGGCTGATGGTATTCATGATGCTTTGTCCGGCTATCTTGGCGGTGGCGGCATTCTTTATGTGATGCTGGATGGGGACATTGCCTATACGCTTGGCGGTATCTTGCAGAATGAATTGCAGATCAGCAACGATATGCTGGTCATTGACGGAATTATCCTTCGCGATTTCGATTATATCGATCTTGGCAAAATTCGGTTGCCGTCATTTACCGTGCCGTTGACCGTAAAGTCACTGCTGTTCCGTGAGGAACCGGACGCAAGCAAAACTGACCGAATTTTTGCCAGCGGCGATGAGGCCGGCCGCCAGCATCATCAAAAACACGCGCATGGCCAGCACCACCACCACCACCACCATGTCCATACCCATGACCACACCCATGACCATGCCCATCACAGTCATAAGCATGATGGGCATGATGATTAGATCTGGCTATTATGCGAGGCCGATATTCGCCGTTGCGCGACATCTGCCATATCCCAAACCTCTCAGGTTTTAGCTCCCAAATTTCCAGCTTGTTCGATTAAAGAGGGTAATATGCATAAAATTAAAATTGCCGGAAGTGATGATGAATTTGTCTGTATGCCAGATGATACGATTTTGCGCGCGGCGTTGCGAGCCGGTCATGCGATGCCCTATTCTTGCAATGTTGGCTCTTGCGGTAATTGCCGATTTGAGCTGGCTGAAGGCACTGTTCATCACGCCAGAGAGGATTCGCCAGCATGGGGTGAGCGTGATCTAAAGCGGAACCGGTGGCTTGGCTGTCAGGCACGGCCCGAGACTGATTGCGTGATTAAATTTCGCAGCGATGCCAAATACCAGCCGCCATTTGTGCCATCACGGCAATCTGCCAAATTGGTTTCAAAACAGTCGATCACGCATGATATTGCCGAATTCACCTTTACATTGGCGGCACCTGCCGGGTTCCGTCCGGGGCAATATGCGCTTGTTGAGATTGATGGAATTGACGGAGGGCGCGCCTATTCGATGAGCAATCTGGGTGGCACCGATCAATGGCAGTTCCAGATCAAGAAAGTACCGGGTGGTGCGGTGACGTCGCATTTGTTTGATGCGATTGAGATTGGTGACACCATCACTCTCGATGGGCCTTATGGTAGCGCCTATTTAAAAGAAAATAGCCCGCGCAACCTGCTTTTGATTGCCGGTGGCTCGGGGCTATCGCCGATGGTCTCGATCATCCGCGGCGCGGCGGTGGCTGGGCTTTTGGATGGGCGGCAGGTCAATTTCTTTTATGGTGGGCGCAATCAGGACGATATCCCCGTTGGCGCATTGATTGATGAAATAATCGGCCTTGGCACGAATGTAGATGTGCAGATTGTCCTGTCTGAAGATGCGAGTGCCACCTATCAAGGCGGGTTTGTGCATGATGCAGCATGGGCAAAGATTGGTGATGCAATCAGCGATTATGATCTCTATTTTGCGGGTCCGGCGGTAATGGCGGCAGCAATTCAAAAACGCGCCTATGAAACCGGATTGGCGCAGGATCAGATGTTTTTTGACGAGTTTTATTGATACCATTTGCCGTCACGGTGCCAGCAAAATGTTTCGGCTGGACGTATCGCGGCGAATCCCAGCAGCATTGATAACCAAAGAGGGTAAAACAAATGGGTGACAAGGTCAGTTTAGCGTCGCTGGCAGCGATGAAGGCAAGAGGCGAGAAAATTGTCGGCATGGTTGTATGGGACACCCATATGGCCAAGATCGTTGATCGCATCGGTGTCGAAATTGCGTCGGTGGGTGATACGGTTGGACATAATCTATGGGGCCAGGCGAACCCGCTTGAAATAACCATGGATCAGATGATGCCGGTTTGTCAGGCGGTGCGCCGCGGGGTCAAGAACGCGCTGGTCAGTGCGGATTTCCCTTTTGGCCCGTTGCAGGCCGGCCCGCAACAGGCGGTGGATGCTGCAATCCGTATGGTCAAGGAAGCCGGCGTCGATATGATCAAGCTGGATGGTGCTGCCGAGGCGCCTGAAGGGGTCGAAGCGTTGGTCAAGGCAGGTATTCCTGTTTGGGCGCAATTTGGTGTTACGCCGCAAACCGCGCTGGCTTATGGTATGGAATATAAATCTATGAATACCGCCGATGCGGTGGTGCCAGATGAAATGGTTGACACGTTGATCCGTCAGGCAAAAATGCTGGAAGATGCTGGGGCATCATTGCTGGATTTCACCAATTCAGGGCCGATCGTCGGACCTGCGGTCGTCGAGGCTGTCACGATACCGGTGATTGGTGGTTTTGGGGGCGGCCCATGGCTTGATGGACGGGTGCGGATGGCGCATGCGGCGATTGGCTATAGCGCTGCGGCAGTCGATAGTGATGCGGAGAACTATGCCAATGTTGGCAAGATCGCCTTTGACGCGCTTGGCGAATGTGCGGCCGATATCCGTGCCGGGAAACAAATCAAAGGCGCCACGAAGCGCTAGGAGATAGAGCCGATGGCGTTTGTCGATATTGATGGAATTCGCACGCATTACCAGATTGAAGGTAATGGCCCCGCTTTGCTGATGTTTGCGCCGGGCGGGTTTGATGCAACGATGGATAAATGGCGGCATTTTGGTGTTTATCAGCGGATAAATTTGCTAGGGCATCTTCCCGACCATTTTCAATGCATCCTCTTTGACCGGCGTGAAAATGGCGAGTCAGGTGGCCGTGTCGAGGCAATTGGCTGGTCAGATTTTGTTGGTCAGGCGGTTGGTTTGCTTGATCATCTGGGGGTTGAGGCTGCGCATCTTATGGGCGGATGTATGGGCTGCTCGCCGGTTCTGGCGATGGCGGCGCAATATCCAGAACGGGTGCACTCAATGGTTCATTATTGGCCGGTTGGCGGGGCGCGATACCGGATTAACGCACATCAACGTTTTGCCGCCCATGCTGATTATGTGACCGCGAACGGCCTTGGCGGTGTCGTATCACTTGTGCAAAGCCATGATAAAAATTTTTCGCAAGATCCTGCTGGTGGGCCGTGGAATAATGTGATCCGCAAGGATAAAGATTTTGCCGCGCATTATGCGGCAATGGATCAGACGCAGTATCTGGAAATCTTGCGGCAGATGGTTGGCGGCTTATTTGACCGTGATACCGCGCCGGGTGCAACGGCCGAGGATTTGCTGTCTCTTCACATTCCCAGCCTGATCGTGCCGGGCAAGGATGCTGCCCATGCCACATCGGCGGCGCGCTATCTTGAAGAGGTGCTGGAGAGATCGGACTATTGGGATCTTCCGCCTGATGCCCAGACCGAGCAAAATGTACCAGAACGAGTTCTGGCGTTTTTGCGCTCGGTCTAGAAAAATTATGGCCTGATTTCCGCTAGCCGTTCAAATCGCGGCAGGCCGGCGCAAACAGCGTGTCAATCTCGACTGGCTTGGTGATGATATTCTGATCGCGCGCATGCTTTACCAGCGTTTCCAGAACCAGCCGGTTTGACTCGATACCATAAGGCAGCGGGTCGCCAAGGATTGGGTCAACCGCAGCGTGAATCTGGTCAATCTTGGTTGGTGCGGCAATGCCACCATTGCGCAGCGTTTCCAAATAAAGCTGTTTTGAGCGCACAAAGAGATCAAATAGCTCGGCCGCAATATCCGGATTTTGTTCCAGCACATCGTCGCGCACCACCATCAGATGGTTAATCGGATAGATGCCCTGATGACGAACGGCGGCCACCGCAGCGTCAAAGGGCTGGTCGATGAGCGTCCGGATATTTTCATGTTCAACCGCTACCCCGATCGCCGCGTCAAGCTCGCCTGAAATCAACATGGCTTCCATATCTTTGCCATCTTCAATCGGCACAACATTTGCCGGTGGCTGATAATCGGCAACATGCTCATCACCTGACAGTACCCATGTGATTTTATTCAAATCGACGCCATGTTCGGACTGCAAAAAGCCGCGCGCCCAAACGCCGGTGGTAACGGTATAGCCGCGATTAACGCCAACCCGGCGGCCCATCAAATCCTGTGGTGTCTTGATGCCGGAATTCACATTATAGCGGATTGCCTTATGGTGAAAATCGCGAACTAGAAAAATTGGCAAGGCGGTAAATTTCACACCATGTTCACGTGCGCATAGATAGGTGGTTGCCGCCATTTCACTGATGTCGAATTCGAGATTACGCACCATTTTACGAAAGCCATGAACAAGTACCGGCATATCAATAAATTCGAGATCAAAGCCATTGGGTTTGACGATGCCTTCCTTTAATGCGTGATTATTGCCTTGGGTACGGGTAACAGTTGTGTAGACAGGACGGGACATCTTCAAAACTCCATTTTCAGTGGCTCTAATTGGGGGTCGTTAACAACAATCTGGGTCGCCATCATCAATAAAGGCGGATAATAACCAGCCAACGGGCAAATCACTTTCATTGATTTCGGCGGCCGGTTTGAACATCTGTAACTTATAGCGATTGACGATATTGGTTGCCGGATCGTGCCGCCAAAACAGGATTTGGGTTTCTAAATCAGGAAAGCCAGGCAGCCATCCCCGACGTTCACTGACCAGCACAATATTATCGCTTTCGAGGCTGAAATGGCCGCGGATACAGCGTTCAACCTTTTCCAGCGACTGACCGTCAGTTTTATGATTCAGGCGCAGTCCGAACATACGTCATTATAGCAGCCTATGGATAAATGTCGCTAGTGTTTGTTCTTTTATTCGGAACTATGTTCTTGAAAAAGGAATGGTGCATTGATAAGTTTTTGTGATGCTTTCTTGACCGGTTGCGGACAATTCAAAATTGTCAGCCGGTCATCTCATTTGTTACCAAGGAGACCTTGCGTTGGCGGAAAAAGTTCAGGCGGCGGTTCGCACCGGCCCGCATAAAACCGAATATCGGGAATATGATATGCCGGATGTGCCCGAGGACGGCGCGCTGCTTAAGATGGAAGTTGCCGGGATCTGTGGTACGGATGTGAAATTCTATGCCAAGCCGCCGATTGATGACCCGGTGATTATGGGGCATGAAAATATCGGTTATATTGCCAAAGCTGGCAAACAGTTCATGCAACGCAAAGGCGTCAAAGAAGGCGATCTGGTTTTCGTTGAACATTATGTGCCGTGTTTTCAATGCGAATGGTGTCATCAGGGGGATTACCGGCTTTGCATGGGAACCGACTGGCGCAAGAACCCTGATGGGTTGCGTTATGGCTATACTTCGGCAAGTCGTGCGCCGCATCTGTGGGGCGGTTTTGCAGAATATATGTATCTGCCATGGAACGCCGTGTTGCATAAGGTGCCAACCGGGCTTTCGCCTGAGCTTGCCGGCATTGTTACGCCGATGGCCAATGGCATTCAATGGGCGCTATTTGATTGTGGTGTTGGCTATAATTCCTCGGTTTTGATCCAAGGGCCGGGCCAGCAGGGCCTGTCGCAGGTCATTGCCTGTAAACAGGCCGGCGCGTCGCTGATCATTGTTACCGGAACGGGCAAGGATGTGTACCGGCTTGAGGTTGCCAAAAAACTTGGTGCGGATGTTGTCATTAATGTTGATGCCGAAGACCCGCTTGCTAAGGTTCGCGAGGCAACGGGTGGTCTTGGGGTTGATGTGTCACTTGATTGTACTGCGGGTGCTGGCACCATTCCGGTGTTGTTTGGCCTTGAGGCGTTGCGGCGCAAAGGCGGCACTATGCTGATCCAAGGCGAAACCGCAACATTCCCGAATTTTCCGTTGGCGCAGGTCGCCAATAAATATGTCACGATTAAAGCGGCGCGCGGCCATAACTACCAATCATGCGAACTGGCGCTTCAACAGCTCGCCTCTGATCGCTTTGCGCTTGATTTGATTGCAACGCACCGCTTTGGCCTGAAAGATGTCGATGCGGCAATTAAGGCTGTGGGTGCGAGTGACGGCGTTATTCACGTCTCGCTAATGCCGTGGCAATAGGGCGGCCAGGAGCGGCAGCGTTATGACCCAAGGTCAGCATGATCGGGCAGTGACAGAAAATCCTGTCGTGCCGGTGACGCTGATTACCGGCTTCCTTGGTGCTGGCAAAACCAGCCTGATTAATCATGTATTAGCGGGCGACAATGGTCAAAAATTTGCCGTGATCGTCAATGAATTTGGCGCCATCGGTATTGACCATGATTTAATTGTCAGCAGTACGGAAACCCTGCTCGAACTCAGCAATGGCTGCGTGTGCTGTACCATTCGTGGTGACCTTGTGACAACGTTGCGAGACTTGCTGGCGCGGTCTGAAGATTATGACGGTATCTTTATTGAGACCACCGGCCTTGCCGATCCGGCGCCGGTGATCCAGACCTTTATGTTTGATCAATTATTGGCGTCAAAGGCCTATCTTGACGCGGTTGTGACGGTGATTGACGCGCATCATTTTGCCAGTCAGGTCGAGCGGTTCCCCGAGGCCTTGCATCAATTGCTTTATGCCAATGTCGTGATCGTCAATAAAACCAAATCTTGCAGCGCGTCTGCATTGGATGCGCTGACGCAGAATCTGCGGGCGCTTAATGCGCATGCGTTGTTGCATTTTACCGAGAATGCAGCCGTGCCATTTGGCAGCATCACCGGGCAGAGCGCGTTTGATATGGAACGGCTTATTGATGAGTTCGCCGGTGCGGGGAAAATTGACGCCGGCGATGGGGCTGCTGAACGGCCAGCGCATGATTTTGCGCATGATGATGCAGCAAAATCGCAGGCCAGCGCCCATCACGTTACCAGCCAGTCATTTGCCAGTGCGGCGCCGCTTGATCTGGCGCGACTTGAGGCTTGGCTTAATGGGCTGTTGCAGAAACACGGCCAAGATATTTTGCGGATGAAAGGCATTTTTCAGATTGCTGGCCGCGATGAGAAACTCGTTTTTCAGGCCGTTCATATGATGTCAGATGCGCGCTGGGTTGATGTTTGGGCTCCCGGTGAACTGCGGCAATCGCGGCTTGTGATTATCGGGCAACAGCTCGATCAGCTGGCGTTAGCGGGCTTTGATTTGGGCTTGCTGATGACGCAAAACAGATAGCGTGTTGAACGCAGATAGCGCGTTAAATAGACTGACAATGGATTAACTGGGAGATGAAGATGAGCGTAGTTATTCAAAATATCAAACGGGCAGCGGCAGATACAGTTGCCGAACTTGGCCGGTATGGCGTTGCCACAATTCATGAGGCGCAGGATCGCACTGGCCTGATGGCGCCCTATATGCGGCCCATTTGGACCGGTGCGCATATCAGCGGCACTGCCGTCACAGTCAGTGTGCCGCCTTGTGACAATTGGATGATCCATGTTGCGATCGAACAGTGCCAGCCGGGCGATATTATGGTGATTGCGCCGACGTCTTTTTCGGATGCTGGCTATTTTGGTGATTTGCTTGGGGCGTCGTTAAAGGCGCATGGTGTCACCGGCGTTGTGCTTGATGCTGGCTGCCGCGATATTGCCGTTTTGCGAGAAGCAGGATTTCCTGTCTGGTCAAAGGCGATTTCAGCGCAAGGGACGGTCAAGGAAACCTTGGGCGATGTGAATATTCCGATTGTTTGTGCTGGTCAGATCGTCCATCCGGGCGATGTGATTGTCGCCGATGATGATGGAATTGTTGTGGTGCCACGATTGCAGGCTGACGAAATTGCCAAAAAATCAGCTGCGCGTGAAGCCCGTGAAGATCAGATCAGAGCCAGATATGACGCCGGCGAACTGGGCATTGATATCAATAATATGCGGCCGCGCCTTGCCGAAAAGGGGCTTGTTTATAAAAACATGGAATAGGTGCTTGACTGTTTTCGGGGGCTAGAAACGCCAACTCAGCAAGCCGGTGAGTTCTGGCCCCAGATCAAGCCAGTCAAGCGCAGTCTTTGTATCAACACCAAGCGCTGCCGCGCCAAATATTGACAAGATAATCCCGACGATCACCATTGGATCCAGCCGCTCATCCTTGCGGTTTAGCATCGCATTGAACAAAAGCCGGAAGATCGCCGAGAGCCGCTGAATTGGCACAACCACCGATACCGGTGCGACGACCAATGCCATGTAGCGAAACAGCTGGGATAATGCGACCAGAACGCTGGAGAATAGATACCAGTTCAATCCGCTTTTTGGGATTGAGCGCACGACCTTTATCCCGCCAGCCATCATAATCACGCCGATTACCATAACGCTGGCGCAGCCATAAGACACAAATAGAACGCCAATCGCATTACCGAACGGTGCCTCAACCGGCCCCGCGCTGCGCAATGCCAACGCAACAAATAGCGGGCTACTGCCATAGCCGAAAGCCGATACCAGCCCCCAGATTAGGCCAGAGCGAAAATTGGGTTCAAAATCTGAACCGGCGCGTTTGCCGGCGTTTTTCTTGCGGCGACTTAACATCACCATTGGGCCAAAAATCACCAGACCGATGCCAACGAAATTTAGGCCGCTGATGCTTTCCTGCAGGAACAAGACTGCCAGTACCAGCGCAACAATAACGCTTAACTGCTGGATCGGAGTTGATAGCGTGCCGCCCAGCGCCTGTGTGGCGTGGTAATTGCCAAACCGGCCAATGACAAAATGGATAATGCCAGCAACACCTGCCCAAAGCCAAGTGCTGGCCGGCCAGCCCGGCATCGCATCAAAGCCGCCAAAAAACAATGCCAGCGCGGCAAATAATGGCACGCCTGATGGCACGGTAATCGCCATGCCCTGAAGCGGGCTGGAGCTGGTCACCGCGCGGCGTACAGCGGCGCTTTGCAGGCCAAATAACGCCGCCGATGCCAGCGCAAGAAGTGCGCCTAGCATTAGTCGCGGTTCTTGATAAAGTCGGCGACGATTTCAGGTGTCAGCGTCATACCCTCGACATATTCGGGCGCATCTTCGATTTGTTCCAGATCATTCAATCCCGAATGTTTGAAAATACGGTTGATGACTGAAATGAGCCGCGCCGGCCGTTTTGGGTCTGCGTTGAAATGCTGATGGATTGTGTTCGGCGGAACATAAATCAAATCGCCAGCTTCCCACTCAAATTTCTGGATTTTGTCCTGTGGTTTCCAGTGGTAGTCATCGGTGATTTCAACATCGCAATCTTGGTGCAAATCATAACCATTGCCTTCGACCACATAAAGACACTCTTCGGCCAGATGGCGATGCTTGCCCGAATGTGACCCGGGCGGGATGATCTGCATATAAGCGTCAACCGTTTCCATGCGGGTGTTCATCTGTTCGTTCAGCAAATGCTTGAGCAGTCCCTGACGCGACATTTCCCATGGCATTTCGTTGGGGCGAACAACTTTTTTCCGGCCAGCATTGCGCACTGGCGCCGCCTCGGCATCGTCCAAAAGCTGCTGATAAAGATTCTTATTTTCCAGCCCATCGAGCCAGACTTTGCTTTCTTTCCAGGCCATTCTAATAGCCCCCTTCCGGATGATTGAAATCTTCTTCTTCTTCACGAACGACAAAATTCTCACCGCCCGGTGCCGGGTCTGCTGAACGCGGTTCGACTTGTTTTTGGAACAGCATATTCATGAACAGGAACATCGGTTTGGTTTTCAGGACAAGGGCGCGCGCTGGCTTGGTGTCGCTGGCGTTAAAATGCTGATGAACGCAGTTATTGTGGACAATCGCCACGTCACCTGCGGTCCAGTCATAGCGGATACCATCATGGATTTCATAGCCATCGCCATCCAGAATATAAAATGCGGCTTCGTTCACATGGCCATGCTTTTGCGATTTGCCGCCCGGGCCATATTCTTCCAAATGGATGTGAAATAGCTGCGTAACCCCGTCTTTTGGCTGCATGTAATGGCGGGAATAGGCTTGAGGGCCATCAACGAATTTGATTTCCTTCGCCTTTTTGACGCGCGGCATCGACCGCAGCCTCTCCAGCTCTTCGGTCAGGTTATACGCACCTTGGATCGACCTTACAAAAATACGGTCTTTCTGGCTGTGATAGTGACCGGCAGGGCTTTCTGCACTGTCGGTTTTGGCCTCATTTGTCGGTTTTTTCTCGCCCATTACGCACCCTTTCAATCAATAAGACATGATCATAGATAATTTTCTATAGAAGAACAATATTCCTATATGCGGAACTGGAATTTGTTTTCTCGAACAAGCTGGATTAGTATCTTGCTCCGATGTGGCGCCTCGGCTAGGTATGGGCGTTCAATTGTAATCTATCGCGGTTTTGAGGGTTTGAAATGACAGGTAGCACAGAGGTTTTGACCGTTTGTCGTAAAGACGAAGTGGTAGAAGGATCAGTGATCCAAGTGCAAAAGGATGGTCTTGATTTGGCAGTCTATTGTGTCGAATCGGTATTCTATGTCACCGATAATTTATGCACACATGGTCCGGGCTATATGAATGAGGGTTATTTGGACGGGCATGTGATCGAATGTGATTTCCATAATGGTGCATTTGACATCCGTACCGGCGAGGTGGTGTCACCGCCGTGTATGGTGCCGCTGAGAACCTATCCGGTATTGGATGATGCCGCCGAGGTTAAAATAGCAATTTCGTGATCTGAGTCATCCCGAAAGGGCTAGGCCTTTTGTGCGGTGTTTAACCTGATGGTTGGGTTTCGGTCTGGCCTGCCAAGATGTGAGTGATATGGATATCAAAGTAAATCAATCATTGGATAAAACCACCGCTGGGCGAAGCGAGGATCGCCGGTTCATTACTGGCACTGGACAATATACCGGAGATGCGCTTCCGGATAATGCGTTATTTGCCGAATTTTATCGTGCGCCGATCGCCCGTGGCCGGCTTGTCAGGCTGGATTGCGGCGCGGCGCGAACGCATGCGGGTGTTCATGCCGTATTGACTGCTGATGATTCGGCTCATGATGGGCTAGCGTTTATGCCATGGACAGGCACGCCAAAGCGGGATGATGGTGGTGTTCCAATCCAATCGCAAAAACCGGTTCTAAGTGGCGATTTGATCCGCCATCTTGGCGAGCCGGTGGCGATGGTGATTGCCGAAAGCAAACAGGCGGCCTGTGATGCGGTTGAGATGATCATCGGTGAATTTTCAGGTGACAAGATTGCTGCGCTTGCAACCGATCTCAATCTTGACAGCCCACTAGTTTGGGATAGTGGCACCGATAATATTGCCGCCATGCATATGGTTGGCGACAAGGCCGCTGTTGACGCCGCATTGGGAGCATCGGCGCATGTGACCACGTTAAATTTTGATATATCGCGGATTCTGGCCTGTCCGATAGAGATGCGTAACTCGCTTGGCTATGTTGATGATACTGGCCGGTTCTGCCTTCGTACCAGCAGCCAGAGCCCGTTTGCGTTGCGCAATGAGTTGGCAAGCTATCTTGGTGTCACCACCGCTGATGTGCATGTGACAACACCCGATGTGGGCGGTTCTTTTGGGATGAAAGGCGGCCTGTTCCGCGAAGATGCGGCGCTTGTCTGGGCGGCGCGGCGTCTCGGGCAACCGGTCTATTGGGCGGCCAGCCGCAGCGAGTCCTTCCTTAGTGATGATCATGCGAGGGGCGTTTGTGGCACGGCGCGTCTTGGGCTTGACGGTGATGGCAATTTCAGTGCCCTTGACGTCGATCTGAATGTCGATGTCGGTGCCTATTTATCACGGCGCAGCATGGGTATGCTGAATAATCTTGGCGGTATCGCTGGTCAATATCGTACACCCCATATCGCGGCGCAGTTGAAATTCATCCATACCAATACCGTTTCTACGGCGCCTTATCGCGGTTTTGGTCGGCCAGAGGCAACCTATATCATCGAGCGTTTAATCGAAAAGGCGGCGCGTGAAACTGGCCGTGATAAAATGGCATTACGCCTGCAAAATTTGATCACGCCTGATATGATGCCGTACAAGACTGGCCTGACCTTCAATTATGATTGTGGTGATTTTCCGCAGGTGATGACGGCGGCATTGGCGCTGGCTGATTATGACGGCTTTGCCAAGCGTCAGGCAGATTCAGCGGCGCGCGGCCGGCTTCGCGGGATTGGTGTGGCAAATCCGATTGAGGTTGCCGGCGGTCCTTTGCGACAGGTGAAAAAAGATATAGCGCGGATTACCGTCCGCGCAGATGGGTGTATCGTGATCGATCCTGGTCTGATGTCGGTGGGTCAGGGGCATGAAACCGCACTGAAACGAATGGCGCAAGAACGATTGCAAATCGCCGGCAGCCAGATTGTCTATCGGCATGGTGATACCGATCTTTTGACGTCTGGGCGAGGTAATGGTGGTTCGGCTGCAACTGTGGTTGCCGGTGCGGCAGTCTCGCTTGGGCTTGATCAATTATTGGCTGAAGCAACGGCGCTGGCGGCTGAAATTATGCAATCGCCGGTCAGCTATGCTGATGGGTATTTTGCCGCCGGATCGTCAGATACGCCAGATACGCCAGATACCCCAGATGCTGGGCAAACGATGTCTTGGGCGGAACTGGTTAGTCATAGTAATCAGCTGGACGGGCTGCGTGTTGACAGCGAGTTTCTGCCGGATGCGCCGACCTATCCAAATGGCTGTCATATTTGTGAGGTTGAAATTGACCCTAAAACTGGCCGTGTTGAGATTGTCGATTATGTTGGGGTCGAGGATGTTGGCACGGTTCTGAACCGCGACCTTGTTGAAGGGCAAATGCAGGGCGGGATTGTGCAAGGCATTGGTCAGGCGCTTGGCGAAATTCTCCATTACGATGTCAACGGTCAGCTGATAACCGGTTCGTTCATGGATTACCAAATGCCGATTGCCGCCGATATCCCGCCAATTAGGCTGGCAACAGTGAGGGTGCCAACAAAGGTCAATCCACTTGGGGCAAAAGGTGTTGGTGAGGCTGGAACCGTCGGGGCATTGGCAGCGGTTATGAACGCTGTTGAGGATGCGCTGGCAAGCGCGGGTGTGACGCATTTTGAGATGCCTGCCAATCCGTACCGCGTCTGGAACGCGCTACAATTGGTGAAATAATTCCCCGAAATCCATGATGCCCCGAAATCAATAACTCTTCGCCAATCGGGGGATAATCTGATTGGTTGGGCCGGAGTGGAAAGTTTTTCTGTGCCGCTATGCGAGACACTGTTCCATCTTGCTTGACCCGCTCCTGTTTTTTAGTCATCTTAAAAATAACAATGAAATTTAAGGAAACCCACAATGCCGCATGATATAGATAACATGGTACATTGGCACGAGCCAAAGCCTGGTGAAAAAGCCGGTTATGGACGCTTTGACCTGCCAAAATCTGACTATGATCAGTTTATGGAATCCGATGGTATTCCGATTGTAAGAGGTGTTGGTGTTTCAAAAGTGCAGAATTTACCGCTTGTTGACTGGCCCCGCATGGGCGGTCGCGGCACCTACATCCAGCTGCATGGCACCGAGGGCAAATGGGGTAATTATGTTGTTGAAGTGCCCGCCGCTGGTGCGCTGAATGTTGAAAAACATATTTACGAAGAAATTTATCTTGTTGTGGAAGGGCGCGGCTCGACCGAGGTTTGGCTAGAAGAAAACGGCCCAAAACATGTTTTTGAATGGCAAACCGGATCAATGTTCTCAATTCCGGTCAATGCCTATCATCGGATTGTGAATGCAACATCGTCACCGGCGCTGCTGCTTGGCGGCACAACCGCGCCGAATTTGATGAATTTAATTGGCAATCGTGATTTTATTTTCAATTGCCCTTACGAGTTTACCGACCGATTCTCGCCCGCAGCCGATTTTTATAAGCCGAATGATGATGTCGAACCAGATCCGATTCGCGGTCTTGCTATGCGACGAACAAATCTGGTGCCTGATGTGATGAATTGTGATTTGCCGCTTGATAACCGGCGTTCTCCTGGCTGGCGGCGTGTTGAACCATTCATGACCGGAAACAAATTCTACCTTTGGATCGGTCAGCATGAGACCGGCAAATATTCTAAGGCGCACGCCCATACATCAGCAGCGGTCTTGGTATGCATCAAGGGGCGCGGCTATACCTATACATGGCCCGAAGAGTGTGGTGTCAACCCGTGGCAGGATGGTCATGCCGACAAGGTTAAGCGCGTCGATTATGAACCGGTCGGCTTGGTCAGTGCGGCACCGGGTGGTGCGCGCTGGTATCACCAACATTTTAATGCATCTGACGGGCCGTTTCGCCTAACTGCATGGTTTGGGCCAAATCATCCGAGCCTTGTTACTGGCCTGCCCCCAGGAGAAAAGCAGATCGACTACACCGGCATGGATGTAAATGAAGGGGGAACCTCAATCCCCTATTGGATGGAAGATCCAAGGCTTCGCAAAGAGTTCGAAGAAATGCTAGCCGAACATGGGCAGGAAAGTCGGATGGATCCCTCCCTTTATGAAAAACCAGCCAACAAATAACTTTGTCAGTATCGCTATGGAGTTTCAGAGTAATTTTGGACGAAAGCATTTGCAGCCGTGACGACGAATGAAACTACTGGCGGCCGCGTTTTTTTTTCCAGTGCCGAACGCAGCCTGATTGAGGAAGATGAAATTATCCTCAAGACAGTTGGCGTCGATATTGGCTCCGCGACGTCGCATATCCTGTTTTCCGAAATCTATCTCGAAAGGCTTGATACGCGTTATATTGTCTCCAAGCGTGAAATCATCCATCGCTCGGAAATTTTGCTAACGCCCTATAGCCATGAACAGGATATTGACAAGGATCGGCTTGGGCAGTTTTTCGACAAGCAATTTAAGCTCGCCGGCTTGGCACCTGATGATATCGATACTGGTGCGTTGATTTTAACTGGTGTTGCGGTGCGCCGCCGCAATGCCCGTGCCATTGGCGAGCTGTTTGCCGCCCAAAGTGGAAAATTTGTTTCGGTCAGTGCGGGTGACGGGCTTGAGGCAATTATGGCTGGGCATGGTTCGGGTGCGGTCGGGTTAACCGGCGGTGCTGATAATGGTCGATCAATGGTGTTGAATATCGACATTGGTGGCGGCACGACCAAGCTGGCAGCTTGTGGTGGGGGCGAGGTAAAACATTGCTCGGCAATTGATGCAGGTGCCCGGCTTGTTACGTTTGATCAGCAGAATATCATAACGCATATCGAACCTTTTGGGCAAAAATACCTCCTATTGGCAGGGCTTGATCTGCAGGTAGGTGACCCGATTTCAGACAGTCAAAAAGCCCTGCTCGCCGATCTTATGGTTGATCAGATTATGGCCGCGATGGTGGGTGACGAGTTGGAGGGGCTTTACCGATTGCCCCGCCTGCCTGCGGGCAATGACTATCGCCAGATTATTTTTTCCGGCGGCGTCTGTGAATATATTGCCAACCCCGAATTGGCGACATTTGGTGATTTGGGGCAGGCCATCGCAAAGAGTATTTCCAGCCGGGTTGCGGCGCTTGATATTCCCTATCAGGCAGCCAATCTCGGCATTCGGGCGACCGTGATTGGCGCGTCGCAATATACGGTTCAGGTCAGCGGCTCGACCATCTATTTCGATCCTGCAGATGTTCTGCCAATTCGCAACGTGCCAGTGATCGCGCCTGAATTGACAATCGGTGATGAGATTGACGAGGCAATTGTTAAGGCTGAAATCATCGCGGCGCTGGCGCAGATGAACTTGGCCGATCCGGATCAGCCAGTTGCGCTTGCGGTACCGTGGCAAGGCTCGGCAAGTTTTGCCAGGCTTCAGGGGTTTGCCCGTGCCGTTCTTGTTGGTCTTGAAACGGTCATTGGGCGCGGGCACCCGCTGATACTGGTTGTCCGCGGTGATATTGCGGGTCTGTTGGGAATTCATTTTCGAGTTGAAGAAGGCTTTGCTGGCCCAATCATTTCGATTGACGGAATTGAGGTGTCAAATTTTGATTTCATTGATATTGGTGACGTTATAAGGTCAACCGGTTCCGCCCCTGTGGTTATTAAATCTCTTATCTTTCCATCGGAGTAATGCCATGACTGAATTCACTCAAACGCCAGCTTTGGTCCGGTCGCCGCTTGTACCTCTCGTTTTGTTCGCTTTATCGGTGGGACTTGCCATTTGGAGTAGTGCTCTGCCAGAAATTCCAAGGATGCTGCCGTTTCTTGTAGCGGTAATTACAGCGGTGCTATGTGTTTTTGATTTTCTGGCGCGAGGCAACAGTACCTTTGCGCAAAAGCTCAGCCATTGGCTGGGAGCGGATTTCAACAACCGTGAAATGAAGCATAACCCTTCGATCAGCGGTGAAGTGGTGATGCTGTTATGGATGGTACTATGTGTTGGCCTGATGATGTTTTTTGGCATTTTGCCAAGTATTTTTGTCTTTGTGCTGGCTTACATGCGTTATCAGGGTAAGCAGAGCTGGCGCAATTCGCTTTTAGCCAGCATTGGTAGTCTGCTATTCGTGATCGGTGTTTTCGAGATCCTGCTTCAATATAACCTATATCGTGGTGCACTTTTTGATCCGCGAGGTTTTGATGCTTGGTAGCAGGGCAAGACTAGCCGCTGTATGTTTCTAAATCGGCAGCGCTAATCAAATCGGCGTATTTGGCCTGACAGTCAAATAAAGCAACTTTGTGTGATATTGAAAATCGGTCAAAAACCGCATCAGCAATAATGAAATTGTTAATTTGGCGACTAAATGCATCTACGGCGCTGGCACGAACGCAGCCCGATGTTGTGCAGCCGGCTACGAATAGCCCATCACAACCTTGGTTCGCAAACCATGTAGGAAATGTGGTTTCAAAAAATATGCTTGGCGCGGCCTTGCCAAACACCAAATCTTCTTTGGCTGGGGTAAGTTCAGTAATTATGCGATTGCCATTTCCATTAATAGAAAATGGCTTCACATCCTCATCAGCACGCGCACTTTTTGGACTCTTTCTCCGCAGCCGCGTTTCACTGCGCCTGCTGTAGGCAATGGGCATCTTTGCCCGCCGTGCAGCAGTCAATGCTCTCTTGATAGTAGGCACGGTTTTCCAAGCTGATGGTCCGCAGGAAGTGCGCCTTTCAGTAGCTGCAGATACGGCATCAGTACCGGGCAGGCCACAAAAATCATAAGTCATATCAATTATGACAAGCGCGGGCCGTTTTGGCATGGGAAGCATAAGGCCATACTGGCTCACATTCAGGATCTCTTTATCCTGTTCTGTTAAAAGTGATTCCCACTGTTTGCTGAAATTACTTTGCATTGTGTCGCTGCTTTTAATTGTGCACTCATAAACTTGAAAAGATGACCTCGTTAAAAGGGGGCTTTCCGTACCTCTATGCGAGACAGTGTTCCATCTTGCTTGACCGTAATTATTTTTTAAGTAATCCTTATTCCTAAGCTAAACACAACTACTATTGCTTAAAGATTTATTCTAAATACTAAAATGAAAGGGAGGAAAAAATGTTTAACAGAATTCTCGCATCATTTTCGCTTATAGCGGCAATGTCGGTTGGGGTTGGATCTGCGGCCGCAGACTGGCCGGAAAAACCAATAAAATTTGTTGTACCCTACAGCACTGGTGGAGGTTTTGATACATATGTCAGGGCGATTGCTCCTGAAATGGAAAAAATTCTAGGTGTACAAGTTGTTCCTGAAAACATTCCGGGAGCCGGTGGTCAAAAGGGCTCAGCAACTGTTTATCGCTCAAAGCCTGATGGTTATACGATCGGTATCATGAATATTCCAGGACTAACGGTGCCTCCTTTGTTAGGAAAAAAAGTCGCATATAACCTTGATGACATGACTTGGATTGGGAACCTTGCCAAATCCACTTACGCAATTGCGGTAAAGGCTGACTCCCCCATCAACTCTCTAGAAGAATTATGTTCACTTGGCCGACCAGCTAAATTTTCAGACACTGGCCCAACATCAACATCTTCAGTTACTTCGCAAATCTCGATGTCATTAATTAATTGCCCAATTACAAATGTTACCGGTTACAAAGGATCCAGTGGGGCAACTGTTGCTGTGATGCGTGGCGAAGTTGACGCAACACTTAAGCCTATTTCCTCTCTTAGGAAATATGTGAAATCTGGAGACATGAAATTTATTGTTACGTTTGAAAACAAACCATCTCTAAAAGGTGTCCCGAGCTCCCGAGATCTTGGTCACGATGAGTTTGAAAAGCTCACTCTATACCGTATTGTTGGAGCCCCCCCCGGGTTGCCATCAGATATTACCAAAAAGTTGTCTGATGCACTCTATCAAGCAGCAACATCAGCAACTGTTCAAGAGTGGTCTAAAAAATCTAAAAAACCATTAGAGCCACTTGATAGCGCTGCAGCTACCAAGGTCATGGCTGAACTTTCCGGTTTCTACACAAAATACAAATCCATTCTGGCTAACTAGCTTTTGATTTGTGGGGAGAGGCTAAACCGCCTCTCCTCGATAAATAGTTTCTCAAGGATCGGATCATTGTTATGGGCGTTGAGGCATTTTTCCAAGCTTCTGTTGACGTGTTCAGCAGTGGTTCAGTTATGTTTGTATTTCTTGGCGTGCTTTTGGGTTTGTGCTTCGGCATCATCCCAGGCTTGGGTGGTACAACGGCACTGGCACTTCTAATTCCAATAACTTTTACAATGGACGCGCTCGATGCAATGTATCTTGCAGGCGGGGTTATGGGTGCGACGTCATTTGGTGGTTCAATTACTGCAATCCTATTAAATACACCAGGTACTGCCCCAAATGCGGCTACCAGCTTTGATGGTTACCCGCTTGCACAGCAAGGAAAAGCCGGCCTTGCTATTGGCGCTTCAGCTACTGCTTCAGCCGTTGGTGGTTTGTTGGGGCTGATCACCTTGATGATGTTTATCCCCTTAGCAAAAGAAATTGTTCTGTTGTTTGGGCCAGTGGAATTTTTGTTGTTAACTCTATTAGGCTTGGTAGCAATAGCTGTTTCTTCGAGAGGTAAGCTACTTCGCGGGCTGATTGCAGGCGGTTTTGGACTGATGCTGGCCTTTGTGGGTGTTGATACTATGTCTGGTGAGACACGGTTTACGCTTGACACTGATTACTTATGGGACGGCGTGCCATTGGTCCCGACATTGACGGGTTTGTTTGCTATCAGTCAAATGATTGAACTTTCCCTTAAGGGGGGAGCGGTAGCCTCAAAGATTGAGGATATTGGCCGGATCTCTGGAATGTGGGATGGCGTAAAGTCCGTGTTTATTAATTGGACTGTTTTATTTCGAGGTTCAATTATTGGCACTGTAATAGGCGCTATTCCAGGTCTTGGTGGAACCGTCGCTTCATTTATTGCTTATACTTCGACTGTTCAAGCGTCGTCAGATCCCTCGAGTTTTGGAAAGGGCAATATTATTGGTGTTATTGCACCAGAGAGCGCCAACAATGCAAAGGATGGCGGATCTCTGGTTCCAACAGTCGCTTTTGGAATTCCAGGAAGTGCTGAAACTGCTGTTTTTTTGGGCATCCTTGTGCTTCATGGCATTGATCCAGGGCCAACTTTGTTGTTGGAGAATGAGAGGGAAATTTACGGCCTGATAATAGCGCTTACGTTGTCTGCAGTTGGAGCATCTGTTATTGGGTTGCTTACAGCTAAATGGTTGGTAAAGATCACGTTTGTAAATGTGAATATATTAGTGCCACTGGTGGTTACAATTTCTCTTACCGGTGTTTACGTACTCCAAGGCAAACCCGGCGATGTCTTAATGGCGCTAATTATGGGTATTGTTGGATATCTTATGATTAGATTTGATTACCCACGTTTGACTTTGGTGATAGCGTTGGTACTTGGCGAAACAGCCGAGCGATCTTTTCATCAGTCCCTGCTGATTTCGGATCATAATCTAGTTGGGCTTATTATGGATCGGCCACAAGCGATCATATTAGTGCTGGCAACCTTGCTGACATTGCTGTTGCCAGCGTTACGCAAGCGCGGTAAAAAAACCGCTTGATTACGGAAATAGGCCTCATCATTACCGCCCGTTACTATAGTGGCAGGCCAACATAGTTTTCGGCCATCATCAAACGCCCGGCTGGTGAGGCGGTGATGTAATCCAGCTCTGCCTCTTTCATTTTCTGCTCAAACGGGTCGGCATTAAACCGGTGCGTAAGGTTGGTCAGGTACCAACTAAAACGTTCGGTTTTCCAGACGCGCGCCAGCGCTTGTTGTGAGTAATGCGGCAACGCTGCGATATCATTATCGGCAAAGAAACTCTCAATTGCTTGATGCAAATAATAGATATCGGAAAAGGCGAGGTTTAAGCCTTTGGCGCCAGTTGGCGGTACCACATGGGCGGCGTCACCAGCCAGAAGCAAACGTCCAAACTGCATGGGCTCGGCGACAAAGCTCCTTAAAGGGGCGATGGATTTTTCCAGTGACGGGCCGGTGATCAGCTGTTCGGCAGTTTCGGCAGGCAGGCGGCGGCGCAATTCGTCCCAGAACGCCTCGTCACTCCACCGGTTGATATGATCGGTTGGATCGCATTGGATATAATAGCGCGACCGGGTCATTGACCGCATCGAACAAAGGGCAAAGCCCCGATCATTATTTGCGTAGATCACCTCGGTTGAAACCGGCGGCGTATCAGCCAGCAGGCCAAGCCAGCCAAATGGATAGACCTGCTCATAAGTGGTGATTGCGCTCTTGGGAATACTGGCACGGCAAACGCCGTGATAACCATCACATCCAGCAATAAGATCAGAAGCGATCTCGATAACCTCACCGTTATGGATAAAGCGAATAAATGGCCGGTCACGGTCAAAATCATCAATCTCGACATTTTCAGCTGAATAGATGGTCGGGCTGCCGCCTGCGGCACGAAGATTACAAAGATCGAGGGTGATCTCGGTCTGGCCATAGGCGGTCACGACCTTGCCATTGGTGGTCGCACCAAGCGGCACCGAAACCAGCCGGTCATCAAAGGCGATATTCACCGCGTGATGCGCGATACCCTCGGCGGCAAGCCGCGTCCCAGCCCCTGCACTGGTCAGCAGATCAACCGAGGTCTGTTCCAGAATACCAGCCCGAATCCGGGCTAGTACATAATCCTTGGTCTGTCTTTCGAGGATGATATTATCGATCCCAGCACGATCAAGCAGACAGCCAAGCAGCAATCCCGCGGGGCCTGCCCCAACAATGACGACCTGTGTCTGTTTTACCACAACCGATTTCCATTCACCGTAATTGGCAGGGTTAGACCTGTTTGCCTAGCCCCGGTTTCGACAATCAATCCCGTTGAATTCGCCGAGGTCGTCAAGCGTATCGACATAGGTAAAACCGGCGGCAGCTAGGGCAGGTCGCATATTATAAAGATCAATGCCAAGTTCACCTGCGGCTAGTTTTCCCCGCTTGCTATCCTCGTTTGCAATTCGCTCATTCGCCTTGATCAGCACGTCATCGGCATGTTTGCGGCTTATAACGCAAACGCCATCATCATCGCCGACAATCACATCACCCGGAAAGACCAGCTGGCAAGCGCACACAATTGGCACATTTACCGCGCCGGGGGTGTTTTTAACGGTGCCTTTTGACGAGATTGCTCGTGACCAGACGGGAAAATCCATCGCCTTCAAATCGGCGGCATCGCGTGTTCCCCCATCAATCACCAGCCCTAGAACGCCGCGCGCCCGCGCCGAAGTTGCCAGCAGGTCACCAAAGAAACCATCTGTATTATCGGTTGTGCAGGCCACCACCAAAATATCGCCCGGCTGGCACATTTCAATCGCCACGTGAATCATCCAATTATCACCGGGCTGGGCCAACACAGTTACCGCCGTGCCGCCAATCCGGGCGCCGGGATAGACCGGCCGGATATAGGGTTTAAAAAGACCAATCCGGCCTTGCGCTTCATGCACGGTTGAAACACCAGCGTTGCCAAGCCCGATGGCGGTTGCGGCATCGGCGCGCGTGATATTACGAACCGCGACTGTTTTCATTATCTCATCCTTATTTTCGGGTTATTGGGTCATTGCCCGTTCAATTTCATGCATGACCTTCATCGCTGGCAGGCCCTGTGCAAGGCTTGAATTAGGTTCGCGTCTATCGGCAATCGCCGCAATAAATTCACGGTCAATCAACTCGATTCCGTTCATCGACACATCAACCGCTGACACATCAATCTGCGGGCCCTTGCCGTCATAAAGATCATCATAGCTGGCGACATAGGTGCCCTTGTCACATATATAGCGAAAATAGCTGCCAAGTGGCCCGTCATTATTAAATGATAAGGACAAGGTGCAAAGCTTGCCGGTTGGGGTTTTCATGATGATTGCCATATCCATGGCGATGCCAAGCTCAGGGTGCTTTGGTCCCTGAACAGCGTGAACTTCGCTAACCGGCTCGCCAGTCTGATATAAAAACAGATCAATCGTATGACAGGCATGATGCCATAACAGATGATCCGTCCATGATCGTGGCTCGCCCTTGGCGTTCATATTGGTGCGGCGAAAGAAATAGGTTTGCACATCCATTTGCTGGATCGACAGCGCCCCTTTGCTAATTTCATTATGTACCCACTGGTGCGACGGGTTAAACCGGCGTACATGGCCAACCATGCCAACAAGGCCGGTTTCGGCCTGTTTTGCCACTAGTCGTTCGGAATCAGCCAGACTGTCAGCCATCGGAATTTCGACCAGAACATGTTTGCCTGCCGCCATCGCTTTGATGCCCTGCTCGGCATGGAGCTGGGTTGGGGTGGCCAGAATTATCGCATCAACCCGGTCACTGGCGATAAAGGTGTCATAATCATCAAAACGTAATGGCACATCGAATCTATCAGCAACGCCAGTGGCCTTTTCCATGGTGGTGGCCATAACGGCAGTAATGTCTACATCGCTAATCGCCCTTAACGCTTCGAGATGTTTGATGCCAAACGCGCCATTTGCGCCGGCAACGCCGAGCCTTATTTTACTCATCTTATCGGCACTTCCTTAGTCAGTATTTTCCAGAATGATGGCGCCATAAGCAGTCGCCGAAACGGGGATATGATAGAAACGGTAGATCTCATTTACATTGTCATTCAACGCGCCGCGCATCACGTTCCACATGATCATTTCGATGCCTTCACAACCGGCTTCGCGAATAAAATCAGTATGGGTGAGACGAGTATTGGCCGCGGGATCAGAGACCAGATTATTCATAAAGGCGGTGTCAAATTCAGGGTTCAGCACGCCAGCACGTTCCCCGCCCAGCTGATGCGACATACCGCCCGTACCCCAAATGCCAACGCTCAGATCTTCGGGAAAGCTCTCAACGGCGCGGCGGATGGCTTGGCCCAGCTTGTAACAGCGAAGCGGTGTTGGTTGCGGATATTGGATAACATTGACACAGAGCGGGATTACCTTGGTCGGCCAGACATCGGGCTGATCATAGGCAACTGACAGCGGCACGGTCAGGCCGTGATCGACCTCTAGACTGCCGGCGACCGCCATGTCAAATTCGTTCAGAATAAGGTTTTCAGTGATATGCCATGCAAGCTCGGGATGCCCCATGACCATTGGCACTTGACGCGGCCCCCAGCCTTCATCAGCGGGTATGAATTCCTCGGCAACACCCATCGTAAAGGTCGAATAATTATCCAGCGAATAGGATGTGGCATGGTCGTTGTAAACGATGATTGTCACATCTGGGATATTATCCTTGTGCCACGCGCGAACCGGTTCTAGCCCCTTGAATAGTGGCTGCCAATACGGCTCGCCAGTTTTGCCATTATCCATAGCGGCGCCAAGGCCGGGCACGTGCGATGTGCCCATGCCAGCAATAATCCTAGCCATTCTGCTGCTCCTTCTTGCTGCGGTTGCCATCAATCGGGCGGCCGCCAGCCATCATCATCGCTTGAAATTCGTCAAAACTCATTGCCGGTTGCGCCATCTTGCCATACATCACCTGCGGCGGCTGCTTATCATGGCTAACAAGCTTAAAAGCATAATAGACATTTGCCCCAAGTTGCAGCATTCGCAGATATTCCCGATCCAATACCGCTTGGCGTTGTTCTTCGGTCAATTTGTAGGTTTGCAGATAGGCTGTCTCATCAGCCGCAAAGGCCGCGCGCGCTTCGGATTTGTTTAACGACATCAGAAACATATTTAGATGATAGCCTTTTCGGTAATTGCGGCTATCCAGCACATAGGTGCCTGGCACATCATCATAATCCCGTACCGTCATCTAAATACTCCTTGAGATGTTATCGCCAAAATGAGGCAATTTGCCGTCACCTAAAAGATTACCCCAGCAACTATGCCGGCACAACAAACCATTACATTTGATGATAAATTAGGATAAACGGACAGCATTTGCTGTCCACCCGATTGCGTTGGCACGGCGTTTTTGGGTGGCGGCCTTGGGTGGCGGTTTTGGCCCGTAACCTAGGGTTGGCGTCAGGCTATTTGCGTTTTTCCTGACGCGCAACTTCGGCTTCACGACCAATGTTTGACTCGATCACAACATCGACGAGAAACGGTTTTCTGGCCCGAACGGCTGCGACCGCTTGTTGCATTGCAGCCACAAGATCGTCAAGGGTCTCAACTGGCCCAATGGCCTCGACTCCTAGCCCTTTTGCCAGCTGGGCAATATCAGGCGTCGGGTCATCAATACGTTGGCCAACCCAGCGATTTTCAACATTGCGATCGCGTTTCTCGGCAACTTTCTGCTGATGAATTTCGTCGTTAAAATAAGAACGATTATTGGCAATAACCATCAGGGCGGGAATCTCATATTTGGCCGCTGTCCATAATGCATTAATGCTCATCAACGCATCGCCATCCCCCAGAATACCGACGGTCAAGCGTGGGCTTTGGTGATTTGCCAGCGCTGCACCAATGACCAGCCCGGGCCCGCTGCCGATACCGCCGCCGCCATCCTTGCCAAGATAATCAAGCGGGTGTTTCATTGGCCAGAGATCAAACGGCCAGCCGCGCGCCAACGCTGCAAACGTAACCAGATCATCACCGGTGGCATTCTTTAGTGCAACGGCGACATCCCGCAGTGATAATGACCCTTTACCCGCTATTGGTGCGTCGCCCACAACAGGTTCAGGCAATACCGGCATCGGTCGCTGGCTCGTTGCTGCTAACAAATCTGCAACTGCCAGATCGGCATCACCGACGAGTTCGACATCAATTGCCGGCAAGGTGAAATGTTCTTTGCCCCATCCGTTATGCAACGTTACATCCTGTCCGGCGTGAATGATGGCGATATCAGGCTGGCTGGTGCCAAAAGCCTGTTGCAAAAGTCCGCCAAGATCAATCCAGCCTATACTAAGAATAAGATCAGCCTGCTTTAATATTTCACGGTGTGATGGGGGTAATTTATTGAATGGTGCCCCAACATGAAGTGGGTGGTTAGTTGGAACCATGACGCCAGATTTTAAATCGCTCATCATCCGCGCACCCAGCTTTTCTGCCAGTGCAACGCGCTGCGTCATTGCTGAATCATTGCGGGCGCCGCGGCCGTAGAGGATTACAATATTTGATGCGGCGGCAAGCCGTTTAGCTGCTGCCGTAATCGCATTACCGGCAGGCCTTGCAGGTTCTGGCGGTTGCGCGCGATCAAGCACTGGCATGCTGAAATTATCACTAACGGCTTCTTCTTGAATGGCGGCGTCAAGACAGACATAGACTGGTGCGCATGGTGTCATATTGGTCATTTTCCATGCGCGGCTGAATGATTCGGGGATGGCCTCGATCGACGCCGGCTGATCATCCCATTTGGTGAAATTACGGACCAGCGCACCTTGATCCTGTGCGGTATGCAGCCAGTCAACCCACGGCCGGCGCAATGCTGCATCGACCGGGCCGGTAGCACCAAGAACAAGCATTGGCGCCCGATCTGCATAGGCGTTAAAAATCGCCATCGTCCCGTGCATCAGGCCAACATTTGAATGGAGCGCAACTGCCATGGCTTTGCCGGTGGCCTTGGCATAACCATGCGCAATTGAAACGGCATATTCTTCATGAAGGCACATAAGCATCTGCGGCGTTTCATTGCCGAGATAATTGACCAAACTGTCATGCAGTCCGCGATAACTGGCCCCCGGGTTCAGCGCAATATAGGGAATATCGAGCTGGCGCAGCATTTCAGCGGCCACGTCTGATCCCCATCCAAGTCTTTGGTCGGGGGTGCCTGCGGGCAATTCGCGTTTGACCGGTGAGGACGTGCTTGCGCTAGGGGGGCTCGAAGATGACATTTGGAACGACTCCAGAACAAAAGGGGCATGACCCCAAGCAAAGTAAATAAGGCCAGCGGAGGCAGGCAAAGCGACAAATTTCAGTAAATAACGCCGCGCAAAAGCGCGTGTTTTTGCCGCTAAGATTAGGCTGCTTGTGCGGTTTATGTCAAAGAAAAGCTGCGAGGATTTTGTCGTTCCTTGCGCGGCCGTCAATTGATCTCAGCGCGTGAGTCCTGTCCTAATAAAACTGTTGGTGTCACTGCTTTTGTTGCTTGGTTTTGATGCATCGCTGGCGTAACCTTTACATCTTTCTAAATGGCCTGTTAGATCGGAACGGCCGAAGGCAATGCGAGTTATTTCGATAAAATCTTCCCGCCACTCCATCATATCCCTTAGGATATGGCTTTACCCTTCGGTCTTTGTCTCCGGCAGATGGCAATCGCCATGTTGTTGAATTTTGGAACTGTATTTTTGAGGTATTTATGTCAGAGCTAAAACTATCCATCGCAACAACTGATTATGACCATTTCCGCGATTTCCGCCTTGGTGAAGTGCGGGCGCAAGGCATTGACCATAACTGGCTCAACCTTGGCCATCATGAGTGTTTTGCGAGATTCACTGCGAATCGTGAATTTGATGTTGCCGAGCTGTCCTTTGCCAAATTCTCGGCGCAGGTGACCCGCCCGGATAGTGATGTTATTGGCCTACCGGTAATTTGTTCTCGGCTGTTCCGCTTCAGTTCGTTTTATGTCAATAAAAACAGTAAAATCAAAACGATTGCCGATTTGAAAGGGAAACGAGTGGGATCGCCGGAATGGGCACATTCTGCGGCAGTTTATATGCGTGGCTGGATGCATAACGAGATGGGCGTAAAGCTTAGTGATGTTCATTGGGTGCAGGCTGGTGCAAATGCTGCCGGACGCAAAGAAAAGGTCGAGTTAAGCCTGCCTGAAGGTGTCGATCTGACGCGGATTAATGATAAATCGCTCAGTGAGCTTTTGGCCTCAGGCGAGATTGATTGCGCGATCATTGCCCGCCCACCAACCTGTTTTCTGGCGGGGCATCCAGATGTTGAGCGGCTGTTCCCTGACTATATCGAAATGGAAGAGGATTATTACCAGCGCACTAAGGTCTGGCCGATTATGCATATCATTGCAATGCGGCGGCAGATTTTGGATGAAAACCCTTGGGTTGCGCGGAACTTGCTGAATGCGTTTCAGGAGTCTAAGCGGCGCAGTCTTGAGCGGCTTCTTGATCCGGCGGTTTCGCGCTATCCAGTGCCGTGGCTGGCGACCTATGCGCGAAAGATGCGGGATATGTTTGATGGTGATCTTTTCCCTTACGGCATCGAAGAAAATCGCCCGACATGGGAACAGATGGCGCTTTATACCTATCAGCAGGGCATCGCGCATCGTCAATTTACGCCCGAAGATATTTTTCCCAAGGGTATCATGACTGACGTTGTGATCTGATCACATCATATCAACAAAAAGGCCATTGAAGACGAGGTGACATGATGAGTGAAACTCCAAAATCTGCAGGACCGGTTGCGCCTGAATT
>ERZ887830.199-NODE-199-length-39617-cov-17.054067_pt1 | contig 39617 bp, 33 predicted proteins | sample MGYA00521101_ERZ887830 | MGnify/ENA primary metagenome ERZ887830 (study PRJEB32303, sample SAMEA104408592) | aquatic metagenome | biome: Marine water; feature: Pelagic; material: water | place: Baltic Sea | collected 2014-06-05T16:38:00 | depth 1,762 m ... | reverse complement strand
CCAATTAGTAGCATCAGTAAATGTAGAGTTTGTAATTAAATTTTGAGCATGACCAAAGTAAGCGGTCAAAAACAAAGTTAGAAAAAATGTGTAAAAATGTTTCATAAGAAATAATTTAAATTAGTGTTCAATATTATTGTTCTTCGGCAGTAAAGGCAGTGGAAACCTCAACTTTGATTTCGTCAACCATAAAATTGGCACCCCCAGTAGCAGTTCCTGTTTTCACTACCCTCCAATTCACATACATGTTGGTAGCACCAAGAGGAACATCAAAAGATTTTGCTGGAACGCTATTGAGTGTACTGTCTCCGTTGAGTCCGCCCCATAGTGAAATTGAAGACCAATCGGTATCATCAGAAGCCATTAGGGTGTTCCAATTGGCTTCAGTAAAAACACCTGACTCTAAATCAGTGATACTTGTTCCTGTATGTACATATCTTTCGTACCAACCCAATCGGTTATCTCCATATCCAAAAGCTTCATTAAAGGATACGCGAAGTTTCTTCCAGTCTGAATCTACAGCAAGAGCAAGTACTAATGCAGATTCAATGGCTTTTGTTGTTTCACCAGCAGCTTGAGTAACTCTTGCAACTCTTACATTTTTGGCAGATATGAAAGCTACCAAATGATTTTGAACAGAACCATTAAGTCTGTAAGTGGATAAACTAGAATCAATAATATTTGGATCAACAGCATCGGCGGCAGCCAAGTCAAAATTTTGATGATAAACAGGAGTAGTCTCCCAACGTTCTTCTACTTTCAGAGTAAGAATATCGTTAAAATCGTATGTATTACCCGATGCATTGGTGGCTTTGGCCCCCATTAAATAGGTCCCTAAGGGAAGATTTGCATTTGCTAGAATGGTAATTTTCCCATCGTTGTCAATAGAGATTGAAGTTGAGTAATTGGAAAGCGAATCAGGCAGGAGAGCTTCCCAAGAAGCTGCAGTCATACCTACTAAATTAGGAGCCGCAGAAACATAGGCCGTATTAGAGGAAAGCGTTAGCTGTTGCAGAGAAGTTGTTCCGTCTTGCTGAAGGAGTTCAACGGTTGGAGGGGCTCCAACTGTTACTGTCAGAACATTGTTAAAAGTGATGATTCCCAAGTTGGTAGTGGCAACTACCGAAATTTTGTTTTCACCCGACAAGGCTCCGTTAACTTTGCTTATAACTCCTGATGCTGCGTCAATGGAAAATCCACTTGGAGTGTTTGAAGATAATGCATAAGAAACCGAACTAATCAATCCTCCTGAAGTATCAGTATAGGATACAGTAGCCATGGCTCCTTGTTCGAAAATTCCTGCAGATTTCTCTGAATTATCCACTTGAAGCGTGATAGGAACTTCGTCAATGTTAAATGACAACAAGTCAGAGTGAACAGCAACTCCATTGGAATTGGCAACTTTGACAGATATTACATACTCTCCAGGTGATAAATTTTGATTTTTATTATCATAGGTAATCACGCCTGTTTTGGGTTCTATTGTCCACATTGAATTAACTGCTGTACTTCCTGTGGGAGCTGCAATTTCTGGCTCTAAAAACTGATAAGAACCTACAATTTCGTAGGTTGGCGCATCACTAGAAATTTTTTCTTTTACGGGGTAACTTGTTACGTCTTGATAAACTATCGATCCGTCGTTGTCAACTAATACAGGTTGTTCGTATTTTGAATAGTCTAAATCGATGCGTTCTTCACATGCTCCAAATGCAAGTAAAACAGCAATGAGCAATACAATTTTTTTTGTGTATGTTGATTTCATCATTAGTTTTCTATTTCTTCGTTATAGTTAATTTCAGAAGCTGGTATGGGTAGTTTCATAACAATAGCTTCGCTAGTTTCGTGAGTTACATCAATACTTCCCTTAAAGGTTGAAGATGTATTGTGAGGTATAATGACATTGTTTAGAAAATAATCGTAACCTCTTCTTCTGTTGTTATACCAATCATGACCTTCCATCAACAATTCAAATTGATATTCTTTCATGATTGCATTTCGAAAGGCATCTTGATCTCCGCTTGTATAGGCTGCCAATGGAGTTGTAATTCCAACTCGGTCTAGGACTTCTTGAACATACCCTGCGGCCTCTCCATTTTGGAGTTCGTTTGAAATTTCAGCCAACATGATAAGTAAATCTGCATACCTATAGATAATTACATTTTGATTGCCCTCGCGAATTCTGTTATCAGGATTCTTTGATCCTAACTTGAGCGGATAAGGAAATCCATTCCAGTTTGTTCTGTTAGTAACATTAGGATACGAATTATAGGTTTGACCATTGTGTTGTTGGGTATAATTAGTTAGAAAAGTGGATGTAATTCTTTGATCTGCGGGATAAGTACTGTTGTGTAAATCATACACGTCGGCATTGATTCTAATATTTCCAAAAGTGTTGGCTTTGGTATAATTAGACGCCGTAAAAGACCGGACGTGATCGGTAGAAGCTCCAACGGCAACTTGTAATTCAAAAATGGATTCTGAATTTGCATCATTAGAATCTTCTGCAAACAAATCGTCGTAATTTGGTAAAAGTGTGTAATTGCCATGCACCTTTATGGCGTGGTCGTAAGCCAATTGCCAATAGTCTAACGCAGGATCTTGAAGAGAGGCCTCTGCAGTAGCAAGGGTCATATATACTTTAGCCAAAAGCATATCGGCTGCATACTTTGCAGGATAGCCACTAATGGGCGATTCACTCATCAAAAGCAATGCTTGATTGGCGTCCAAAATTATCTGATCGTAAATTGCTTTTTCGGAGGATTTTGGCTGATGAACTGTGGAGTTAATCGCAGGCTCTGTTCGAAGTGGAACTTGACCCCATAAACGAACCAAATTAAAATAATTATAAGCTCTCAAAAAATAGGCTTCTCCGATAATTGAATTGATACCCATTTCTTCACTGGATGAAGCCGACTCAAAAGGAGGAGAAAAAGCAATAATATCATTGGTTTTACTAATTGTTGAATACATTTGAATCCAAGTGTTTTCAACATAAGTGCTAGAGTTGGATGGTTTGAGAGAGCACAATGTTAAATTGTCAAAGGATTTGTTGTTGTTACCTCCTCGTTTGGACCATCCAAAACCCGATCCTAAACCTGTAATAAAATAATACTGATTTCCCATATATCCCCAATCTATCATATTAGAGTATACACCATCTATGTTTCTTTTGTAACTATCAAAGGAAACAAAAGCGTCTTCTTTAGTAAGGTTCGGATTGTCTTCTTCAATGCCACATGCACCTAAAAGAGAAATAACGACCGTAAAAAGTATAATATTAATTTTTTTCATGTTTCGTGATTTTAAAAGTTGATATTGATACCTAAAAGATAGGTGCTAACATTGGGGAGTCCGTTCCAATCAACACCAATAATATTTCCATTATTTAAAAAATTAGTTACTTCGGGGTTGTATCCACTGTAGTCAGTTAGCGTAAACAGATTGATTCCTGACACGTAAATGTTGCATGAATCAAAAACACCAGTAACATCTACATCATATCCCAAAGTAAGATTGCTCAACCGCAAATAGCTTCCGTCCTCAATGATTCGATCATTGATACTTGTAGCCTGATTATTTTTGTTGTATCCAATCCTTGGGTAGGTTTCAGAGGGTGCATCCGGTCTCCATGCATTGTGATATGCGGCTGCATACACGTTTCTACCGGTTCCCTCAGCATAGGCTAATCGCAATAAATTTCCATTGGCAATATCGTTTCCGTAAGAACCATTAAACAACGCACTTAAATTAAATCGTTTGTAGCTCATGTTGAGATTCATACCAAAAATAAAGTCAGGGTTAGGATTTCCAATAATGGTTCGGTCGTTGTTATCAATAACACCATCTCCCGAATCAGCAATACCGTCTCCATCAGAATCCACAGTAAGTTGATCAATAATTCTTACATCACCCGCTTGAAAGTTAGCAACAGAAATGTCATCGCCTTCTTGATATATTCCATCCGTTTCATACCCATAAAAAAGTCCTATTTCTTCTCCTTTAATAAAAATATTCGCAGGAGATCTAAAGTAGGTTCCTGAAGAAACATTTTGACCCAAATAGTAGGATCTTTGTGTCATTTCACCATCCATTATTATATCGGCATCAGGAATTCCTAGGTCCAAAATTTCACTTCTGTTGAATGAAATATTTCCTCCAAAATCAATAGAAAAATCATTTGTATTAACCAATTGGGCAGACAATGATAACTCTATCCCTTCGTTACTTACGCCTCCTCTGTTTATTAGCAAATTAGAAAATCCGGTTGACCCGGGAAGGTTCAAGGCTTGAAGTAAATCATTAGTTTCTTTTCTATAGACTTCAAAACTTCCTGAAATACGATTATTAAAAAATCCAAAGTCTAGACCTGCATTGTACTGTTCGGTAGTTTCCCATTTCAAATCAGGATTTGCAATATTATTTCGAGAAAATGATACAATATTTTCATTGGAGGTATTGCTGTATAGATAAGCCCCAAAGTTTTCAGCAGTTTGAAAAGCAGAGATGGCTTGATTTCCAATTTGACCCCAACCTACTCTCAATTTAAGTTCATTGATGGCATCGATAGAACTAAAGAGGTCTTCGTTTGACAAACGCCAAGCTACTGACATAGATGGAAAGAAACTGTATTTGTTGTCTCCTAAAAATTTTGAAGATCCATCTACTCGAAAACTTCCTGTGAAGATATATTTGTTATTGAACGAATAATTAACACGTCCTAAATAAGAAAGTAATTGTGTTTTTTGAAAAACTGTTTTGTTGGGTGACCTTACGTCTTGCGCATATTGAGGTTGATCTCCACGAAATTGTAATGTAGAAAAGTTTCCAAGCTCATACAAATCGTTTTCAGAGTTTCTAACATCATAGGTAATTCCCAATACAGCATTAACGCGATGCTTTCTATTGAAGTTTCTGTTGAATTGTAATAAATTATTAATTTGATAGGATTGAGAAGTAAAATCAGATACGGCAAGTACACCATTGGCAGAGCTTCCTTGAAAAGTAGTAACTCCGTAAAATCTTCTTCTTTCTTTGTTTCTTATATTTCCCCCTGCTTGTAGTTTGTACTTCAACCCTTCTACAGGTAAATCATAAGTAAGAGCTACATTAGCAAAGTAGCGAGATTCTCGGGAAATATCTTCGAAGTCATTAACCCAAGAAAGTGGATTCGATAGCCCCAAATCATTATCAACTCCTTGACCGTCATTTCCTACCAAAGGTTGAAAACCTAAAACGTTGGATATAAAACTTCGATCGCCGCTGGTTCGATCTCCATCTTGAGCAAATTCTCCTTTAGATACAAACCCACTAACACGGGCTTGTAAATTGAGTTTTGATGACAATTGTTGGTTCAAGTTAATACGAATATCTCCGCTTTGAAACAGGGAATTATCTACGATTCCTCCCTGATTGTTAGCGCCCATCGAAACAAAATAGTTGCCATTCTCAGAACCGCCACTAAAAGAAGCACCAACGTTATTGCTAACTCCCAATTTATAAATTTCATCTTGCCAGTTGTATTGGGTTAAAGGAAATGGGTTTACTACGGTGTTACCTTCACCATCTTCTTCAAACTGATAAACCAAGTCTCCAACTATTTGATAGTTGGCTCCGTTGTTATTATTGATTAATCGCTCATTTTGAAAACGAGCAAAATCAGTTCCATTAAGAACTTCGAATGTTTTGTTTACTTGCGATATTGAGGTATTGACATATCCGTTGATTTTCATTTTACCAGCAAAGCCCTTTTTGGTGGTAATTAAAATAACACCGTTTGCTCCTCTAGATCCATAAATAGCCGTAGCTGAAGCATCCTTTAAGACCTCTATTTTATCAATATCTCTTGGATTAATTCCGTTCAGACCGTTCTGGCTTTCTTGAATGGCATTGCCATCCGAATCAGCTAGGGCTGCATCTTCTCCTGCTGATGAAATGATCACACCATCAACCACATACAAAGGCTCATTGTTTCCTCGCAAACTACTAGCTCCACGAATACGAATGCTAATTCCTGAACCGGGAGTTCCATTTTGTATGACTCGAACTCCAGCAGCGCGCCCTTGCAACAGTTGATCAACCGTAGTGGACTGACGTGCAATGGTTTCTTCGACCCTCACCGAAGAGATAGCTCCTGTCAAGTCACTTTTTCGTTGCGTTCCGTAACCGACTACAACAACTTCGTCTAACTCAGAAACGTCTGGACTTAATGTAACGCTTACAAAATTTTGGTTGGCAATGTCAACTTCCTCCGATAGAAAACCTATAAAAGACACTACAAGTACTTTAGCATCTTTAGAATCTAACAAAATTGAAAAGTTACCGTCAAAGTCTGTAATAGCTCCCAAAGAGGTTGAACCCTTAATTTGAACCGTAGCTCCAGGCATCGGTTGGTTTGTGTTATCAACAACAAGTCCTTTTACTATTTTACCTTGGGAAAGCAATATATAAGGAGTTAATAATAATAATAATATTATTTTTTTCATATAAAATGTTTTTTGGTAGTAGGTAAAATTAGACTATGTAGAAAACCCTTAGTAAAACATTTGAGGAAAATTATAAGACAATTGAAGCAAAAGGAGAGGCAATGCGTTGTTGCAGGAAAAAATAATCTGCTTACTGTCAATTAATAATAAAATTTGTTTTATGAAAAGAAATGAATTTTTCTTTTATTAAATCAAAAGCTAAAAAAACTTTTTAATCATTTCACGAGCAACCATACAACCGATAGCAACTCCCATTCCCCCCAGTCGAATTCCTACCACAACACGATCAGAAACTTTTTGTATTAGGGGGTTTTTTTGGTTACCAAAAGCCATAATACCCGACCACACATAATCCAATTCTACCTTCTGGTTTGGAACAATCAAATGGTTGGCATCCTGTAAAAGTTGTTTTCTTAATTTTTCATTAACTCCAAACTCGGTGGTTGTCTCGCCTTCTTTATCAAGATGGCGCCCTCCACCCAACAACAATCGTCCGTTGATGAATCGAAAATAATTATATCCGCTGTTGTAATGAAAAGATCCCTTAATACAACTCCCCGTAATGGGCTTGCTAATCATCACCAATCCTCGTCCAGGATTTAATTCAATATCGGGACAAAACTGCTTCGAAAAAGCATTGGTACACAAAGCTACTTGCTGGGCTTTGAGTATGTACTCAGGGTTGTTTTTTCCTATGGCAACCTTTACATAATTTCTATTTTCTTCAACACAAAGCACATTTGCAAGCGTTAGCGTTTGTACTCCAAGAGAAGCTGCTTTTTTATGTAAGCTCACCATGAGTTTACCGGTATTAACAGTTCCTTCCAAATTGTTTTTAATCAGTCCTTTTATTTGATTAGAAAAGCCAAAATCTTTTAATTTTTCATTGGATTCTTCAAAAGGCCTGGATTGCAAAGCCTTCTCAAGAAGGTCGTTGAAATAAGTAATTTTATCTATGTCAGGAGATTCAAAAAAAAGTTCATACCCACCTACTTCTTGATAATCAATATTTTTAGCACCCAATACAGCTTGTAATTCTTGCAGCCCTTCATAGCGTTTAAGAACCAAATCTACCAATGCATCAGGGGTCATTTGAGAGAGGTCGTCTTCTAATTCCGAAAGGGATCCAATACACGAAAATCCAGCATTCTTAGTGCTAGCCCCTGAAGAAAATAAGCCTCTTTCGACAATAACTATTCGTGCATTGGGATGACGTTGCGCATAATAAATCGCAGTAAAGTAACCAACAATTCCACCGCCTACAACAACCAAATCGTAGTCAAGCATTTCGGTTCGTTCCCAATAACTTAGATTCATGCTGTAATATAGCACTATTTCGTTATAGTGTTTTTAATGCACAGTGTCTAATTCAAATAAAACAGGAATTAACAATACCCCCTCAATTAGTCGAGGTAAGCTTCTATCTCGGATAAACGTTGATAGGTGTGCGCTTTTAAAGCAACAAATTCCGATTCCAACGCAGAAATGCCTCCATCAATATGAGAATAATTAGAGGATTCATTGGTTGAGGATGGAGTTACAAATTGTTGGTATTTGTTATAAAGCTTGTCCATTTTAGTAGCCGTAAAAATAGTTTTGGAAAAACTAGAGAGGTATCCTTTGTAAGAAGACTCGTATTCCGGAATTCGAATCAGATAATTAATAAGAGGCCAATCCGTAGTTACTTCCAACATGGACAATGAAACAGGTGCTTCATTACCCTCCGACTTAAAGGCTTCATTGGCAGCTCGCACAACCCATTTCAATAAACCATCGGCGGGATCATGGTACAAATAGTAATTTCCTCTCTTATTGCCATAAGTATCCCAATTTTGAATCGAATTGTTAACTGCTAAATATTTTAAAAATCCTTCAACATCAAAAACACTTTCTAAAGACTGTTTCCATTGCTCTGGATCGGTGGTTCGTAGCGAGGAGTTTACGACATCAAACAATTCTTGAATATCTTCATTCAATGTAGTCGTTTGGTTTGTTTTGGGAATAAAATCACTCAACTCAAATTGGTCTTGATAAAATTTAGATCCTCCATTTTGAGCTTCGTAACTATTGCCCGAATTGGTCAAAAACTGGCGTTCTAAAAGATCGGGAGTAAAATCCTCTACAAGGGTATACAACCCAAAATAAACGGGAGTTCCATTGCCTTTATCAACATATACTTCATAAAAAGAAGTCATAGAAGCAGGAACACCAAAATCTCGATAGAGATCCAATGCTAGCTTTTCTCTAAGTTGAGAATTGTCATTAAAATTGGGATGAAGTGAAAGTTGACCAAACCCAAAAAATCGCTGATCTTCAATATCAGTATTAGTGTCTTCAAATTCGTCAAAATCTAGTTTGAAGGGTAATTTTCCATTACCTGTCTTGAATGATTCGAAAGAACTGATATTCCCTTTATAGCGAACGCCTACGTCATACCATTGAATGCCATTAAAAAAGAAATCGCAAGAAAAATATTCCGGATTGGTCTGCGTATCATTGCTAGATGCCAAAGCGCCAAAATTGGCTTGCATATCCGAAAATTCGGATTCGGTTAATACAATGTCAATCCGATTGACTCGCGTTTGGTCAAATACTTTTTCATAATTGCGTTCAACCAAATTAGAATGCGTGTTTTCTCTCCAATCCTTGGTCGGGCTGACCAATTCCTCTTTTTGGCAAGCAGTTATAAAGAGAAATAAAATTCCAACTAAAGCGGTATTTTTGATTTGTAATATCACGATTTTAAAAATTTAATTTGTGAATAAAAGATAGTCCTACAATACTTGTTGACTTGGGGTTGGATTGGTTCAATTCTTTGATAAACCTATAAAAAACTTTGATATTCCCGATGTTTTTAATTCTGTAATCTGTTGCAAGTGTCATTCGAAAATTTCTGAATTCGCCTCCAATTTCACGAAATAATTCTGCAGAAGCAATGGGATCTAATTTCCAGTTTTTAATATTATACATAACTCTAGTTTTAAACCGCACAAACTGTTTGTTAGAGGAATCAGAGTCCGAAAAAGATTTGTTTTGATATCGCAATCGATAGGCAAAAGTGGCTCTTTTAATGTCATGCTTGTATACAACACCCAAATGATATCGATCAGCGCTTTCATTGACAGAAACCCCATCTTCTTTTTTACTCATTGTAATCCAACGATAGGCCCCAGAAAGTTCAAAGTGGTTTGATAATTCATATGACAGGCTTAGCTGAGTGAAATACTCATCCAATGTCTGGCTGTTGTTTTTCAACCGAACTTGCTCTTCAAGTTCAATGTTCAATCGATCAACGGGCTTGTATTGAAGCCCTACCGAAGACCAAGTTTCAAAATCTTGCACGGTTTTGATTTCTTGAGCTAAAATATTTGAACCAAACAAAAGCCCCAAGACTAAACAATAGTATCCTGGGCAACAAAAAAACTTATACTTTGTCATTATAATAAATTATAACATTAACAGTATCTCTTAAAAAATCAACCGATCCTATTTCAATTTTTTTAATATGAAGACCTGTTCTATTTTCCAAATCCTCAATTAACAAATGTCTGTTTTCGGGTTTTATATTTTCGATGACTTCGTAGGTAATCTTTTTAGAAACCTGATGGTTTAAGGACCAAAACCACTCTGCAGCATACAAAGTAAAAACAATAATTGCATTGGCAGCAAAAAGCTCTGCAAGGCTCATTTTTTTGTTGGCCAACGCATTAATCACAGATACTCCTATTACAACAAACAAATAGGTCATTTCCTTAATTTGGATAGGATTGGTTCGATATCTAATAATTCCAAAAATGGCAAATAAACCCAAAGCCATTCCCAGATCGAGCTCAAACTTTTTTAATGTAAAACATATAAAAAATACAATTATACTAATCATGTAGTATGTAAAAAAATATTCCTTGCTTTTGGAATTTTTATAATACAAAAAAAGGATAATGATCGTTAGGAAAAAGATGTTGATTCCAAAACGAAAAATCATTTTGAAAAAATCTTCATCAAACAAAGGAATTCCATAAAAGTCCATCAAGCTGATATTTTTTTAATTGTTAAAAGTTTTTTTTTGAATCGATTGTATTTGACATCTTGAAAATGTTGTAATACTCCTATGCAGTATTTACTAATACTGAAAGGGTGTTCTCTGTTGTTTCGCAAAGCCTGGATAATTGGAGAATTTCTATTGACACCCTCTTGTTTTACTTCTACTATGATAATTTTATCAAGAGACTTTACTTCCTGGTCTTTGGTAAACGAAAGATTAAAATCAATGGTAACTCTTTCATTCAAATCATTATTTACTAAGGTAATTCGCCTAAAATCATTGAATATCGAATGCTCTAAAGTTAGTACTTTTGAAGTTGCTTTTTCAATAAAAGCATTGGATTTCAATGATAGGATGTGCTCAAAATCTTCAATTCTAGTTCTGTATTTTGTTGTATATCCTTTCCCGTCCTTCTTTTTTATTTCCAAGAAAGCTAAATTAGAATCCATATACTTTCGGATGCGCACCTTCATTCGGTTAATTTTTCCATTATGATGATCGTGATAAAAGTCTTTAACCGATGTGTCAAAATATTGAGAAGAATAGGACATGATTCTTTTGTTGTCTATCTCCAAAACTCGATAGTGGTCAAAAACTGCATTCAAAATTGAAGAAAGTTTATCTGTAGGGATCATAAACTTTGTGTCAATTCGCTTCATTAAAGCTACCGAGTCCATTTCCTTCAAACCTATTGAAGGCATATTTTGAATAATGAGTTTAATAGATGCTATCATGAACTGTATCGTTGTTTACAAATCAGAATCTAGCCAGTTCACTCTTTCAGTGATCCACTGTTTTAGATGATCCACTTCTTCTTGATAGGTGTCAAACCATATTGGATTTGGCCAAAACCATTGTCCAAGTGTTCCCCACAACTCATAGTTTTTTTGTTGGGATACATCGAGATGTTCACCGTATTCATCAATCTTTGCTAAAATCTCAGGCATACGGCTTTTAAAATATTGAAATCTATTTTTTACTAGACTCTCAAAGTATGGATCTTCAAAAAGTCTAATCCACCATGGATTTTTTTTGATGTGATACCCTTCAATCTCGTAGGAATCATAAAAATTCCACTCAGGATATGCGCAATTTCCAAATGACAAATCAAAATCCCAAAGGGGACCCATTTTAATTTTTTTACCGGGAACGTAGTTAAAAAATATACTCGAATACCATTTAGCATCAACACTTTTAGCAATTTCTTGAATTATATACCAGTCCACAAAGCTAGCTACATCTATAAAAGATCTATACCCGACTTCGGGGTCTTTAAAATCAGGACCAAACAAAGCAGTTTCAAAAGCATCCAAGTGATTTTTTAATTCTTGATATTCTGTTCCACCACTTTGAATTAAAGGGTGTTTGACAGTAAAGAAAAGGTCATAAGCTGCGCCACCTATCAAGTCCTTCATTATTGAGCTTTCGTACCTAACATCAGTTTCCTTAAGTCTGCCTCCTTGAGTCATCTCAAGCAAATAGCCTGTTGGACCAATATCCAGTCGATTGTTAGTAACCTCTGCCTTTTGCGCCAACAAGTAAGTCCCCATAGGCGAACCGTTGAAATACAAATCAATATATTTTCCTTTGGGCGTATATTCTAGATGACTCAAACTACTCATGTAAAAAGCAATATTATTTCGAATCAGTGATTTATCAGAATTTTCGGCCAACAGCACCCATCTTCGATCGCTGGGCATACCCAAAACTTCTTGTTGTTCTAAAAACTCAATTTGATACGGTTTTTTGCCCAAGCCACTTCCATAATACCAAGTAGAATTCCCTCGACCCCTGATTTTTATTTCAGTTGACTCAATATCATCAAAATTCAATCCTCCGTAGAGCGATAGATTGGCGTTGTAATAAAATTTATCTTTTTCATCGGGATAAAAAATCTCCTGACCACCTTCAACATGAATATGAAGAACTGGAAGTCCGGTATCAAAAGCCAAACGAATCAGGTAAACCGAAGAAGATCTTTCGTCTGAACCGGTTGTTTTCACAACAACCTCCTTGCTAAAATCTTTGATTGTTACTCCACTTTCTACAGCTTCATTATCCATAAAAACAACGCCTTCAGGATCCTCCAAAACAAAAGTTGGAATCAAATTATCAATACTAGCCTCTTTGGGAGCCAATCCTCTAAAAGTATTTTTACCATCAAATTCTAAAAAAATATCTTCTTCCAAACTACTGTTTTTAGAAGATTCAAAAGTGATTTGCTGGATTGCTAATGAACTCAAATCAACAATTTCAACCGGGTCGGGGACGTTAGTTTCTAAAATGGTGTCCAAAATTGGTTCATCTTCGCATGAAAGAAGGAGTAAAAAAATTGAAAATAATGTTAATTTTTTCATGTATTATTAATATCTAAATAATTTTAAAATGTAAGGAAAAAAATAGACCCATCAAAATAGTTAACTAACTGATTATGTTGAATTAGTATAATCACATTTAAATCAATCAGTCGAAAAACTGAAATTTCAAATATCTCCATCAAAAAAACAGCTGTTTTCATTAACCCACTGTTTGAAAAATGAATCACACAAACAAAACAATTATTTCAGAAGTTTTATGACACTAATCTTTTAAAACAAACAATTTTTGAAAAACACTGAAAACACACACAGATTTCATAAATTTACACCTTAAATTCTTAACAACATCCGTTTTAGTCCCCACATGATGATTGTAGGAATTTTGAAGTTTTATAAAAATGTACACTTATAAAAATCAATTTTTTAGGAATCGAAACAATAAGATTAACTTTGAGAATTGACCTGAAAAACATTTTGAAAAAGCAGAAACAGAAATTTTATGAAGGCATTGAAATCTAATATTGACCCAAAAAGCAGCTCATTTAAAGACAATGCCAAACAAATGAAATTGTTTGTTGAGCAATTACACAACCATCTCCAAGCCAGTCGGGAACAAGGAAATGAAATACAGGTTGAACGTGCCCGAAAAAGAAACAAACTCTTAGCAAGAGAACGAATCGAGTTGGTTTTGGACAAAGACAGTCCTTTCATGGAATTGCTTCCATTAATAGGCCTCGAAAACAAACAAGGCTTTGGGGCTGGAGGAACCAATGTGTCTGGAATTGGGCTAGTGGCTGGAAAACTATGTATGATCAACTCCAACGTAGGATCTCGAAAAGGAGGTGCTATTGACTTCGCTACCAGTGAAAAAGGAATTCGAATAGCAGAAATCACTATCGAAAACAAACTTCCCACTATCAATTTGGTTGAAAGTGGAGGTGTAAATCTTCCCGATCAAGATCGCGTTTTCAATAATGCTGGAGCGTCTTTTCGAGAAATTTCTCGAAGATCCAAAGCCGGGCTCCCTACCCTATCGGTTGTGTTCGGAAATGCTACCGCAGGAGGCGCTTATGTGCCTGGAATGTCTGACTTTTCTATTTTCCAAAAACAAGCCGCTAAAGTATTTTTGGCGGGACCGCCTCTAGTAAAAATGGCAACTAATGAAGTGTCAAGTGCTGAAGAATTGGGAGGAGCTGAAATGCACAGTCGCGTGTCTGGCGTTTCCGATTATTTGGCAGAAGATGAACGCGATGGAATACGAATTGTTCGTGAAATCATGGAAGTTATCAACACCTCTCAACCGCATTTAATTCCTGATAGCCCCATTCAATCGCCCAAATTTTCTCAAGAAGAAATCATGGGCATAGTTCCCGCAAACCCCAAAACACCTTTTGATGTTAGAGAATTGATTGCTCGTATTACTGACGGTTCTGAATTTTCCGAATTCAAACCCGAATACGGAACTACACTGATAACTGGTTGGGCAAAAATTCACGGGTATCCAATAGGCATTGTCGCTAACAATGGAGTGATTTTTTCTGAGTCCGCCAACAAAGGAGTTCAATTCATACAACTATCCAACAAAAACAACATTCCTCTTATTTTTATTCATAACACTACCGGATTTATGGTAGGCAAAAACTATGAAGAGGGCGGCATTATTAAAAACGGTGCCAAACTCATTCATGCCGTTTCGGGAAGTGAAGTTCCCCACATCAGTCTCATGGTTGGCTCTTCCTACGGCGCTGGAAATTACGGAATGAGCGGAAGATCTTTCGAACCTCGATTTTTATTTACTTATCCGAATGCCAAGGTTAGTGTTATGGGTGCGGAGCAATTAGCAGGTGTTATGGAAATCGTCAAAAAACAATCTGCCAAATCAATGGGCAAATCACTTGATGAGAAAAAACTAAAAGCCGAAAAGCTGGCAATGATTGATGATGCTTCTAAAAAATCAACCGCTTGGTATTCCTCCTCGGAAGGCTGGGACGACGGAGTAATTGACCCCAGAGAAACTAGGAATTACATTGGGTTTTCCCTCGCAATTGTTTACAACCAGCCCATCAAAGGTGCTAACACCTATGGGGTTTTTAGAATGTAAAATACTATGAAAAAAACACTGTTTACGTCCATACTCATCGCCAATAGAGGTGAAATTGCTTCCCGAATCATTCGAACTTGTAAAAAAATGGGAATACGAAGTATTGCCCTATATTCTGAAGTTGATCGAGAGGCCTTGTTTGTAAAACAGGCAGATGTAGCAGTTTTTGTTGGTGGAAATAGCCCCTCTGAATCGTATTTGAATCAGGGCAAAATCATTGAAATCGCCAAAAACCATAAGGCCGATGCCATTCATCCGGGTTATGGTTTTTTATCTGAAAATGCGTCTTTTGCCAAAAAATGTCGCAAAGAAAATATGGTATTCATTGGGCCACACCAAGACGCAATTCAAGCCATGGCACTTAAGTCCCATGCAAAATCATTGATGCAACAAAATGGAGTTCCTGTAATACCGGGGTACTCTGGAGACGATCAAACCCTAAAGACCTTAACCAAAGAAGCTCTAAAAATTGGGTTTCCGCTTATTGTAAAAGCGGTTGCTGGTGGCGGAGGAAAGGGCATGCGAATCGTTTATAAAAAACAAGAACTAAACGCCGCAATTGAAGCTGCTAAAAGCGAATCGCTAAATGCGTTTTCAAACGATGAGTTGCTTATCGAAAAATACATTCCCTCTGGAAAACACATTGAATTTCAAATCTTTGGGGATCATTACGGGAACGTTGTTCATATCCTAGAACGCGAATGTTCCCTCCAAAGACGCTATCAAAAAGTAATCGAGGAAAGTCCTTCGCCAGCACTTTCCAATAGTCTCAGAGATAAAATGGGAGCTGCGGCTGTCAAGGCTGCAAAGGCCATTGCATATGACAATGCCGGTACGGTTGAATTTATTTTAGACACCAAAACTCAAGAATTTTTCTTTCTAGAGGTCAACACAAGACTGCAAGTTGAGCATCCTGTTACCGAAGAAATTACTGGTTTGGATTTGGTACAACTTCAAATTGAAGTTGCTCAAGGAATGCCACTTTCTGTCAATCAAAACGATATCGTTGCGGATGGATACGCGCTAGAATGCCGAATCTACGCCGAAGATCCCGCTGCTAACTATCAACCCGGAACAGGAATTGTTCATCAATTTAGCATTCCAAAAGTTGAAGGATTGCGCTTGGAAACAGCCGTCGAAAGCGGGTCCTCCATTTCCGTTTTTTACGATCCAATGATCGCAAAAATCATCGTCAAAGACAAAACACGAGAAAGTGCCATTCAAAAAATGATTTACACACTTTCTCAAATGGTTTGTTTGGGTATCAAAACCAATCAGGGGTTTTTAAAAAATTTGTTAGAGCATCCTGATTTTATGAAAGGAGCCTACGACACGCACTTTTTGGACACCCATCACCAAATGCTTGTTTCCAATAAAAATCGGCAGCAATCCAACGCATTTGCAAGTATTGCAAGCACCCTATTTGATTGGAACAAGCGGGAAAGCCAACGAATGCTTCTAAAACACCTTCCATCGGGATGGAGAAACAGTTTTTACGAGCCGCAAAAAGAAGCCTATACAACAGAACAAGGTCAGAAGATTACTTGCCAATATCGTTTTGAAAACGGCATTTTTTCTTTTTGGATAGAAGATCAATTATTTATTGTAACCATCGTATCCGTTACTAATTCCAATATTCATTTGGAAATTAATGGGATACTGACATGGTTTGAAATCGTTAAAAACGAAGCCGTATATTTCGTTCATAACGAATCTATCGGAACTATTGAACTGCATCAACAAAGTCGTTTTCCTGAAATTGAACAAGAAAAAAAACCGGGAAACTACGAAGCCTCTATGCCCTCTCAAATCATTTCAATCAAAGTGCAAAAAGGTGATTTGGTGAATGAAAATGAACCGTTGCTTGTTGTTTCATCCATGAAAATGGAAAGCACTATTGTTGCCAACCAACAAGGAGTCGTAAAAAACATTGCTGTAAGCGAAGGTCAAAACGTAGAAGCAGGTTTTTTACTTCTTCAAATTGAAGAGAAGTAAGCATCTCACATCTCCAACGAGTATAAATTTTGGGAAATATTGAATTTTTTATGATTTCTTTGTGTAAGCAAGCCCAATAAACTCAACTACACAGGCGGGTTTTTTTTCTCCTTCAAGTTCAAAAACGATTTCTAGTTTGTATTTCGCACCTGCTGGAATGGGCGTAAATTCCATCAATGAAACTTTGGCTCTTATGAGTGAGTTTACTTGGGTAGCAGTTATAAAACGGACTTTGTCCAGCCCATAATTGATTCCCATCGTAACGTCTGAAAAAGCAAAAGTTTCGTTGCAAAATTTGGGAATAAGAGACAAAATAAAAAACCCATGGACGACAGTTGTTTTATAGGGAGAATGAGTTGCGGCCATTTCAGGATCTGTGTGAATCCATTGGTTGTCATCCGTTACTTCACCAAAAGCATTGATTTGTTCTTGAGAAATCGAATGCCAATTAGAAATTCCCAACTCCTTTCCGACATAATTATTCATTTCAGAAAGGTGATTAAATTCAGTTTTGTAAGGAAGGTGATTTTCAGAGTTCATAGGGTAAGTATATTAGATTTAGGGAGGATAAACATTTTATTTATTAGGTTCATTTAATTTTGCGTTATTTAAATACATCTTGTTCAAACCGTTAAAGAACCACCATTGGCGTGTAAGGTAATTCCACTTACAAATCCAGCTTCTTTTGATGCTAAAAAAAGATATACATGCCCCATATCTTCGGGAGTTCCTATTCGTCCCACTGGAATGGTTGCAATGTTTGCTTTGATCACTGCTTCAGGCATGGAATCGGTCATTTCTGACTTTACAAACCCAGGAGCCACAGCATTGACAGTGATATTATATTTACCGACTTCTTGAGACAATGCGCGCGTAAATCCAGCAATTGCCGCTTTGGAAGCCGCATAATTGGTCTGTCCAAATGCTCCTTGAAAAGCGTTGACCGAGGAAGCTGAAATGATTCTTCCATAACCCGCTTCTTTCATGTGAGGAAGTACGGCCTTGGTGGTAACATACAACGAATTAACGTTAACATTCATCACCTGATTCCATTCATGGGGTTCCATTTTAAGAAACGAACGGTCTCTAATTAAGCCCGCATTATTGATCAGAATGTCTATTTTTTTATGTTTGGAAATAAGTGTTGAGACTGCATCAGAAACCGCTTCAGGATCGGTTACATCGACTTTTTGAAAAAATACGTTTCCGCCCTCTTTTGAGAGTGCATTGGCGGTTTCTTGCCCCAAATCCAAAACATCCCAAAGAGCCACCGTAGCACCTTCATTGCAAAAAACTTTGCAAATTCCAGCTCCTATACCGCGAGCTCCACCAGTAACAATGGCAATTTGTCCTTCTAATTTTTTCATGGCATAAATTCAGTGTGTAAATTACAAATTATTTTATTCTTCAGATACAACTCTTCCATTGGATTTGATTACACCTCCCGCTTTTTGATCTTTTTTACATAGATTTACATTTTAACACGCATTCAGAACAATCGTTTATGATCAATCGACAATATCTTTTAGCCAAACGCCCCAAAGGACTTCCTGAAAAAAATACATGGAAATACACAGAATCCCCAGTCACAGAACTGCAAGATGGAGAGATGCTCATAGAAAATCATTATGTTTCACTCGATCCTGCCATGCGAGGCTGGATAAATGAAACGCGTTCTTACATTGCGCCTGTTGGAATTGGAGAAGTTATGCGTGCGGGAACTGTGGGACAAGTCATTCAAACAAAAGGAAATACAAAATTTGAACAAGGAGCTTTTGTGACTGGATGGGGAGGCGTTCAAGACTACACCCTTTCATCAGGAGATGGGTTTTATCAAATTGACGCTTCCAAAGGTCTTCCTACTTTTATTGGAACACTGGGAATACCTGGAATGACTGCCTATTTTGGGATTTTAGAAGTCGGTGAAATTAAAAAAGGAGACGTAGTTTTGGTGTCTGGTGCTGCGGGGGCTGTGGGCAGTGTTGTGGGGCAAATTGCTAAAATAAAAGGCTGCAAAGTCATCGGAATTGCTGGAGGAAAGCACAAGTGCGATTACCTTATCAACGAATTGGGATTTGATGCAGCAATCGATTATAAAAACGAATCGGTACGAAAAGCTATCAAAAGAGAATGCCCTACCGGAATCGATGTGTACTTCGACAATGTGGGAGGCGAAATTCTTGATACGGCGCTTATGTTTTTGCGAATGCATGCTCGGGTTGTGATTTGCGGAGCAATTTCTCAGTACAACGAAATGACTGCCAAAGGTCCAAACAATTATTTATCCCTGCTTGTAAATAGAGCTTCCATGAAAGGAATGGTGGTGCTGGATTATGCCAAAGATTATCATAAGGCAATGCTTCAAATGTCAGAATGGATGGGAGAAGGAAAACTGAAAGGCAAAGAAGACGTGTACCATGGCATGGATCAGTTTTATGAAACTTTTTTAAGACTTTTTAGTGGGGAAAAAATTGGTAAACTTGTGTTGAAAATCAAACAATGAGCAAAGCCTATTTATTTGATTTAGACGGTGTGTTTTATATTTCCAACCGACTCATTGAAGGAGGAAATCAAACCCTAGCACACTTACGATCCAAGCAAATTCCATTTCGTTTTGTGACCAATACCACAACACTTTCTCGAAGAAAATTGTGGGAGAAACTCTCTGGTCTGGGACTGGAATTGATGGAATCGGAAATTGTTAGTGCTAATTATACTGGGGTGTTGTATTTAAAACAACAGCAAGCGCGTTCCTGCAAATTGATTTTACATGATAACGCAAAAGAAGACTATCAAGAATTCGAATCCATCGACAATTATCCGGAATACATTGTCATTGGAGACATTGGAAATCGATGGAACTACGAATTGATGAACGAATTGATGAACGATGTTCTTAAGGGCTCCAAAATCATAGCACTCCACAAGGGACGTTATTTTCAAACAGATGAAGGACTAAAAATCGATACGGGAGCATTTGTGGCAGGAATTGAATACGTAACCCAACAACAAGCTTTCGTGATTGGAAAACCAACCCCTTCTTTTTTTGAGTTAGCTGCTTCTGAATTTGAATGTCTTCCTCATGAAATCACAATGGTCGGTGACGATCTCATCAACGATATTTATGGAGCACAACAAATGGGGTATCGATCGATATTGGTGAAAACAGGGAAATATCGCGAGGAACTCTATAATGCTTCCTCTATTCGACCCGACTCATTGATTCCATCCATTGCAGAACTTATTCAATAATGCAAGTGTATTGGGATAGTTATAGGCACTTTGAAATAGACTTTTAAGGGGCTACTGAACTTCGCGAAGCAAATACACATAAACCGGAAAATGATCGCTGTAACCGCCTAAATAACTTCCTGCAAAACTTCGATAAGGATACCCTTTGTAACGTCCTTTTGAGTTTATTAGATACGAAGGATTGTAAATCCCTGCTTTCCAAAAATACCAAGAAGAAGGATTTTTTTGGAGCAACGAACCCGACACAAAAATTTGATCCAACAAAAACCAACTATCGCGATAAGCACTGGTTCCAAGTCCTTTCTTTTCCATGGCTTCCATAGGATTGTAAAGTTGTTTGCGTTTGGTTTTTTTTCGATCAGCAGCCGTTTGTAATGTCTTTTTGATACTTGCATCGGAGGGTGTATCGTTAAAATCACCCATATCAATGATTTTTGCCTTGCGATTTTGCTTCAATAATGAGTCAATAATTTTTTTGTTTAACTCAGCAGCTTTAATGCGCTTGGGTTCGCTTCGTGCTTGCCCGCCGCTTCGAGAAGGCCAATGGTTAACAATGATATGAATTTCTTCTCCATCCAAAAACCCTGTAACTAACAATTGATCGCGGGTATAATCGCGCTTTCCATTGTCGTTGTACAAATACAACGGGTGGTTGTAAAAGCTCGTTGGAACGAAATGATTTTTTTTAAAAAGTAAGGCAACATCAATTCCACGCTCATCTGGAGAATCAAAATGAACAATCCCATAATTAGACGCCCTTAGTTGCGGGTCCGCAATTAAATCCTCAACTACTTTACGGTTTTCAACTTCACTAAGTCCCACTAAAGTTGGCGAGGATTGGGTTGCTTCTTTACCAATACCCGCAATGACTTTCGCCATGCTTGAGACTTTTTTATTGTAAATTTTGGTAGTCCACCGATCCCGTCCCTTGGGAGTTCTATCGTCATCGAAGGTGGTGGGATCATTGATAGTGTCAAACAAATTTTCAACATTGTAAAATGCAACCGTATGAATATTGAACGACTTTTTAGCAGGGGGCTGCGCAATTAATAAGCCCGTAAAAAACAAAAAAGGAAGGAAGCGGTAAAAATGTTTCATAGCTAGTAAATGTCTGATTTATCAAATGTAGATAAAAAAAAATATTAAAAAAGAAAAAACACGATCATGAAAATTACAAATAATATATTTGTTATTTAATTTTTTAATAGTGAATAATTTTTTAATTAGCATTTCCATCGGATTTTTAACTTTCAGTCAATTTGTATGGGCACAAATTCCTTCAGGATATTACAACAATGCGGAAAACACCACGGGAGCTCAACTCAAAACTGCGCTCAATTCGATTATACAAGGACATACAGTTTACCCCTATTCTGCTTCCAGTACCGATGTTTGGGATATTTTAAGGGACACCGATGAAGACCCAAACAATTCCAACAATGTACTATTACTCTATACGGGACGCTCCCAAAACAAGTATTATGTTGATGCTGGGTCTAATTTTGATTACAGTCAATTCGATGATGGAAATGGCACCTACGGAAACTCATGGAATCGAGAACATGTCTGGGCAAAATCGCATGGCTTTCCCGACGAAGAGGATCACGCTTACACAGACGTACATCATCTTCGACCTACAGATCGATCTGTTAACTCAAGTCGGGGCAACAAAGATTTTGACAACGGCGGAAGTCCTCATAACGAAGCTACTCTGTGCAAAACGGACACCGACAGCTGGGAGCCTCGCGATGCCGTAAAAGGCGATATTGCTCGTATGATGTTGTATATGGTAGTTCGTTATGAAAATACTAGTGAGTACGATTTGGAATTAGTAGATTATACAGGAACCAACTCCGAGCCAATTTTCGGGAAACTTTCCACTCTATTGGCTTGGCATAGTGCAGATCCTGTGGACGACTTTGAACGCAATCGGAACGAAGTTATTTACGGATATCAGGGCAATCGAAATCCCTTTATTGATTATCCCAACTTAGCCGAACATATTTGGGGAACGCAACAAGGCACTCCGTGGAACAGCTCGCTTTCTTTGAATTCAAATACGACCTTAAAACCGTTTCTTTTTCCCAACCCATCTAAAAACGGTTTGATTTATATCAACAGTTCTTCCTCATTTTCAAAGGTCCGAATTGCGTCCATTTCGGGTAAAATTTTATCGGAACAACCTTTAAAAATTAATCAAAAAAAATTACACTTACCCGAAAAATTAGGAGTTTATTTTGTGATACTTACTGATGTTTACCAAAACCAAGTTGCTTATAAAGTGGTGGTTGATCAAAAATAAAATCACATGTTATCAACAGTTGTTTATAAAAATTATTTGCTCTAATAAATTTTAGCTGATGTAATTTTGTAATTTTAACTTCGAAACAAACTTTGAAAGTAACTGTTCCTATGTATAAAACCATCGCTATCCTTTTCTGCTGCATGCTGAGTTCAGTAGCATTGGCTCAATCGCATTCCGTTCAAGGTACTCTGCTTGACGAATCCTCAACTGAACCCATTGACCAAGCTGTCGTTTCTATTGGTTCGTCCACAACCACTCAAAGTGACGCTAATGGACGTTTTTTATTAGAAAATATTAGTCCAGGAATCTACAACATCAAAATTCAACATCCTAAATACACGGACTTTGTTTTGGTTTTTGAAATCAAACAAGAAGATATTGATTTAGGGGTTTTGTTAATGGAAAGCAATTTCAATCGAAACAACCTTGGAAATTTGATTAGTTTGAGTGATTCCGAATTGGGCGATGATGAAAATGATTCATATACCTCTGCCGGACTTTTGCAAGCCTCTCGAGATTTGTTCCTAAATCGAGCAGCGTTTGATTTTGGTCAAGTGTTTTTTAGAGTTCGTGGCTACGACTCCGGTAATGGAGACCTCCTAATTAATGGGGTACGAATGAATAAATTAGCAACAGGTCGTCCGCAATGGAACAACTGGGGCGGTTTGAACGATGCAACTCGTAATCAAGTTTTTACAAACGGATTGGAACTTTCCGATTACGGATTTGGAGGGGTTTCTGGAACTACAAATATCAACACCCTTGCGACTGAATACAGATCAGGTACGCGGGTAACAAGTTCTACTTCCAACAGATCCTATACTGGACGCTTGATGGCAACATACAATACAGGGCTTTTGCCCTCGGGATGGGCGGCTTCATTGTCTGCTTCCCGAAGATGGGCCGAAGAAGGTTTTGTGGACGGAACACTTTATGATGCGTATTCGATTTTTGGATCGCTTTCGTATCAGCCTAACGATTCTCACCTAATCAATGCAACTTTTATTTATGCATCCAATCGTAGAGGAAGTAGCAGCGCCATTACCGAAGAGGTATACAATTTAGTGGGAAGAACTTACAACCCCTATTGGGGAAAACAAGACGGAAAAATTCGAAATTCAAGAGAACGGAAAATTGCCGAGCCAATTGTCATGCTCACTCACCAATACAGCAAAGAAAAGGTAGAATTGACGACCAGTATTGCCTATCAGACTGGGCAATTTGGAAGAATGCGACTGCAATACCAGAACGCACCCCACCCCGCCCCCGATTACTACCGCTATTTACCTTCCTACAAGCTGAACGAAGGCTCTCTGGACTACAATATTGAAAATGCAGAATTAACCAAACAATTGTTTCTTTCCAACCCACAAATTGATTGGACTACGCTCTATCGATACAATCTAAATAATCAAGATCAACAAAGTGTTTATACGCTTTCGGAAGATAGAAACGATGATACTCAACTAAGTTTTAGCTCAACCTTGATGCACAAGCTGAATGATCGCATTAAAATTATAGCAGGCATCAACGCCACTCAGTTGGATTCGGAAAATTTTGCCGAATTGAGTGATTTGCTTGGCGGTTCATTTTACAAAGACTACGATCCTTTTAGCAATACTTCCAACAATGTTGGAGCCAATAATATCAAAAAAGTAGGAGACCGAATTTCTTACAACTACACTATCGATGCATCTGTTATTGACGGTTTTTTACAAGCAGAGTACTCTACTCAAAACGCTAAAATCTTTGCCAGTGGTTTTTATTCCAATACCTCATACCAAAGAAATGGTTTGTTTGACAACGAACTTTTTAGCAATTCTCTTGGAAAAGGAGAAAAACTTTCATTTGACAACATCGGCTTTAAGGCAGGATTCAATTATAGCTTGAGTGGAGGACACAACCTCAGTTTCCATACAGGATATCTTACCAAGGCACCCAACATTCGAAATGCCTTTTCGAACGCAAGAACAAGCAATGACATCACTCTAGAAATCACTTCCGAAAAAATCATGTCAATTGATGCTAGTTACATAGTGCAAACGCCTGCTGTAAAAGCGCGATTGACAGGTTTTTATACGCAATTTGTTGATGCAACCGAAGTTTCTTTCTTTTATGCGCAGGGAATTAGTGGAGCAGAGGTAACTCAAGATTTCTTTTCCGAGGCATTAACAGGTGTTAACAAAACTCATATGGGATTGGAATTGGGAACAGAAGTACAACTCAACACTACTTTCAAGGCTACGGCTGTAGCTGCATTGGGTCAATATACTTATTCCAACAATCCAGAGGTATATTTGTCATCCGATCAAATTAGTACGCGAAGCTTTGGCCCTTCAGCTCTGAAAGATTATCGAGTGGCCAACGGTCCGCAACAGGCCTATTCGATTGGGTTGGAATACCGAAGCCCAAAATATTGGTGGACCAACCTTACTGCCAACCACTTGTCCCATAATTATGCAGATGTTTCTCCAATTTCACGAACACAAAATTTTTATATCAATCCCGAAAGCCCTAACGGTTCTCTTTTCCCTGATATTTCTGAAGATAAGGTGCGGGATTTACTCCGTCAACATCGCCTTGACGATGTATTTCTACTCAATTTGACAGGTGGAAAATCTTGGCGAATAGAGGGGAATTACCTCAGTTTGTTTGTTAGCATCAACAATCTTTTGGATGCATCATATCGAACAGGAGGCTACGAACAATCCCGAGCAGGAAATTACGAACAACTTAGCCTCGATAATGCCAACGGAACTCCTTCGTTTGGTCCAAAATATTTTTATGGTTACGGAAGAACCTATTTCATCAATCTAGCCTATAGTTTTTAAAAAAAATCCAATGAAAAACAACAAACTCACTCGAAAAATTATTTTATTATTCGCTTTTATCACACTATTCTCTTGTGTTGAAAGTAGTGACTACGAAATTCCAGATCAGGCGACCGCTTGCGTGGAAACTAGCTTAACTGCCAACGCATCCATCGCTGAAGTAAAAGCCCTGTACAAAGGTTCCATAATTCAAATTGAAGATGACTTGGTCATTGAAGGATATGTGGTATCCAATGATCAATCCGGAAATTTTTTCAAAACGCTACAATTTCAAGATGCGATTGAAAATCCAACCGAAGGATTTCAAATTGATTTGGATGTAAGTGATTTGTATTTATTGTATCCTGTGGGAAGTCGTGTGCTCATAAGTGTGAAAGACTTGTATTTGGATGACTACAACGGCGTGCTTAAGCTTGGTGGAATTTATGAGCAAAGCAGTGGTTCTATTGCTGTTGGAAGATTGGATGCCGCACGTTGGAAAAACCATGTTTCGGGAACCTGTGATGAAATCAAAACCATTACTCCTACTTCTACTTCCGTTGCAGATATTACCGATGCAATGATCAATACCCTCATTACCGTACAAAATACGCAAGTTGACGTAGCCAATTTGTGTCAAACCTATGCTGTTGAAGGAGTCAACACCAACATCAACCTAATTGACTGTGATGAAAATGAGCTGTTATTGCGAAACAGTGGATACGCAGATTTTTATAACCAATTACTACCAAGCGGAAGCGGAACGATTACAGGGGTTTTGGGTAAATTTGGAAGCGATTACCAATTATACATTCGTGACACTGACGATGTTTCGATGAACGATGCTCGTTGTGATGGCGTAGATTTTACCTGTTCGGCTCCCGAAGCCAATGCTACGATACAAGACATCAAAGACCTGTATGTTGATGATTTGGTTCAAATTTCAGAAAATCTAATTTTTGATGCTACCATTACTGCTAACGACTCCAGTGGAAACCTTTACAAATTGATTTATATCCAGGATGAAACAGGAGGAATTCGATTGCGAATCAATCAAACTCAATTGTATTTAAGAAATTATAAAGTAGGTCAAAAAATTACTGTTGCTGCCAAAGATCTTTACATTGACAACTCCAACGGTGAGTTGCACTTGGGCGGATTGTATAATGGCAACGTGGGTAATATTGAGGCAAGTGATGTTTACAAGCATGTTTTTCTTGGAGATACAAACGAAGCAATTGCTCCTTCTGAAATCGATTTAAGCGCCTTGTCAGATGACCATTTGGGAATGCTTGTGAAAGTAAACGATGTTCAATTTATTGATAGCGGAAACTTCGTCGAGGGCAACTTCAGCACCAACCGTTCCCTTTCGGATTGTGATGCAAATAAAATTATTGTAAGAACCAGCAACTATGCTACTTTTGCTGAGCAAGCCCTTCCCTCTGGAAACGGTCCTATTGTTGGTATTTTAAGCAAATACAATAGTGATTATCAGCTGCTGATTCGCACTGAAACCGATTACGCTGATATGACTAATACAACTTGTGATATTTACGCCAATGCTACTCCAAAAACAATTGCCGAGGTTAGAGCAATGCATTCGGGAAGCAATGTTACGGTTGATGGCAATTATGTAGTTACTGTAACGGTTACCTCCGATAAAAGTACTGGTAATATCTTTTCTAGAAACTTATATGCTCAAGACAGTTCAGCGGGTATTTTACTTCGGTTTACCGAAGATCACAATGTTGAAATCGATCAAGAAATCAAGGTTGCTATTTTGGGAACTACACTTGAAACCTACAACGGTCTCTTGCAAATCAACAACATTCCCTCAGGAAATATCGTTACACAAACAGTGGGTACTGCACCCGCTCCTGTATCTGTTACTTTGGCTGAAGCGCTAACGGGAGACTTCGAAAGTCAATTGGTAACAATTAGCGGAGTTCAATTTAAGTCAGGAACCACCTATTCAGGCTCTAATACTCTAACTGACTGTACCGACGAACTCACTGTTTTTGTGAATTCGGCAGCTACTTTCTCTAGTCAAGCTTTACCTACCCAAAACGGAGCAATTACTGGAGTAATGTCTGTGTTCAACAGTGTACAATTGTACATAAGAGATGCCAACGATGTTAATTTTACAGCTGATGCTCTTAATTGTGGAGGCGGTCCTGGAACGGGCCCTGTAGAAGGTCTGTACTTCTCGGAATATGCCGAGGGTAGTTCTAACAACAAATACTTGGAAATTTACAACGGATCTACCGAAACCATTGACCTCACTCAATATGCCTATCCGAGTGTTTCCAATGCTCCAACTACAGCGGGACAACATGAGTTTTGGAATGAATTTGAACCCGGAGCTACTATTGCACCTGGAGGATTTTACATCATTGCACACAGTTCTGCTGACCCAATCATTTTAGCCAAAGCAAATGAAAATCACGACTATTTGTCAAACGGAGATGACGGTTATGCCTTGGTTTATGGTACGGAAAGCAGCTATGAAATTGTAGATACCTTAGGGGATTTTAATGGAGATCCCGGTTCCGGTTGGGATGTAGCGGGTGTAACTGCTGCCACCAAAGATCATACGCTTGTTAGAAAAACTTCAGTAACTAAAGGAAACCCCAACTGGACGGCTTCTGCAGGAACCTCAGCAAGCGATTCCGAATGGATTGTGAAAGACAATGACGATTGGTCGAATTTAGGTATTCGTTAGTAGTTTTTGAAAATACTTGATTTCTTTTGTAACATTTATATGTCTTTTTGCGTATAACATGAAGAAGCTATAAAAAAGAACTTTTTTAAATGAGACAACTGAAAATCACGAAGCAGGTTACTAACAGAGAAACCGCTTCCCTAGATAAGTATTTACAAGAAATTGGTAAGGTAGATTTGATTACTGCCGAACAAGAGGTAGAATTGGCACAACGCATCAAAGCAGGAGATCAAATTGCCTTGGAAAAATTGACCAAAGCCAATTTGCGATTTGTGGTTTCTGTTGCCAAACAATACCAAAATCAAGGGCTTACACTTCCTGACTTAATTAATGAAGGTAATTTGGGGCTTATTAAAGCAGCCAAACGTTTTGATGAAACCCGTGGTTTTAAGTTCATTTCCTATGCCGTTTGGTGGATTCGTCAATCGATTCTTCAAGCTTTGGCGGAACAGTCTCGAATTGTTCGTTTGCCACTCAACAAAATTGGTTCGATCAATAAAATCAATAAGATGTACGCCTTTTTGGAACAAGCACACGAGCGAGTTCCTTCGGCTGAGGAAATTGCCAAAGAATTGGACATGACCGTATCGGATGTGAAAGAGTCGATGAAAAACTCGGGACGTCACGTATCTATGGACGCTCCACTAGTAGAAGGAGAAGACTCTAACTTGTACGACGTATTGCGAAGTGGAGAATCTCCCAACCCCGACCGTGTTTTGCTCCACGAATCGTTGCGAACCGAAATTGAACGCGCCCTAGAAACCCTTACTCCAAGAGAAGCCGACGTAGTCCGTTTGTATTTTGGTCTGGGAAATCAACACCCTATGACTTTGGAAGAAATTGGGGAAACCTTTGATTTGACAAGAGAACGCGTTCGACAAATTAAAGAAAAAGCCATTCGTAGGTTAAAGCATACCTCACGAAGTAAAATATTAAAAACTTATTTGGGATAAAGCACAAAACTCCGATTTACTCGGAGTTTTTTTTATTCCTTATTTTTGTACAAACAAAAAACGCATTCATGTCAAAAAAACTCATAGCACCTTCCGTTTTAGCCGCCAATTTTGCTAACCTTCAAAGGGATATCGAAATGGTAAACCATAGCCAAGCCGATTGGTTTCACATTGATGTTATGGACGGTGTTTTTGTTCCCAACATCTCTTTTGGAATGCCTGTCATCAAGTCGATGGCAAAACACACCCAAAAACCGTTGGACGTGCATTTGATGATTGTAAACCCAGACCCGTTCATTCAAACTTTTGCCGATTTGGGTGCTGACATCCTTACGGTTCACTACGAAGCATGTACGCACTTGCACCGAAGCTTGCAAGCAATAAAAAATGCAGGTATGAAAGCCGGAGTTGCTCTCAATCCTCATACTCCCGTGGCTGTATTGGAATCCGTTATCAAAGAGGTAGATTTGGTGTGTATCATGAGTGTCAATCCAGGGTTTGGAGGGCAATCGTTTATTGAAAATACCTATGAAAAAGTGCGTCAACTTTCCCAGTTGATTCAAGAGAAAAAAGCAACTACCCTCATTGAAATTGATGGCGGTGTAACGGATACTAACATCGAAAAACTTGTCGAAGCCGGAGCCGATGTGTTGGTAGCTGGGAGTTTTGTTTTTTCTGCTGAAAATCCAACAAAAACTATTGCAACTTTAACAACCTTAGCGAATTCCTAACCCACTTCTATTTTTTGAGTATCTTGTATTGCTATGAAAAGTAGGGAAGAAAATCACTTTGTTATTGGTGTGATGAGCGGTACTTCATTGGATGGAGTCGATATGTGTTATGTTCGTTTTTCAAAAACCAACATTTCCGATTTTTCTATCCTACACGCCACCACAATTCCCTATTCCAAAGAACGTAAAAAAACACTGCAAGACGCTTATTTTGCAGATACTGACACGTTGAATGCCCTAGACACAAGCTACGGAAAATGGTTGGGAAAAATTATTGAATCGTTTGTTCAAAAAAACGGTATTAAAAAAGTGGATTTTATCGCCTCTCACGGACATACAGTTCACCATCGGCCCGAAGAGGGATATACGCGACAAATAGGCTGTGGAAAATCCATTAGTAAAACTACGGGAATTGCAACCGTTTGTGATTTTAGAACGCAAGATGTTCAACTAGGCGGTCAAGGCGCTCCGTTGGTTCCTATTGGAGATCAGCTTTTGTTTTCAGAATACGACGCTTGTTTGAATTTGGGCGGATTTGCCAACATTTCCATGCATGATAAGGGCAAACGCATTGCCTACGACATTTGTCCAGTCAATGTAATGCTCAACTACTGGGCGCAACAATTGGGAGCTCCGTATGACAAAAACGGTCAAATGGCCCAAAAAGGAGTCATTAGCAAAAGTCTTCTCAAAATCTTGGAGTCCCTTCCTTTTTATTCTGAAAAACCTCCAAAATCGTTGGGCATTGAGTTTGTTGAAACGACTGTGATGCCTATCGTTAATAATAAAACCCTTTCTCCTCAAGACTGCCTTAGCACTTGGGTGGCGCATTGCGCTATTAGAATCAGTGCGGAGTTGCCTTCTGACAAAAACCAGCGAACGCTCGTTACGGGTGGTGGGGCTTTTAATGCATTTTTAATTGAGCAATTGAAAGAAAAAACAACTAGCCAACTTGTAATTCCAAACCCACTGTTGGTCAATTACAAAGAAGCCTTGATTTTTGCCTTATTGGGACTGCTAAAAATAACAGGAAAAGACAATTGCTTGGCTTCGGTTACAGGGGCGTCTCGAAATCACAGTTCCGGGAAAATTTTTATTTCCTAATTTTTTTTTATCTTTGAGTAAACAGTACCCAAATCTGTTCTACAATCATGAAAAACCTACGGATCGTATCTTACACCCAACGACAACAAAATATTGTAAAAGCGACTTTTACTGGATTTACTTCGCAAATATTGTGCAATCGTTTAGCAACTCATCTTTTAGAGCAAGGAGTTAGTCTGCGACATATTCATACACTTTTAGGGCATGGAAATTCAAAGACCACTGAAATTCACACGTCTGTTAGTACAAAATCTCTTGCAAATATAAAGCGTCCACTTGACCCTCTTTTAGAGATCCAAAAGTCTGAAAAACAAACTATTACAAATATAAAAACGTAAAAATGTATAAAGGAAATAAACGAAATAGTGTGGATATATACTAGTTACAGCACATATGACCAAAAAGCTAACATTCTTCTTAACTCTGATTATCGGACTTCTTTTTAGTTGCGAAAAAAAGCAATCTGATTTGGAATTTGAGCAGTCTGTAGTTTATGAAATTTTTCCAGCTTTAATGGACTCATTACATTTTGATTTACGGTTAACGCCACCACCACTGCCAAGACCTATTTTTAACGAAAAAGGAGAGATTATCGGAACTGATACAACTGGAATTGCAATTGCTCTGACTGAATATCAAAAAAGGAAAGCCGAATTAAAAGCGGATTCCGTAAAACTTGTAATTGCGATTAATGATAGTGTTTATTCTTTAGAGAAAAGAGAACGCAATCAATTACTAAAACATTTTGTCGAATACAATTTAAAATTAGACTCAACGGATTTATCTGCTGAATATAAGATTGACCTGAACAAATTACAAGCTGACAAAAAATTAAGATTTAAATACTTATCTGAATTTCCAAAAGGTAGTGCAATTTGGAAAAAAGAATATGACTTTCATTTAAGTAGCACAACAGGTTTGTCAAGAATTCAATTCGATTCAACCAAATCATTCGGAATCTTACGAAGTGGAATGAGTTGCGGAAAATTATGTGGAAGTGGTGTTAGGGTGTTTATTAGAAAGGAGAACAATAAATGGATAATTGACAGAATTATCGTAACTGAAATATCGTGAAAAAAATACGTGCTGTAACAATGTATAACCGCAATTACGGCGGATTCGACTATCCCAAAACAAGTTCGGGACAGGCTGTACGAATCCACTGGGAATTGCTAAAGTCATTGTTAAACCGAAAATTAACGCATATAAACCCGTAACTGACGGTTATAAGAGACCGTTGGCAACAACTTTGAAAAACTTACGCAATTGAATAAAAAGTTAGATAAACTGATAAACAACAATTAAGATGGAATAGACCTGTAATTTTAAGCGGTTAAAGAAGCAAAGAAGAAAAATGTTTTTTATTCTGGTGTTCTACAAGTTACAAAAATGGACATGCTTGGGTATGTGATGGCTATAGAAGTTCTACAATCTATAGTGAAGATTGCTCAATGGGATGGGGCTATTTATATTTATATTTACATATGAACTGGGGGTGGACAGGTCTTCACAATAGTTGGTACGCCTATAATAATTTTAACCCAGGTAATCGCACTTATAATTATAAAGTGAAAATGGTATATAACATAAAACCTTAAATTAAAGAATATTATGAGAACAATAGTTTTACTTACAATTTTCACAATGCTATTCGGTTGTAATTCTGAGGAAATCATTAATCAGGCTGATTTGGACACAGGTTTCGAATTTAGTGTAGTTGATAATCAAGGAAATGATTTATTAAACCCTGAAAATCAGAATTATTTAAGCCATTCAAACATAAAGTTGTTTTACAAAGAAAATGGGCAATATAAAGAAGTTTATAATGCAAATTTAGATTATCCAAGAAATTTTTTAATATTCAAACATAAAACAGAATATAGAATAAGAATTTTCTTAAACGATTCAGAAAATGAGACACAACCAGAAACAATGATTCAATGGAATGAAAACAAATCAAACATAATTAAAGCTGAATTTTACAGAACAAACTCATTAGTAAGATTTAATAAGGTATGGTTAGATGATAATCTTATTTGGGATTCTGCAAGTAATTCTGAACCTTATTATAAACTAATCGAATAGTAACTACAGTTAACATTGTATAAGCATAATAAGGGTTAAAGGCCTAATATTTAGTTAGTTTTGAGTTCGCAAAAGTGGTTTATAAACCAAAACAATTAGCTTAAAAATCCCTTACTATGCTTACATAAAACCGTTGCCAACAATATGAAAAAAATAATATTACTGCTAACTTCTTTGCTTTTATCATGTGATGACGAAAAAGATTGTTGTTCTCAAATCCCTGGAAACGATACATTGTATGAATTTAGTATTATAAATAACAATGGAGAAGATTTGCTTGATGAGAATACACAAGACACATATAATACTAATTCCATAAGGTTATATGATATAATTAATGGTGAAGAAAAGCTAATTTATTTTCAAAATGGAGATTATCCTTATGGATATTCGATAATAAAGCGAGATATTCTTTATCTTATTCGCCTTGGTTTTAATGAATCTAATTTAAAGGTGAGTGGAATAGTTGAGTGGAATCCCAATAAAAGAGATACAATTTCATTGGAAATGGTTCAGCAATCTGAACATGTAAAAAGGTTAATTAAGATAAAATATAATGGAGATGTAGTTTGGGATGAAGAAACTGCATCAAATACCGATAATAGATATTTTCAAATAGTGAAATAACTACAGGTAACACGGTATATAAAAAATAGCAGTTAAGTGCAACTCACAAAGGTTGTGCTTTTCTGTTAAATTTAATACTAAACTGAAAGTAAAAGCTAATTTACTCTGCTACTTTTCATATACCCACCGTTGGCAGTAATGTAAGACAACTGAAAATCACAAAACAAAATAGTGAAGAATATGATTGGGGGCAAAAATGCAAGGGTTGGCATCTTGTGAATACAAATGAATTAAGTGTTATTCAGGAAATAATGCCAAGCGGAACAAAGGAAATCAAACATAAACATTCAACAAGTCAACAATTTTTCTTCATCTTAAAAGGAGTAGCTACTTTTTTAATTGACGGAGAAAAGCATAAAATTAACAATAACGAAGGTATCCATATACAGCCAAACATTTTTCATCAGATTAGTAACGAGACTAATGAAAATTTGGAGTTTATTGTAATTTCACAACCTCATTCACACGGAGATAGAATAATTGAAAATGACGGAAATAAAAATACATAAAACCCAAGAATCTGAAATTACAATTGTTTTATCGATGGAAAATGACATTGAAAATTCACGATTCATTTTTCCAAACTCCAAAGAAGAGCATCTAGCTTTGTTAAAAGGTGACAATGTACTCCTCACCAAACCCAATTAGAGTTACATAAAAAAAAGTATCTTTGCCAGCATTAAAACAATTATTTAGAATGGCAACTTCCCACCCTATTGAAGCGCAGTTAGAATCCCTTGGATTTGGAATATCGCAAAAAGACTTTGATCGTCCTTGGGGCGGTTTTTTGGTCATCGACGAAACCCAGGCGCAAGCTTTTTCAGATTATTTTTTTGATGGATTGGATGTAAATTCGTTAAAAATTGGCGGCAAATTGAGTCCAAAAATTTTAATCGTTCAACCCAATGCACGCCTTTCGTGGCAATACCATCATCGAAGAGCCGAAATATGGAGGGTTTATCAAGGTACTGTTGGTATCATTCGTTCGGACGACGACACCCAAAAAGAAGTTAAACACTATTCGGAAGGCGATCAAATAAAGTTATCGCAAGGAGAACGCCATCGTTTGATTGGATTGGACAAAGAGGCTATTATTGCTGAAATATGGCAACATACCGATCCTGAGAATCCTTCGGATGAAAACGATATTGTAAGAGTGCAAGACGATTTTGGTCGATAAAAGCTAGGGCTACCAGAGTTTCGCAGGATACACCTCTTGACTTTGCAGTTTTTGTATCGCTGCCTTCACAATTTCTTTATCTTCTTGGTAGGTTACTCCAAACCATTGTGCATTCGATTTTAGTACTTTGACAGAGGCTATTCCAGAGTTCAAAATTTCATTTACCACTGTGGGGATATAAAATTCTGCTTTAGGATTGTCGGTATTGTCTTTTAAAAATTGATCAAAAAGCGTTTGCCCAAACTCAAAACATTTGGGAGTAAAACCCCAAAAGTTCATCGAAACAACAGTGTCTCCGTTGATAGGAACAAAATTTCCAAAGTCATCCTTTCGAACGAGTCCGTCCGCAACTTTTTCAATATGAGTGCGTTCGGTAACGTCAATTAAAAACCCGTTTGCGTCTACCCTACACTCCCCTCTGGAAACATACCCATGGTCAGAAACAGTGTTTTTTAAAAAATAAGCCATGGAAGAAAATGCGTAGGAATTTGTATCGGTTTGAATCAATTGTTTGGCCATTACCTCAAAAGCCTCTTTGCCATAAAAATCATCGGCATTGATTACAGCGAAGTTTTCGGTGACTTCGTCCTTGGCCATAAGCAAAGCATGCCCGGTTCCCCACGGCTTTGTGCGATTGGGGTTTTGAAAGGCTTTGGGGACACAATCTACTTCTTGAAACACATAAGCGACCTCTGCTTTTCCTTTTAGTTTTTCGTCAAAAACACTTCGAAATTCTTCTTCAATATTTTTTCGAATCACAAACACAAATTTTCCAAATCCAGCTTGAAGGGCATCATAGACCGAAAAATCCATAATGGTGGCGCCGTGTTCTGTAAATGTGTCGAGTTGTTTCAATCCGCCATAACGACTTCCGACTCCAGCGGCTAAAATGACAAGTGCAGGTTTTTTTTCAATCATAAAAATTGGTTTCCAATTTCAAAAAGACAGCTTTAGAGTCTTTTTCTTCAGAATCCAAATATACAATAGTTTAGGCACAAGTAAATTGCTAAGGAATAGCCTTATTTATTTTTACCAACATCCAAACGCTTGGGCACTAACATTTCCTCTTTCCAGTCGTTTAGTTGCTTGAGCAATTGATTCATTTTTTCGGGCTCTTTATCTGAAAGGTTGAATTCTTCAGAAATATCTTCTTTAAGGTTATAAAGCTCTAGCTGTTTGGTTTCTATATACTGAACCAATTTGTAATCTCCAGACCGCACTGCAATCATTTTGCTGTCACCTGTGCTATGGGGTCTTGCTTTTCGGGATATCCAAAAAACGGTTCTGTCTTCCCAGGTGTTTTTACCTTTTAAAACAGATGCGTAACTTTTGCCGTCAATATCTTTTATTTTTTTGTTTAAAGCTAATTCTAGTAGGGTAGGAAACACATCCATCCCTAATACAATAGATTCTTGCTCGATATGCGGCTTTAATTCCCGATCCCATTTAACAAAAAGAGGTACCCGAATGCCTCCCTCATATAGCCATCCTTTTCCTGCTCTAAGAGGAGAGTTGGTTGTCGCTAAATGTCTTTTTCCTTTAAAACCATCATTAGATAGTCCTCCATGGTCTGAAGAAAAAACTACAATCGTATTTTTATCTATCCGCAACTTTTCAAGGGTTTTTAAAAGTTTCCCTACATTTTCGTCAACATTTTCAACCATTCCTGCATAGGCTGGATCGTCTTGACGCATTTTTCGTCTTCCTTGTCCATCGGGTATATATATTGGTGTATCCCCAAAATCAATGCTTTTTAATTGCTCTTTATTGCGAGCTTCATCTTCTGGTTTTGCCTCAATGGGCGTATGGACTGAATAGAATGCTAGAACTGCTAAAAAAGGTTGATTTTTTGGATTGTTTTTAATAAAATTGATAGTAGCATCTGTTAACATATCGGATGCATAATCGCCATTAGCACCTTCTTTTTCTAGATCTTCAACTTGTTCTATATGGCGTTTTCCTTTTTTGTTGTAATTGAACGGATAAAACCTAGAACCTAATCCGCCAGCTCTTCCTGCTGCATAGGTTTGTTTAAATCCAAAATTATTAGGGTCACTTTTGTCTTCGCCCAAATGCCATTTACCTACATAAATTGTATTGTATCCTGCGTTATTAAATTGCTTGATGAAATTTTTATCATCAGGAATTCCTCCTAAAAAACCTTTGTTTTCGTTTACTGGATAAGTTCCTGTCATCATTGCATAACGTGAGGGTGTACAACGCGGATAACTACTGTATGCGTTGGTAAAACTCACAGACTCCATTGCTAATTGGTCAATGTTGTTTGTGTTGTATAATTGTGAACCCGTAAAGCTTAAATCATGATATCCCAAATCATCTGTATGTATGATAAGAATGTTTGGTTTTTGTTGGGAAAAACCAAATGCTACAAAAAATAGAAACGTTGAAATTACAGCGTTGTTCATCATACAAAAAGTGTTGAATAAATGTTTTTTTAAAAATACAACAAAAAGGGGTTAGTGACCCAAAAATAAATTAATTCTTTGTGTTCGAATGAATTAATCGAAAAAAGAAACCTTTCCCGAAGCAACATCATACATAGCACCCACTACTTGGATTTCTCCGTTTTCAATCATTTCATTTAAAACAGGACTGTCTTGTTTGAGTTTTTCAATGGTAAGATGCGTGTTTTGAACAGCGACCTCATTCACAAAATCTATATTGCTAGAACTACGATCCACACCATCAGCTGTTTTTACTTTATCCAAAGCCGGTGTAATGTTGTCCAACATGGCTGTAAGATTTCCAAGTTTTGCGTGATCGCACGCTCCTTTGACTGCCCCGCATGAGGTATGCCCCATAATAACAATCAACTTGGATCCCGCCAGTTTACAAGCAAATTCAAGACTCCCCAAAATGTCAACATTGACAAAATTTCCAGCAACGCGAGCATTGAAAATATCGCCAATTCCTTGATCAAAAATAATTTCTGTTGGGATTCTAGAGTCTATACAGCTCACTACTGCGGCAAAAGGGAATTGTCCGCCTGTCGTTAATTCAATTTGCTTATCGAAGGAACGCGAAATTGTTGCGTTGTCCAAAAAGCGTTGGTTCCCTTCTTTTAAAAGCTGTAAGGCTTTTTCAGGGTTAATAGCTGCTTGCGATTCTTTTGTTTGTGTATTGTGTACTAATAAATTTTCCATTGTGATTAATTTTTAAATATTGATAACTAATTTTTTTTGCATTTATAACACTATATAGGGTTTTTTCTTGGGTGTGTTTCTGAAAAAATCCAAATAGTTGGGTATGTTTTCAGCAACGCCTCTTTCGGACACTAATTTAATGGAAATATTTCTAAGCTTGGCCTTAAATGAAAAATCATCAAGAATTTCAATAATATCATTGTCCAAATACCGGGTCTTTCGTACATCGAGTTCCAAAAAGGAATTTTCGGGTAAGTTATCTAATTCCTTAAGAATTGCACCCTTATGGAAAAAAGTTACTTGCTCAGCCAATGTCATTTTTATCTTTCCATCATTTTTATCCTCACCCTCTATATGTAGAAAATGTGAATTTTGATAGCTTTTAATGAGAACAACGGCAACACCTACCATTAACCCCAAACCAAGCCCGCTAAGTAAATCAATAAAAATAATTCCCAAAACAGTAGTAATAAAAGGAATAAATTGTTTCCACCCCAAAGAATACATCGATTTAAAAAGAGATGGTTTTGCCAACTTATAACCTACCATAAATAAAATTGCAGCCAATACAGATAGTGGAATCATATTTAGGAATCGAGGTATTAATAGAACCGATATCAAAAGAAACACACCGTGAATAATCGCTGACATTTTGGTTTTGTTTCCAGACTGAATGTTTGCAGAACTTCTTACTATTACTTGGGTAATGGGTAGTCCACCTACGAGTCCTGAAAGTATGTTTCCAGTACCTTGCGCAAACAACTCTCTGTTCGTTGGCGTTATTCTCTTTTGGGGATCCAATTTATCGGTAGCTTCAACACACAAAAGTGTTTCTAAACTTGCTACAATAGCAATGGTAAATGCAACTATCCAAATTTCGGGATTGGTTATTGCCTCAAAATTTGGAAAGCTAAATTGAGTGAAAAACGAGGACACATCACTTGGGACAGGAATAGCAACCAACTGATCAGTGTTAAAACTATAGAAAGTATTGTTTCTAGTTATAGCAAAAAAGACAATTCCAACTACAACGGCAACTAAAGGCCCTTGTATTAATTGAAAAAATTTACCTTTTTTAGAAAGAACTGAATCCCATAAAATTAGTATAGCAAGGGAAATCAATGCAATAACCGTTGGACCCAAACTGATGTAATTGATGCTATTTATAATTTGAGAAAACGTGTTTTCTCCATCTACTTGAATAAAAGCAAAATTACCTTCAGGACTGGTATCATAACCAAAAAAGTGTGGGATTTGTTTGAGGATAATAATAATACCAATTCCAGTTAGCATACCTTTAATTACTGATGAGGGGAAATAATACCCAATAATTCCAGCCTTAAAAACACCCAAAAGGACTTGAAGCGCACCCCCTAGCACAACAGCAAGAAGAAAATTTTGATATCCACCAAGACTAGAAATAGCCGCCAATACGATTGCAGCAAGACCAGCCGCGGGACCACTAACACCTACTTGAGAACCGCTAATTGAACCAACGACAATACCGCCTATAACTCCTGCTATGATCCCCGAAAAAAGCGGGGCGCCACTTGCTAATGCAATTCCTAAACACAAAGGTATTGCAACAAAAAAAACAACTATACTTGCAGGTATATCGTTTTTTAGAGACGTAAAATAATTTTTCATTTTCTTATTTTTTGTCAAAAATATATAATATTAGTTTTACTTGCAAATAAATTAGTATCATTTTTAATAAGTATTATTTTACTTATTTTTATAATAGTT
>ERZ887830.198-NODE-198-length-39783-cov-13.749119_pt1 | contig 39783 bp, 48 predicted proteins | sample MGYA00521101_ERZ887830 | MGnify/ENA primary metagenome ERZ887830 (study PRJEB32303, sample SAMEA104408592) | aquatic metagenome | biome: Marine water; feature: Pelagic; material: water | place: Baltic Sea | collected 2014-06-05T16:38:00 | depth 1,762 m ... | reverse complement strand
CGTCTAAATGATTCGGATGACTATCAACGTCAACATACTTCCCACTTCGTAGCAGAAAACGAGTCACAATACTAAAGCGATTAAGCAATCAACAAAGCACGGATTAATTCTTGCGAATGCGTTTTACCGAACCTCATTAGAATGGCGATTTGAGTAAACAATCATCAGGACACTTGCCAAGACTTCAACAACGCAAATTCAGCCTGTTCCGAAAGAGTGGCATAAACAAATTCTCCACTAAAGTCTCTGTAGATAAGTACGTCAAGAAGGCCAGGTTCGACCTCAATACTAATCAAAGACCCATTTCGTAAGAGGTAGCGAGCCATGTTTTTTACTCATCAAACAAATTGTAGTGAAAATCATTCATTGATGTCTCACTTATCAGATAATCAATACTTAAATACAGACTTCTTGTATCAGCTGCTGCCGATCGGCATCCTGATCTCTTGAGTATCGTCATTAGATTGTTCTGATCCAACCTCCTTACCAACCTGATGCATGGGTTTGATTGGATCACTTCCACTCAACACACCTCGTCTGACTGCCACCTAACAAGGCAGAATGACCGCAATGGCTTGACAATATGATGACCATTCATTGTCGATCGAACCCAGTTCAGGCCTGTCGTAACGCAACCCGTTAGATGGAAATGAGCATCGCAGTGAAGCGATTGGTACTGAAAATCAGCCTTTGGAGTGGAACACTTTTAGGCAGTTTGCTCATATCGCTCTTACTTCTCCAAGCCCTTTTCGGGCGTCAAATGGAGCGCCTACAAATTCAACAACTAGGTCGAAACTTAGCGCTAAATGTGAGGCTTACAGAACTCAACCTTGAACGCTATCCACCTGCCCTGATTAGCGATCTAACCGGTCTCGATCTCATCGTGCGGGACAAACCCACCCAATCCGATCAAACACCAGCCGCCCAGAAGCGTCGAATTAACGAATTACAAGCGGTGCTCTGCAATCGACTCAGCCACTGCCCAACTGTCTACCCAGCGGGTGAAATCCAAGGGGAACCGGATGTCTGGATTGAGTTGATCTCTCCACTAGAACCAGTGTGGCTTGGCAGCCAACTACCGGCCACCCGAGGCTGGCCCCCCGAACCGATGCTGCTGTTAGCAGCGTTGATCAGCGCAGTCATTGTGACCGGTGTGTTGTATCTGCTGTTCGAAGTTGAGCGTCCCTTAAAAGGTTTAGAAACGGCGCTATCCCGCGTAGGTGAGGGATCAGATCCAGCAAGACTTCCTCATCGTGGTGCCCCAGAAGTGCAAAGGATCACCACGCATTTCAATGCGATGGTGGAGCGACTGGCGGCCAATCGAAGGGAGCGAGCCACCATGCTGGCCGGCATCGCCCACGATCTCAGAGCACCAATTACACGCCTGCGATTCCGCCTCTCGATGGCTGCCCTCAGCCAAGACGAACGAGACCGCTGCACAGGGGACCTCGAATCCCTGGAACGCATCACGGGTCAGTTCCTTCTTTACGCCGGCGGTGGAGAACGCGAGGCCATGGTGACATGCCCCTTGGACCATTGGTTGGCGGAAGTGGCTGCGGGCTATTCGGCCAAAGACTTGAAGCTGGATCTAGTTTCGATCGATGCGGACATTCGACCTGTCGCCATGGGGCGTGCCGTCGGCAATTTGATCGACAACGCCTTCAACTACGGCAAAGCCCCCGTGGTGGTTCGGCTCAAACGCCATGAAGATTCAGTGTCTATTGAGGTTTGGGACCAAGGCGGCGGGATTCCCTCAGCGCGATGGGAACGAGCCTTACAACCCTTTCAACGCCTAGATGAAGCCCGGGGCAGCCAAGGTCATTGCGGCCTCGGGCTTGCCATCGTGAGCCATGTTATTGAACAACACGGGGGCAATATTCAGTTCATAAAAGGCAACTCCGAGAAGAATCATCCCCCTAATAGAACTACAATGCCTGGTCAATTTGCGGTAACAATCAGCATTCCAACCCATCAACAAAAACACAAATCAAAGACAAAGAGCGCATAACCATCACTCAGGCTGAAACAATTTATGAACAAGCTCAGCAAGGCAGCCTGGAATCAATTATCACCTCAACAAACGATCGGTTAAATCATGTCAAAAAAGAATCGCCAGAATGATTACGATCATTCAAAGAATGACAAAAATATCGGAAGTGATATTGCTACCCACAAAAATTCACAACCATTAAAGAAAAAATTCTATGAAGAAGAACTCAGCAAAGTTCAGGCGGAGCTAGTAAAAATGCAGTATTGGGTAAAAGCGACTGGATACCGGATTATCATCCTCTTTGAAGGCCGCGACGCCGCAGGCAAGGGAGGTGCCATAAAACGATTAACAGAGCCAATGAATCCCAGAGGGTGCCGAGTCGTAGCCCTTGGAACACCATCAGACCAACAAAAAACCCAGTGGTACTTTCAACGCTACGTCGAACATTTACCCTCGGCAGGAGAAATTGTTATTTTCGATCGAAGCTGGTACAACCGGGCTGGTGTGGAAAAGGTTATGGGCTTTGCAACCGAAAAACAGGTAGAACAATTTTATGTAGCTTGCCCACAATTTGAACAAATGCTCACCGAAGATGGGATCTTACTACTGAAATATTGGTTCTCCATTAATGATGAAGAGCAAGAAAAACGCTTTCAAGAACGAATTGAGAATGAACAACGACGATGGAAACTTAGCCCCATGGATATCGAATCCAGAAACCGTTGGGTTGATTATTCAAAAGCAAAAGACATGATGATGGCGCACACCCATAGCTCCGAAGCACCCTGGTTCACCATCGAGGCAGATGATAAACGTCGCGCTCGCTTGAATTGCCTCCACCATGTGCTGAGCAAAGTGCCCTACCAAGACATGACTCCGCCTCCCATCAAGCTGCCCAAGCGTCCAAACCAAGGGACGTACAAGCGATCACCGATCAACGAACAGTTCTTCGTTCCAAATCACTACCCATATGAAAGTGAATAAAAATCAATGTGGAAATAACGATTTACGATCGCCTGCATCAGAGACAATTCCAAAGAAGAGAACTGGTGCTTGCGACACCTAATTTCGATATCCGATGCGCCATAATTAAGGCATGACAAACAGCACGCCCACCCTCCTTGTTTGGCTTGTCCAATACAGGAAGTACCTCGACTTGGTTCAGCAGGATTTGCTGGATCAGGCTGAGTTGGTCAAGGCCGAAATCAACGAAGGACTTCCCGACGCAGAATTAAGCTGGGAAGACCTTGAGAGAGCTGCTCAAAATCTCAAGCAATGATTGACTGACATCGGATGAGGTCTACGGCTATCCAATCATTGACGCAAAGTCTGAGCTTTCTTCAATCACCTTAAATATCAAGCTTATATGAAACCAAAACCGCTTTTAATAATCTTTTTTTATCTTTGTTTCACAGGGTTAAATCCAACATCAAGCGAAGCCATTGAGGATTGCCAGCTCATCAACAAAGTTTTGTCAAACCTCGGTAGAAGCATGAGCAGACATCGATTAATCATCGCGCAGGGGGGCGATCCAACCATCGTCGATGAAGCCAGTCGAGCCCTCTCGACTGAGACCAAGCTCTACAGAAATGCAAAACGTGAATACGAAAAAGCGCACTGCGATGGTTGGCAGAGGCAATAGCAGTGGAAATAGCAATGGCAATCAGTGGATGCGTTCGAAACAAAAAGGATCTCTTGCTCCGATAATGGGCTGATTCGAGCGACAAACCATGGGAGCGAAAACGAACCTGGCGCTTGTGAGAGGTGCACAAGTCATGGCCGTCGCCCTCTTAGTTGTTGTGGCCTACACATCCACCCTGGGATTCCTCAAGCAAAAAAAAATAGATCTGTATGACCTGGAGCAAAAGCAAAAGGTCCGTCCCAGGCCGAAGGTAAACCACCCCAATCAATGGACACCCAAGCCAAATGACAACGTTGACTCCAAGCTGAAGTCAAAGCCAGCATCAACGGAGCAAACGACAAAACCCAAAGAGATCGACTCCAACGGAGGTGAACCAGAACAACAACAGGGCGGACAAGGCTGCTCAACACCTCCAGGTGGAGGACCTCCCGTCACTGCAGATTTCAGACCCTGCTGAGTTGCCGAACGTTTGTCGACGATCCATCATTTCATCGGGCTTTTAGGCGTTTGTGCTCTGTGCTATCCCCTCAGGCGAAGCTAGACCATGGGAGTCGAGAGTAAATCGCTCGGCGATTCACCAGCAGGAAACCTGCACAACCAACCGATGGGGGTTGAAATGTTAGGTGCGTTAGTTGTTCCAGCTTTGAAACCAGGTGATCTTGTGCTGGTCGAGCCCAGTGGCCCAAGTGCTGAAGAGTCTTCAACGGAATGGTGGATTGGCTGGATTATGCAGCCAGAGGGATCGGCAGCTGTCGCGGTTGGATCAAACAACACCTTCCAAGCAAGCGACTGTGAAACGGGTCAACTGCGCTCGGTCAAGGGAGATGAAGCAACACGACTCGTTTTGTCCGGCATCAACTCAACTCTGAAGCAACTCCTTTAATCAAAATCCTGATCCATCTCACGAGATGCATCGAGCCAACCATCCCCTCACACGACCCTAAAACCCACTAGCACCACTCACTTCTCAACAGGCGAAAGCCCTAGTCGTCGCAACTATCCACAGGTCGGTGGAAAACGTTAGCCGTTTTGGCCGGTCGACTTTTGACGAGAAGCCTTGCAGGAACAGGTCCCTCCGATTAAGCTGTGGATATCCCCATCACTCGGCCAGCAGAAATGCTGGCTTTTTTTTGGCAATTTTTCAATAACCAAAGTCGTTGCTGTAAAGCGGTCCATTCTTAAACGGCCAGCCATTCAGTCCTCAGAAAGTTTCCTCAGGCCGTTACAATTCGATCAAAATTAGTGGTAAATACGAAAGACATAATCACCAGCAAAAGACAAAAGCAACTTGAATATTCCTAAAAATGGTATCCCTACAACCCCAAATCGATTTGATTCTTACAAGGCTTAGGGAGAACCAACAAAACAATCTTTAATCGGTTCTCGTCTCAATCCCTTTTCGTCTTCGATCGCTCAAACCAAGCAGCAAATGCAAACGAGATGCTGATCGCAATCGATGCACCAATACAGACAATTCCAAGTTCAATAGACATCGATTAATCCAAAAATAATGATTGTGATCATGCTGAAAAGCACTGACCTCCAGTAGCGAAGAACGCCGACGACATAACGTCTAAGCAAGTCGATCTTGAGTTCACAGGCCAATCACGCTTAAAGTGATGATTCATTGATCGGTCATCACTGTTGCTCGGGTCCTGGCAGGTGCTGATGCGATGCGTGGCGAGCGCCCTCTTTTTAGTGGCCCATGGTTTGCTCGTGCTCGAGCACATTGCGATCGGAACAGCTCTGCATGGAATAGCAGAACTTTTTCTCGCCCCGTGGGCCATTCGCCATCGAGCCTGGGACCTCATCATCATTGGACTCATTTTCTGCGTGTTTGACCTCTGGGGGACAGTGCGACTTGTTGGTGTGGCGTAAGTTTTAGAGATTGGCTCAACCCTGAATCTGGGGGAGCCAAAAACCGAGGAGCTGCCACGACGACCAAAGAAAAATCGCTAAAAAAACCCAGTTCAACCAGGCAGGACGTTGATCATTTTCAAACATGTTCGAAAGCAGCTACATCACTATATCGGTCTTATGCATGCCTAAACATCGGGATAACCAAGAGTATGGCCATCCCGCCGCTTCCAGACAGAAACCATAGAAGACGAGTGCTATTTACAGCAGGTAATTCCTCACGAAACACAGTCATCAGTAAGCCCCCTCCGAGAAATGCAGTTGCAAAAGCCAGTGTTAGGTCTGAAATTGGGTGCAATAAAAATGCATTTAAGAGCCCTAAGACTAGAGCAGCACTACCGATCCAACGATTACGCTGACGGAATCGCCTGGGATGGTGAATCACCGAGAAACGATCTGCAAGCAAAATATGACTTGCTACCGCAACTGTAAATAAAACTCCATACAGAATCCCCGTACTAATCAAGGAAGGCAGTGAATAAGCGTAAAGATAATTAATTGCAGCAAAACTACTTAGATGGAGCCATGACGAGATCGGAGACAAAGACGTTTGGCGTTGGGCCAAAACATCAATGCTAAAGACCACTAAAACTCCTAAAAGAGCGACAAAAAATAAAAGAGCTTCTACTAAATGTGTAGGCGCATAAGCAATCATCCCGATCGTCTCAGATAATTCACTGCCACCACTTGCGAGTTCGGGAAGAAGATGGACAAACACATAAGCCAAACCTGCACCTCCACCAAGAGAGGCCCAACGTTGCTGCTGTGAATCAGATTGGGACGCTAAAACGACCGCATACCAGTGGCATGAAGCGATTATCAACACACAAACAGTGGCAACAAACCAGATCAATATGCTTAAAACTACTTAGCCCACAATGCTCATAGGCAGCCCGATTGTCCATTAACGAATTGCAGAACTCCAATTCGACGACCGGAAGGAGACTTTTGCCCCTGCTGAGCGCTTTAGATCGTGCATACCCTCAAGCTGGTTATAAACCGCCAGAACCTGTCGGCGAATGTGATCAGTATGGGGAAGATCTGAGAGCAACCGCAAAACATCCTCGAGCGAACGCTTAGCATCAATTACCACACGACAATCGAGACTTCCAGCTTCATCAGGCATCGGTACATTTCATTGTTTCCCTATTTAGCCAAAAATACTCCGATTTAATTGTCTTGATCCATACCAAAGTCCAAAGACGCTTCCAACAAACTTAGGGCTCTCCGCCACCTGCGGCCTCCATCACATCCCAAGGACGCTCCAATGGTGGAGATGCCGACCAAAGACCAACACCCGCGTCCTGCGCCATCTCCTCGAGTTCTGAATAATCGAGATCATCACAACGACCCACAAACCCATCCCAAGCCATCACGCTCCCCTGACGCACAAGCTGAGCGCCAAGATCCTTGCCATTCACAAATAGGCGTCCAACCAAACGCCCGTACACATCCCTTGATCGAAGCTCAAATATGGCCTGATCACCCCGTTTAACATGACTTTCCAAAACCGATTGAGCAAACTCTGCCCAGGGTTCCTGACGAAAACGAGGCGCCTGAAGACAGGCCAAACGAACCGCGCGACCATGCTCTTCCACCTCGACAAGGAGCTGCTGACCATTCGTGATGGATAGAACCTTCACTGGCCTTTGCTGGGTATGTCCTGCCATCGGGCCCAGGATTGTGGCCATCAAAGCAACCAGGACATATTTCATCACGTTGTTCAGTTAGAGATCAAAGTCTGAGTCGAAACAAGCCAAACAGCAACATCTCGGCGCAAGAGTTTGAATCTCTTTGTGCATACACCGATCTCAAGACTTGCAACAACAAGCACGAGCACAGTTTAAATCTAGAAATTGAATAATTCGGATTACAAATCAAACGCAATTTCGGGAAAGGCATTCATCGAATTCTGAATCTAAAATAGTTAACTTAATCATGCTAAATTGTCGCTAATCGCCAATCATACGACACAATATAAGGAAGATTAAGTCATGCAAATTCTCCTGCAAATTTACCTCAGAGATCGTCCCAATACCATCTCCCATCACAGCGACAATGACAGCGACAAATCCGGATCAACGGTTGCATTTCCCAGCCACAGCAAGAAATCGCGACCCCATTGCAGACGCGCTTCAACAGTGGCTTCCGAATTGGGGAACCATCTTGGAAATCGCCAGCGGAAGCGGTGAACATGCAGTGGAGTTTCAACAAAGGTTTCCCCATCTGAGATGGCAAGCGAGTGATCCAGACCCTCAGCACCGCGACAGCATCAATGCATGGATTCGTCATACCGACCAAACAAACACAATGGCCAGGGCACTGGACATCGAAGTTACACAACAACCCTGGCCACTTCCAACGGATGTCCAAGCATGTCTGTCCGCCATCGTTTGTATCAACTTGCTTCATATCAGCAGCAAAAATTGCACCACCGCACTTCTCCAGCAAGCCGCCGAATGCCTCCCTAAAAAGGCTCCACTGATGATCTATGGACCGTTTAAACGATACGGAGCACATACAAGCCTGAGCAATGCAAGTTTTGATGCAAGCCTGCGAGAGCGCAATATCGATTGGGGAGTACGTGATATCGAGTGGATCGAATCATTAATCACAACACTGCCCCTGCAGCTGATGGAATGCAAAACCATGCCAGCCAATAATCAGATGCTGATCTTGATTCATGAATAATCTTGCCAGCAACACAAACAAGCTGCACAATTACAGTACTCAAACCAAAAGCACGTGCAGGAAGCTCTCATTCAGATCGTCGGAGGAGTCGCACTATCGTTTTTAATTTCTCTTATATTCAAAAAAGTTTTACCACGATTAGCGAAAAGAACACGCTCAGATTTCGATGATTTTATTTTAAGAGAAATTACCAATTTAATTTTCCCACTTGGAAGTCTTGCTGTTCTGCTTCTGGCCGAAGACAAGCTTCAACTCCCAGGAGGATTGAATAGGCCCTACGAAATCATTCTGACAATCGCAGCGGCCGTTGTTGTCATTCGTCTCATTAACCGAATCGGTATACGGCTTTTGCAAAGCGTTGCACGTCGCAGCGGCAGAGAAGACATTGAGCAACTGATCAAAACTCTTTTCCCTCTCTTAAAAGCACTCACTTGGGTTTTAGTGAGCCTGATTATTCTCCAAAGCCAAGGAGTCAAGCTTGCCGTTGTTTGGGGATTGCTGAGTGCTGGTGGCATTGGATTAGGCCTTGCCTTAAAAGAACCAGCCCAAGAACTATTCGCTTACCTAATGATTCTTATCGACAAGCCATTTAGCATTGGTCAATTCATTGCAGTCGATTCCGTATCGGCAACCGTAGAAAGAATTGGGGTGCGCTCCACTCATCTCCGTAGCCTAAGAGGTGAAATTGTCGTCATCAACAATTCAAAACTAACCAGTTCCAATATCGAGAATTTCGCCACCATGCAACAACGCCGAATGATTTACACAATCGGCGTTACATATCAAACGACAGCCGATCAGATTCAATCGATACCGACCACAATCCAAACCATTGTTGAAAACACGACTCACGCCATATTTAACCGCTGCCATTTCACAGGCTTTGGTGATTACAGCTTAAATTTTGAGATTGTTTATTACATCGACAACCCTAATTACACCAACGCCCTGGACATTCAACAATCGATCAACCTGAGCATCATGCGTCAGTTCGAACAGCAGGGGATTGAATTTGCGTTCCCAAGACAGACGCTCTATCTCGAGGGCAATGGTCTAACCACTGGTGCAGCATCCTCTTGAGGACGCTGCTTTTGATCGCTTGAGCGACGTCCCAGCCAGACACTGCCGATCAACAACAACAGCGCAAGACCTACAGCGGCAGTCGGCAACAAGCGTCTTGAGGTCGATAGCCGAAAGGGGCCATCTCGATGTTGGTCCTCAACTGAAGCGAGGTCATTGGCTCTCGCTTCTCGAAATTGAATTTGACGGCATCGGTCGCACAGCGTGCTGTTAATGCCAGCGCCTTTCAACTTGAAGCCAAAACGCCCAATGATCTCAACGGGAGTCCCACAACTTCTGCAATTGAGGGTGAACACGGTCTTGGCCAGGAACGCCGAAACCGGTTTACCACCCTCTACCCATCCAGGGGTGACACAACACAACCAAAAGGTTGGGTGTCTGGCAGGATTCCACTAGCCCTGCTGGTGATCGTGCCGCGTTATCAAGCCCGCGTTCTGGTCCACCTGCGCCCCTCTGTGCTGGATCCTGCTGGAGAAGCGGCAAAAGGTGCCGCAATCCGTCTGGGCGTGGATGGGATTAGCAAACTGCGCATCGGGAAAGCTGTTGAGTTGGACATTGACGCCCCGAATGAAGAAGAGGCCCGTCGACGGCTTGAACTTCTGAGCGATCGACTTCTCGCCAACCCAGTCATCGAGGACTGGTCCCTGGAGCTCCAGGATTCATGACGATCGGGGTTGTTGTTTTTCCTGGTTCCAACTGCGACCGGGATGTGCAATGGGCAACCGAGGGATGCCTCAACCTGCCCACACGTCGGTTGTGGCACGAAGAAACCGATCTCAGCGGGTTGGATGCTGTTGTGCTTCCAGGAGGCTTTAGTTACGGCGATTACTTGCGTTGTGGAGCCATCGCCCGATTTGCACCGGTGCTCCAGTCCCTGATGGACTTCGCGTCGAAAGGCGGAAAGGTTCTGGGGATCTGCAATGGCTTCCAGGTGCTGACGGAATTGGGATTGCTCCCTGGAGCACTGACACGCAATCAAAATCTTCACTTCATTTGCGAAGACGCACCCCTGCACGTTTCAAGCGTCCGCACAGGCTGGCTGAAGGCCTATGGCAACGCGGGCTCCCTCGTACTGCCCATCGCCCATGGCGAAGGTCGTTATCAGTGCAGCAACGACACCTTGAAACAACTTCAGGATGACGACTCCATTGCGCTTCGATACGGATCAAACCCCAATGGTTCAGTTGAAGACATTGCTGGAATCACCAATGCTTCTGGCAATGTTCTGGGACTCATGCCCCATCCAGAGCGCGCCTGTGATCCAGCCACCGGTGGCACCGACGGCCGCAGCATGCTGCAAGCCCTGCTGAACTGATGATCCAGCGCCGTTCGCTGCTGATCTCAGGGGCGGCCACTGCACTGGGTGCGCTCATCGGCGGACGGGCCAACGCTCGAGCTAGAGCATCCACCCCCAACCTTCCACCCCTCCGAAAGGGATCCCGCTTACGCGCCGTTAATCCGGGCACTTGGATCGAGCCAGACACAACATTTGATGCCCTGATCGACCGCTGCGCCGCCGAGGGTTGGACCTTGGAGATTCCGACCTCAGTGACTGAACAATGGCGATATTTTTCGGGCCGCGACCATGAACGGGCATTCGAGCTATCAACGGCTTGGGCGGATCCCAACGTTGACGCCGTGATCTCTCTCGGTGGGGGATGGGGCAGCGCTCGTGTCTTGGAGGCTGGTTTTCAGTTCCCCCGTCGGCCCAAATGGAGCCTTGGCTTTTCAGACAGCTCTTCCCTTCTGCTTGCCCAGTGGTCCGCCGGGCTGCCTGGGGCCATTCATGGCTCCACAAGTGGGCCAGCAGAGCAATGGCAGCGAACCGTTGCCCTGCTCAAAGGACTGCCCGTCGCGCCCCTTGATGGACGAGGGCTGGTTCAAGGCATTGGAGAAGGCCCTCTCGTGGTGACCAACCTCACCGTGGGAACCCATCTAATCGGCACCCCCTGGATGCCCTCTCTCGATGGAGCCATTGTGGTGTTTGAGGACGTTGGGGAAGCCCCTTATCGAGTGGACCGGATGTTGACCCAATGGAGAAGCGCCGGGCTGTTGGACAAGTTGGCCGGGGTGGCATGTGGTCGGTTCAGCTGGATGGAAAACGACATCTTGCCGGGTGATTTCAGCATGGAAGAGGTTCTCGAAAACCGCCTGGGAGGACTGGGAGTGCCCTTGGTCGTGAACTTACCCATCGGCCACGGCCTTCCCAACCAGGCCCTGCCGTTGGGGCAGCGGGCACGCCTGGATGGTCGACGCGGGAGGCTTTCGCTCCTTCCTTGATTCGCGCCCTTGTTCTGCTGCTGATTCTTTGCACTGACCTCAGCTGCCCTGAGCTCGTTGCTGCTGAGCTTGTGGGCGCTGCTCCCGTGAGTCGGGATGACCCCGAGGGCGCTGAAAGTAGCCATCGAGCAATCTCCTCAGCCGCAGGTTTAGCGGTGGTGGTGACAGCCCATCCACTCGCAACGGATGCTGCCCGCGAGATGTTGAAGCAAGGAGGCGATGCGGTGGATGCCCTCGTGGCAGCACAAACCGTGCTGGCCGTGGTGGAACCGCAAAGCTCAGGCCTGGGCGGTGGCGGATTTCTGTTGCATTGGAATGCCCGACAACAGACGTTGGAGGTGCTCGATGGTCGAGAACAGGCACCAAGTTCGAGCCAACCGGACGATCTACTGAGACCTGACGGAGGTCCCATTCCGTGGCGTGAAGCCTCCAGCCAACTCCGCGCCATTGGCATCCCAGGCACCGTGGCTCTGCTGTGGGATGCCCATCAGCGCTTTGGTCGCCTCCCATGGGACAGCACGTTTCAACCGGCCATCAACTTGGCCCGTGAGGGGTTTCGACCCACCCCACGGCTCTTGCGCTCGATCAGCCTGGCCAAACGGATCGGCACAGGCCACAGCCCCGGATTTGATCAGCTCTATCGACCTGGTGGTGAACGACCAAGCCTGGATCAAGTGTTTCGAAATCCAGTACTCGGAGACACCCTTGCGCAGATTGCACGGGACGGTGGTCCCACGTTTTACGACGGGGTGCTGGCCGCTCAAATCCTGAATGGCATCGCCGATCTTGGCTCGAATGAGCAGGCCTTTCAGGGATGGTCGTCAGCAGATCTCAAGAACTACTCCGTCATTCGACGGCGTCCGGTCTGCCACCCCATCCAGCGCTGGAAGCTCTGCACTGTGCCACCACCAAGTGGTGGCGGGCTCGCCATCCTCCAAACCCTGGCGCTGTTGGATGCCACTGGAGTGATCTCCACTCCCAGACGCCCAAAGGCGTGGCAACGGTTTGCCACGGCCCTCCAATGGGCCGATGCCGATCGCTCTTATTGGGTCAACGACCCAAACGACTGGCCTGTACCGATGCAGGGATTGCTAGCTCCGCAATACCTCCGGGGACGAGCCAAGGCGATGCTGGATCAGCCGTACTCCCTTCCAGGTCCAGGGTTGCCACCGGGGCGCAGCCGTTACCCCTTTGCCAGAACAAGTCCTGGCATTGAGCAAGGGACGACCCATCTTTCCATCGTTGATCGACACGGAAACATGGCCGTCTACACAGGATCGGTGGAAACAGTCTTTGGAAGTCGCCACGTCGTCGCCGGAATGGTGATGAACAATCAGCTCACAGACTTCGCCTTTCGGCCAGTCATCCAGGGGCGACCGGTCGCGAACCGTCGCCGTGCAGGCAAACGCCCGATGTCATCCATGGCACCGCTCATCGTGTTCGAACAGGGACAACCCGTCCTGGCCGTGGGGTCCCCTGGAGGACGAACCATTCCCCACTTCATCAGTCGTGTGCTGATGGCATCGCTGTTGTGGGGACTCACCCCTGAACAGTCCGTTGCCATGCCCCATCTCTCGATCCGCGGCAATGGGCTGGTGGCTGAACGCGATTCACCCATCCCCTGGCCATTTGCTTGGACAGAGCTCAGTGGGGGAGAGCAGGAGATCAGATCCCAACCGCTGAACAGCGGCATTGCCTTGCTTCAGCTGATCCAAGGGCGCTGGCATGGCGTCGCGGATCCGCGGAGGGAGGGCACCGCGATAGCCATTCCTTGAAACAGAAGCTATGAGTCAAAAACCGAAGGATGGAACCGTGGCAGATCTCACCATTGCCAATTCCGTTGTCAATCTCATCCAGGGGGATATCCAAGAACACCTGCCGATGTCGCACATTCCCTTGGCAGGAGATGTGCTGGGCCTGGGAACCACCACCAGCCTCGAAAACGGCGAACTCACTTTTCTCCGAAATCGAGATAACACCACCGCTATTTGGCGCTGCATAGCCCACGACGGCAGCATCGTGCGCCTTTCCCCTGGCGATGGAAGCAGCAACTTTCCTTACGTGTGTTTCACCGCAGACGCCACGGCTCTGCGGAGACCTGTCCAGCTGAGCAGGCTCGGGGCTCAGGAAGGGCGACCACTGCAAGAACTCGTCGAAGCAGCGATCAAAGCAGGGCGTCAACAGGGAACCCTGGAGGACGCCCCTGTTTATGGGGTTCGACTTGTGGCCCACTGGCAAGAGTTGGTGATCACCGTGGCCTCCAAGCTCTGCATGGGTCAGCAACGCCGCAACAAAGGATTGGTCACCAGCAATGCCAACCCAGCAACTGCGGAACGGAGCATCTACGACACGCTTCAGCACTACCGACTCTCTCCGCTAAGCCAAGAGGACACCAACGATCCGATTCAATATCTGGGTCGGTCCATGCACTGGGACTGCTGTGGCTTCTTCGATACGGAACCCGAACGCGGACGCGTCACCGTTCCCCAAGCGGGAGCCCATCTGCATCTGCATGGATGCAGCACGGACTTGGCCTACGGAGGTCACCTACACCATGAACATGCATCTAGCAGGCTGGGTGCGCTCGACAGCTTGGTGCTCTACCCGCTGAGAACCATCCAAAAGCTCTCCAGCGACCTCGCCATTGAACAGCTTCGCTACGACAAGGGGTTAATCCATTTTCGAGCGGTCAACCTCGGGGCACTCGACGTCAACGACGTCGGCATCAGCGTGGTGTTGGACGACTCATACAGCAGCCATCGCTATGTGCGGATTCCCTGGATGGATGCGGGTGGATCAGAAGATTTCACCATGGCCTGGGAGCTCACGCCTGGTGCGCATCAGATCGAGGTGATCGCTGATCCCGAAGAACGGGTGATCGAAGCCGCGCGTGCTCGAGAAAACAACCGATTGCAACTGAAGCTTGTGGTGCCTTAGGCACGTTGCACAAACAAAAAAATGGGGCCCACTGGGCCCCAAGCGATTCATGGCTGAGTGCTGATCAGGCAGCAACAGCGGTTTTGGGATCAAGAACACCCTTGGCGTACAGGCCGGCGTAGTAGTTGATGTCGCTTTGCTTGATCTTGCTGGCATTACCGGCAGCCCAGAACTGCTGATAACGATCGAGGCAAACCTGCTTCATGTACTTCCGAGCCGGCTTGTTGAAGTGGCGGGGATCGAAATTGGCAGGATCAGCCATGGCTGCTTCACGAACAGCAGCGGTGAAGGCGAGGCGGTTATCGGTGTCGATGTTCACCTTGCGAACACCATTACGAATGCCTTCCTGGATCTCTTCGACAGGAACGCCGTAGGTCTCAGGGATAGCACCGCCGTACTTGTTGATCATCTCCAGCCATTCCTGAGGAACGGAGGAGGAACCATGCATCACCAGGTGGGTGTTGGGGATGGCTTTATGGATTTCAGCAATGCGGCTGATCGCCAGCACTTCACCTGTGGGCTTGCGGGTGAATTTGTATGCACCATGGCTTGTGCCGATGGCGATGGCCAGGGCATCAACCTTTGTTTTGGCGACAAAATCAGCAGCTTCTGCTGGGTCGGTGAGGAGCTGATCTTTGGAGAGCTCACCCTCAAAGCCATGGCCGTCTTCGGCTTCACCTTTACCGGTTTCTAAGGAGCCGAGGCAACCCAGTTCACCTTCAACACTCACGCCGATGGCATGGGCAACATCCACCACGTCTTTGGTGACATTGACGTTGTAGTCGTAGCTGGCAGGTGTCTTGGCATCAGCTTCGAGGGAACCATCCATCATCACGGAGGTGAAGCCGTTAGCAGCAGCACCGAAGCAGGTAGCGGGGCTATTGCCGTGGTCCTGGTGCATCACCACCGGGATGTTGGGGTAGGTCTCAACCGCAGCCAGGATCAGGTGGCGAAGAAAGTTTTCGCCTGCATAGGTCCGCGCACCGCGCGAAGCCTGCAGAATCACTGGGGAATCGGTCTCGTTAGCCGCTTCCATGATCGACTGCACCTGCTCAAGGTTGTTCACGTTGAAGGCAGGAATGCCGTAGCCGTTTTCGGCGGCGTGGTCTAGCAGTAGACGGAGCGGTACGAGCGCCATAGTGAAATCTCAGTGAAGGCCATTCAACGGACAAATGTCCGTAGCCGCGAGACTTTACCTTTGAGTCGTGTGAAATGTCACGACACTCCGTTGCCTAAACGACGAGGGAGTGTCAAATGCAATCGCTTAGTAGGTGTAACCAGCCACAAAGAGCTGTTCATCAGACGACGGTTGCGACCCTGCGACATAACGACCTTGAGAGGCTTCGGAATTGGCTTGTGCACGCGCAAGAAGCGCGGCTTGACCCTTTTCCGTCTCCGATCCTTTCCACGCTTTCAAACATGAATGTTGAAGTGCCCGTCCATAGGAAAAGCCAAGATTCCAGCTTGCTTTTTTAGGGAGACTATTCATCGTATTGAGATAAATAGATGCGGCTTCTTCACTCAAGCCACCGGAGAGAAAAACAATTCCTGGGACACTGGCAGGAACACTTCTTTCCAAGGTTCGGACTGTCATTTCAGCAACAATCTTTGGATCGGGCTTCTGGGGACAATCAGCCCCCTGCACCGTCATCGATGGCTTAAGCAATGTGCCTTCTAAAAGAACACCATTGGCATGGCAAGCCTGATAAACCTCTTGGATAACTCGCTCTTGAATAGCTGCAGTCATCTCAATCGTATGGTCACCATCCATCAAAATTTCAGGCTCAATAATTGGGACTAAACCCGACTCCTGAACACTTCTGGCATAACGGGCAAGTCCCCAGGCATTTTCACGAACCGAGAGATCAGAAGGACAGCCATCGGCTGTGATCTGGAGAACTGCGCGCCACTTAGCAAAGCGAGCACCTTGGGCGTAGTAGTCGGCAGCACGCTCCACCAAGCCGTCGAGACCAGTGCAAAGGGTTTCCACAGATTCTGCGCCAGGAAGAGGGCGAAGACCCTGATCAACTTTGATTCCTGGGATCACACCCAGCTTCTGCAACTTTTTAACCATCGACTCACCATCTGCATGGTTTTGGAACAACGTCTCTTCGTAGAGAATCGCTCCACTGATGTATTGCCCCAGGCCTGCTGATGTGAACAGCATGCCGCGATAGGCCTGGCGATTTGCCTCTGTATTTTCAACATTTATTGAGCCCAATCTCTTGCCAACTGTCTTGGTGGATTCATCCACAGCAAGAATTCCTTTCCCAGACTCAGCGAGAGCACGTGCTGTTGCAATGAGCTCTTGAGAAAAGTCAGTAAGCGACATACTTAACCAAAAAGGAAATAGTTATCTAGTCGGAAAATTTCGACGACTTGTCATTCGCTAACAAGCCATCGTGTCAATTGCGACAAATCATTGATTCATAGCGTTCAAAATTTAGGAATTCAGGCTATTTCGATGCCGCTGCATCACACGCAAGCCGGCTCGCCACCCCTTCCATCAATCCCGGAACCATCGGTTGCCCGCTGCGCATACTCTCGGCCCACCAGCCCTGAATCCTTGCCACGGGAGCCACGCGACCATCACTCCAGGTGGTGGAGAAGGCCAAATCCGCATCCGCCTGGATCGATCGCAGCGGTTCTCCAGAGGATGCATACCAAAGGGAGAAACCATGGACATAGTCCTTTTGGTTCTCGCTACCCAGGATCAGCGTTCCCTTGGATCCATACACCTCCAACCAGCAGCCGCGGCCTTGGCGAGCGACCGACGCAAGATTCAACTGCGCTGGCACGACACAATCGGAACGCCCTTGCCAGTTCAGGGTGGTCTGAATCAAGGCGACGTCTTCCGCATCAACGGCTTTCATCGCACCATCCGCGCCAGGGCGCTCTGGAATTGAGACGCTGTTCAGCGCTTGGACCGACCCCACCGGACCAATCAACCAAGCCAACGTATCGAAAGCATGGGTCCCCAAGGCACCGATCACTCCACCGCCGGCTTTGCGATCGGAATACCAGTTCCAGCCACGGCTGGCATCGGCCCGGCTACTCATCAACCAATCCAACTTGACCAACCAAGGGGTCCCCACGGCGCCCGAGCGCAACAAGCGCTCGGCCTGCATGAATAACGGCACCGCTCTGTATTCGTAATCCACAGCGACGCTTCGCTGTTGCCGCAGCGCTAACCGCTGCAATTCCATCGCCTCATCTGCATGCAGCGCGATCGGTTTTTCCAGCAACACATGTTTGCCCGCTTGAAGCGCTGCTCGGGCCAAATCGAAACGCGGGCCCGGAGGCGTCGCCACAATCACCGCATCCACCACGGGATCAGCCAGCAACGCATCCCAGTTGTCGTATCCCTTAAGCCCCGACGCCGCACAGGCCTGATCCAAACGCTCAGGGCGGGGATGCCAAATCGCCACCGCCTCCAAGTCCTGATTGGCCTCTAAGGCCGGCAGATGCACCTTTTCACCAAAACCAAGTCCGGCAACAGCAACTCCAATGGGTTGTGTGGACATGTCAGCTGGAGAGAGGTTCGTTGCAGACAGCTTCGATCACCGAAACGATCAAACCATCGTTCTCTGCAGCCTGAAAAGTGGAACGAAATCGGGGAATTCCGTTGACTTGTTTGTCGCGATACAGCGACTGCCCACAATCAAGCTCCATCACGTAAAGCTCCCCCTGACGCTGTTCTCCATCCTCGGATGGAGCTGGCGTAAACCGACTGAGCACAGTGCGCAGACCGTTTTTATTGTCTCGAATACTGCCGCGGTCCCACCACTGCTGCCCCGCATCGGTGGCAGGCACTTCAATCCATTCCACGGGTCCAGCCCAGCTGATTCCCACAAAACAGAACAGGGCGATGAACAGAACAAGAAGGCGACGAATCATGCGTTAGTGAGCTCCAACGACTTCGATCCATGCAGGCGGAGGAGAGATGCCAGCGTGCTGCGGAATTGGGTTCGCGGAACGATGGTGTCGACGAAACCGTGGTCTTGGAGATATTCAGCCGTTTGAAAGTTATCGGGCAATTTCTCACGCAACGTCTGTTCAATCACCCGACGACCGGCAAACCCAATCAAGGCCTTCGGCTCAGCCAAAATCAGATCACCCAGCATCGCAAAGCTTGCGGTTACGCCACCCGTGGTGGGGTGGGTGAGCAGCGGTAGATACAGCAGCTCAGCCTCCCGGTGACGTTCCAGAGCTCCAGAAATTTTGGCCATCTGCATCAGGCTCAACATCCCCTCCTGCATGCGCGCACCCCCGGATGCACACACGATCAACAGGGGGAGCTTGCGTTTGGTGCATTCCTCCACCAAACGGGTGATTTTTTCCCCCACCACAGAGCCCATGGATCCGCCCATGAAGCGAAAATCCATGACCGCCAAACCCATGCCAATCCCATCCACGAGGCACAATCCGGTGACCACCCCATCGTTCAATCCCGTCGCAGCCTGACTTTCCCGCAAGCGGTCTGCGTAGGCACGACGATCTTTAAATTCCAGCGGGTCGATGGGTGCCAGATGCTCATTCAGGGGTTGGAAACTCTCCGAATCAGCAATCAAAGCAATCCGTTCGGAGCTGTCGATGCGGTGGTGGTATCCACAGCCTGCACAGACACTGGCGTTCAAGCGAAGGTCCTTGAGATACACAACAAGTCCGCACTCGGGGCACTTGCTCCAAAGGCCATCCCCCTCTTCGGGTTCCTGTTTGACATTGCCGACGTACTGACCTTTACGGCGATCAGCAAACCAGTCGAACAGAGACACACGAACCGGTCGGTTCATTCCATTAAAGACCCATCCATGGCGTCAGAGCCGCCTGCCATTGATCCCACCACCAAAAAGGCCCCATTAACCACACCAGCCAAATGCCCAGGGCGATGAATGGGCCGAAGGGAAACGGTTGCTGCGGAGCCAAGCGTCCGGTGATCCGAGCCACGCCGCCAACGACAGCACCAGCCAACACCGCAAGACCCATCGCCAGGCCAATACCCCATAGACCAAGCCAAGCCCCTCCCATGGCAGCGAGTTTGGCGTCGCCAAGGCCAAGCGCCGGCTTCCCCACCAAACGCTCTGCCAAAGAACTCAGTCCCTCCAAAGCCAAAAGCGACAGCACCGTGGCGATCAGATGCTGGACGAATACAGGAACTCCAGCCGTAGCACTGATCGCCAACCCCACCATCACACCCCAGCGACAGAGGGGTTCGGGCAACCACATGTGATCGAAATCGATCAAAACGAGGGGAAGCAGCAGGGCAATCAGGGGAAGTCCAGCCCAGGGCAACACTGCAGTGGGCAAGTCACCCCCCCCACTGGGCTGCACATAGGCCGCACTGAGCCACAACCCAGCGCTGAGGGCCTCAACAACGGGGTAGCGGACACTGATGGGAGAACGACAATCGCGACAACGACCCAGTAACAACAGCCATCCGACGACCGGCAGGTTGTCGTGCCAACGCACGGCATGGCCACAACGGGGGCAATGGCTGCTTGGAACAACAACCGACTCTTGCCTGGGCAGACGCCACGCCACCACATTGGTGAAACTGCCCACACAAGCTCCAAACAGGGCAAGAACTAGCCCCTGCATCGGTTTCTCCCTCGAGTGCTACGACCACGAATCAAATCGATGCCAACAAACTCTTCGTCTGGCAACAGCACAGGCACCTCAAAAGCCACACGACCATTTCCATTGCGCAAATGGATCACGGCACCAAGGGGATCTAAACCGGAGGGTGTTGTGGAGAGGTAATTGAAATATGTGGATCGTGCCAGAGCAATCAAGGCTCGGCTATCGACACGATCCCAGCGCGGTGTGCTTGGTGTACCAACAGCACCGCGAATTTCGAAGGAGGGCGATGACAAAGAAAAAGGCCCACCTGATCAATCAGATGGACCCATTGTAGAGATAAAAGTTCAATCCAATCTTGATTGGATTACCACGTTCAGCTGAGGTTCTTTTTCTCTTCGATCATGCGATGAATGATCGGAGTGAGGATGAGTTCCATGGCGAATCCCATTTTGCCGCCGTTCACAACAATGCTGGTAGGGCTGGACATGAAGGAGTCGTGGATCATTCTCAGCAAGTAGCCGAAATCAATACCCCACTTCTCGCGAGCTCCCTTGCGGAAGTGAATGATCACGAAGCTTTCATCGGGTGTCGGGATATTCCGGCAGATGAATGGGTTCGAGGTGTCAATCGTTGGAACCCGCTGGAAGTTGATGTCGGTCTGACTGAACTGCGGGCAGATGTGATTGATGTAATCAGGCATCCGGCGCAAGATCGTGTCCACAATCGCTTCAGCGGAATAACCACGCTCTGCGTTGTCGCGGTGAATTTTTTGAATCCACTCAAGGTTGGTGATCGGCACCACACCGACGAGCAGATCGGCAAGACCGGCAACGTCGTAACCCTCACCCTGAACACCGCCGTGCAGGCCTTCGTAAAAGAGCACGTCGGTGCCTGAAGGGATGTCTTCCCAAGGCGTGAACTGGCCTGGGTCGAGGTTCACACCCAAGCGAGCGTTGTGTTCAGTGGCCTCTTCTGGGCTGTGCAGGTAGTAGCGCTTCTGACCAGCACCCGTTTCGCCATAGGTGCGGAACAGTTCCGCAAGCTTGTCGAACAGGTTCGCTTCAGGACCGAAGTGGGAGAAGTTCTGCCCTGCCGAGAGCGCATCAGCCATCGCCTGCTTCATCGGCATGCGCTCATAGCGGTGGTAGCTATCGCCTTCCACCACTGCAGGGGTAATGCCTTCACGCGCGAAGATGTGCTCGAAAGCGCGCTTGACGGTGCTGGTTCCAGCTCCAGAGGAACCGGTGACAGCTACTACCGGGTGACGCTTCGACATCGACGCAGGGATTAATGATCCGGCGATCTTGCCAGATCAAAGCCAAAAAATCACCACTCCAGATTTCAAAGAACCTTGAGCAATTGCTCGCCCATGGCCTGACATCCCAGCGGAGTACAGCCTTCCGACATCAAATCGCCGGTTCGGAATCCGGAAGCAAGAACAGCATCAACGGCCCGTTCGAGGTCGTCTGCGGCAGAACTCTGCTTCAAACCAATGCGCAGCATCATCGCGGCGGAGAGCACCATGGCCATGGGGTTGGCCTTGTCTTGACCGGCGATGTCTGGAGCAGAGCCATGCACAGGCTCGAACAAGCCAGGACCATCGCTACCGAGGGACGCGGAGGGCAGCATTCCAATCGACCCCGTGAGCATCGCGGCCTCATCGCTGAGGATGTCGCCAAACAAGTTGCCCGTCAGCAGCACGTCGAACTGGCGGGGGTCACGCACCAGCTGCATCGCCGCATTGTCCACATACATGTGGCTGACATCCACATCGCCATAACGAGGCGCCATCGCATCAACACGGTCCCGCCAAAGCTGACTCACATCCAGAACATTGGCTTTGTCCACGGAACAAAGGCGATTCTTTCTTTCCTTAGCGATCTCAAAAGCCACCTTGGCAATGCGATCCACCTCTGAGGCGGAGTAGGTCATCGTGTTGAACCCGCGTTCCTCCCCATCGGCTTCAATCCGACCCTTCGGTTGACCGAAATAAATGCCACCGGTGAGCTCGCGAACCACCATCAGATCGACCCCTTCAATCACCTCCTGCTTGAGGCTGCTGGCAGCAATTAAAGCCGGGACGATCTTCACCGGCCTCAGATTGGCGAACAGCTCGAGACCTGATCGCAGACCAAGCAGTCCCGTTTCCGGTCGTTTCTCCCGGGGCAAGCTGTCGAAACGAGGGCTCCCAATCGCGGCCAGAAGCACCGCATCGGCCGACCGACATGCGGTGAGCGTGCTGGCAGGCAGTGGTTCACCGGTGGCATCAATGGCAGAGCCGCCAATCGGCTGCTCCTCAAACATGAGCTCAAACCCATGGCGCTGAGCCACAACATCCAGTAACTGGCGGGCCACCGCGGTGATTTCAGGCCCAATGCCATCGCCTGGCAAAAGAACGACGCGGTATTGAGCCATGACGAACCCGAGCGGCAGAACAGGCGCTGAGGTTACTGAGAGATGTCGCGCTTCATCTCTCGAAGGGTCTTCGCCATCTCAGGCAACTTGCTGAATGCCGCAGAACAGCGCAGCCAGAGCCGATTGGGAATCGCTGGATAACCACTCACCACCTCACCGGGCGCCACCTCACCGTGGATCCCACTTTTCGAGCTCGCGATCGCCCCATCGCCCACCACGGCTCGGTTAGCGACACCAACCTGCCCGGCCAAAATCACGCCATGGCCAAGCTTGGCGCCACCGGCGATGCCAACTTGTGACGCCAAAGCACAACCGCGCCCGGTGGTCACCCCATGGCCAATTTGAACCAGGTTGTCGATTTTCGAGCCGGCACCGATGCGGGTTTCGCCGACGGAGGGGCGATCGATCGTGCTGCCACAGCCCACCTCAACACCGTCCTCTAAAACCACCTGACCGGTTTGAGGCATCTTTCGCCATCCGCGGGGCGTCGGCACAAAACCAAAGCCCTCCGAGCCAATCACAGCATTGGAATTCACAACACAACCACGACCGAGTCGACTGCCTGGATGGAGCACGGCGTTGGCATGCAGCTCACACCCCTCACCCACCTCCACATCGTCGTAAATCACCACACCTGGGTGAACGATGCAATTCGCGCCAATTCTGCTCGAGGCGCCAATGCAGACGCGTGGGGCGATAAAGGTTCCAGGGCCAACCACCGCCCGCTCGTCCACCACTGCGGAGGGATGAATCTCCGCCAAAGGGCGCAGCCGTGGATGGAGACGCTCCAACGCTTCAGCAAAGGCCAACCGTGGATTGGCCAACACCGCAAAAGCAATGCCCCGTTCACTGGCGCATTGGATCAGATCGGGTTGATCGGGAAGCAAAAGAGCTCCAGCACCCGTTTCGGTGAGCGCGGCAATCAGCGCATTGCCCTTCTCGAGGAAGCTCAATTGATCCCCCTTGGCCTGCTCTAGCGAAGCGGCACCGGCCAGAATTGGATCCGCGCCGCACTGGCTCCAACGAAGCTCGGCTTCACCGGTCTGCAGGTCCTTAATGAGGGTGCTGAAGCGCATGCTGTGGCGGAGCTGTTGATCAAAAACGCTACCGGTCTTGAAGGACCAAGGCATCACGGTGCACGACAACCGGGGAGGCCTCGGCATCCGTTACGACGGACAAGGCCTGACGCACCTGGCTGCTGTTGAGGGTGCAAAGACCCCGACCCAACTCCTGTCCATCGGGATCACGCAACAGCACAGGCCGGTTTGCCTCGAACTGCCCCTTCACCGCCGTCACACCCACCAGCAACAAAGAAGCACCGCGATGCAAAAGAGCCTGACAAGCGCCTTGGTCCAGGCAAAGTTCCCCCTCTGGAACCAAGACATGGGCCAACCAGCTGCGACGGTTGCCGAGGGGTTCGGGATGAGGATGAAAGACGGTGCCGCCGCGGTCTCCCTCGAGCAATCCGGCTAACCGCGCGGGATCGCGTCCATCGGCCAAATGAACGGTGACCCCGCTCGCCGTCGCAATTCTGGCGGCGGCGAGCTTGGTGGTCATTCCCCCCGTCCCCCAGCGTCCACCATCGCCGGCTCCGGCCTCCAGCTGCTTGAGATCACGGGGATGATGCACGTCCGTAATCGGTTGCGCATTTGCATTGCGGCGCGGATCTGAGGAATACAAGCGATCAACATCCGTTAGGAGAAGGAGCTGATGGGCACCCACCGCTGCTGCCACCAATGCAGAGAGCGTGTCGTTGTCGCCAAAACGCAGTTCAGCTGAAGACAACGCATCGTTCTCATTGATCACAGGCAGAACACCCCAAGCCAACAGCTGCTGCAACGTTCCCGACGCATTTTGGTAGCGGCGCCGATCGACCAAATCGGACCGGGTCAGCAGCACCTGGGCAACAGAAATGCCATGAACCGCCATCGCCCGCTCATACAACGCCATGAGGTATCCCTGCCCCGTGGCTGCTGCCGCCTGGAGGGCGACGACGGCATCGGGCCGCCTCGGAAGGCGAAGTTGTTGGCAGCCCAAACCAACCGCTCCACTGGTGACCAACACCACCTGATCACCGCGACGCATGGCCGCTGCAAGTCCTGAGGCATACCCCTCAATCGTTGCGGCTGTGTCGCCCCGCAACAGACTCGTCCCAAGCTTCACAACCCACAGGGTCATGCCGTAGGGGCCCCCATCCATCGCGCAAGAGTGCGCTCAAAGCGTTGAACGCGATCTTGATAACAGGCGGTGCCGTCGAGACGAACCGGACGTACAAGCACGGTGTACAGCCCCAGACGATTCCCACACAGCACATCGGTGAATAACCGATCCCCGACCATGGCAACGCGGTTCGCGGGCAAGTCCAAGTCGGCGAGGACACGCCTCAAGGCACCACGACGCGGTTTGCCCGCTGCAGCGGTGAAACTGACGCCCAACTGATCGGCTACCGCTGCAATCCGGCTGTGGGAGGGGTTATTGCTGAAGAGATGCAGAGAAAACCGCTGCTTGGCCTCCATCAACCAGAACCGAACCGGCTCTGGAAGGGTCACATCCCGACCGGGAAGCAGAGTGCGGTCCACATCTAAAACTGCCGCTTCAATTCCTTGAGCCGTCAGATGGGACAACGCCAGATGAGCAATGGTTAGCCCCGGATCCCAATCGGGCTGCAACCAATGTTGACCCATCATTCCGGCCATTCACGCTCCTCAAGCTCCGCCTCGATCCGGGGCTGAATCCGGTCAAGCTCATCTTCATTGAGAAGTTCCGCTTGGCCATCCACCATTCGGACTAAGACAAGAAATGGATCGAGCGGGATGTAGAGGCCATATTCCTGAGCATCCACCATGAAACTCACCAGAAGCTCAAAGGTTTCTGCATCGTCATCAAGGTCGTCTTCGTCCTCTAATTCTTCCAAGTCGTCCTGATCTGGCTCCTCCAGTTCTCCACTCACCGTGAGGGTGATGGCGGAGCGCACCAAAACGAGATCGTGCTCTTGTAAAACCACATCCGCTACGGAGAGGATTGGCTCACTGCTGGAGACACTGGTGATCGGCTCTGGCTCGTCGTTATCGCGTAGCCGAAATAAGGAAACGGGGGTGTCAACTGGCGAAAGCAGGGCGTAATCCAGACCATCGAGCGGGATGAGGTGCTCAAGAAAACAAAGCAGGTCGTGGCCCTCGCGATCACGCACCAACAGTGTTGGGTGGTCTCCGCTCTTTCCTGCTGCGATGTCCGACATCGACTCTCACTATCTGAAGTCAGGATCCACCATTGACGGGCTCGGCGCCCGTCCCAGCAGCCATCAATTGGGCCGGTTTAAGCGCCGGCCCATCCTGCAGCCATTGTTCAAGCAGTAAAGCCGCGGCCGCACTGTCGAGTCGGCCTGTGCGATCACCCTGCAAACCATGGCGTTCTCCAGCCTCCCAAGTGCTGCTGTGCTCATTCACCCAAGCCAAGGGAAGGCTCAAGGATTGGGCCAAGCGCAAGCCGTAGCGGCGGCAGTGCTCAGCCTGAACGGTGAGCTGACCAGCGGCATCGAGTGGCAAACCCACAACGAGTCCCTGTACCGATCGCCGCTGGCAGTGGTCACGCAACACCAACAAATCATGGTCAAAACGTCCTCGCTGCAGCGCCGTCAAGGGCGTCACCGTGATACCGAGCGGGTCACATCCTGCGAGGCCGATGCGTCTCCGACCAACGTCCAAACTGAGTACGGAACATGCGGATGGCATGGCTACCGAGGCCCTAAACATCGCGGACCCAAGCTTGGGTTCGGCAGGGGGCTCCCTTGCGGGCGTAGCCGCCCAAAAACATCATCCAAGGACCGACTGAGCTGAGGATTGCGGTGTGCCGTGTGGCGGCGCCACATGCTTCGGCCTAAGAGCAACTGCTCGCCACCTCTCGTCCAGCCTTGGCCCTCCAAAACCCGACACAACGGAGCATCGTCGAAGGCCGTGATCAAGGAGCCAAGGGCTCCTTGATGCAGAACCCGGCCCAGCACGACGGGCAACGCCTGATCGAGGCGAGCATCCCAGGCCACATCGCGAAGCAACTCAAAGGTGCCGTGCTCACTACTTTCCGTCTGGCGGATGCAACCGGCCAAAACCGTTTCTCCATCGACCAAAACACCGCAACCGGGGCCACTGCGGTCCAAGAGATCCAACCAATGTCGATCTGTGATCTGGCGCAGGTGGCTGAAATGCCCCACCTGCTCGATCGGCCAAAGCAACTGAGCCGTGCGGCGGGTAATCGGCAACCAACTCAAAGGGTCGATGCCCCCAACGGGAGGAGGCGACGCAGGCGCTTGCGGGGGCAACCAGCTTTGATACGGCCGAAGGGGCTGAAACCCCAGTTCCCGCATCAGAGCAATGGCATCAGCGTCTGAGGCTGGGCAGCGGATCACCCAGCTGCAAACCTGCGGCGCGCCCAATTGAAGAGCTTCAAGCAGCAAATCGTGCTGCACATCCCGGAGGCTGTGGCGACAAGCCTCACCGCTCAACTCCGGCAGCTGCAACGTCCAGCAGGTGCCACGACGGTTGTAAGGACGCGCAACAACCGTGGCAAGAAGCTGATCCTCGTCCAAGGCCACCAAACATCGGGGCGAACGGCTGGGGAGAAGATCTGGAAAGCGTTGTTCAAAACGCGCCAACCAATCGCCGATCAGAAAAGCTTGAAAACGAGGTAGACCACCCGAATCGGCGATGACCCGGCAACGAGCTAGGTGAGCCGGATTAAGCGGTTCAATTCTTAGAGAGGACAGGACTGGTTCCGACATCCCCACTCCCCGCAAAGCCTGTGTTCACAATGTATCGCTCAATTCAGCTCGGGCGAACCAAAACCAAAGGAGTTCGCTGGTTGGCGTTCCCCGCTGGGTTGGGCTGGAGCGCCCGGTGCAGCAGAGCTTCATCGCAACCAGCACTCGATGCCAGCACCTTCACCCGACCCAGATCATTGACATCGACGATGGCGACTGCAACGCCTAGGGCCGCTGCAGCCTCCTGACAAAAGGCAGAGGGATCGTCAGGACCGAGCACAAGGGTTTGGTCATAGGGCGGCGTCGTACCGGTGATGTCATCAATCAAGCGGGCTTGCGGTCCAGCCAAGCGATAAAAACCGCCGGGGATCCCAATCAATTTCATCAACAGGCCACCGCACCAAGCCGCCAGAACACGGGTCGGGCCCACCACATCAATCAAGGTCTGCATTCCGCAGGCCGAAGCCAAGCTGCTTGTGGGATGAAACACCCGACAGGCCAATCGAGCCACCATGCCTGGATTCACCTCACTGGGGTGCCGGTAACGCCCCTGGATCACGGCTAGAGGTGTTTCCCCCAGGGTGAGCACGTCGCCCGGTTGCACCACTGCAGAGGCATAGGTGCGCAGCACATCAATCGCATCATCCAGGGGTCCCAAAAGGTGGGTTTTTAAGGGCAACACGGAACAACCATCTCCTGGTGTGAACAACGCTTCAGCCGCTTGAACAGGCTGGGGACGACGCAACGGCACCAGAACACCCTGGCGACGCTGCAAGCGACCAAACGGTCCGTAATTGCTCCAATGGGTATCCACCCAAAGACTGTCGACCAGGTCGAGAGGATTCACACCAGCGACATCGATCCTCACCTTCACCCGCGTGGTTTTGCGGCCTTTCACGATGTAGGCCACCCAGTACCCATCAGGCCGAGTCTCCTCATCAGGATGATCGGCCTCCACGCGTGTGGTGACCTTCAACACAGATGGATCGCCCCGCCCCAGCAAAACGGGATTCACCTGCAGATCAGGGACAAAAACCTCCATGCGTGGATGGGGGTTATGGATCTCGAGAACACCCTCAATCCGAAGCATTCCTGAAAGGCTGGTCACAGACCAATGCTTCGGCTGCATGCGCAGCGGCGATGATGGTCTGAGCCGATGACGAAGCTCCAGCCAGGCCGCACCAAGTCCGAGGGCCAGTGGAGCGATCATCAAGGACACGGCGAACAACCGGCGGAACACCGGGAAAACTCGCGAGCAGCGTAGGCGCCCCCCACCAAGGCGTCCTTAGTTTGAGGTGACCTCAACGTTCACTTCGTTGAAACTTCCGTCTTGGTTGATGTCACCCAAGTCAGGTGCTGGCAATCCAGTGGCAGAGCTAATCGCCTGATTGATCTCTGAAAGGGGCACTTGACCATCACGATCAAACACAAGTCTCGAATCGGGTCCGATCACCACCACCTGAGGAATGGATCCGTTCCAGTACGTGGCTGGATCCTTGGCTCCTGAAGCAGGGCGCCCCTGCAAACCGTCCGTTGTCAGTGGAATCAACTCAATGTTTTGGCCCCAAAGCCGCTGCAATTCGGACACCACAGGAGCAAAGCGCTTACTGACGGCGCTGTCATCCAGGTAATAGATCACCACGGATGTTCGTCCAGAATCCATGGCTTCGCCGAGGGTGCTGGCGGGGGGGACGAGCGACCCGTTGCCCGCATAAAGGGCATAAATATTGCCGTCGTAGCTGTCGGTATTGAGGACGGCTCCGACAGGGGCGACCCAAAGCAGCAGTACTACCGATAGACCGAGCAAAAGCTGCAGCAAAGGGGCCATCAATCCGACGTTGCAGACGCCATTGTGGCCTTCAGGCTCCGCTGCAACCTCAACCTCAACCTCAACCTCGGCCAAGACTGCGGCCCATGCCCTGGGCAATGCCACGACCCACGAGACCGATCGCGCGACCCAAGACCTGGGTCAACAACACGACGGCGAGGTCGCCCAAACGTCGGACGAGGCCTTGCACCTGCGGTGCCAAAGCGTCACGGGTTTCCAGCAACAGCGCCACCTGACGCTGCCACCAACCCAGCTGGTTCAATTCGTGATCCCTCGGTTCAGTGAGCTGAAGCGGCTCAATGCGCCCCTGACGCAATTGAAACAACGTCCGTTGACTTTCATAAAGCTGAATCGGACGTTCAACCCAGTCGGCCCAGCGCATCTGAGAGTTGAGTCGATTCCTCAAGCGATCCAACTCTCGTGTCGCAAGGAGTGAGTCGCGAAGCAAATAGCGTCGTAACTCAGGCCATTGACCACAGGACTCGAGCAATTCGGATCCGATTAGTTCCGCAGTGCGAACCAACCAATTGCTCACCAACGTTTCCAGTTGAAGCAACGCTCGGGGATCATCAGCTGGGAGCAACTGACCGTTCACCAGCACGGGTTGATCGCTGAGCAACGGCGCCAGCATCGAGGAGGGATCGGGAAGATCCCCGTCATCACCACTGAGATCGGCCTGCTCCAGCAAGACAGTCACCACAGATTCCAGATCACCATTGCGTGGAATCTGCACATAGCTCCCCGCCATAGCGGTGACCGCTTGCTGGCGAAGTTCAGGCTGAAGTTGCTCCCACAAGCTTCCCAAGCAAGGGGCTTGATCACCTCCCCGTAATCGATTGAGAACACAATCAAGCTGCTGAATCAGGGCCAGCAACAATTCACGACGGCGCTCTGGATGCAAGCCTTCGATGGCCAGCAACCGACCCGTGGCATTGGTGAGACCAGCTTGAACAGAGTCATCGAGACGCCCACGGATCGCTTCCCAGACAGCGGTGGCATTGCGTTCCCGCAGCGTGATGGCGGTGGGTTCAGGCTTTGGCTTGGGATGACCGGTGGCTGCCCTTAGGGGCACTGCATCCGCCAAGCCAAGCTGCAATGGTCCCCAAAGCAGAAGCAATAAGTCGCGGGCACTTCGCAATTCGCGACAGCGACCCTCCATCAACAAGCGCAGTAGGAGCTGGGTTGGCGGAGGGTTGAGCATCGCCTCAATCACCTGGAGATCGTGACTGATCTGCTGCAGGCCGCTCATCAAGACCCATTGGCCGAAGCCCATGGTGGGGGGCTCAACTTGGGGCGACTTACGTCCAGCTTCTAAGCGAACAAACCGTCCACCCGTCAACAACGCTTCGATCGAATCGGTGAGTGTGGCGAGATCACAGTTCTGCAACAAACCACTGGCAGGAAGACCCAACAGCTGCTCGCGGGTCGCAGCAACATCCAGGGGTAAGAGAAGCAACAAGGGCGCTGGCAGCCAGCGCTCCCCCAATCGCATCGCTTCCTGCTGAATCGCACCAAGGGAGGTCACAGCGTCGATCGACCAGACCACCAAGGCGGGGTGACCGGGCAACTGGTCAGGCTTTAAAAGCACCTCCCAGCTGGGATTTGCCGTTGTTAGCTGCAACGCCAACGACTCCCCCAGGAGGTCGGGTGCCAACAACAAAATCCTCACCGGAGACGAAGAGGCCAAGCCTTACAACTGAAGGGTTGTCGTCAAGGTAACGAGCCTTTGCTCAATCCTCCAGTGGGCGACGCCCATTGAGTTGAAGCGTGTAGGACTCAATGCGAAAACCAGTGCGTTGTTCGATCTGAGTGAGCAGCTCTTCTGGCAAATCCACATCAATATCTTCAATCAAGCCTGAATCAAGACAAGTGAGGTGGCTATGGGGGTCACTGCGGTACCCATACAGACGACCATTGGCGCGGTCTAAACATTCAATAACTCCAGCGGACTGGAGCGCTTCAAGGTTTTGATAAACGGAGGTATGACCAATGCTCCTGCCTTGCACATTCAATTTTTCAAAAATATCTCGAGCACTTAAGTGACTTTTCTCACTCCACAACAAATCCAGGACCATGCGCCGCTGACGGCTTAGGCGCATTCCTAACCGCCGGCATTGCTCAAAAACGTTTTGGAGGCTGTCCGGATTGGGCAGACCATCGATGTCAGTGGTGGAGGTTGGCCTTACCACAGAACACTGTCTCTCAACAAACCTTAGAACCCATCATTAGGCCAAATCAGTTGAGCCGCAAGTTATGTCCTGCAGTCGGTCATCACCGATCGCAGCGATCGCCTCCGCCAAATCAATCCTGCCGTCGTACAAAGCCCGGCCAACAATCACGCCGCTGACGCCCTGATCTTCAAGGGGAAGTAGTGACAAAAGATCAGCCATGCAACCAATGCCTCCTGAGGCAATGACTGGAACGCTGCTGGCCTGAGCCATGTCACGCAGGGCTTCAAGGTTGGGTCCCGCCAAGGTTCCATCGGTCGCGATATCGGTTGTGATGATCGCCGTGATTCCCGAATCACTAAAGCGGCGGGCGAGATCCGTTGCCAAAACATCGCTTTGCTCGAGCCAGCCTCGCGTTGCCACCATTCCTTGATTGGCATCAATGCCAACAACCACAGCCCCTGGATGACGCTCCGCAAGAACCTGAACCATTTCAGGCTGTTCGATCGCGACAGTGCCCAAAATCACCCGTTCTAAGCCGCACTTGAGCAGATCCTCGGCGCGTTCGATCGAGCGCACACCTCCACCCAGCTGAACGGGAATATCCAGTGCGTTGGCGATCGCTCTCACCGCAGCATCATTAACTGGCTCCCCACGTTTTGCACCATCCAGATCGACGAGATGAAGCCGCTTGGCTCCCTGACGCTGCCAACTGAGCGCTTGGGCTACCGGATCGTCGCTGAACCGCGTCACCTGGTCGTAATCCCCTTGGTGCAAGCGCACACAGGCACCGTCGAGCAGGTCGATGGCGGGGATGATCTCCATGGAGCTACACAAGAAGGTATTCATCCTGCAGGAGGGCGGTCTTTTGCCCCCCGGCCATTGGAGAATTCACACAAATTTTGAGCGACTTTTAAAGCTCAATAATCTTTTCAATAACCATAAATGTTGAACATCACTTATATCAGCAAGGACAAATCAAATAATTCTGATACTTAACCTGCATCATTCCCATCAAGATTTTGCAAGGCAAAACATCTGAACCCACGACTGATTCACGCCATGTTCCATCCCTTAGATTTTCGAAGTTTTAAATCTTTGGTTAGGAACAAACCGTCTTAACCAATCTGGAGGCGCAACGTCATGCAAATTCTGGTGATGGGGGGAACCCGGTTTGTGGGCAAGCCTCTGGTGGCTCGGCTCATGGCTCAAGGGCACACCCTCACCCTGTTTACGCGTGGGAAGAACCCTGTCCCCGCCGGCGTTGAGCACATCACGGGTGACCGCAGTAGCGATGAAGGCCTCAGCGCACTGCAGGACCGCGCTTTCGATGTCATCGTCGATAGCTCTGGCCGAACACTGGACGACAGCCGTCGCGTCTTAACGGCGACGGGGCATCCCAGCCATCGCTTTGTCTACGTCAGCTCTGCCGGGGTCTATGCGGGGTCAGACCACTGGCCACTGGATGAAAACAGCCCAACAGACCCCAAAAGCCGGCATGCAGGAAAAGCCGACACTGAGACATGGCTCAAAGCCGAAGGCATCCCTTTCACCAGCTTCCGACCGACGTACATCTATGGGCCTGGTAACTACAACCCAATCGAGCGCTGGTTTTTTGACCGAATCGTGCATGAACAGCCGGTGCCCCTCCCCGGCGATGGCACCACCATCACGCAATTGGGCCATGTCGATGATCTCGCCGAAGCCATGGCCCGCTGCATCGATGTCGATACAGCCGCCAACCGGATCTACAACTGCTCCGGCAAGCAGGGAGTCACGTTTAAAGGCCTGATTCGGGCAGCCGCTCAAGCCTGTGGCAAGGATCCCGAAACCGTTGTGATGCGCTCGTTTGATCCATCAGCCCTGGATCCGAAAGCACGGAAGGCCTTTCCGTTACGACTGAATCACTTCCTGACGGACATCACGCGGGTCGAGCGGGAGCTGGCCTGGCAACCGCATTTTGACTTGGCGACTGGCTTGGCCGATAGCTACACCAACGATTACGCCACCAATCCCAGCCAAAACCCCAACTTCAGCTCCGACGCCATCCTGATTGGGGCTTGAGGTAGCTCAAGGCCGAGGTCAAGGCCAAGGCCCAAGAGGGCCAGAACAACCACCAGCCGCAAACCACCAGAGTTGACTGGCCGACCCATCCCGGCGGCCAGAGCAACAGCAACAAGCTCAAAAACTGAAGGATGGTTTTGGCTTTACCGCCCCACGACGCTGGGGCCCCATCACTGACTCCCGCACGCCAACCTGAGATCAACAGCTCACGGGCCAGCAGGATCCAAATCGCCCACAAAGGCAGTGTTCCAGAAGCTGCGAACCACAGCAGAGGGGCCGCAATCAGCACCTTGTCGGTGAGGGGATCAAGCCTGGCGCCCCAGCTGGTTCCACCACCAGCACGGCGGGCCAACCAGCCATCAGCAGCATCGCTCAGACCAGCCAAAAGCAGCAGCCACCAGGCCAACACCGCCCAGCCCTGTTGAAGCGCCAGAATTAATGGGAGGCCTGCCACGGCCCTGCCGATGGTGAGGCCATCAGCCAACAAACGCAGGGATTGAGACAAGGATCGAGACGGTGAACGAGACGGTGAACGAGACGGTGGACGAGACAACGGCGCAGAATGGATGCAGATCGTTCTGAATCATGGTCCTGCAGCTGACGGTGGCCGACGTGATGACCAAGCCCGTACTCACCGTTCGAGCCGACACTCCACTGCAGGAGGCGGTGAAGATCATCAGCGACCACCACGTGAGTGGTCTTCCTGTTGTGGATGACCAAGGGGCATTAATCGGCGAGTTGAGTGAAAAAGACCTGATGGTGCGCGAAAGCGGCGTGGATGCTGGTCCTTATGTGATGCTGCTAGACAGCGTGATTTATCTGCGGAATCCACTCAACTGGGACAAACAAGTGCATCAAGTGCTTGGCACCACTGTGGGTGAATTGATGCAAAAAAATAGTCACAGTTGCGATGTCACTCTTGCTCTTCCCAAGGCCGCTTCAATGCTCCACAACAAGGGCACACAGCGTCTCTTTGTGCTTGATAACCAGAAACATCCAATTGGTGTTCTAACTCGAGGAGATGTTGTACGAGCGATTGCCTCCCACCAAACAAACTAATTCAATAGATCTCGTCATCAAATCACTTAAATCAATCGAAGGTTGGGTGCATCAACTGCCTTTACGGATTGCAATCGCAATAGGCCGTATCGCACGAAAATCCACATAATCGCCAACGTTCAGATTTTTCACTGGCTCTCCATTGATGTCACCATGAACATCAAGGTTGTGTACTCCTCCGAAGGGACCACGAAGGCTGAGCTCATGGTCGTTTTCCGAGACCTTCACCACCTCTGCAGTGCCGCTGGTCATCGCCACCTTGGCGCCTTGGCGTACGGGACCAAATTGCTCCGAAAGAATCACATCTTCCCTGGCAAATGTGAGAGCCTTTCGCGAGCTTTTGCGTAGATCAACGACCAATCCATCGAGCAGATCAACCGTGACCTGCTCACCCACTTTGATTCCGGCAGTGGACAAATCAACGCCACTGGTGATCAACATGTCGTGGCCATAGGGAGTGCGAAGTTCCAGCACCTTCTCAGCAGGACGGATCCGTTGAACCGTGCCAAACACTTTTGTAATTTCAAAAGATTGAAGCAGCTCCGCCTTCAAACTTCCCTGTTTAGTTAAGGCATCAGAAAGCAGGGGTTGCGACTTCGTCGCTGCGTTGGCTTGGGCGTTGGCTTGGGCCTTTGCAATGGATGCCTTTTTGATCTGAACGGCAACAGGTTGGATCAAACGAAAATCCACCAGATCCCCCGCGTTCAACAGCGGGAAAAGGTCATCACCGGAATCGGCAAGAACATCGAGGTTGTGAATGCCTCCAAGTGGACCCATCAAGCTGATGCTGCGGTCGACCTCCGACAATTTGATGATCCGTGCTGTGCCCGATGCCAGAGCGAGGCGCATTCCCTTCTTTAATGGCCCCATATTGAGGGGCATGATGATGTCTTCACGGTTAAAACTCAGCTCTTTTGTCGCGCTGCGCTGAAGGTCCACGACCAATCCATCCAGCACCGAAACATCCACGCCATCTCCGGGCTGCAAACCCAGTGGAGCTAAGTCGATACCAACGGTGATGATCTCCTTGTGACCTTCAGGATCAACCACTTCGATCACCTTTTGGGCAGGTGACACCAGATTCACAACACCACGCAGGTGTGTGACTTCAAAACCAGCCAATTCCTCCAGGGAGAAACCAGCTCGGGCAGGGATGTTGACCGTGAGAGCCGAAGCGACGGCTGCAGCAGTAATCAGAGCTGCACGAAAACCGGAAGTTCGGACCATCAAACGACAACGAATTAGGCGATGAGCCGACGCTAGCTCCTTTCGAATGCGTCAGAATGAACGAAGGTTGCTTTTTACGGAAATCCATGTCCGTCCGTCCATCGTTATTGGCAGCCCTGCTTGCAATTGGCTTTTCTTCGACGGCACCCGTTCAAGCGGACACGTCAATTGAAGTAAGCTTGAAACAACGATATCTCACACTATTTGAGAACGGAAAGGTTATTGGTAAATACCCAATCGCCATTGGAGCCCCTGAGTCTCCCACCATTCCAGGAGACTTTGATATCCAGAATAAAGATGCTTCCCCCATCTATCACAAAAAAGGGAAGGTCATTGCACCAGGACCGGACAACCCTGTAGGTGTTCGTTACATGCCCTACGTGAGAATTGGGCGAGATGAATATGCGATTCACGGCACAGCCTGGCCCAGCTGGGTCAATTTAAGAGCTGCAGTGAGTCTTGGCTGCATTCGTATGTTGAATAACGATGTGATCCAAGTGTTTAACCGCGTCAAGGTTGGAACACCAGTCGTCGTAACCACCAATTAGCCCTTCACTTAGTACCCATGATTTTCAGATCACTTCTCATCTCTGCCGCAAGCGCCTTGTTTTCAACCGTTGCCCTGGCGAATGCAAGCCAGGAAATGAAAGAAGGAGATTTTCTCGATTTAGTCGATGCCAGCGGCCACGTCACCGTGCAAGGCAATGGAGTGGCCGGTGTCAACGCCAATGCAAAAGCACAAGGCTTGAGTAGTCCAGCAATTGGATACTGGTCTCCTGAAGGACATTGCTTCGTTATGCCTGCACCAGGCCCCTGCAATGGTGTGTTTAAACAGTAAAAAGATTTAAATCAAATACAATCCCGAAATACGCACGACCGGAGTTCTACTATCAAAAACTCAACTGAAAATCAATAAACTGAACTACTATTTAGATTCAATATCTATGTAATTTTGCCGAAAGACCGAACAATATTGGTTAGGACTTGATCACAGATCAAACAATTAGCAGCCAAAAAGACAATTCCATACAGACCCAAAGTGCATTTCTCCCTTCGAATAAATCATTGCAGTTAATGCAATGATGCCAGCATTGACTGCAATGAATACTGCGCTAACTGTAATTCGATCATTCATGATTAGATTATTGCACATTTATGCCAATATCCATCAACTATCACTACGGAAACTGTCTGACCTGCAGACTGGCATGGTTCTGATCAAGAACACAGAAATATGAAGTGCACGATTCAGCCCAATGAAATTGTTATCTCAGAGCCAATTCATTGCTCATTGCAGCCTGCCTAAAAAACCTAAGTGACGTTATTGAAACTTGAGCCGGGACAAAGGGAGGGTGCATCCAACTCCAATTGAGAAGAGGCCAAGTCGTGCTCTTCGGTTTTCGTGAGCTGGCACACAAGATTCAGGGCATCCTGAGCCGACATCTCGCCGTTCTCTTCCCACTTGATACTGGAGAGTTCGACGGCGGACATCGGCATTGCGCTTGAGGCAATGAACCTAGTCAGCAATTCTTATGAGACGGGGCAGCGACTCACGCTTGGTAACTTAAAAAAATTGGAAGACTCTTCTGTAAGACATCAATCGCTGGCTTTTGCGTCGTCCCACTTGGCCTTGCCGTCGAGCAGCAAAACAAGCTCTTCCAATTTTTGATTGGTTTCACGAACATCGACAGCTTCAGGCATCGTGCCATCAGCAACAACGTTGTAGTGGTCGCGGCAGCGATTACGCAATTCCTGCAGGAGTTTTTTCGTGATCGTTTTCTTTTCTGCAGCGGTCGCCATACCAAGTTTGATCCATGCCATCAATAGTTTGCCTTATCGCATTAAGAGATGGATCTGGCTTCAAAAAAACGGCTTGCAACAGGACGACACAACATCAATCAACATCCTGTGCCGCGATGGTGATCAGGTACTGACGCCAACGCAACAGGGTGAGGCTGTAGAGCTGGCCAAAACATTCTGCTGAGCCACGTTGTCGATCAAGGGCAACGTTCGAAAGCCCTCCAGCGAGGCCATAGCCACTGGCTTTAAGCACGGCCTCCTTGATCGTCCAAAGCTGCATAAACGACCAACGCTCTAAGCATGCGGCTGCATCCCGTTCCGTTTTAAACATCCGCCGCAACAACAATGTGGGAGAAACGCCGATCCGGCGATTCTCAGCTTCCACATCAATACCAATCGCCCCCTCACTCAACACGCCAACAGTGATAGGCCCGGTATTGGAAATGCTGTGATTGAAAGAACAATCGCGGCGACATCTGAGCTGCGGTTTGCCATAAATCGTGCGACCCAGCTCCGCTGGTTGGACCACAACACCTGCTTCACCAAACAAGCGCAAGGTGAGTTGCTCACTCACCTGAGTCTGGATCGCGCGTTGAGGAGGCTCCGTCAACACTCCTACGAGGGGACGATACCGAGACGATGTTTCCTCGATCCATTCCCAAGACGGAGCAACCCTCATTCCGCCATAGGAGGGAGCGGCTGCAGCGGAGCGAACTCAAGGGGAGGGAGCTCTGGCGGAGGAGGCGCATCATTCAAGCCATCATTCAAACCGTCATTCAGATCGAAATCGAGGCGAGGTTGAGGCGGCAAAAGTCCCTCCTCGTTGGGAACGACGGGTTCAATCGACTCGTCGAGCACGATCGGAGGGGGCAAATCTGGGGGCAAGGGCAGGAAAGGATCAGAACGATCCCAGGTTTCATCCCCACCTCGATCCGGATCGAGCTCATCGCTGTCGATGGAGGGCTGTTTACGCAAGACAAGGGGGTCTGCCGTGATGGGCGGCTCCCGCAAGGGAGCGCGATCCGGATTCATCGGAGCTACGGAATCATCACGATCCTGCCTGGGCTTACTGCCGGGGGATGGAGCCCAAATCATCCGAGCCAGGGGCTCAACACCCTGCTCCATCACCCGGTTCAAACCGGCCAACGCCCGGTCGGCCAGATGGCTGCCAACCTTCTGAGCACAATCCACAGGTCCGTCGCAGGATTGCTGCTCAATCAATTTGGGGGTGAGACCTGCCACCAAATCCCCCCGCAGCCACCGCTTGCGTGGACTGAGACGCAGCATGTACGGCACATGCACGAAGCTGGTAGCGCCACCGCTGATCCAATTGGCATCTTCTTCGGTGAACCCTTTTGTTCCAGGAATGATGAAACGACTTTTTGAGGCGTGATCAGGCATGTACGCCGCGAGATAGCCACGACGTCTGGCCAAGTCCTTTGTTTGTTCAAGGGTGAGCCCGTCACGACTCATCAAGATCTCCAAATGGCCGTCGTCCCGAAGGCCCATCACCATGCGTATGCGTGGCAGGTAGTAGCGAATCCGCTGACCCATGCTGATGCTGTAAGCACCCTTGTAGGTGTCTGGTGGATCTTCCAGATCGTTGTAGAGGCTGTGCAGACCGCCAATGAAGGTGTCGTAGCTGTTGCTGCGAGCGTCTGTGAGCTCCCCGTAGCCAAAGTCAACGCTGCCATCTTTTTGGATTCCAATAAAAGCGCGCTGACGCGAGGCGGTGCGATTCCGCCCCTTCCAAACCTTGGAGCCAAACTTCAGATCGCCGAGCGGAACGGTTAGTTCCTGTCCGGCAGCATCAACATGGCGCTCGTACATCGGACCTGAGACGTAGGCCAGTGCAGAAATGTCGTCAAAGGCATCGTCTTCCCGATCCCAACCCTCTAAAAGGCCAAAACGCACCCGACGGGGATCGAGGTCGAGGGCATAGACCTCCTCATCAGGGATGTAGTTGAAGGGTGTGTCATCTCCTGATCGATTCGCAGACCTGGCCTGATCCGTCCGTTCATTCTCCGGACGATCTGGAGCCTTCGGAGCAAGGGCGATCAAAGCCACTAAAACCACAAACGGCAGCGCAAGCAGCAACCAGCGTTTTCGAACCCAACTCTTTGGAGAGGGAGTCGCGGTTTTGGGAGCGTGTTTTTTCACGCGGTCTGTCGTCCTCGTTTTTTTGGAAATGAGGCGAGCCAAGGAACGATGGCGTCCTCGGCCACGAGCCATTGTTGGTAACGCTCGCCGCAGTCATGGCCTCCCGTCAACTGTCCGAAGGCAGGGATCACCAGCCGTGGCCCCTTCGGATCAAAGGCAAAACATGGCAATCGCAACCGATCTGAACGACTT
>ERZ887830.197-NODE-197-length-39792-cov-9.544505_pt1 | contig 39792 bp, 48 predicted proteins | sample MGYA00521101_ERZ887830 | MGnify/ENA primary metagenome ERZ887830 (study PRJEB32303, sample SAMEA104408592) | aquatic metagenome | biome: Marine water; feature: Pelagic; material: water | place: Baltic Sea | collected 2014-06-05T16:38:00 | depth 1,762 m ... | reverse complement strand
TCTCAATATGAAAAAGCTCTTAGCAAAAATAAAGTATATAAAAGTAAATGGTTATAATCTTTATTGGCCCACCTGGATCAGGAAAAGGCACACAAGCAAATTTATTAAAAGAACATCTCCCGAACCTCATTATACTCACAGTAAGTAGCTTACTTCTTGAAAAATCATCAGATGGATCAATATTTGGTAATCAGATAAAAGAAAAAATGGATAAAGGTGAATTGATCGAAGACAATATTGTTAATCAGGTCTTAACTGATAAATTTACGTCTCTTAAAGGAGAAGACATTTTAATTGATGGATATCCAAGAAGTTTAAAACAGGCTGAGTTTTTAAGCAAACTACTAGTAGATGAAACCTCTAAAATAGTATTCAATTTCAATGTAGAAAAAAACATACTTAAAGAAAGAATTTTGAAAAGATCGCAAATTGAATCCAGAAAAGACGATAGCGTCTTTGATAAGAGATTTGATATTTATCAAGAAACATACAAGGAAATACTTAGTTTTGTCGATAAAAACTTTGATTTAAAGAATATTGAGGCTGATAATAGCCTTGAGTCAATTAATATTGAAATTAAAGGCTTTTTAGGAAAATTATAGGAGTATTTTTGTTGACTAAATATATTTTTTTTTATAGTTTCACCCATTCAGGAGATCTCAATTGGCAAGAATAGCAGGCGTAAATATCCCAGTTAATAAAAGAGCAGTTATATCTTTAACCTATATTCATGGTATAGGTCCTAAATTCGCTGCAGACATTTGTACTATTACTGGTTTAGATTTCAGTAAAAGAATTAAAGATTGTTCAGAAGATGAAATTGTAAAAGTTAGAAAAGTAATTGAAGAAAGTTATACAGTTGAAGGTGATTTAAGAAGAACAGTTTCTCAGAATATTAAAAGATTAAAAGATCTCGGTTGTTATAGAGGTTTAAGGCATAGAAGACAACTTCCAACAAGAGGGCAAAGAACACACACTAATGCCAGAACTCGTAAAGGTAAAGCTGTCGCAATCGCTGGTAAAAAGAAAGTTACAAAATAGATAATTATGGCTAAAGATAAAAAAAGTGAAGTAAAAAAAAAGAAAAAGGACTACAACCCTAACGGGGTGGTACATATTAATAGTTCATTTAATAATACAATTATAACAATAGCAGATACTAACGGTAATGCAGTTTCATGGTCTTCTAGTGGAACTATGGGCTTTAGGGGTTCAAAAAAATCTACCCCATATGCAGCTCAAATGGCAACTGATGCAGCTGGAAAAAAAGCTTATGACTTGGGACTGAGAAAATTAGATGTGTTGATGAAGGGTCCTGGATCAGGTCGTGAGTCTGCTTTAAGGGCATTGCAAAATATTGGTTTTTCAATTTCTAATATTAAAGACGTTACACCATTGCCTCATAATGGATGTAGAGCTAAGAAGAAAAGAAGAGTTTAAAAGTTAATTTTTAAGGAGATATGAAGTGATAGAGAATAATTGGATTACGTTGGTTAAGCCAAACAAAGTTGAGTATAAAATTAGTGAAAATAAAAAATTTGGAACTGTAATAATCGAGCCATTAGAAAAAGGCTTTGGAACTACTCTTGGTAACGCTTTAAGAAGAGTTCTTCTTTCTTCACTTCAAGGAACAGCTATGACATCTATTAAAATTAATGGTGTGCTTCACGAATTTTCAACCATTGAAGGAGTTAGGGAAGACGTTACAGACATAATTATGAATCTAAAAAACGTTACATTTAATTCTTCAAGCAATCACACACAGAAATTGTCTTTAAACGTCAAAGGCCCTAAAGAAGTATTATCCTCTGATTTTGAAGAAAATAGTGAAGTGGAAATAGTTGATAAAGATGTTGTGATTATGAATTTAGACGAAAATAGAGAAGTCAATCTTGAAATTTTTCTTGATGTAAATAAAGGATATTTACCAGCAGATAAGAATAAGTCTGATGATAGTAAGAGTGTTGGACAAATTGTTTTAGATAGTACTTTCAGCCCTGTTAAAAGAGTCTCATTTAAAGTTGAAAATTCAAGAATAGGTCAAGACACTGAATTTGATAAATTAATTTTAGATATTGAAACGAATGGCGTAGTTACTCCTGATGAAGCAGCCGCATTAGCAGCAAGAATACTTCAAGACCAGCTTAAGCCGTTTATTAACTTTGAAGAACCTACTGAAGAGGAAAGAAAACAACTCCAATCTTCTAACGAACCTCAGTTTAATAAAAATTTATTAAAGAAAGTTGATGAGTTAGAATTATCTGTTAGATCTGCTAACTGCTTAAAAAATGATAATATATTTTATATTGGTGATTTAGTGCAAAAAACAGAAGGTGAAATGCTAAGAACACCAAATTTTGGTAGAAAATCACTAGATGAGATTAAGGAAGTATTAGTTTCTATGAGTCTTTCAATGGGAATGGATTTGCCTGGCTGGCCTCCTGAGAATATTGACGAGTTATCAAAAAGGTATGAGGATCCATTTAAAGTATAGTTATGAAACACGGTTTAAAGCAAAGAAAATTAAATAGAACATCGTCTCATAGATTGGCTTTATTAAAAAACCTTTCTATAAGTTTAATTAAGCATGAATCTATCACCACAACTACTGAAAAGGCTAAAGAACTCAGACCGTTTATCGAAAAACTTGTCACAAAAGCAAGAACAGACACATTAGCAAATAGAAGAATTGTTTTATCAACTCTCTTCAACAACCAAGAAGCAACAAGTAAGCTCTTTTCAGATATCTCAAAAAAATTCCTTGAAACAAATGGTGGGTACACAAGAATTATAAAAAAAGGCAACAGAGTTGGTGATTTTGCCCATACTAGCATAATACAATTTACAAAATAATTTGATTTCTATTAGCTCTTATCTAGCTCTTTTAACAGGTGCTATGATAGGTGCCTCATTAAGATATTTAGTTAGCACTTTTGAGTACACTATAATGGGTGTACCAGCATCTACTCTGATTGTTAATTTATTAGGTTCTTTAATAGCTGGAATTTTTCTTAATAAATTTACTGGAACATCATATTTCTTAATTTATATAGGAGTGCTTGGAAGTTTTACAACACTTTCATCGTTTAATATTGAATTATTTAATCTTATGAATAATCAATTATATTTAAAGTCATTTGTCTTTTTCTTCTCTAATATTTTTATTTCCTTCTTATTTTTTGTAATTGGTTTTTATTTTTTTAATAAAAATTGAATATTTTAGTAGAAGAAGAACACCCTAGATTAGATAAATTCCTTATTAAGTATTTTAATGGACCTCCTATGTCTCTCATTCAAAGATTAATTAGAAAAAAGCAAATCCTACTAAATGATCAAAAATGTAAACCATCACAAAGTATTAAAAATAAAGACATTATAAATATTTTTTATAATTTCAAATCAAATGAAGATGTTGAAAATTTCAATATGGTTAACATTACGGATAAAGAAAAAGATAAGTTTATTAAGTTAATTATTCATGAAAATGATAAATTTATCGTTATAAATAAACCAAGCAGCATCGCCGTACAGGGAGGCACAAAAGTCAAAATTTCTTTAAAAGATATTTATGAAGTTGTTCTTAATATTAAGCTTTATATTGTTCACAGGATAGACAAAGATACTAGTGGGTTAATTATATTAACGAAAGATCGTTTTGCAGCATCAGATATCTCTAAATTATTTACAGATAAGAAAATCTATAAACATTATTTAGCATTAACAGATAAAAAATTCTTAAAAAATAATGATGTATTGATTCATACTAATAATGAAAAGCAAATAATGAAACTAAGATACAGATTTATAAATACTTCTGATGTGGGTTATATTTATCTTGTTTCGCTTTTAACAGGGAGGAAGCATCAAATAAGACTTCAATTTTCCTTAAGTAAAAATCCTATCGTAAATGACATTAAGTTTAATAAAAAAGAAAGTAATGGATTGTTAGGTCTTCGAGCATATTCAATAAAATTTTGGTATGACAAAAAGTTTTATAATTTTAAATTACCACTCAAGGAAACTCTAAAATCATTTGATTTTTAATTTCTTTAACTATTCGATTATACGAGTAATCAATTCCTAATTCTTCTAATGAGCTGATTTCAAATACATTTAAGCCACAAGGATTTATTAGTCTGAATTTCTGTAAGTCTGGCTTAAAATTTATTGAAACCCCGTGATAGATAACACCACTACTATACCTTAACCCTATAAAGATAATTTTTTTCATCCCATTAGCGCTCTTTATCCATAAGCCTCTATTTTTTTCTTTTTTTGTATAAAGTTTTATATTTTCTCTAGCAAAAGCATTAATTATTAATTTTTCAATCTGGTCAATAAATTCTATTAAGCCTAATTTTCTTTTTTTAATATTTAGCATAAAATAAATAACCAATTGCCCTGGTCCATGAAATGTCATTTGACCACCTCTATTAACATTAATCACAGGTATTTTTTCTATATATTCTTGACTCAAACCACTATTTGAACTGCCAGCTGTGAATACACTATTATGTTCTAATAACCATACGACCTCATTGCTCTCACCTTCTGATTTTATTTTTTCTACATTTTTTTCCATATTTTTAATTACTGATTGGTAACTTTGATAACCTTTTAGTTGTTTTATTAATACCATTCGATAATTTAATGTTTGAAGTAAGCGGACGTGGCGGAACTGGTAGACGCGCAGCGTTGAGGTCGCTGTGGGATTATTCCTGTGGAAGTTCGAGTCTTCTCGTCCGCACCAAAATAGGGGTTAATTTGTAAGTATGAAAAATACATTTAAGAATATTGAGTTTATAGGTAAAATTCAAAAAAAACACCCCGCAGATCAAGCCGATGCTATTGAAAATCTCGAAACTAGTCATCAAATATCCTTTTTAAAAAACCATGTTAATAAACTTCAACCCGATTTCATATCTTATCTTAGGGAAGAGACAAGAGAGGAAATATTAAGTTTTATCCCCAAATCTAAATTAATTACTTTCATTAAAGCACTAGATGTTGACGATGCTGTTGAAATATTGAGTGATTTTCAAAAAAAAGACTTAATTTCTATTCTAGCGAAGTTGGGTTCTGATCAAAGAATCAAAATTGAAGAAAATTTATCATACCCTGAAGATTCTGCAGGTAGAATTATGAATAAAGATTTTTTAGGAGTCAGTATTCATTTAACTGTTGGAGAATTAATTGATCATTTAAGAAAATCAAGGAGAGGCCCTAAAGACTTTTACAATGTATTCATTATAGATGATAATAATTCCCCTATAGGTTACATTCCATCAGGTAGAATTCTTAGATCTAAAAAAACTAAAAAATTATCTGATATTTATATTAAAAATGTTTACAAAATTGATGTTGAGTCAAGTTTTAATGATATCTCTTATATCTTTAGAAAGTATGGATTAGTATCTACTCCTGTCGTTGATCGTAAAGATAAAATTATAGGTATAATAGCCGTTGATGATGTTGTTGATATTGTTTATGAGGAAGACTCAGATGATATTCAAAAATTAGGTGGCTTATTTGTCAATGATTTTTATAAGGGGGCTATATCTTCTGCCTCTACTCGTTTTGTTTGGTTAGGTTTGAATTTAATCACCGCTATAATAGCATCTCTTGTAATTGATATATATGCAGTCCAACTTCAGCAAATGATTGCTATTGCTGTATTAATGCCAATTGTTGCATCAATGGGTGGTAATGCAGGTACTCAAGCTATGACTATATATGTCAGAGCGATTGCCACTAAAGATCTAATTGGATCAAATTATGTAAATCTAGTTATTAAGGAATTTTTAATTGGTTCTATTAACGGATTTTTATTATCCATTATAATGGGATTCATAGCATATTTTTGGTTTGATAATCTAATATTAGCTTTTGCTGTAGGCATATCTATATTAATTAATTTAGGATTTGCTTGCATATTTGGTATTTTAATTCCCTTAACGATGAATAAACTAAAAATTGATCCAGCTTTAGCATCGGGAATAATTTTAACTACTTTTACTGATGTTTTTGGTTTTTTATCCTTCCTATCTATCGCCACATACATTATTAATTTCTAATGAATATTTTAATTATTGGAACAGGTTATGTTGGCTTAGTTTCAGGTGCATGTTTTTCAGAATTTGGATTTAAAGTTACATGTATCGATCATGATAAAAGTAAAATTAAAAATTTAAAAAAAAGCATTATTCCTATATATGAACCAGGTCTAAATGATTTGGTAAAAAAAAATATAGATAATAAAAATTTAAACTTTGATACAAATGCCAATAAATATTTAAATAAATCAGATTGTATATTTCTTGCTGTTGGCACTCCATCTAGAAGAGGAGATGGTCACGCTGATTTAAAATTTGTATTTAAGGCTGTTGAACAAATTTGTCTAAGAATAAATAAAAAAATAGTCTTAGTTACTAAATCTACTGTCCCTGTCGGTACAGCAAAAAAAATTAAAAATATTATTAAAAAATATAAAAAAGATGAGTTGATAACCGTTGCTTCTAACCCTGAGTTTTTGAGAGAAGGTTCAGCAATAAATGATTTTTTAAGGCCGGATAGGGTCGTAATCGGTACTAATGATGAATACTCAAGATTATTACTAAATAGTCTCTATAAGCCTCTTAATATACGTCAGGTGCCTATTGTAAATACTGATACTGAAACTTCAGAGCTTATCAAATATGCCTCAAATTCATTTCTGGCCACAAAAATAACATTTATTAATGAAATCTCTGTTTTTTGTAAAAAAACAGGTACAAATATTGGCGATGTTACAAGGGCCATGGGGCTGGATAAGAGGATAGGGTCTAAATTTTTACATCCCGGTCCAGGCTATGGTGGTTCCTGCTTTCCAAAAGATACACTCGCTATGTCTAAAATATTTAAGGACCATAAAATTAAATTTAATATTGTTGATAGCGTAATAAAAACTAATGATAAAATTAAAGAAAATTTATCAGCTGAAATTTTAAAAATCATCAAAGCTAATAAGATTAGTAAAGTTTTATTTTTAGGACTTTCCTTTAAGCCCGAAACTGATGATATTAGAGAGTCTTCTTCTATTTTTATTATTAAATATCTACTAAAAAAACATAAAAACTTATCTATAAGTGCCCATGATCCTGTTGCAATTCCTAATGCAAAAAAAGAAAAACTAAATATCAAGTATCATTTCGATTTAAATAAATCTTTTGAAAGTCAGCAAATGGTCATTATTGGCACTGAATGGAATATTTATAGATCAATAAATTTTAAAAATCTTTTTTCACAAATGAGCTCTCACGTAATTTATGATTTAAGAAATATTTATATTCATGATAAAGAAATTGTTAAACTTGGATTTAAGTATTATTCTCTTTCATCTAAATGATTAATGATGAGATACTTAGAGAGTACGATATAAGAGGCATATACGGATCTTCTTTAAAAAAAAATGATATCATATCAATAGCAGATTCTATTAGTTCGATTATAATCGATAATAAAATGCCAGAAATTATTATTGGCCACGACGGGAGAGATTCATCTCTTGAAATAAAAAACTTACTTATATCTTCAATGAATAATAATGGGGTGAATGTAACTGATATTTCACTCGTTCCAACTCCTCTTTGTTATTATGCCACTAACAAATTAAATATCCCAAACTCTATAATGATTACAGGATCTCATAATCCGCAAGAATATAACGGATTTAAATTTATAATTAATAACGAGCCCTTTTATGGTGAGCAAATAAAGAATTTAAATAATATTAAAATAAAAGACAATCCTGAAAAAATAGGTGTATTGAAACATGTGAATATTGTAAGCACTTACCTAAGTGAAATACCCAATAAATTAAATATCAAAAAAGATTTAAAAATTGCTTGGGATATTGGTAATGGCGTAGTTGGATCTATGTTTCATAGTATTTTAAAAAAAATACCAGGTAACCATATAGTAATTAATTCTTCAGTTGACGGTAATTTTCCTAACCACCACCCAGATCCTACTGTGCTAAAAAACAACATTCAAATTTCAAAATTAGTTCAGGAGCAAAATTGTGATTTAGGTATTTCTTTTGATGGTGATGGGGATAGGCTTGGTATAATCGATAATAAAGGTCAGTTTGTTTATTCAGATATTGTGCTCTTGCTAATCTCAAAATTTATGTCTCTTACAATAAAAGACCTAACTGTTGTTGCAGACGTAAAATGTAGTCAAATCTTATTTGATGATCTAAAAACTCATAATATCAATGTCTTAATGAGTAAAACTGGACATTCTCTTATCAAGAAAAAAATAAAAGAAACTAATGCTCACATAGCTGGCGAAATGAGTGGCCATATGTTTTTTAATCATGATTACTATGGTTTTGATGATGCAATTTTTGCTGCATTTAAATTTTTAGAATATTTAACTGCTCAAGATGAAAAACTCAGTGATATTGTGAATGATTATCTAATTTACTCCTCAAGTCCTGAGATAAAGTTATATTGTAATGAGAATGTAAAGTTTAAAAACATTGATTTAATTATTAATAAAATTAAAGAAAATCCTCAAAATTTAATACTTAACGAGTTGGATGGTATTAGAGTGGAGTCGAAAGATTTTTGGTACTTAATAAGAGCCTCGAATACACAAAATTGCCTGGTTTTTAGGTTAGAGTGTAAGAAAAATTTAAATTTTAAAGAAGAAATACATAATATTCAAAAATTTCTTCAAGATTTTGATCTAGATTTATCTGAGTTAAATTCTTTTTACGAAACAATCTAATTTTTTATCTTTTAATAATTCGCATAATTTATATGCATCTTTTTTACTTAACGAATTAGTAATAGTAATAAAATACTTACCGTTTTTCTCAATATTATGTGTTAAGTATTCAATTTCATTAAGATATTTTTTTTTAATAAGAGATAATACAAACTCTTTACTTTTTTTAACGTCTCTAAAGGATGACGTTTGAACTTTATAATTTAAATTAATATTATTTTTTAAGGGTTCATTCACTTTATTCGTATTGGTATTACGTTCCTTAGCTATTTTATTCATTAAAAAATGAATCTTATCATTTCTCTCTTTAGCAGAATTACCTCCAAAATATATTCCAAGCATCGGCTCTTCATCAAATATTCCTAGCAATGCGATTTGAAAACCTGATTTTCTTATGTATCCTGTTTTTAGACCTTTATAATACTTATATTTAGAAACAAGTTTGTTATGCGTATTGTATTTGACCCCATTAATAACAGTCTTTGTTTTATTGAAATATTTTCTATATTCAGGAAAATCATTATAAATTGCTGAACCAAGTAAAAACATATCATATGCAGAAGAAATATTAGATTTATTAGGTAATCCATTAGGGTTAGCAAAATTCGTATTTTTCATATTAATTCTTTGAGCATACACATTCATTAATTTTACAAATTTTTTCTCAGTTCCAGATATTCTCTCTGCTATTGCCACAGCAGCATCATTTCCTGACTTAATAATTAATCCTGAAATAATGTCATCAACACTTATTGATTTCCCAACAGGAATATTAAGTCTTGACGGTTGTTGATTTGCTGCATTATGACTAAATACAACCTTATCTTCCTTAGATATTTTATTATTTCTTAATGAATCAAAAATTATATACAGAGTCATCATTTTAGTTAAGGATGCCGGATAATTTTTTGTATCTTTATTTACATTAAAATAAATATCCCCACTAACTGGATCGCCTATTACAGAAGCTATTTTTGCATTCAAATCAAATGAAATGATTAGATTTACTGTTAACGCTATTAATAAGATTCTCATTTATAAAATTTAATCATAAGGACTTTTATTATGAATATTAATATTATATTGTATTTATATGTCCCTTGGATTTAAAATATATTCCTACTTAAATGGTAAAGTTGTAGGAAAAGATACTTTCGGTAACACTTTTTTTGTAAGTAAAAAAAAATTATCTAAAAGGTGGGTCATTTATTCCAAAGGTTTTGGCCCTGCCTCTTTACCTACCAATTATCATAATTGGTTACATAACACGACTGATGAATTGCCTTATTTTGATAAAGATGTTGAAAGAACTGAGAGCATTGTTAAAAGACGTGTTAATAAGCATGTAATTAAAAAGAAAGCTAACTCTCAGGGGTATACTTCTTGGCAACCAAAGTAGTAAAAGAAATAGACGAAATAGGTAATAATACTTTGCTTAAATTTGGCATAATAACCTTGATTATTATTTTATTTTTTTTCTTTTTATTTATTAAAACTGATTTAGATAAAAACAATTTTTATTTTCAAGCTAAATTTAATAGCGTTGACGGCTTATCTGAAAAATCAACAGTTCTTTATGCTGGAATTGAGGTTGGTTTTGTTAATGAAATTATCTTACTTGATAATAATCAAGTTCAAGTAAATGGTTTTATAAAAAATGAAATACCTATACCATCTGATTCAATTTTACAAATTGATACGGATGGTATTTTTGGAAAAAAATATCTAAATATTGTACCTGGTTATGATGAATATTTTGTAAGTAGCGACATTGTATTTAAGTATACAAGTGACTCGTATACCCTTGATTATCTTGCTAGAGTCTTAGAAAATAATATTCATGAAAAAAATTAATAAAGAAATATTTCTGGGAGTAATTATTATCTTAATTAGCTTAGTTATATTTATTAATTTATTTAATAGTTATAGCTCTAACAAGTCGAACAATGTTTCTTTTTCTCTTAATTCTGATTTTAATAACGTTGGAAGTTTATCAGTAGGAAATGACATAAAAATTCATGGTGTTAAAGTAGGGGAGGTTGCCAATATTTCAATAAATCCAGAACTATTAGTGGCTAATGTTATTATTGAATTTGATAATTTTTATAAAATTCCTTCTGATAGTATTTTTACAATAACTAGTAATGGACTAATGGGGGGATCTTATATTGATATTAAAATTGGATCTTCGGAGTTAATATTTACTGAAAATGAAACTACTAAATCTAATATAGATGCAATTTCCATTGAAAACATTATCTCTGATATTATTTTTACTGATTAATTTTAATATTAATCTATTTGCTGATGAAGAATTAAAAAATGCTAATGTTATTATTTTAGACAAATCATCTTCTACTAAATATTATTTATCACTGTCTAAAAATTCAACTTTTAGGTCACTTCAATTTGAAATTTTTTCCTGCCAGCTTTTAAGCTTTGAAAAATATGATGATCAGGTTGCTTTAATTAAAATTTCTAATTCTATTGATAATTCTAAATTTACAGGATGGTTTTTTTCTAAAACTGAAGAACTAAATCTTTTTTCAGATAAAATTTATGAAATTAGCCTGATTGATTGTAATAATTAAAATTTAGTTATTACTTTTTCAAGCCAATTAGTGCTATAGCTTCCATTTAAGAATTCTTTTTGAGTTAAAATCCATTTATGTAGCTCAATATTAGTGTCTATGCCTTCAATAATTAGTTCGTTTAATGATCTTAGCATAATCTTAATTGCCTCTTCTCTTTTAGGGGCCTTGCAAATTAATTTTAAAACTAGGCTATCGTAATGTGGACTTACATTATAATTTGTATAAATAGCAGTATCTACTCTAACACCTCTGCCTCCAGGTATGTTGATGTAATTAATTTTTCCAGGACTAGGTGTAAAATTTTTAGAATTTTCAGCATTTATTCTGCACTCAATGGAATGTGATAGGTGTACATCGTTAGTTTTTATTTTATCACCTGCAGCTATTCTGATTTGTTTCTTTACTAAATCACAATTAAAAGCTTCCTCAGTAACAGGATGTTCTACTTGTAAACGAGTATTCATTTCTATAAAAAAAACTTCATTATCTTGATATAGAAACTCTAAAGTACCAAGTCCTTCATATTTTGTATCTTTAAGCATTTTTTTAATATTTTTAATTACAGTTTTAATATTTTTAATATTCACATAATCAGATGGGATTTCTTCAATTAATTTTTGATTTTTTCTCTGAACTGAACAGTCTCTCTGTCCAATTATATTAATAATATTTCTTTTAGGATCAGCTACAATTTGAAATTCAATATGTTTTGCATTTGATAAAAATTTTTCTCCATAGAGAGCATCATTTCCAAAATAGTTTTTTGCTTCAATTTTAAGGTTACTAAAGTGGTCATCTATTTCATCATCACTATAAAAAACTCTCATACCTCGTCCACCACCACCGTAAGAGGCTTTAATTACTACTGGATAGTTAAACTTTTTAGCGAATTCTTTTGCTTCTTTAATATTTTGAATGGTCCCATCTTCACCTGAACCTAAAATTGGAATTTTATATTTTTTAGCTAATTTGAGAGCATTATTTTTATTGCCTAATGAAAGAATAGATTTTGCACTTGGTCCAATAAATTTAACATTATATTTTTCTAAAATTTCAGCAAATTTTTCGCTTTCGCTTAGGAAGCCATATCCTGGATGCACCGCATCTGCTCCAGTAATATTTATCGCGCTCAGTATGTTAGGAATATTTAGATAACTTGAGGCAGCATTAGATTTCCCAATACATACACTTTCATCAGCAAGTTTAACGTGCATTGCTTCGTGATCTACATCAGAATGAACTGCAACAGTTTTAACACCTAGCTCTTTACAGGCTCTTATAATTCGAACTGCAATTTCACCTCTATTAGCTATTAGAATTTTATTAAACAAAATTATTTAAGTTCAATTAAAGGCTGACCAAATTCAACTGCTTCAGCATTTTTAACTAATATTCTAGAAACTACGCCATCCTTATCAGCTTTAATTTCATTGAAAGTTTTCATAGCTTCAATCAAGCAAATTGTAGTTCCCTTTTTTATTTTCTGACCTTTTTTGATAAAAGTTGGTGAACTAGGTTTTGCAGATAAATATATTACTCCCACCATAGGAGAGTCTATTGTGTCCAGCAGGCTATCTTGTTTCGAGTCAACGCTATCTTTTACATTCACTTCTTCATCCATAATATTTTTATTATTTTTAGTGATTTGAGTAGTTATTTCTTGTGATAATTCAATAGAGGAAGATTTATTAGAAAATTTAATAGAGCTGAGTTTTTCTTTTTTTAAAATTTTAATTAACGATTTAATAGAATTTTCAGTTTTTTTATCAATCATTTTTAAATAATATCCTTTTATCTCAAAACTTCAAATAACTAAATTAGATAAAACTGAGTTAGAAAATTTTATTTATTATTTTTTAAATTGTTTAGCTAATTTTAATTTTTGATTATGATAATTAGATTTAATTTCTTTTCCATAAGTATTATTGGTATTTTCTACTAATTTATAATAATTAAGTTTGGCAACTTGTTGTTTATTTTCAACATAGAATGGCGTGTCGTAGGCCCTTAACTCAAATACAGCAGGAGTTCCTCTTCCAGTGTTCCCAAATCCAGGATCAAAAAAACCAGCATAATGCACTCTAAAATTACCAAAATTATCTCCAAATGGCTCAAGCTCTGCAGCTATAGAATTTGAAATAATAATATTTTCCGAGGATCTTAATATATAAAATTCATCCTTTTCAATAATAAAACTATTTTTTATTGGTACAATTTTATCCCAATAGTCATTAATCTTATAATAATTTATTTTTGTTAAATTGATAGCGCCAGTATTTTTTTTTGCCTTGTAGGCGCTGACTTCATTTTTCTTTATATAGATAGAAATGTTTTGAGATTTAATAAATGATTTAACGTTATGACTTTCATCGTAAAAACGTAATTGATTTAAAGATATTCCTTTTTTAACTATAATGCTAAATGATTGTGGAATTATTTCTAAATATACTTTGCCCTTATATCCTTTGCAAACATGGTCATATTCTTTACCATTTTCAGTAATTAATCGTGTAAATATGTCTAATCTACCAGTTGTACTTTTTGGATTTGATTTAGCTGAAAAGCTAATTGGTAAATCTAATTTTTCATTTAATTCGCACAAATAAATGCAATTTTTTTCTAAGAGGTTTTCATGATTTAAATTCAATTTATTCAATGTTAAACTTTCGATTAGTTGAGATATTTTTTTATTATTTGGGATAAAAGATGCTTTAATTCTGTAGCAGTTAGCACTTAAAGTAAGATCTAAAGAAGCAGGTTGAACTTGAGATTTATTAAAGTTTTTACTAACTAAAATATTCTTATTGTTAATTAATTTTTTTATAGATTTATTGATTAATATCGACATTTATTTCATTCACAAGGTCTATTATATTAATTTTATTTCTATCATATTTATTACAATAATAGTCAGTTAATCTAATAATATTATTTTTTTTATAAAAATTGCAAAAATAAAAAAAACTCTCATTTTCTTGATTGAAATAATCATAAGCTTTACCCATTATATACAAATAGTAAAATTCATTTTTAATATTCTCATTATTTTTATATACATTTATATTCTCAGACAATAAGTCATAATAATCATTATCAATCAGGTGATTTAAAAATTCTAGTTTCACATAAGAATTATCAAAAATCTCAATAACAGAATTATAAATATCGATAGCATTCTCTTGACTCATGCCTATTTTAAATAACTCATATTCAAAAATTTGATCAAATTCTGTATCTTTAATTTTAACGTGTTTTCCGTTTTTAATATTTTTAAAAAAATTATTATAATTTTCGTTTTCAGAATTCATAAAATACTTAGCTTTTAAATAAGTAAATTTATTACTCTTAATTGATTTGTTACCTTTATCTATATGAGTAAGCACTTTTTCTTTTCTATCATTTATTGTAGGATGAGTTCTTCTATAACTATCATCCAAATTATTTTTACTTAAATCATCAAGAAAATCATAAATAGGCTGTTTATCTAAATAATTTTTATTTAAATAATAAATCATTAAATCATCAGCTTCATTTTCAAATGCAACAGAGTTCTTTAAAAAATCTTGTATTAAACCTTCATTTATTGTTAGGGATGTTCCAAACATTACTTCTGTATTACTTAACGAGAGTCCAACTAATAATGAAAAAATATTATTGTATTTACTAAATTCTTTTAATTTATCTGCCTTAATTTTCTTTTGAAATACATGATTTTTTTTTATGTGCCCATATTCATGAAGCATTATAGATATTAGAGCATTTTCATTACTAATATTCTTTAAGATTCCTTTAGTAAAAAAAATATAATTGTTATCAATCACAAATGCATTTTCTTTAACATCATTTATTAATCTAAATTCAATATTTTCCTCACCTGTTAACTCTAACAATGTCTCTTTAAGATAGTTTTCAAATACTTGATCTCTTATTATCTCAATTGCATTTAAATTACTAAAATTAATTAGTGCTATTATCAGTATTATCTTTTTCAACTAGAGTTTTCTTTTTAATTTTTCTTCTATATGTTTTTTCCGATTCTGGAATTTCATTATTTTTAATTTCTTGTTTTCTCTTTTCTATTTTTTTTTCACTAATATCTGAGGTTTTCTTTTTAATTTTTCTTGAATATTTTTTATTATCACTTTTAGTATCTTTAATATTACTCTCTTCACTTTCTTCACTTTTTTTAATTTCTTTATTGCTACGTTTGACCTGCTCCTCAGATAGCTTAATTTGTTTATTTTTTAGATTATGAGCAATTTTTTCCAATAAATTATTATTAAACTCAAAATATTTATTGATCTTTTCCTCACAAAAATAGTTAATCTTGATTTTTTTTGGAAGAAATATTTTTATTCTTTCTAATAATTCATCCTTATTATCTTTATAGAAATCTTTATCAATTTTTAAATCTATTTCTTCAATTTTTTCAACAGCTATTATATTTTTAATTGTAGATGTTATTTCTTGAAAAATTATATTTTTAGATTTTATAAAACCATTTCCGTCACAACATTCACATGTATTAAAGAAAATTTCATAAATACTATGTCCTACTCTTTGTCTCGATATCTCCATTAAACCAAATTGACTGATTTTATTCATTTGAACCCTTGATTTATCATTTTGAAATAACTGTCTCATTTTTTTTTCTACTTTAAAATTATTGGCATTACTCGTCATATCAATAAAATCTATAACAATAAGCCCGGCTATATTCCTTAATACTACTTGGTTATAAATTTCATCACATGCTTCTAAATTTGTATTTAAAGCTGTGATTTCAATATTCTTTTCAGATGTCGATTTGCCTGAATTAATATCAAATGATGTAAGTGCTTCAGTAGGATTAATTACAAGATAACTACCTGACTTCATGTAAACATTTGTGTTGCTAAGTCCAACTATTGGATTTTTAATTCCATTAGATTCTAACAATGCTCCCTCACCTTTAAATTGTTTAATAAGTGATTTCTTGCTGTTGGTAAAATCTTTTTCTATTTTTTTAAATTCTTTATATGTTTGAGGACTAGATACAACTATCTCGTCATAGGAGTCATTATAAATATCTCTAATAATCTTTATCAGCGGACTATCAATTTCATAAATTAATTTTGGAGCTTTAGATTTCAATGTTTCTGTTCTTATTTCTGTCCATAATTTTTTTAGGTAATCAAAATCACTATTTATATCTTCTGCATCAGAGTCTGTTGCATTTGTTCTTATGATTAAAGACATTCCTTCAGGTAAATTTAGTTTTTCATGAATTGATTTTAACCTTTTTCTATCTTGCGGACTGCTAATCTTTTTAGAAACTCCGCCAGTCGCTGAATTATTGGGCAGGAGAACACAATATCTTCCCGGCAATGAAATAAATGTGCTTACTGCAGCGCCTTTACTACCTCTTTCTTCCTTAATTATTTGTATCAAAATTACCTGATCTTTTTTAATTACATCTTGAATTTTATATTTTCTATAAAAGTCTAAGAAATTTTTCTTATTATTTTTTTCCTGATCAACATTATCATCGTTAGCTTCACCAGCCTCATCTGTTACCTTATCTGATTGCGGTATCTTAAAATAACTTGGATGTATTTCGTCAAATGGCAGAAAAGCCTTTTTATCTTCCCCATAGTCAACAAAAGCGGCCTGGAGAGAAGGCTCAACTCTAGAAACAGTACAAAGATAAATGTTGCTTTTTTTACTTTTTGATTCTTCTACAGAAAAATCAAAATATTCAATTTTTTGGTCATTTGTGGCTGTAATTGATAATTCTGTATTTGTCGTTCCTTCAATAAAAATTTTTTTTGACATTTATAAATTCCTTTGGTGTGTGTTAAAGTGTTGATAGTTTTAATCATTTTATGAAATTTTTTTTTTTAATATTTAAGCTCATTTTTTTGGGGTCCATATTAGGGGCCTCTATAATTATAGTAACTCTATGGAATATTCAGTCAAAGTTACCTAGTTCAAATATATCTGATTATTTTCCAAATGAAATAACTAAAATTTACGACACTAATTATGATCTTTTGTACCATGTGGGAAATAAAGATAGATTTTACCTAGATTATGATCAAATCCCTGAAGATATGATCAATGCAATTATTGCTGCAGAAGATAAAAATTTTTACACTCATAAGGGGTTTGATTTACAAGGAATATTTAGATCGATATACGTAAATATCGATAATATTATTTTTAAAAAATCCAATAATTATGTTGGCGCTTCAACAATTACTCAACAATTAGTAAAAAATATTCTTCTAACAAATGAAAAAACACTTACAAGAAAAATTAAAGAATTAATTTTATCAATCAGAATTGAAAGAGATTATTCAAAGAAATACATATTAGAACTCTATTTAAATGAAATTTATTTTGGAAGAAGATCTTATGGAATTGCAACAGCTGCAAGTAACTATTTTAATAAATCAATTTACGACCTAACCCTAGATGAGTATGCGTATTTAGCAGCATTACCTAAAGGTCCAAATAATTATGATACAAAAAAAAATTATAAAAAAGCTCTAGAAAGAAGGAATTATGTCCTTACTCAAATGTACGAAAATAATTTCATTGATATCAATCAATTTAAAAAATCTAAAATTACGCCTATTAAAACCGCTACATACGATATTAAAAAATATAGTAAAAGTTACAACACTGATTTTATTTCAAATCAAATCCAATTATTAAATACAAACACAAATAGTGCCTATTATGTACAGTCAACAATTAATCCAAGAATACAAAAATTAAGTGAAAAAGCACTCATTGACTCTTTAGGTCTTTATGAGAAGAAATATAGAAAATGGAAAGGGAGTTACAATAAGGAATTAAAAGAAATAAATAAAGAATATTTAAATCACTGGGAAGAAGGTAGAGTATTAAGTAAAGATAATAACAATATTAAATATTTAATTAATGGTTCAGAAAAAACTCTTGATATAGATATTAATCTATACGGCCCTGATAAAAAATCTCCAATAAGTTTCCTTGCCATTGGTGATTATTTTTATGTGTCTAAAATAGATGATAAATATTATCTAATGCAGCCAACAAAAATTAATGGCTCAATGGTAGTTTTGAATCCATTTAATGGCAATATTTTGGCTATGGTTGGGGGTGTAAATTATACAGAAAGTAAATTTAATAGAGTAACTCAAGCTTTTAGACAACCAGGTTCTTCGGTCAAACCGTTTATTTACGCGCTAGGACTATCAAACAAAAAATTTCTCCCAAATACCGTAATCTTAGACTCTCAAATATCTCTATCTCAAGGTCCTAATTTACCCCTTTGGATACCAAAAAATTATTCTAATAAATCTTATGGAAAAATGTCTTTTAGAAGAGCTCTAGAAACATCAAATAATTTAGTAACTCTTAAAATCGGTCTTGATATAGGACTAGATGAAATTAATAAATTTTTTAATAACATTGCTCTATATCAAGATAATAATAAAGAAATATACTCATTACTTTTAGGCTCAGTAGAACAGAACTTATTAACTCTTTCAAAAAGTTATTCTATTTTTGTTAATGGAGGATATTTAGTAGAACCAAAGATAATTAAAAAATTAGTAACTGATAAAGGATATTCAATTGATAATTCTTATTTTCTAGATTGTGAATATTGTAGTTTTAATGATGACTCTAGATCCTACAGAATACCAATTATTGAAAATAAAAGTGAGAGAATTTTAGATGAGCAGTCATCTTTTCAAATACTCAATATTCTTGAAGGTGCTATTAATAATGGCACTGGTAAAGCTTTGAAAAATATAAATTACCCTATAGCTGGTAAAACAGGAACCACAAATGAAAGTAAGGATTTATGGTTTTTTGGCCTAACACCTGAAATGGTTGTCGGGGTTTATGTAGGTTACGATAATCCAAAAAAAATTGGCTATAAAGAAACAGGATCTTCAGTGGCTTTACCTGTATTTAAAAATTTTATAACCAATTATTTAAAAGCTGAAAATATTGATAAAAGCGTTAAGTTCAACGTACCCAAGCAAATGATTAAGAAATATATTGATCAAAACAACTATAAATCTTTTGATAATTTCAGAGAAAATACAATTGAAGACTATTTTACATTAGATCAAATAGACATTATGAGTAATATAGATAATAATCTAAAAGGAATTAATTGATGGATAAGTTTGAATTCAGTACATTTTTAAAAATTATCAAAGATAACCTTACTATTATAAGGGGGGGTCTTTGACTATGATAACCTTAATCTTTCAATTGATAATATAAACAAACAGTTACAAGACCCATCAATGTGGGGAGATATCGATAAACTGAATAAATTACAAATAGACTTAAAGTATAAAACTAACATAATTAATTCATTTGAATTAATTGAAAACTCTTATAGTGAATTATTAGACTATGAAGAAATATATGACAGTCTTAACGATTTAGATATTAAGCAAATTCAATTGAATTTAGATCTCTTACAAAAAGATATAAATAGTCTAAAAATTCAAACTTTACTAAGTGATGAAACGGATAGTAATAATGCTTTTGTTGAAATACATGCTGGTGCAGGTGGAACGGAAAGTCAAGATTGGGCAGAAATGTTAGAGAGAATGTATCTTAAATTTTGTGATAAAAATGATTACAAATACGATTTGATTGATAGACAGAGGGGTGAGGAAGCAGGAATTAAATCATCCACATATTTAATTAAAGGATTCAAGGCCTATGGATATTTAAAAAATGAATCTGGTATCCATAGATTAGTGAGAATATCGCCATTTGACTCTAATGGCAGAAGACATACAAGCTTCTCAAGTGTTTGGGTTTATCCTGAAATAGATGAAAATATTGAAATAGAAATAAATCCAAAGGATTTGAGAATAGACACATTTAGAGCACAGGGTGCTGGAGGGCAGCATATTAATACCACTGATAGTGCTATTAGGATTACATATTTAAAGCTTAATATTGTTGTTCAAAGTCAGGCTGAAAGATCTCAACATAGGAATAAAGAAACAGCTATGAAGATGTTAAAATCAAGAATTTATGAGCATGAGCTGAATATTAAAAATGAAAAAAAACTTGAAGCTGAGAATAATAAAAAAGAAATAGGGTGGGGTCATCAGATTAGATCTTATGTTCTTCATCCTTATAAGATGATTAAAGATCTTAGAACTAATCATCAATCCTCAGATGCTGAAAATATTTTAGATGGTAATATATATGAATTCTTAGAAAGTAGCTTAATAAATGCTAATAAGAAATAGTTTAATTTTCATTTTAATTTTTAGTTTTGCTAAAGCGCAAAATTTTGAATATAAAAATGATGATTTTGATTTAGAGTTCTTAACAGATAATAACGAATTAAATTTTATTCAATTTAAACATGAAATTGATGAAAATAATGATGTTACAGGTTCTTTAGACCTGACTAATACAGGTTCTATAACTTTCTCTCTAAAATCTAAAAATATTGAATATGAATTAATTAATAACCTTCTGCCCAAAAATAGTAAGAAAACCAATAAAAAAATAATTGTCAATTGGGATATTGAAAATTTTGTTATTTCAAAGAATTATAAGCTTCATGACGTAAGCATAAAAGCTGTCTATAAGGGTAAATATGATGAACTTTCTATTTCTGATAAAGCGAAAGAGTTAGAATTTTTAATTTATCCAAAAAATAACAATGATACTAGCAAAGTTTATGGCTATGCAAAAAATGCTGGTGAAATACTTGCTATAAGAAATATAACTAAAGACATTACCGGTGGAACTTTGCAAATCAATGGCTTTTATAGTTCAAGAGAAAAGCATAATTCTATTATGAAAGTTAAGGATTTTTCTATTAGAGATGGTTCAAAGTTTGAAAATTTAATTAAATCAACGCGTTTCTTTGATGTTATATCTGTAATTAAAGACTCGCAAAATGAATTTAGCTATATGGAAGTCCCAATTAGTCAAGAAGGAGACATAACTAAAGTAAAAGATGCCTTTGTAATTGGAGGATTAGTCGGTTTCACATTTAGCGGGGATGTAAACAGAGTAAGTAAAAATTCAAATTTTGATGGCTTTTATGGACCTTTGTATTTATTTGATAAGTATATTGATGACATCCCTTTATTTAATAATCTTTTAACTAATAATAAAAATGAAAGTCTTCTAGGTGCAAACTTTTCTGTGACTAGAAATGAAGGCGAAACTTCAGTTACTGTAAATCCTTTATCTATCGTTACACCTGGTAAAACTAAAAGAATTTTTAAGATATTTGATTTTTTAAAAAGAGATAAAGATCTTAGTCAATAACTGTAATTATATCTTTTACTTTTATTGTCCCTGAAGTTAGAACTTCAGTTTGAATGCCACTCTTGTTCACTAAAAGCTTAACCAAGTTTTCAATATTAAGTTTCTTTTGTAAATACATGCAAGGCTGACATATCTCATGAATTTTTAAAATTACTTCATCTCCTATTTTAATTTTTTTATTTATAAATTTTGTTAATTCAATACCTTCAGTAATTATATTTCTTCTAAAATCTTTACTGTCTATTTTTTTATCAATTTTTTTTTCAAAATTCTGAATTATCTCCTCTTCAATTAAAGTAACTTGCTCTCTTGGGTGCTTAAAATTATTATAATATCTGTCACCAACTATTCCCATACCACTTTCTAAATAGGCATCTGCAACATAGAAAGTATTTCCCCCACTTTGACTAGTGATATTAATCTTTTTTACTATACCCATTATTATTTACTTCGATCTCTAACCATTATATATAACTTATATGAATAAATTACTGGAGCAAAGAGCATTGCAGATAAGAAATTTTATGATTTTTTCAAGACTGGCTCCCTTGGTTACTAGTTTTATTTGTTCTATTGTTATTAATAAGGTTTTTCTTAAATCCCCAGATATCTTTAGCTTTGAAAGTATTATGATTTTTATTGGTATGTTTTTAATTCTATATACTTTTATTAATCACACTAAAAATTTATGTGAAACTCTAGCCATTCTTAATCAACAAATCGCCTCTTCCGAAGACTCTACTGATAATTCACAGTAATTTTCAAAAAATACTTCACTATTTTTAAAATTTAATATAAAAAGAACAAAGTATGAACGATATAGTCCAACCTTCTTCTCATGTTACTTATATGATTTCCAAGGTCTCTGCAGGATTTCCATCTCCAGCTGATGATTATTTAGAAAATAACCTAAATTTAGACAAGTTATTGATTAAAAATAGACCTTCCACATTTCTCATAAGGGCAGGCGGAGACTCTATGATCAATATAGGCATATACGATGGAGATATTCTGATCGTTGACCGTAGCTTGGATGCAAAAAGTAAAGATATAGTCATCGCTTCAATTTTTGGTGAATTAACAGTTAAAAAATTAATACTTGATGTCCATGGCAACCCCCAACTCAAGTCTGAGAATGAGCTTTATTCAAATATAGAAATTAAAAATAAGGAAGATTTAATCATTTGGGGTGTAGTCACTAGTGTTATTCATCAATTCATAAAATATTAAAAGATGCAATATCTAGCATTAGTGGATTGTAATTCTTTTTATGCGTCCTGTGAGTCTATTTTTAACCCATATCTAGCCAACAAGCCTGTAGTTGTTTTATCTAACAACGATGGTTGTGTGATAGCAAGAAGTTCACAAGCTAAAAAAGTAGGTATCAAGATGGGTGTGCCTTTTTTCCAAATAAAAGAATTGGTAAGAAAAAACAAAGTTCATGTCTATTCTTCTAACTATACTCTGTATGGAGACATTTCCTCAAGAGTGATGAGTGTATTAAAAGATTTATCAGATGACTTGGAGGTTTATTCTATAGACGAAGCGTTTTTGATTTTCAATAAATCTTCTCAAAGATCTTTTTACTCTAGAGCATTAAACATTAAAAATATTGTTAACAAGTGGATTGGTGTCCCTGTTAGTATTGGTATTGCTCCAAATAAAACTCTGTGTAAGGTTGCAAATTTTTTAGCTAAAAAAGATGAGATGGGATCTCAGGTTGTCAGCCTAACCAATACGAATGAAATAGAATTAGCATTAAAAATACTTGATGTTAATGAAATTTGGGGTGTGGGTGCTCGCATTTCTGAGTTTTTAAAATCTAATCATATATATACAGCATATGATTTATACAAAAAAGACCCTAGATGGATTAGACAGCATTTAGGAGTTGTAGGAGAAAGAACTTACAGGGAGCTTAAAGGTGAAAGATGTCTCAATCTTAATGAAAAAAACTCTATGAGAAATCAATGCATTGTGTCTAGATCATTTGAAAATTATATTACCAATAAAAATGACCTTGAAAAAAGAATAGTCTCTTATGCTACAAGAGCTTCAGAAAAAATCAGAAATGAAAAATTACAGGTTAAAAATATTTCTGTTTTTATAAGATCTAACAAATTTAGTAAAAATCAAAAACAATACCATTCTTTTAAAACGCTATCATTTATCAATCCTACCAATCATATTTTTGATATAGTTAAAAAATCGTTAGAAGCGCTAAATAATATTTTTCAAGAGGGAATACAATACAAAAAAGCAGGAGTTATTCTCTCTGATCTTTATTTAGAAAATTTTTATAATAATGATCTATTTAACTATGAGTGTGAATTAAAGAATCAAAGACTAGGCAAGCTTGATAAGACATTCGATTCAATAAATAGAAAATATGGAGGAGGCACTATTTCAATAGCAAAAGAAAATTATGAGCGTCTCTACATAACCAAAAGAACAAATTTAAGTCCCGCGTACACAAGTAATTTTGATGAACTGGCAGTTGCTAATTAACAGGAGGTATTGCAGCCATTGACTCTTCAAAAGCTTTCTCATCAAATTTATCTTCAGCTAAATTGCCTGAAAAGTAGTCGTTGTAAGCCTGCATATCAAAATGACCATGACCGCAAAGATTAAATAAAATAGCTTTAGACTCTCCCTTTTGCTTGCATTTCAAAGCTTCATCAACAGCACCCTTAATAGCATGAGTCGCTTCAGGGGCGGGAATTATACCTTCGGTTCTTGCAAATTGTATGCCTACCTCAAAACACTCTTTTTGACCATAAGCTCTAGGTTCTACATGACCATGATGTACTAAATGACTGAGCATAGGCGCCATTCCGTGATATCTAAGTCCACCAGAATGAGTTGGAGATGGCATAAAATCTGATCCTAAAGTATGCATTTTCATTAAAGGGGTAGACTTTAAAGTATCTCCAAAATCATAAGCAAACCTGCCTTTAGTTAACGATGGACAAGAACTTGGTTCAATAGCTATAGCATGGACATCCTGTTCGCCTCTAAATTTTTTTCCTAAAAAAGTATTACAAAGACCAGAAAAATTACTTCCGCCACCAGTACAACCAATAATAATATCCGGATAATCATTTGCCATTTCCATTTGCAATAAAGCTTCCTCTCCAACTATAGATTGATGCATTAAGACATGATTCAAAACACTACCAAGGGCGTAATTTGTATCTTTGTTAGTGGCAGCAACTTCAACAGCTTCAGAAATTGCTATTCCAAGAGAGCCAGAATTATTAGGATCCTTTTCTAAAATAGATTTTCCAGAATTTGTCAAATTTGAAGGGCTTGCAACAACGTTACCACCATAACTTTCAATAATAGCTTTTCTGTATGGTTTTTGATCAAAACTAACCCTAACCATAAAAACCTGTATCTCTAATCCAAAAACAGAGCCCGCATAGGAAAGGGCGGTTCCCCATTGTCCAGCTCCAGTTTCAGTAGCTATTTTTTTCACTCCTGCCTCTTTATTATAAAAAGCCTGCGCAATAGCAGTATTAGGCTTATGACTCCCTGAGGGACTGGCACCTTCATATTTATAATAAATTCTTGCTGGGGTATCTAATGCTTTTTCTAAGGCTCTAGCTCTAACAAGAGGAGTACTTCGCCACCTCATGTAAGCGTTTAAAACTGGTTTTGGAATATCAATATATCTCTCCTGGGAAACTTCTTGCATAATTAGCTCCATAGGAAATAGGGGCGTTAGATCATCAGGAGTTATTGGTTCTTTTGTACCTGGGTTTAAAGGAGGGCTCATTGGCTCCTTTAAATCAGATGCAAGATTATACCATTGTTTTGGCACCTCAGTATCTTTTAGATAAAATTTACTCTCCTCAGTCATGATTTCCTCCTACTATTAAATTACTCTATTAAATATAATATAATTTGATTTAAAAACTAAGAGTTTAGTTATCGTAATATCTTTGATTTGCTGCTTCTTTGTTAATAATTGGGATTAATTGAGCAGTCAAAACACCAACAATTATTAAAAAACAACCAAATATTTGAGTCAAAGTTAAAAATTGACTTAAAATTATCCAGGCAGATAAAGCACCAAATACACCTTCTAATGAGAATGTAATAGCTGCTGTGGATGGCTTAACATATCTCTGTCCAACTATTTGTAAAGTATAGGCAATACCAGTAGACATTACTCCGACATACAAAACTTCAAATAATTCTTTATAAATTCCACTTAAAGTTGGATTTTCAAAAATAAATATTAATGGCAAGCTTATTAGAAAGCATATAAAAAATTGAGTAGCAGCTAAAGTAAATGGAGCATCGACTATTTCAAAAAATTCATCAATTAAAATGCAATGAATAGCAAAAAATACCGCACATATAACGACTAGTATATCAGCAAATTGCGCTTCAAAGTTATTCTCAACTGTTAAATAATAAGACCCTGTCAAACAAATACTTACTGCAAACCATATTGACCAGTGAATTTTTTTTCTTAAAAAAATTCTTGATATGATAGGAACAAAAGGAACATAAAGAATAGTTAAAAAAGCTGCGTTTCCTATTTTTGTATAAAGTAATGCGTATTGCTGTAAATACGATCCCATCAGCAGAGAACAACCTGTTAAAAAAATAATTATATATAGTCTATTTTTTTTTAGATCTTCAACATTGAAAAATAAACCCCTCTCTCTATAAGCTAGGGGCGCTACTAGGATAGCTCCAATTAAAAATCGAATATTTGTGAAAGTGAGTGGTCCTATGAACTCCATTCCAGTAGATTGAGCAACAAAAGCCGTACCCCAGATAAGGGCGGCCAGTACTAATAGAATTGTAGCGGTGATTTGTTTGGAGGGCATCTATATTACTGGCTCCGCAGGTAGGATTCGAACCTACGACCTGTCGATTAACAGTCGAATGCTCTACCGCTGAGCTACTGCGGAACGAGGGAATAAACTACAATAATTTTAATATTTTTCAAATACCAATTAAGATTATTTTATTACAATGAAAAGCTATATAGTAATTCAATAGGAGGTAAATTATGGAAGAATCAAAAGTTATTTCGCCCTGTATTAGTATTTGTAAAACAGACCCAATTACTAATTATTGTTATGGTTGCTCAAGAACAAATGAAGAAAAACAAGTTTGGAGGGATGAAAATACTTCAAATCAATGGAAATCAGATAACATAGAGTCTCTTAAAAAAAGAATGCAAGGATGGCAATTAGAAACCTTTAATAAATCTTATGAATTTAAGAAAGAAAAAGGCATGTCTTTAGTTAAGTTTAATATAGAAAAGAAAAAATCTGAACTAGTTAAATGATTCAAGGAAGCTGTCTTTGTAGAAGTGTTTCTTTTAAAATCTATAAAGAAACAAGAAAGGCTGTAATTTGTCATTGCACCATGTGCCAAAAGTCCAATGGAGAATTTAGTAGTTACACAAAAACTAAATTAAGCAATTTTAAATTAATCCAAAAACTATCCTTAAGATGGTATTATTCCTCTAAAGATTATAGGAGAGGCTTTTGTTTTAAATGTGGTAGCTCCTTATTTTTTCAAAAAATTAAAGACCCTATTGATATTGCAATTTCTACAGGATCATTAAAAAAAAATATCTCAACTATTGGGCATATTTATTATCAAGATAAAAAAAATAAATTGATAATTGGAAAAAATTTAAAAAAATTCAAAAAATCTTCTAATGGATTTTTTGATAATCACCTTATTAAAATCAAATGAATTACTCTCTAATTTTAAAAATTTTCTTAATAGTCACCTTAATTTATATAGGTATTGTAATATTTATTTATTCAATTCAAAGGTCTCTACTTTATATTCCTAAAATTGATAGTTATGATGATGAGCAGCTAATTATTAACTACAAAAACGTTAATATATATAATTCACAAGGCAATGCCTTGAGGTCGATATTTCATGAAAATGAAAAAAAAACTAATACTACTTTAGTTATGTTTCATGGAAATGCCGGTCCAATCGAAAATCGTTTTTATAAAATAAATAAACTTGCTCAATTTGAACAAAATTTACTTTTAATTTCTTGGAGAGGTTATAGTGGTAATGAAGGTGACCCCTCAGAAATAGGCTTATATGATGATGCAAATAGTGCTATTGCTTGGATTGAAGATAAGGGAATTAAAAAAGAAGATATTATATTGTATGGTGAGTCTCTCGGCACTGGAGTAGTTACAGAATTAGCAAGTAAAAATTCTTTTAAGGCTATTATATTAGAAGCTCCCTTTACATCCATGATTGATGCCGCCTCTTTTCATTATCCTTATTTGCCTGTTTCATTAATGCTTAAAGATAAATTTCAAAGTGATAAAAAAATTAATAATATAAAATCTCCAGTTTTTGTAATGCATTCTACTAAAGATGATATAGTTCCATTTTGGATGGGAAAAAAAATTTTCGAACTATCTAATGAGCCTAAAATGAGTTATTTCGTTGAGGATAATAATCATTTAGTCACTTATGATGAAAGTTTAATGAAGCAACTCAAAATATTTTATAAGGATTTAATTGAAAAAATTTAATAATTTACCGGAGCTTTTTTTTTACCAAGCCTCTAAGTTATCAAACAAGCCTCATTTGAAAAAAATTAATACCGTTACTAACCAAATAGAAACACATTTATGGAAAGATACGCTTGATGAAGTAAGTAAAGTTTATCAATTCTTAGACCAACAAAAATTAAATAATTTTGACAGGGTGATGCTTGTTTCTGAAAATCGGCCTGAATGGATGATATCAGATTTAGCAATTATGTCATCTAAGCTAATCACTGTGCCTAATTATATCACTTATACTTCGAAAGACTTCCAGCATATTATTGCCGATTCTAATCCTAATGGCCTCATAGTTTCCAATTTAGCTTTATTGAAAAAAATTATTCAAGCTTCAAAATTAGCTAATTTTAATTTTAATTTTATTTTAGTTATGGATAAATTTAATGAAAATTTAGATATTCAAAATATTTATTTTTGGCAAAATTTAGTATCGGGTCACAATATAGATTTCTATAAATATAAATCTTTAAAGAGAACGGATCCAAGCTGCATAATTTATACGTCTGGCACTCAAGGTCAGCCCAAGGGAGTTACTTTAAGTCATGGCGGCATCTTATCTAATTGTGAAGCTGCGGATATAGTTTTGCATTCAATAAAATCGAAAGAGTTGTGTTTTTTAACATGGCTCCCTCTTTCACATTCATATGAGCACACAGTTCAATTTGCTCAAATTACATTAGGTGCTATTACATTTTACAATGAAAGTATTGAAAAGCTTTTACCAACATTAAAAATAGCTAAACCTCACATATTAACTGCAGTGCCCAGATTTTATAACAACTTATATTCTAAAATGCAGCTTAACTTAAGTAAGCAATCTTACTTAAAGAAGTTATTATTTAATAAAACTGTTGAAATTGGAATAAAAGTAAATACGCAAAAAAAGATTTCGTATTTAGAAAACTTTTTAAATCTTCTTTTGTCCCTTTTAGTGAGAAGAAAAATTAAAAATCAATTTGGCGGTAATTTAATTGCTTTTGTTTCTGGTGGAGGCCCATTAGATAGTCAAATAGGTAATACTTTGAATGCTCTAGGTATTAAAACACTTCAAGGTTACGGACTTACTGAAACATCTCCAGTTGTAAGTTGTAACCCACTTACAAATATAAAAGTTGAAACGGTTGGACCGGCTCTACCTAACGTTGAAGTCAAGTTGGCCGATGATGGTGAGATTCTTGTAAGAGGGGAAGTCTTAATGATTGGATATTGGAATAATAATGAAGCGACTAGTGAAATTATTAAAGATGGTTGGTTATATACTGGTGATATTGGGAAGTTTGACTCAGACAACTATTTAATTATAACTGATAGGAAAAAAGATATTATCGTTTCTTCAGGTGGAGATAATATTTCTCCTTCTAAATTAGAAAATTTACTAACTCTTGATTCTAAAATAGAACAGGCATGTGTATTTGGTGATAATAAAAGTTATATTTCTGCTTTATTGGTAATAAATTCTCAAGAAAATCCAAACAAAAATGAAATTCAAAATTACATTAATAATTTAAATTTATCTCTATCTCAGCCTGAAAAAATCAAAAGGTTTAAAATAATAGAAATACCTTTTTCAATGGAAAATGAATTGCTCACTCCTACAATGAAAGTTAGAAGGTACAAGGTCTATGAGCAATATAAAGAATTAATAGATAGTATGTAGTTATGAAAATTTTTGCTTCTATTGATTTTGAAACCTCTAATATTGAAAGAAACAGCGCTTGCGCTATAGGATACGTTTTATTTAATTCTAACAAAATTTTAAAAAAAAAATCTTATTTGATAAAACCTCCAAAGCCAGAAATATACTTTACTGAAATTCATGGCATTACCTGGGATATGTTAAAAAATAAAAGTAATTTTGATAAAGTTTGGGCTCAGGCAATTCAAGATCTCAATGAAGCTGATATTTTTTTTGCTCACAATGCCTCATTCGATAAAAGTGTTTTGCATGCATGCTGCAGGCACTACAAAATACCTTTACCCGAGCAGCCTTTTAAAGACACAGTTAGTATATCTAGAAAAATATGGAATTTTAAAAATAATAAGTTAAATACAGTCTGTAACGAACTTAGAATACCTCTTAATCATCACGACGCGCTATCAGATGCCGTAGGCTGTGCAAAAATAGCCATGAAAGCTTTTGAATTAGGATATGTTATTTAAAATATTTACCCAAATAACTCAAAATAGAAAAAATTATAATTAAAATAATTGTCCCTAATATCAATATGTTTAGTGTATCTCCTTGGTCTAGAATAACACCAAAAAGGAATGGCGATGCTGCTGAAGCCATGATACCGAAAAAGGTCATTAATGCTTTTATAGAACCTAAGTTATTTACTCCATACATTTCAGCCCATAATGATCCTGACACATTTTCTCCAATTGCTTGAGTTAATCCAACAACCGACATATAAGCAAATAAAATTAATGGGCCGTTTAGATATATTAAAATAATTAATATGAATAAATATGGTATCAAAAAAAACGGCATCATTTTTCTTGCATTGAATTTATCTACTAATAATCCGGCTATAGTTGAACCTATGATAGAGAATACAGCATAGAAAATTAACCCTATTGCTATTAAGTTAAGATCCCAATCCTTAAATGGCGCAATATATACCTGATGAAAAAAAAATCCTGTGACAGCAAACGACATTAGAAGAGAGCTAGGTAAGTAGCAGTAAAACTTTATATCTTTTAAAACGTCTCTTCTTTTCCATACTTTCTGTTCATTTTTTTTTTGATTATTCAAAAAATTTTGATGCATTTGTTTATGATTTTTTAATAAATACCATAAGCCTATTCCGAAAAAAATAATTATAAATACAGATGACGTAACCCATGTTAATCTCCAACCAATTACTCCAATTAATATTACTGCAATTGTTGGATAAAGTATTTCTCCAAAAGCAAGTCCATAACTTGATACAGCCAATGCTTTGCCCCTATCTTTATCGAAGTATCTAGCCATCGTGGTTCTAGAGGTATGACCCATCAATCCCTGTCCAAATAATCTTAAAAAATACAGTCCAATAAATAGCATGTAGACATTTAAAATACTGCTCACAAGTAGACACGTTAAAGAAAGACCTATTACTACAACGGCTACGTACTTTCTTAATTCAATATTATCTATTAGTTTTCCTGCCCATATTAGGCTGACAGCACTTAAAATTGTCGCTATAGAATAGTAACCACCAAATTCCCCATTAGTTAAATTTAAAAATTCTCTAAAGTAACCCCCAAATAAAGATATAAAGTAAGTCTGGCCAAAACTAGATCCAAATGCTGTTAAAAAACCAATTGTAAGTAAGGTAAAATTCCTATGGAAAAAATTAATCAAGTGACAGATGTTATAATTAATTATAATTTAATCAATTGACTAACATCAACTTTAACATAAATTAATGATCAAAAATATGGATACTAAAAATACAACACCGTTAACAACAGAAATATTAATCGACTTTATTGAAGATGCAGAAGTTAATAATCATGATTATGTTGTTAAAACTCTGATCGAGCCAGCACTACAAGTGATAGTCGATAAATATAAAACTTGTGAGTCTTTTGACGAGGCTATCGTTAGTGAGCTAGAAAAAGAAAATAAGGCAATCGTTGAAGAGCTTGATAAAGAGTCTCATGAATAGTTATAAAGATCAGAATGTTTCTGAAATTATTAAATCATGGTCTGACAATTCCAATTATCCAATAGACCATCCACAGAAAATTATCGATACATTTGCAGATGCTTTAACTCAAATCTATGCAGTGTCAGAAATTAAAGACAAAACAGCTACAAATGAAGAATATACAACTATTTATAACAAAATAATGCTTAATCCAATCTTTGATAGTCATCCTATTGGATTTATTTGGCGGGAGAGCCCTCAAGAATTTCTTGAAGATATTGTCAGCGCTACAAGCATGGCTGATAATATATTTGAGACAATTGAAACAAAAAATGCTTATTTAATATCCTTGGCTGTTGCTTTTAAAAAATCTGCACCTAAAACTCTTAAAGATACTGAATTAGAACAAGCATCTCTGTTAATATACGAGAAAATTTTTAGTATCGAAAATCCAGATTTTAATAATACAGATTTAAGTGAAAATATAGCTGATGATTATAAGCACTTAGATGATGGTCAGGCCTTAGCCTTTCAAATTCAATATCACAGATGGATGGTTTTGAATAAAAGTATTTTACCAGAAACTAGTTATATGAGAAATAGGTTTATAAATATTGTTATTAGAAAAAACTTTCCTAAGCACACTCCTAATCCGGCAAGCAAAACTGAAACTAGCTATTCTGAGTCGCATCAAAAATTAAGAGCTGAAATTATAAATCATATGACTAAAGGACTAGAAGATAAAAAAAGTGAAGAACTTAATCGATGGGTTGCATCTTTTGTTAATAACGTGATGTTAGTTTACTATGGTTTCTACAAATGGGACAAATTAAGGGGAGATTTTTATCAAGTTATAGATCTAGAAAAAGCGCAGTTTGGCATAAAACTACCTGATCAATATGATGCTAATTTAGAAGAATTTTCCAAATACATCGATATTAAAAATAATTAATATTTTTATTTATAATCCCAAATATGATGACCGCAGTTATCAAGCATTTCGCCTGTTATCTGACTTAGAAACATACCGTGACTCACAACAGCAATATTTTTTTCACTCCTACTATCTAACCAGTATTTAAATTTATCAAATCTAATCTTTGTATCTAAATGAGTTTCTTTAATGATCTCCTTTTCATCAATCATTTTATTGTTATTCCACCAATAATTCTTTAGATCATCAAAATTAAATTTAGGAAAATCTTTCTTTAAATCTGATGGCTGTCTTCCAACATCACAAGAGTGGAACGAGTGTTCTCTTATGCAATCCACTAGAATAGGATTTTTATTTGGAAAAATAATCGAAAAAGTTTCCATAGTTCTTGTAAGGGGAGAGCATACATACAGATCAAATGTTAAATCTTTTAGCTCTAAATATTTATCTTGAGCTTGTTGTTTTCCCTTGTCTGTAATTTTTGCGTCAAAATATTTTGATGTACTATCGGGGTCGAGGGCTGCATTAGCTTCCGACTCAGCATGTCTGATGAGGTAAATTTTTTTCATATTATGTAATTATTAAAATAATTAAGATTAAGTTATATCAAATTTTGAAATCGTAGCCAGTTTTCTTATATCTTGTTTCAAAATAATTTTTATTAAATTTGTTAATTGTGGGTTTTGTATTGATTTGTTTGATGACTTTTATCCCAGCTTTTTTCAAAGAAGCCATCTTTGAAAAATTGTTAGTAATTACATTAACTTGTTTAATTTTTAATAAATTAAGTATTTTAGTTGCCACAGCGAAGTCTCGTTCATCATCCAAAAAACCTATATTATTATCAGCATCAATTGTATCTAATCCTCTTGATTGTAGGGAGTAAGCTCTCATTTTATTAGCAAGACCTATGCCTCTTCCTTCTTGGTCTAAATAAAGTATTACACCTCCGCCGTTATTTATCATGTATTTAATAGAATCATTGAGTTGCTCACCACAATCACATTTTTCTGAGTGAAATATATCTCCAGTAAAACAAGATGAGTGAATCCTAAGGTTTGTAGTTTTTTTAATAGATTCAGGTTTAATAATAACCGCAATATGTTTTCTTGAACCGATATAAGACTTAAATATGTTAAACGTTGTTGACTCTACGTTAGGTAGGGGAACATTAGCTTTAGAAACTAGTTTAATGCTATTTGATATATGTTTATTTTGATTTTTGAGGTCTTTGTAATAAAATTCAAGTAGCCCTAGTTTTAGAAATAATTTATCAATATTTTTATAGTTTTTCTTACTTATTTTTTTAAATATTAGTGCGGGTATCATTTTTGCATTTTTAGAAAGCTCTAAACATACATCATGAAATTCTCTAGACTTATGAATTACAATATCTTTAAATATATCTTTATGTTCACTCGAAATGGGGTTTATAAAAAAATCGATAAAAGTCTTATTTAGAGTCTTATCTTCTATTTCATAATAGATGTTCGATGTGAAGTTACTATTAAAAGAGTTTTTAGCCTTTTGTTTAGTGATCAGCAGATATTTTTTTTTATCTAAATAACTCTCAAATTGATTAAGAATTTTTTTTTGTGAATGCTCTACATTAAAGAATAACCAATAATCAACTCCATCATTAATAGCTATAGGTCTTCCAGTACGGAGCTCATTGATAGCTCTATCAATAATAATGCCAAAATTTGATTTTAAATTCATTAAGTGTATATATATACTGTGATTTTCAATAATAGATGACTAATGATAACAAAAAATAATATTTTTTTGTTGTTTGATTTTATTAGGAAGCAAAAAAAAATTTCAAACTTAAATATAAAGTACTCCAATAAGTGCTTTGTGCTTACTTCAACATCACAATTAGCTGATATTATAATAAAGAAAGATAATATTCTGTTTCAATCTAAGATTAATAAATCTCTTGAGGAAATATTACAAATATTGATACCAATTCTTTTAAATAATAAAAATTTTTTTATAGGGCAGATTGGTCAAAGCTTAGATGGAAAAATTGCTTTAAATAATGGCAAATCGCATTACATAAATGACAAATTAAGTATTTTCTATTTGCATTGTCTAAGAAGTATATCTCAAGCAGTTGTAGTAGGGGTTAATACAATTATTAAAGACAATCCTCAACTCACTACAAGAATGATTAAAGGTCCTAATCCAATAAGAGTAATCATAGATCCCTCTTTAAAATTAAATAATAATTATAAGATTTTTAAAGATGGTTTGAGTAATATTATCTTCACCCATTCCTCAATACAAAAGAAATTCAAAAATACTACTGTCTACAAGTTGCAAAAAAAAGATTTCACTCTTCAAATATATAAAAAATTACAATTATTGAATTTTTCATCTGTTTTGATTGAGGGTGGAGCTACTACTTTATCAAAATTTATTGATAATAAGTTGATAGATATCATGCAGTTTATTATCTCACCCATGATTATAGGATCTGGTATTAATTCACTAAATCTTAAACCAATATCAAATCTGGATAATGCTTTAAGACCTAAAAATAAAATCTATCGCTTTGGAAAAGAAATAATTGTTAGTTTAAATTTTTAAAGCTAAAAAATCTTTATTTCTCAATAACATTTTAGATTTATTAGTTGCGATATGATCTCTTCTAAATTTGATCCAATCACTAAGAACTAATTTATTTTTTAAAATTACATTTTCACAAAAATTAATAAAAATCTCTTGGAATGCTTTATTATTTTCAACCATCCAATCAGAATTAAAAACATAAGTTTTATGAGTTTTAGAAAATACTGTATTGATTATATTAGTACAATCTTGACCGACAGCTCTTAGTCCTATGCCCTTGTCAGACTTTTGATCTTTATTGAAAAGCTTTAATACCAATTCATCATCTTTATGCTTAGGTGTAAATTTAAAAAAACCATCATAATTAATAGAAAAATAGATAATCTTAGTATTAGTATTTAGTTTACAAAAATCTTTAAACCATTTGCGAGGCATAATATCTAAAAATGCAGAACCAGTAACAATATCAAAATTATTAAAATTAATTTTTTCTATATCATCTATTACATTTATTTTTTTAAAACTAATGATGTTAGTAGCAGCTTTTACTTTAAGATTTTTTTTAAAATGATTAATTGACTCAAGTGATATATCGGTCATTAGCCAATTTTGTTTACTTTTAATTCTCTTTGTTAGGTATCTATAATTAGATCCTGTTCCACATCCTAGATCCATAATATTTATCGACTTATATTTTTTAAAATAGTTATTGATTTTATCAATAGCTTTTTGATTTCTTGAGCTAATATCTATTTTCTCTCTCAGTGAAAGCCAATTGTTATCAAATTTATGCATTTTTAATCTTTTCTATAAACATCTTTGCAGAATGTTCAGGCGTTAAAAATATTCTACTATTATGGTTTAACTGAGTTTTAATTTTTTTCATGTTTTTAGTTTTATAATAATTTTTATTAATAAGAGCTGATATATTTCCTATTTTAAAGTGCTCAAAGTATAGAATACCTTTAGTTCCTATTGTTTTCACGATAGTCGGTGTTTTATAGGTAATAATTGGTATTTTTAGTATTAAAGCATTAGCTAGAGACATACCAAACCCTTCATATTTACTGGTGGATATAAAAAAGTCAGTATTTGAATACAATTTACTAAGTTTTATATTTGAAATTTTTCCAAGAAATTTTACTTTCTTTTCTAACTTATTTCTTTTTATAAACACTAATAAAGTTTTATAGTATTTATTATCTCTAGAAATATCTCCAACTATATTAAGTGTTACGTTCTCAATGAATTTTAACTCTTGTAAAATGTATAGGTAATTTTTTCTTTCAATAATACTTCCACACATCAGCAATTGAATATTAGCATTTTGATTTTTTTTATATTGTTTAAGTCTTTCGATGCCAGGTTCTACGACCTCAATTTTTTTTCCTATTACATTAAATTTTTTTTCTAAAAGCTTTTTTGTGTCTTTAGAAGTTACTATGAAGTGATTAATAAGTTTAAATATCTTCTTACCGCTACTTAAAAAATTAGCACTAATATTTCCTTTAAATTCTAAAAAAAGTGGGTGATGTATCAAAGCTATTATTTTATAGTCTTTCAAATCATCAATTATGGGTTCTAAGCTTTCAAGAATCAATCCATCGAATATAAGAATTGAGTCTAATGGCAGCTTTTTTATTTTTTTAATTAAATCATTTAAGTCATTCTTGTGAGGGAAGGGATAGTTGTTTGATAGAGCTACTTTACTTATTTTGAAATTCAATTTCTTTGCATGATCTAGTATATTTTTTTCATAAATATACCCACCAGTTTTTGTATTTATATTACCAGGATAAAAAAAATAATAAGATTTAGAGGTTATTTTTGATCTCATCTTCATACGTAGCCCAAGCTAAATTAGATTCAGTGAGGATGATCTTAATTTTATGTAATTTTTTAAAGTCGTTAGAATAGTCTTTCTTCAACTTATCAGTTATTTTGTTAAAGATATCTTTAGCGAGGAACTCAGTTGTAGTTATAATATTATTAAATTCAGCAATCTCATCTAAATTCTTATAGCTATAAAACTTTAGAACATCAGCTAATATTTCCGTAACAACTCCTAAGTCCATTATTATATTAAATTCATTTAGTTCTTTGGCAAAAAATTCTGCATCTACTATGTATGTAGCACCATGCATGTTTTGCGCTGGCCCAAAGACTTCACCAGGTAGAGTGTGAGCAATTAAAATATTATTTCTTACTGTGATGGAATACATGATTATTTGTACTTTATAGCATGCATAATGGTATTTGGATCATTCAAAATTGATATATATTTTTTTTCTATATCTTCAAAGTCACATTCATTATTAATTAATTTTATTAAATGATTATTTGATAGCGCGCGTATTGCTATCTTTAATCTTTTTTTATAATCATATGATTTTTTCATGAGTTTAGGAATGTTGGATACTTGAGAACTAATAATTTTTAATCTTTTTGAATGAAAATAACCACCAAGTGAAATATTTGTCTGTTTATTACCATACCAACTTGCTTCAATAAATTTACCATCTAAGTTAAGTAATTTGAATGATCTTTTCAATATATCATAATTGGATGTAGTATTAATGATGACGTCTGCATTTTTCACTTTTTCAAAATTAATAAATTTTAAATTTAATAGTTTTGAGTATTTTAATTTCTGCTTATTATTATCTGATACATAAACATTTTTGTATTTTTGTAATTGAAAATAATATGCCGTTAAAATTCCTATTGACCCCATTCCTACTATAATTATTTTTTCATCTTTTTTCGCTTGAGCATCCCAAAAAATATTGATCGCAGTTTCCATATTTGCTGTAAGTAAATATTTCTTAATATTTTGATTTTTTAATATTGTTAATTTATTTAATTCCATTTCGAAGATTGATTGATGTGGGAACAAACAAAATGTTTTCTTATTAATGTATTTCTTAGGTCCGTCAATAATCTGACCTATGTTGATATATCCATATTTTATTGGAAATGCGAATGAGCCTTCTTGAAATGGGGCTTGCATTAATTGATACTGATCTTTATCTACCTTACCCTCAGTGACTAATTTTTCAGTTCCTTTACTCACGCCAGAGTAAAGCGTTTTAATAAGAACAGTTTTATTATTACTCTTGTATGTAATTTTATTTTTCTTAATTACGGGTTTATTTTTTTTTTCCAACCAAAGAGAATAAGTTTCCATATTATTTTTATAAATGTAAAATGATAATAATGCTAACTAAGTTTTGGTCTAATTTAACATCTGTTGAAATTAAAAATATAAGTTCAAATAAAGTTCTTATTTTCCCTTTTTCATCTATTGAGCAGCATGGAAAACATCTTCCGGTTGGAACTGATAAATTAATTTTAGAAGGTATATTGGATAAATTTTCAAAAATTCCCTCAAAAACTTCTAATTTTATTATAATGCCTCATATTTTCTTAGGCTCTGCGAGCGAACATTCAAGTTATTCAGGAACAATTTCCATAAATTCTTCTATGTATATTGATTATATAACTGAATACGTTGAACAATTTTGTAAAAAGAAATTTAAAAAATTTATTTTCCTTAATAGTCATGGTGGTCAAATTAGTCATCTAGATATTGTTGCTAAGGAACTTAAAAGTAAATATAAAACTATTGATATTATTAAAGCCAATTACTCACTATTTGATGGGTTTGATAAAGTTATTAACGAAAATGAGTTAAAATTTGGTTATCATGGTGGTGAGTTTGAAACTTCTTTGATGCTTTATTTGTATCCTCTCTTGGTTAAAAAAAATTTAATAAAAAAAAATGCCCTTTCTCCTGATTTTAAATCAAAAAGCACTATTAGTTATGAAAAATATATTAAACGTGCATGGAATACGGAAGATATCAACAAATCTGGTATAATAGGCAATCCTGTTGGCTCATCTTCTTTAAAAGGTAAAAAAATATTAGATATCACATTGAATACTTTGAAAAAAATAGTCATGGAATTATCATAATAAGTATATGAAAAATAATATAAATTTATGAGTGCGGAATTAGCTGTTAATTCTTTCTGGTTCTTATCAATTTTAACTGCATTACTTTATATATCTAAAAAAAGATTAAAAAAAAAAGAACAATATTCTTTAATAAACAAATCATTTCAAATCTGCTTCATTTTTTCCATAGGAATGTTAATAATAGGATTATATTTAATGGTTAATCGTTAATGAAAATATTCATATCAATATTAATTTTGCTTACCATTTCTTTTAAAGCTTTCGCAATCCAATATAACGTTGATGAATTCTGTGATTATATCGAAACAACTATTGAAAAAAATACTTTTAATAATGAAATACTTCAAAAGTTGTCAGCTATCTATGAAAATGTTTGTAACTAACTTGATTTATTAAACAGGCAGGAGATATGAAATTATGAAAACAAAAAT
>ERZ887830.195-NODE-195-length-39966-cov-17.499060_pt1 | contig 39966 bp, 34 predicted proteins | sample MGYA00521101_ERZ887830 | MGnify/ENA primary metagenome ERZ887830 (study PRJEB32303, sample SAMEA104408592) | aquatic metagenome | biome: Marine water; feature: Pelagic; material: water | place: Baltic Sea | collected 2014-06-05T16:38:00 | depth 1,762 m ... | reverse complement strand
CGGTTCAGCTGGCTATTAATTACATCAACGAAAATCTCGCTTAAGCGAGTCGCAGAAGCGAATCGAGTCGAGGGCCGCTCTGCTTCAGCATTGCGGCCCTTTCGCTTTCTGGAGTCGGTCAGTCACCGATCGTTGTGGTGTCAAATGATGGGCGCTGGATGAGGGTTGGTCGGCCTGCCGGCTAAGTCGCCTAATCAGCGCGCTCATTACACCATCACTAAATGAGGCAGGAGAAGCGAAGCATGAAAGGCAATAAAGTCGTTGTCACGGGGCTGGGCGCCGTAACGCCGCTGGGACTCGATGTTGCGACCAGCTGGCAAGGCATTTGTGCTGGCGCCAGCGGCGTCGCCGACATCGATCAGTTCGATGCCAGTGCTTTTACGACGCGCTTCAGTGCCAGCGTAAAATCATTCTCTGTGGAGGGTTACCTTGAGTCCCGCGATGCCCGCCGGATGGACCCTTTTATTCAGTATGGCATGGTCGCCGGCATTCAGGCCTTTCGTGATTCGGGTTTGGAAATCACTGATCGCAACGCACATCGTGTTGGCTGCGCCATCGGTTCGGGTATCGGCGGTATTGGCTCGATTGAAGATACCGCGATGCTGGTCGAGCATAAGGGGCCGAAACGTATTTCACCGTTTTTTGTCCCCGGGGCCATCATTAATATGATCGCCGGTAACTTGTCTATTCTGTACAACCTGCAGGGGCCGAACCTGGCGGTGGTAACCGCCTGCACGACGGGCACCCATAATATTGGACTAGGCGCCCGATTGATCGCCGCAGGTGATGTCGATGCGATGCTCGTTGGCGGCGCAGAAATGGCAACGACCCCCGTTGGCATTGGTGGGTTTGCCGCGGCGCGGGCACTGTCAACGCGCAACGATAACCCTGAGCGCGCGTCGCGGCCTTGGGATGCTGACAGAGACGGCTTTGTTTTGGGGGACGGTGCCGGTATTTTAATGTTGGAGTCCTACGACAGCGCTAAAGCGCGTGGAGCCAATATTTATTGTGAGCTCACGGGCTTTGGCATGAGCGGTGATGCCTATCACATGACTTCGCCTCCTGAGGATGGACGAGGCGCGGCTGCGGCCATGCAGCAAGCACTCGACGATGCGGAGCTGCAAGCGGTTGATATTGCGTACGTCAATGCGCATGGCACATCAACGGCGGCAGGTGATCTGGCGGAGACGCTGGCGATCAAGGCGGTCTTTGGCGATCACGCCTCGGAGTTAGCGGTGAGCTCTACCAAATCAATGATTGGGCATTTGCTTGGCGCGGCGGGCTCAGTGGAAGCCATTTTGACGATTCTTGCGCTGCGCGATGGTGTGGCGCCGCCGACCATTAATCTTGATAACCCAAGCCCGGGATGTGATTTGAATTACGTCCCGCATCACGCTCAAGAACGCGTGATGCGTCACGCGCTTTCGAATTCGTTTGGTTTTGGCGGCACCAACGGCTCTTTGATTTTTAGTCAACTGGATTGATATCGCCATTGTCGAAGCCACGCGAATGGGTCGATGGTAAGGCGGGGGGCAGTATCCCGCTTGATGATCGAGGGCTTAACTATGCCGATGGTGCGTTCGAGACAATGAGCTGCTCGAGTGGAGAGATGGCATGCCGATCACTTCATTCAGACAGGCTTGCGCTGGCGCTTGGCGCATTACGGTTTCCAGATCCCACCGCGTTGGTGCAACAGGTCTTTGACGATGTCTGCCGTTGTGTTGAATCGGTAGGGCACTCCGGCACTGCTCGGCTAACGGTGACACGCGGTTCAGGTCCCCGCGGGTACGCGCCGGCCGAGCCAGCATTGCCCCGATATATTTTGCGGCTATTTCCTCCGTTGGAGCGGGCTCCTGAGACACAAGCATGTGGCGTTGCGGTCACGCGTTGGGCTCATCAACCTCAGCTTGCCGGGCTCAAATTATTGGCGCGCACTGAGCAAGTGCTGGCGGCCCAGGAAGCCGCGGCTCAACACTGGGATGACGCGCTGATGTTAGATGCACAAGACCATGTCATTTCCAGTACCCGAGGCAATATTTTTGCCTTTTTTGGCGGCCAATGTGTCACGCCGGATCTGAGCCAGTGCGGCATCGCGGGAACCCGCAGGCAGCTGTTAGTCGAAGCCGTGCTGCCCCAGCTCAACTATGCCGTTGATGAGCGCGCCATCACGCTAGCGGAACTGAGTAAAGCTGATGCAGTACTGATCAGCAATACAGTCAGGGGCGTGATTGCGGTTTCTCGTATCGAGGATCAGCACTATTCAAAGGGCGCTTTACCCCGGTGTATTCAAGATGCGCTGACACAGCAGGTAGTCTCATGTTCCGCTCGCTAACGACGGTAGTGTGTGGCGTTTTGCTCACCGCAGCGGCGGGCGCATATGTGCTGCATAGCAGCTGGCATCAGCCGCTTCAGCTCCAGTCCGAAGGTGCGGTATTGACTATTGAGCCCGGCGAGAGCTTGCATCAGATCCTTCAGGGACTAGCGCAGCAAGATTGGATTACTGGAGTGCGCTGGGTCAGCTTGGTGGCGCGGGGACTCGGGGTCGATAAGCAGATCAAAGCTGGTGAGTTTGCCGTCGAGCCACAGATGGCGTTATCGGACCTACTGATGCGGCTGGCTAAGGGCGAAGTGCTGCAATACAGCGTGACCTTTCCTGAGGGTATTACGTTACCAGAGGCGCTGGTGCTGTTGCATGGCCACCCCAAATTAGCGAAGACGCCCCCGGCCGGCTTAGCGTCGTCTCTGCGGGAGATGTCTGCGTACGATGACCAAAATGAGCGCAGTGGCGTAAACCTCATCGCCAACAGCGCAGAGGGCTGGTTTTTGCCAGAGACTTGGTCCTTCACGGCAGGTGATCATGATGTCGATATTTTAACGCGGGCTCACGATGCCATGCAGGCCCTGCTGGCAGAGCTGTGGGAGCAGCGTGATCTGAACACCCCCCTCAACACGCCTTACGAAGCACTGATATTGGCCTCAATCGTCGAAAAGGAGACGGGGGTGCCATCAGAGCGCCAGCAGATTGCGGGGGTGTTTTTGCGCCGATTACTCAAGGGCATGCGATTGCAGACAGACCCGACTGTCATTTATGGTTTGGGTGACCGATACGATGGCAATCTGAGGCGAGCACATTTGCGCGATAAGACTAACCCTTATAATACCTATGTGATCTCTGGATTGCCGCCCACGCCCATTGCGCTTCCTGGAGAGGCGGCATTGCGAGCAGTCTTTTTGCCGGACCGCTCCGACGCGTTGTATTTCGTCGCTAAAGGCGATGGCACTCATGCGTTTAGCCATAGCTTGGCAGAGCATGAAGAGGCCGTGCGGCGTTACCAACTGTCGCGGCGCTCGGACTACCAATCTAGTCCCAGAACGCCTTCTTCGCTAGAACACTGACCGAATGACGCGCTTTATTACAATCGAAGGAGGCGAGGGCGCAGGCAAGTCAACTGCGCAACGTTTCATTGCCGAGCGGCTGGCCGAACGCGGTATTACGTCAGTGCAAACCCGAGAGCCTGGCGGGACCCCCCTCGCCGAAGCGATACGACAGACGTTGCTCAGTGTGGATGGCGAGGCGCCGGTTGAGATGGCGGAGCTATTACTGGTGTTTGCTGCCAGAGCGCAACACCTTGCCAAGGTAATCGAGCCGGCGTTAGCGAGAGGCGATTGGGTTCTGAGTGATCGCTTCACCGATGCCACCTATGCCTATCAGGGTGCCGCGAGAGGCCTATCAGTCGAGGTTATTTCGCACCTAGAGCAGCTCGTTCAAAGTGGGCGACAGCCCGATAAAGTCCTGATTCTCGATCTGCCGCCCGAAATCGGCATGGCGAGGGCGCGATCACGAGGTGAGCTCGATCGATTTGAACGCGAGAATCACGATTTTTACGAACGCGTGCGGGCCGGCTATTTGCAGCGGGCCGTGGCCATGCCCGAGCGCTACAGCGTCATCGACGCTGGACAGGACCTGGAGGCGGTGCAGTCGGCGATGGCGGCAGAGATAGAGCGGTGGTTTGATGAGCGCTGAGACACCTGTTGTCGAGCCCGGGTGGCTGCCAGCTGCGCCCGATTGGTTCGCGGACGCACTACAGTGCTGGAGCGCATCTGGGCCGCAGAAAAACCGTGGTCATGCTTACTTAGTCGTCAGCGAGGAAGCGGCAGAAGCCAATTTATTCATCCGCTTACTGGCAGCAAGGCAGCTCTGTTTAGAGGGCAACTCGAGCGCACCCTGTGGTGTGTGCAAAGGCTGTCGGGCCTATCGGCAAGGCGTGCATGGCGACCTGATGATCCTTGAGCGTGAGGAGGGTAAGCGGGCGATTGGTATCGAACAAATTCGGTCGGCAACCCGCTTCCTACAGCAAACAGCGCTCTACGGAGAGCGCAAAATATTACTGGTACAACAGGCAGACCTGATGACGCCTGCCGCAGCGAATAGCTTGCTAAAGACACTCGAGGAGCCATCGGGCAATTGCCTGCTGCTCCTCTCGAGTGCCGCTGCCTGGCGGCTACCACCGACCGTGCGATCGAGATGCCAAACGCTTCGCTTGCCTAAAGCATTACCGACAGCTGCCACGCTATGGCTTGCTGAGCAGAGTGGATGGTCATCAGAAGAGGTCGACAAGGCATTGCGCATGACCAACGGCAATCCGGTTTCCGCTTGGGATAAAGCCAGCCGTGACCCGATGCATTTTTCGGGAGCGCTGGAGGAAAGTTTTAGCGCATTGGAGCACGATGCCGCTCATCGTGGTGTGCCTGAGGCATGGTCTCGAGTTGAATCAGAGGTACTTATCGAGCGACTTCTGCCTTGGATAGAGGCGCAGTGTCGGCGCGCAGACTTAGCTTTTCTCCGGCAGGAAGGCGTCAGTTGGATGCTACTGCATCACTGCGTTGCCGAGCTTTACGGCCGCATTCAACAAGGCGCCACGCCGGGCGCTGATATTTTGGCAGCCGAGGTGTACCGCCTCTGTCGCAGCCGCGGCCACGCGGCGTTCTCAGAGGTGTCCCGTGATTTTTTGATCAACCTTGGTAGGCTGGGCGTGTCTGGGTAAGTTGATGTTATGCTCCAGCATATGACGCATGACAGCTTAACGCTCACCATCAGAGATCAGTCTTCCCTGTACAACGCCTACATGTCCTTTCTTCGTCAGGGCGGCCTGTTTGTGCCGACGGAGCTGCGCTATCAACTCGGTGATCACGTGTCGATTAGATTAACGCTACTCGATGAACCAGAACCACGGACCATTTCAGGGCGCGTGGTATGGATCACACCCAAGGGGGCCCAAGGGCAGCGCGAGGCGGGAATAGGGGTTGAGTTCTCGGAGCAAGACGCGTCAGTCAGTCATCAAATTGAGAATTATCTAGGTGGGTCACTGACGTCACCGAAATTTACACAGACTTTGTGAGTATCTGGCTGCTGGGGTGCTGCGTGAGGCTGCTCATTGAAGGTGCGCCTTAGGTCGGTCTGTGGGGTACGAGAACCGCGTGTCTTGTCACTAGCTCGATCAAAGTGACGGTAGCCGGTAAAAAAACCGGGCCCCGAAGGGCCCGTAGGCATAGACTTTTAGGAGTGGTGCTCACGCGGCACATCAGCGAGAGCACAAACCGGACACTTGGGATGTCCGGTGCCGTGACGCTTCTTATTGAGGGGCGATACGACAACTCAAGTATGCCGTATCAGTTTAATTAATCTAGTGGGTCAAGCCGTTTTATCGACTTCCTGCGTCAAATTACCTGATAACGCGCGCCTTTAATGCTAAATAACCTTCTAAATTAGAGGTAAGTTATTGTTTTAAATCGTATTAAAAAAGATAGAGCAGTTCAAGTGAATTCTCTGCTTTAACACCCTATATCGGGCCTAACAGTGGCCAGTAGCAGTACGTTAGGAATACGCGGTTTCAGGCTAGAGCCGTTGAATCGGCTCACATTCTGTGACACCATCCCGCGCCTCGTTTGTGCTCGGCGAATCGGTTTTCCAGGGTTCTGTGCGGAAGTGGCGAAATTGGTAGACGCGCTGGATTTAGGTTCCAGTGTCTTACGACGTGAGAGTTCGAGTCTCTCCTTCCGCACCATATAGTACCTTGCGATACCGTAAGAGAAAGAGGCGGTCCAGAGAGGGGTCGCTTGTCTATCGGGCTAAAATTTTTAGTATTTCAGGAGCAAGATCATGCGGGTCTCCGTAGAAACAATGTCTGGGTTAGAGCGAAGAGTCACCGTCGGTGTGCCGGCAGATAGAGTCGACTCGGCTGTTCAAAAGCGCCTTCAAGAAGCGGCGAGCAACGTCCGACTCCCGGGTTTCCGTCCGGGCAAGGTGCCTATGCGCGTGATGCAGCAGCGCTTTGGCGCGGGCGTTCGCCAAGAAGTTTTGGGCGAGGTAATCAGTCAGTCGTTTCAAGAAGCGGTCATGTCCGAAAATCTTCGTCCCGCTGGCCAGCCGAGTATTGAAGCGAGGAAGATGGGTGCCGGTCAGGACGTCGAATACACTGCCACCTTTGAAATCTTTCCTACCGTTGAGGTGAAGGGTATCGATGACCTGGTGATAGAAAAACCGACCGCGCAGGTCACCGATACCGACATTGATAACATCATTGACGTTTTCCGGAAGCAACAGGGAGCGTTAGTCGTTGCAGAGCGAGCCGCAGAAGAGGGCGATACTGTAATGATCGATTTTGAGGGATTTCGTGACGATGAGCCTTTCGAGGGTGGTAAAGGAGAGGACACCGCGCTGGAACTTGGCTCTGGCAGAATGATTCCAGGCTTCGAAGACGGTTTGGTGGGCGCTAAAGCGAACGATAACAAAGTGCTTAACCTAACCTTTCCTGAAGATTATCAAAGTGAGGACTTAGCGGGCGCCGCGGTAGAGTTCAAAGTGCTCGTCAAAGAGGTCAAAACACTCGAGTTGGCGCCGATAGATAGCGCACTCTTTGCGCAATACGGGTTAGCGGATGGCACGGAAGAGGAGTTTCGTGTTGAAGTGCGCCAGAATATGGAGCGCGAGCTGCGGAATGCGGTTGAAGCCTCGGTGAAGACTCAAGTGATGGACGCTATTGCCACAGCGCATGAAAGTATCGAGTTACCGACGTCGCTGATTGCGCAAGAGACGCAGGCGATGCGGCAACAAATGTTTCAACAGTTTGGCGGCGGCGTCCCACAAGATATGGACTTAACCTCTATTTTGCCGGATGAAATGTTTTCGGATCAGGCCGAGAGACGTGTAAAGCTGGGGCTCGTTGTCGCCGAAATGATCAGCCAGTATGAGCTGACGGCGGAGCCCGCTAAAATAAGGGAGAGGATCGAAGAGATCGCCTCGACCTATCAGGATCCAGAAGAAGTGATTAACTGGTATTACTCAGAGAACGAGCAGTTGGCCGGCATTGAGTCGCGGGTATTGGAAGATGCAGTGGTTGACAAATTAGTGGCGGAAGCCGCGGTACAAGATATCGAGCTCAGCTACGAAGACGCGCTAGCCCGTGCGCGTCCGCAGTCTGCAGAGCAGGCATAGAAAGGAGTCAGTATGAGCCAGCACGATTTTTCGCTAGACCCGCAAAACCTCGGCTTGGTGCCGATGGTCATAGAGCAGACCTCGCGAGGGGAGCGTTCGTTCGACATTTATTCTCGACTCCTGAAGGAGCGGGTGATTTTCATTGTCGGTACGATTGAGGACCACATGGCGAATCTGATCGTCGCGCAGTTACTCTTTTTAGAATCTGAAAATCCGGATAAAGACGTGCATTTATATATTAATAGTCCGGGGGGCTCAGTGACCGCCGGGTTGTCCATCTACGACACGATGCGCTTTATTAAGCCAGATGTGAGCACCATGTGTATTGGTCAGGCGGCCTCAATGGGTGCCTTTTTGCTCAGCGGGGGCACTAAGGGTAAACGTTATATCTTACCCAACGCGCGGACCATGATTCATCAGCCCAGCGGCGGTGCCCAGGGGCAGGCTAGCGATATAGAAATTCAAGCGAGAGAAATACTGTTTTTGAGAGAAAGACTGAATTCGTTGCTGGCTGACCACAGCGGGCAGACGATGGAGGTGATCGAGAGAGACACTGAGCGGGACCGGTTCATGAGCGCCGAGCAAAGCGTAGAATATGGCTTGGTCGACGAAGTGATTAGCAGTCGATAAGACGCGAATGGATCACTCAGGCAGCGACTTGCAATCGCCGATAAAACACATCAAGGTTATATATATCAACGTGCTAGGCCGTAACGGGATACCGGAATGACAGAAGAAACCACTTCAGGCGACAGCGGTAAACTGCTTTATTGCTCTTTTTGTGGCAAAAGCCAGAACGAAGTGCGGAAGCTGATCGCGGGACCCTCCGTTTTCATTTGTGACGAATGCGTTGATCTTTGCAACGACATTATTCGGGAAGAGATTCAGGAGTCCTCGAGCGAAGAGGGCAGCACCAAGCTACCCATTCCGGCTGAAATCAACGAAATACTGAATCAATATGTGATCGGTCAAAAGCAGGCCAAGCGGGTGCTTGCGGTGGCAGTTTACAATCACTATAAACGCCTGCGCAGTGCGCTGCCGGCCGGCCAGACCTCAGACGAAGTCGAGCTGAGCAAGTCGAATATTTTGTTGGTCGGGCCGACTGGCTCGGGCAAGACTTTGCTGGCTGAAACGCTAGCACGTTTGTTAGACGTGCCCTTTACGATTGCCGATGCGACCACGCTCACGGAAGCGGGTTATGTGGGTGAAGATGTCGAAAACATCATTCAAAAACTCCTGCAGAAGTGTGATTACGATGTCGATCGCGCGCAGATGGGGATCGTTTACATTGACGAGATCGATAAGATTTCACGCAAGTCCGATAATCCCTCTATCACTCGAGACGTGTCGGGTGAAGGGGTACAGCAAGCGCTGCTCAAGCTGATTGAGGGCACCGTTGCCTCGGTGCCACCACAAGGCGGACGTAAGCATCCACAACAAGAGTTTTTACAAGTCGATACCAGCAATATCCTCTTCATTTGTGGTGGCGCTTTTGCCGGCCTAGACAAAGTGATTCGTAACCGCTCAGAAAAGGGTGGCATCGGCTTTGGTGCGGAGGTGAAGAGCAAAAACGAGACACGTAATTTTGGCGAAACCCTAGCGGATTTGCAGCCAGAGGATCTCGTGCAGTACGGATTGATCCCTGAATTTGTCGGTCGCTTGCCGATTATCGCCACGTTGGAAGAGCTCGATGCAGACGCCCTGATTAGAATTTTGACTGAGCCTCGCAATGCGCTCACTAAGCAGTACGCAAAGATGTTCGAAATGGAAGGGGTCGAGATCGACTTCCGCGACGATGGCCTGCAGGCGGTCGCACTGCGGGCGATGGAGCGAAAAACAGGCGCACGGGGCCTGCGCTCGATTCTAGAAGGCATTTTGCTGGAATCCATGTATACCATTCCATCGCAGCCGGATGTGGCAAAAATTGTGGTCGATGAGTCCGTCGTGACCGGCGATTCTGAGCCGCTATTGGTCTATGAAACGCCCGCTCCGGCAGCCGCAGGCGCTGAGGAATAACCCACCGTCTCTAGCTGTCTCGTGAGTTCTCCCCGAAAGCGATCCGTTCAGGACTCCGTAAGGTATCACTATCAGGTTGGGTGGCCTTGAAATTAATGGCTGCGCCCCCACCTCTTCAGTAGTGACGGAGGACAGCATGACTGAATCAGACCAACAACTGCCGCTATTGCCCTTGCGCGACGTAGTAGTGTATCCCCATATGGTATTGCCGTTATTTGTCGGCAGGGAGCGTTCGATCGATGCGCTCGAGCACGCCATGCTGGACAATAAGCAGGTGCTGCTGGTAGCACAGCGTAATGCTTCGGACGACCAGCCCAGCGCGGACGATCTGTATCAAGTCGGTACCGTGTCTAATATATTGCAGTTATTGAAATTGCCCGACGGTACGATCAAGGTGCTCGTCGAGGGAAGCTACAGAGCGGCTGTGCTCGCAGTCGACGAAGAGGAAACGTTTGCTGTCGCGACGGTGAGCGAGATAGAAACCGATACACTCGCCGAGAGCGAGAGTGCCGCACTGCTCAAGACCACTGTCGAGCAGTTTGAGCGATATGTGGGTCTCAGCAAGAAAGTGCCGGCAGAGGTCCTCACGTCCTTATCGGGTATCGACGATCCAGGGCGGCTTGCCGATACGATTTCGGCGCACATGAGTGTGGCGCTGGATGAAAAACAGCGCATTCTTGAGATCTCCGATATTGGCGCACGGCTAGCACACCTTCAGTCTTTAATGGACGCTGAGATTGATGTGTTTCAGGTGGAAAAGCGCATTCGCGGTCGCGTCAAAAAGCAGATGGAGAAGAGCCAGCGCGAGTACTACCTCAATGAACAGATGAAGGCGATACAGAAAGAGCTGGGTGAGATGGACGATGCGCCCAACGAGATCGACGATCTGCAGAATAAAATCAACGAAGCGAGAATGTCAGAAGAGGCGTTCGAGAAAGCGAACGCGGAGCTCAGTAAGCTCAAGATGATGTCGCCTATGTCGGCAGAGGCCTCAGTGGTTCGCGGCTATCTGGATTGGATGGTGAGTATTCCGTGGTCAAAGCGCAGTAAGGTGCGGCACGACCTCAAGCGAGCCCAGGGCGTTCTGGACACAGATCACTTTGGTCTGGAAGAGGTCAAGGAGCGCATTCTCGAATATCTAGCGGTCCAAAAGCGGGTGCGAAAGCTGAAGGGCCCGGTACTGTGCTTGGTAGGTCCACCAGGGGTTGGTAAGACGTCATTAGGCGAGTCCATCGCCAGAGCAACCAACCGTAAATTTATTCGTATGGCACTCGGAGGTGTCCGCGACGAGGCGGAGATCCGAGGTCATCGGCGCACTTATATTGGATCAATGCCGGGCAAGCTCATTCAAAAAATGTCGAAAGCAGGAGTGCGCAATCCGCTGTTTCTGCTGGATGAAATCGATAAGATGGGGATGGATCATCGGGGTGATCCCGCATCGGCTATGCTCGAAGTATTAGATCCAGAGCAGAACCATGCCTTCAATGATCATTACCTGGAAGTGGACTATGACCTGTCAGACGTCATGTTTGTCTGCACCTCCAATACCATGAACATTCCTGGGCCCCTACTAGATCGAATGGAAGTGATTCGAATTCCCGGCTACACCGAGGATGAAAAGCTCAATATTGCGCAGCGCTATCTGACGCCTAAGCAAACGAAACTCAATGGGTTAAAGCCAGATGAAATTAGCCTGTCGGAGCAAGCCACGCTAGACATTATTCGTTACTACACAAGAGAAGCCGGCGTTCGCTCCTTGGAGCGCCAGATCGCTAAAGTGTGTCGAAAAATGGTCAAAGCCTTCGCGTTAGGGGAGTTGAAGTCAGGGCAGTCGGTCACTCCTGAGATGCTGGCTGACGTGCTGGGCGTCAGAAAGTTCAACTTTGGCACCGCAGAGAAAGAGAACAAGGTCGGGCAGGTCACAGGACTTGCTTGGACATCGGTAGGAGGGGAGCTGCTGACGATTGAAGTAGCGTCGACATTGGGCAAGGGGCGAGTGGTGAAGACCGGGTCGCTGGGCGATGTCATGCAAGAATCGATTCAGGCGGCGATAACGGTAGTCCGTGCTAAGTCTCAAGCGCTTGGCATTGCAGCCAAGCTTCATGAATCGCGCGATATGCACATTCACGTGCCGGAAGGGGCCACCCCAAAAGACGGCCCCAGTGCGGGTATTGCCATGTGTACGGCGCTAGTGAGTAGCTTCACGGATATCCCGGTGCGCTCGGAGGTCGCGATGACCGGAGAGATCACACTCAGAGGGGAGGTCCTGCCTATTGGCGGACTGAAGGAGAAATTATTGGCCGCTAGGCGGGGCGGCATTGAGACAGTGATTATCCCCCACGAAAATGAGCGAGACCTGCAAGAGGTGCCCGATAACATCAAAGAAAATTTGACTATCCGGCCCGTGAAATGGATCGACGAAGTGCTATCGATTGCGCTTGAGCGCTTGCCCGAGTCACTCGATGATGATGCCTATTTAGACGGCATGTCGGGATTTGCGCAAGCTGAGGATGCGGAAGCAGACAAAACAGCACCAAAACAGCCTAGACCCCATTGATTTCCAGCGTTTGGTGCGTTGACCGTTGGGGGCGCGGAGGAGTAGGCTATGAGCTGGCTCTGTTATAGGTGCCACTGAAGCTTAAGGTCAAAATACTCGAGGGGTAATAACGTGAACAAGAATGAATTGATTGATGCCATCGCCGCTGACGCGGATCTTTCGAAAGCCTCTGCAGGCCGAGCACTCGATGCGGCCATCGGAGCGATTACAGGGGCACTTGCCAAAGGCGGTAGTGTATCGCTGGTAGGATTTGGTACGTTTGCTGTGAAGGCGCGAGCAGCCCGTCAGGGACGCAACCCTAGAACAGGCGAAACGATCCAGATCGCGGCCTCGAACACGCCTGGATTTAAAGCAGGAAAAGCGTTAAAGGATGCGGTTAACCAATAAATCCGTTTGCTTAGCCGTCCAGTGTAGGGCGGTTCTTGGAAGGCGCCCTAGTGCGCCTTCTTTACATATTGATCCCCGCGTTGCCAGCCGACAGATGCAACAGCGCTGCAGGTAAGCGCTGTTAACGGCTTCTTGCTCGGCACGCGGCGACTGCGACTACAGAGTTAGTACACCATGCTTCAAACAATGCGCCAAAGTACGCAGAGCACGGCGGCCAAAGTGATTATTGGTCTCATCGTTTTGTCATTCGCCGCTTTCGGTTTGGAGACGCTCCTGCCCGGTGGGGCGGGCACCTCGGTTGCCGAGGTTAACGGCGAGGAGATCACGCCTTTCGCGCTGCAAGAAGCGATTACCCAGCAAAAACGACAATTGGTCAGTATTCTCGGCGACGACATCGATCCGGCGCTGCTCGACGACGAGCGGTTGCGGCCACGGGCACTGGACTCGCTGGTGCAGCGCGCGTTGTTGTTGCAGAAGACATCGGCGCTTCAGTTGGTGGCTTCAGGCGCTCAAGTGAGCGAGTCAATCACCTCGATTGAGGCTTTCCAGTTCAATGGCGAATTCTCCCCCGATGCCTATAAGAGTGTTTTAGCCAACGCCGGCTACACGCTTGAGCGATTTCGCCGCGCTCAAGCAGACGATATCGTGCTCGCCCAGCTGCAGGCGTCGATCAGTGAATCTGAGTTTGTGACCAGCACCGAATTGAGCGCAGCGGCTAATGTGATAGCGGAAGAGCGAGACGTGCGATTTCTCGTAGTACCAGATGCTTCCCTACTAGACGACGCTGACTTGTCGGACGACGCACTGCGGGCGTTTTACAACGACAACGAGTCATTATTTTTCACACAAGAACAGGTGATTGTCGATTACATCCAGCTGAATCCCTCCGACTTTGATGTCGAGGTAGATGATGCTGTCGTGCGAGAGCAATACGAGGCAGTAAAGGACGAATATCAGGTATCAGAGCAAGCCAGAGTCTCACATATACTGCTCATGCAGGGTGAAGAGGAGACGGACGCGACGTTTGCCAGTCGCCTCTCGGCCGTGACTTCCCGGCTGAGTGACGGAGAGGATTTTGCGGATCTCGCGGCGACGCTATCAGACGACCTGGGCTCGGCAGCGTTGGGGGGTGAGCTAGGGTTTACCGATGGCGCAACCTTTCCCGAGGCAATGGAAGAGGCTATTGCGGGGCTGGCGCTACCTGGGGATATTTCGGCTCCTGTCGAGACAGATGCCGGGACGCATATCATTCGACTTGAAGAGCGGATTGACGGCACCGCGGTCAGTTATGAGACGGTCGAAGCTGAACTGCGTGCCTCGATCGAGGCGGCAGAGGCAGAGAGGGCACTGCTGATTGCGGTAGAGGAGTTGCGGGATGCTGCGTTTAACGCAGCCGATCTCAGTGATCCTGCTGAGGCACTGGGGGTCGCGGTTTTGCGCTCTGACGCGTTCACCGTCGCGGCGGGGCAGGGTGTTTTCACCGATGCCCGACTTCGAGAAGCGGCGTTTTCTGAGGATGTCAAAATTGACGGTAACAACAGTGAGGTCCTCGAGTTAGCAGAGCGACGCTTTGTAGTGGTGCGAGTGCATGAGGTGCGCCCGCCGCAAACGGCGCCTTTTCGTGAAGTGGAAACGGAGGTGATCAGTTTGCTGCGCTCCGAGCTCCAAGCGTCTGCGCTGTCTCTCATTACAAACACCGCACAAGATGCGTTAGAGAGCGGCGAAACACTGGAGGACGTCGCGCAAACGCTCGGACTCGACTGGAGAGTCGAGTTGGCCGCTACCCGGCTAATGAGCCAATTACCACGACCGGTGCTAGACGCCGCTTTCACGATGACCGCAGGAGACACCACTCAGTTACGCACCGTGCCCATTCCAGGCGAGGGATTTGCGGTAGTCCAGCTGGCACGCGTTTCGCCGGGAAGCGTTGACGCGCTGACAAGCGCCGAACGCAACCAGCTATCCGGTCGCCGCGCCAATGAGCAACAGCAAGTCAGTTTTAGCGAGTTCATGCTGTTTCAGCGCAATGAGTCGGATATTGTTATCCGCTGAGCCAATCAGCGGTGACGATGAGGATGACTTAATGGCGGAGCAGCCATCGGATAGCGACGCGAGCAAGCTGCAGAACCTGCTGGGAGCTGTGCCAGACCGCCACCATGCTGCCATTCGTAGCACTGAGGTGGCGTCTATCAATGGGCGGCAGCCGGCGCCACTGCAGCTCTGGAACCCCGATTACTGTGGCGACATTGATATGGCGATTAGTGCTGACGGCACTTGGTATCACGAGGGGATGCCGATTAAGCGCGCCGAGTTATGGCAGCTTTTTGCGGGCATCTTGAGGCGCGAGGACGACGGTAACTACTTCTTGGTGACGCCGGTTGAAAAATGCCGTGTATCGGTGGCGTTGCATCCTTTAATCATCAACGATTTTGAGCAGAACATGGACAGTGAGACGCCAGAGCTCGTTGCCGTACTGAACGCAGGAGGCCGCTTTATCGTGTCTGAGCGGTACCCGCTGCTCCTCGAGTCTAGAGCCAACGGCGCGGCTTATATCACGCTGCCACACGGGCTGTCTGCACTGTGTTCACGACCCGCTTGGTATCGCCTCGCAGAGCTCGCAGACGCAACACACTGCATAGAGAGTGCCGGCATCCGCTTTTCACTCGCCTAGGGCCGCTAGGCCCAGCCACCTACATATTAGGGTACGTGGGGCCGCCGAACCCTTCGGGGCTGACCCAGTTAATATTTTGCGAGGGGTCTTTGATATCGCAGGTCTTGCAGTGCACGCAGTTTTGGGCGTTGATCTGAAATCGAGGACCGTCTTGTTCCTGCACGATTTCATACACGCCGGCGGGGCAGTATCGCTGCGCGGGCTCAGCGTAGTGAGGGAGGTTGACGGTAATCGGAATGCTCGGATCGCCCAGCGTGAGATGGCAAGGCTGATCTTCCTCATGGTTGGTATTAGACAAAAAGACTGAAGAAAGACGATCGAAGGTGAGTTTGTTGTCGGGCTTTGGATAGTCAATGACCTTTGACTTTTCCGCCTCGTCGAGGCAGGCGTAGTCGGGCTTCGTGTCATGCAACGTAAAAGGCAGTCTTCCAGAAAAAATATTCTGATCAATCCACACCATCGCGGCGCCCAGCAAAGTGCCGAATTTGTGCATGAACCCTGAAAAGTTGCGGGCGCTATGTAGCTCTTTGCCGAGCCAAGATTCGCTAACCCGCGCACTGAAATCTGCTAAGAGAGCAGGAGCGGGGCCATCGGATTGCAGTGCTACCATCACGCTCTCCGCTGCCAGCATCCCACTTTTCATCGCAGTGTGATTGCCTTTAATTTTGACGCTGTTGAGTGTGCCGGCGTCACAGCCAATGAGCACGCCGCCCGGAAATGCCATGTCGGGTAGTGAGTTCAGACCGCCTTTTGCCAATGCTCTTGCGCCATAAGCTATCCGTTCCCCACCTTCGAGTACTGCACGCGTTTTTGAGTGGGTCTTCCAGCGCTGGAATTCTTCAAATGGACTGAGGTAAGGGTTGCGATAATTCAAATCGGCAATGAGTCCCAAATAAACCTCGCAGTTTTCGGCGTGATATAAAAAAGCGCCGCCGCTTGAGCCAGATTCAGAGAGGGGCCAGCCAATTCCGTGTACGACGAGCCCTTCTTGATGTTTCGCGGGGTCTATTTTCCACACTTCCTTGATCCCAATACCGTAATGCTGGGGATCTTTGCCCTCGTCGAGGCCATAATGTGCAATCAACTGCTTGCCGAGGTGACCTCGACAGCCTTCAGCAAACAAGGTGTAAGTCGCGTGCAGCTCCATACTGGGAACATAGCTATCTTTGTGCTGCCCATCGGCACCCACGCCCATTTCGCCGGTGGCGATACCCTTAACGGAACCCTCTTCGTTAAAGAGCACCTCGGCGGCGGAGAATCCTGGGTAGATCTCGACGCCTAATGCCTCTGCTTGCTCGGCTAGCCAGCGGCAGACATTACCCATTGAGACAATGTAATTACCGTCATTATGAGTGGGCTTAGGGATCGCAAAGCCGGGCAGCTTGATAGCGCCCTTGTCACTCGTGTAGAAGTAGAAGGTGTCGCCTGCTACCGGTGTGTTGAGTGGTGCGCCGCGCTCCTTCCAATCGGGAAGCAACTCGTCAAGCGCCCTAGGCTCAAGGACGGCACCAGACAGGATATGGGCGCCCACCTCGGATCCCTTCTCGACCACGCAAACAGTGGTTTCGCGGCCCTCCGATTCTGCAAGCTGCATGATACGGATAGCGGCGCTGAGACCCGCAGGGCCCGCTCCAACGACGACAACGTCAAATTCCATGGATTCTCTTTCCACACATCACCTCAACGCGTTAATTGGCTGTTTTGGGTTTATAACCACTATCACTGAAATGCATTAAAATTCCAGCTGCTTGGGTGCCCCGGCACCGGGCGGCATGATACACTATGCCGGGCGTGCGCGCAGGCTCAGAAGAGGATCTTCAGCGATTTTGATAGGCGCTACGAGGGAGATCATCGAAAAGCGAATGCGGGCTAGTCAGAACATCTGAATGCAGATCCCAACTCAATCTGGAGACACCATGAAAGCATTGGTCGCCGTAAAACGCGTGGTTGACTACAACGTTAAAGTCCGAGCAAAAGCCGATGGCTCTGACGTGGACCTGAACAACGTTAAGATGGCTATAAATCCTTTCTGCGAAATAGCCGTCGAAGAGGCCGTCCGACTTAAAGAAGCCGGAACCGTGACCGAAATTGTTGCGGTATCGGTGGGCGAGGCGAACTGCCAAGAGCAAATTAGAACCGCGCTCGCCTTGGGCGCTGATCGAGGCGTGCATGTCGAAGTAGAAGGCAAGGCTGAGCCGCTCACCATCGCTAAGTTGCTAAAAGGCGTTATTGCGCAAGAGTCGCCAGATATTGTCATTATGGGGAAGCAGTCTATCGACGGCGATAATAACCAGACGGGGCAGATGCTCGGTGCGTTAACGGGCATGGGGCAGGGAACTTTTGCCTCTGCAGTCAGTATTGCTGATGGCGCTGTTGAGGTCGTTCGAGAGGTTGACGGCGGACTCCAGACGCTCTCGCTGACCCTGCCCGCTATTATCACAACCGACTTGCGGCTGAATGAGCCGCGATACGCTTCGTTGCCTAATATTATGAAGGCGAAAAAGAAGCCACTGGAGACACTGACTCCAGAGCAGCTGTCGGTCTCTGTTGGGACGCATGTTTCGCAACTCGGCGTAACACCCCCACCAGAGCGAGCAGCCGGTATTAAAGTGGAAGACGTGGGCCAATTGGTCGACAAGCTGAAAAACGAAGCGAAGGTGATCTAATGAAAACATTAGTGGTTGCAGAACACGATAATGCCTCCCTGAAAGCGGCGACGTTAAATGCAGTGGCGGCGGCGCAAGCAATGGGCGGAGAAATAGACATAGTGGTAGCGGGAGCGGGCTGCGACGCGGTGGCTGCCGCTGCAGCGCAGGTGCCCGGCATTTCCAAGGTAGTGTGCGCGGATAACGCCGCCTATGAACATCAATTGGCCGAGAACGTGAGCTTATTGGTTGCTGAACTAGCCGAAGGGTATGACAACGTATTGGCTGCCTCGACACCCAACGGCAAAAACATCATGCCGCGTGTGGCTGCACTGCTCGATGTCGGGCAGATCTCAGATATCATCACGGTCGAGGGCGCCGATACGTTTAAGCGTCCCATCTACGCAGGCAATGTGATCGCAACCGTGCAATCGTCGGACCCCAAAAAAGTCATTACCGTCAGGACAACGGCCTTTGATGCCGGTGCCTCTGAGGGAGGTAGTGCCGCGGTAGAGGCCTGTGGCGCCGTTCACGATGCAGGCGTCTCGCGCTTCATCCGCGAAGAAGTGGCTGTCTCTGACAGGCCCGAGTTGACCTCAGCGTCTGTCGTCATTTCAGGCGGTCGTGGCATGCAAAATGGTGACAATTTCAGTCTACTAGAAGGCATTGCCGATAAGCTGAATGCCGCCATCGGCGCATCGCGCGCCGCGGTGGATGCGGGTTTCGTTCCCAATGACTATCAGGTGGGACAAACCGGCAAGATTGTCGCACCCGACCTGTATATTGCAGTGGGCATCTCGGGCGCTATTCAGCACCTTGCCGGCATGAAAGATAGCAAAGTCATTGTGGCGATTAACAAGGACGAAGACGCACCGATTTTTCAGGTCGCGGATTACGGTCTGGTCGCAGATCTCTTCGAGGCGCTACCAGAGCTAGAAGCTGCCATTTAACGGTTGTGGGCCTGCAGGTTCTCTTGAAGGAGGCTTGCAGGCACTTTCCCACCCTAGCACCGCGCTTCGGCGCACTCCTGACTTCCCCTTTGGCTCTTGGGCAGGGTAAGGTGTGCGCAGATGTCACCCGCCTGCTCCTCACGCTAGCTGTCCTTTCCCTGAAGGCGGCCCTCTCTTATCAGTCCTTTCTTAAATGTGCCTTGAGGGCGATGGGGTTAGGTAGGGTGAGCACCACTAAGTAGGAAGATACCAACAAGGTGATAATCGTGACCGCTTGAATGAGCGTTGCTGCGGCGTCACCGAGAAGCCCCTTAGAGACCCCTAAGAAAGCGATCAATAGCGCAAATTCACTACATTGCCCCAAACGCAAGCCTAAGTTCCAGGCTAGCTTGGGTTCCTCACAGATGCCCTTTACCAAAAACTGAAAAACGATTGGTTTCAGTACTAACAAAGTCGCCGCAATTGCCAAGGCGGGCAAGGCGACCGCGGGGAGCAATTGCATATCCAAGCCACTGCCCACCGAAAAGAAGAACACCACCAGAAAAAAATCGCGCAAGGGCTTCAGGCTGATCGCAATGTATTGCGCAATGGGGCTACTGGCAATACTAATTCCTGCGATGAAAGCGCCGATTTCCGCAGAAAGGCCGAGCCAAATCGCCAGCTCCGCCATACCCAAGCACCAGCCGATGGACAGCAAAAAAATATATTCATGATAGCGATCAAATCGCTTGATCAATGCCAGCAACACCGTCTTCACACTGAGCCAGCTCATAAAGCCCAAGAGTGGCAGCGTGAGCAGGGGTGCGAGTAGTGCTCGCCACGAGGTGTTGCCTGTGCCGACACTTTCCATCAGCACCAGCACAATGATGGCCATCAAGTCTTGAAACAAAAGGAGCGCAATCATCAGCTCCCCGAGGTGGCGGTGATGCAAGACGGTCGTGGGTAGCAATTTAATGCCAATAATTGTCGAAGAGAAAATCAAAGCCGCACCGATCAGCACGGCATCTTGCGACCCAAAACCAAATAATCGACTGACACCGAAACCGGTGACGGCAAACAGTGCAGTGCTTAATAGAGCCACCAAGGTCGATTGCCGGAGGCTATTCCAGAGCGCTACGGGCTTCATATCCAGCCCGAGCAAAAACAGCAGCAAAATAATCCCCACATGCCCAGCGCCCGATACCAACGCCATGTCTGTCACAAGGCCAAAGCCATGAGGGCCAAGGGCCATGCCTAACGCGATATACGCAATGATAATCGGTTGACGCGCATAAAGAGCAACGGAGGACAGCACAGCCGCACCCAAAAAGATCGCCGCAAACGTAAAGGTAATTCCCGTATCCATCACCAATCCATCAAGTGTCGTCGTCAGCTGCTCAGTAGCGCCGAGGGTATAGTGTCACTGGGAAGTGCGAGCCTCGAACTGCCAGCGCCAAGAAGGGTCATTGTTGCATATCCAGCGCACAAAATAAGGATCGGACAAGACAAACAACACGCTTGAAGGGAGGCTGATAATCGGTACAATGCGCGCCATCCGGTCGACGCGACTTTGGCGCTCGTGGGACGTTAACTATTTCCTTTTCATCGCTGTCTCGTTTGGCGGCGCACAACAGGGCTCAGGACAGTATGTCGAAAAGTAATATGGAAGATGGCGTGGCGGACGCTATTGCGGCGACAGGCGTGATTTGCGTGGCACTCGCCACCTTAATGATTTGGTTGAGTGGCCTGCCCAGCTAACGTCAGAGCTGCTTCAAAGTTAGCCCAATCTACATTTCCGCCGGTCAGTGTCACAAGCACCCGTTGCCCTGAAAATTGCGACGGAGACGTCATCAGGCAGGCGAGGGCAATGGCGCCGCTCGGTTCTAATCTGATCCCGAAATTATCCCATATCAGCCGCATTGCTTGAGCGATGGCGAAATCTGAAGCGCATAGGCCCGTGATGTCATGGTGTAAATTGATGGGAAAGGTCATCTCGCCAGGGAGCTTAGCCAATAGACCGTCGCACCAGGTCGACCCAGAGGCCGGAGCGTTCAAACGTTTTTTATGAGCAAAAGACAGTCGGTGGTCATCCCAGCCCTCGGGCTCTGCGCTATAGAGTGCCATCGCGCCGCGGTGCGCCTTGAGATAGGTACCCACCCCCGCTAGTAAACCCCCGCCCCCGGTGCAGACAACAGCGCTATCAATAGCGCCTTGTATTTGTCTATGCGCTTCGGCTCCGCAGGTTCCTTGTCCGGCAATGGTGCCCCAATCGTCGTAAGGTTTGACGAGCCTTGCACCGGACTCCTGACATAACGCTTCAGCAATGCGCTCACGATTTTCGGTGTGTCGATCATAAAAAATAATGTCTGCACCAAGTGAACGGATGCGCTCGACTTTTCGGTTTGGCGCATCACTCGGGACAACAACACTCGCGGACATTTGCAGACACTTGGCGGCGTAAGCAACCCCGATTCCATGATTGCCGGAGGAGAAGGCAACAACGTGACGTACGTTTTGCGTCTGTTTGAGCGATGTCATGACATTGAGCGCCCCCCGAACCTTGAACGATCCCGTTGCCTGCAGGCATTCTGCCTTGAGGAAAACAGTCCCCTCAATAAGCGCATCGAGGCGCTGAAGCCGCAGCATTGGTGTGGGTGGGGCGAACCGGTGTACAACCGGTAAAGCCGCCTCGATATGACTGACTAACTGTTCATAATCGGTCGATGCGCTCAATTCACCAGCGCCTTGACCAAAAACAGTAAAGACAGCACAAAAGCGGCGGTGAGGCCTACGCCAACCGCCACAAATCGCATTAGGGAGCCTTGCTGAAAGTCCCGCTCACGGTTGCTGCTGCTTTGTACCCCGAGCCCCGCTAATAATCCAGAGCGAATGGTTTGAGACCAGCTGAGACCGTGTGTGGCTTTCTCGTCAGCGACTGTTGGAGACTGGCCCGCCTCGCCAGATTGCTCGATCGCCTCGTGACTTGTTCTGGATGAGTCTGCCATGGATGAATCTGCCGTGGATGGATCTGCCGTGGATGGATCTGCCGTGGATGGATCTGTCATGGATGGATCTGTCATGGATGGATCTGTCATAGAGCTGGCTCTGGGGTCCATTAGGTAAATACATAGGCTGTAGCGGCTGGCGTTACTTTGAGCCAGTATCTTCGCCCCGCAGTGCATTGTGGCGGCGGCTTCATTGGCACGCCTAGTTTATCGCGTTACTATCCATTTTATATGACTGGGCGTGTAATAGGCGGGCGACAATGATCACTATCACCGAATCGGCACAAGAGTATCTGGCGGAATTGCTGTCCAAGCAATCCGATGCGCTGGGCGTCAGAGTGTTTATTAATGAACCCGGAACGCCACGAGCAGAAACCTGCATTGCCTACTGCCGAGAGGGTGATATTGAGGAAGGCGATGTTGAGCAACCTTTTGAGGCGTTTGCCGCCTGGTTCCAAAGCCGCAGCATGCCGTTCTTGGAAGATGCGCTTGTCGACTATTCACCCGACAAAATGGGTGGCCAGCTCACGATTAAGGCCCCCAATGCTAAAATGCCGCGCGTGTCGGATGACAGTCCGATCGAGGACCGTATTAATTATGTTTTGTACAACGAGGTCAATCCTTCATTGGCGGCTCATGGCGGTGAGGTGTCCTTGATCGAAGTAACCGAAGACCAGTTCGCCGTCCTACGTTTTGGCGGGGGTTGCCAAGGTTGCAGCGCGGTGGATATGACCCTCAAAGACGGTGTCGAAAAGACCTTGCTACAGCAAATACCGCAGTTGGCGGGCGTACGCGACACGACAGACCATACTGATCGCAGCCAGGCTTACTACTAACGCTACCGGCGGCGGACTGCGGCAGTCGACCACCTTGAGTCAGCCCGCGCGTTACGACACCGCTGACCTATTGAGTGGCTAATGCACCCTTCTTGAGGGCGGTTCCGTTCAGCCGGCCATCGCGGTCTAATTCGTTTTCTCTCCACCTAGGAGCACTTCGGTAGCGCGCTTCAAAGCAAGAGGGGGGTGGGTCCGATCTTTCCTGAAGGCTGACCAACGTGGGATACTATGACCCATGCTACCCCCTGTAGACCTTGCCTTATTTCTGCCGTTCCTTGAGCAGCATCAGCTCATACTGACGCCCGGAAAGCGGCTGGCTCGCGATATCAGGCGAAGCTGGGTCACGCAGCAGCAATCCGATTGCGCGGTTGTCGTCACACCGCGCATCGAAGCGCTCGATGGTTGGCTAGAGGGCAGGTGGTGTGAATGCATTGAGTTAGGGCGCTTGCCGAGTCTGCGGCTGTTGTCGTACCAACAAGAATTGGTGTTGTGGCAGCAAATTATCAAAGAGGATATTGCGACACTCGAGGGCTTTTCATTAATGCATCCTCGTGCCGCAGCAAGTCGGGCAAAAGTGGCCCGCGATCGATTGCTAATGTTCCAGGCCGAGAGCCTGGATGGACTGTGGAGCTACTTCCAGTTCGATGAGGACTGCACTGTTTTTGCTCGATGGGCGCAACAGTTTAATCAGCGTTTGTCCCAATTAGCCGCAACGACCCGATACGACGCCTATCAACAGCTGCTGACGCTCAGTGACTTTGAAAAAGAGTCGATTGGCTTGTATGCCGTGCCGCAAACGGCGCCGTTAACCCAGGCCGTGCTCGATCATCTCTGTCATGTGACCGTTATCGAACCACCGTGTCGCCAACAGGATGACGTGTTTGCCATCGGCTTTTCGTCGAGGGAGGAGGAGCTCGCGGCGGCGGCTGAATGGGCCTATGAAAAGAGCCAAGAAGAACAATCTCGCACCGCCATTGTGTTGCTCGATATGGCAGCCGACCGTGATCAGTTGGAATATCGACTGCGCGAGCAATTTGATTGCCTAGATGCCCAGTACAATGATCTACCGGTCAACTTCTCAACCGGCATGTCCCTCGGTGCGACACCGATGTACCGAGACCTCCTACTAGCGCTCGAGTGGGAAACGCGACCCCTCAGCCGAGCCGAGTGGCTCGCACTGTTGCGATCTCCTTTTTTACCCTTTTCCCGCGAGCACTCCCCGCAAACATTAACGTTGATTGATCGTCAGTTTCGTATAGGGAGCGCTGAAGTATCGATGGCATCAGCGCTCCATATGAGTGTCATGGCAATGCCAGAGTCGGCACTGACAATGATCCTGCGCACTCTTCGTTCAAGCCGTCTGCAGCTCGGAGTCAAAAGCCTTGCGGACTGGTCAGACATATTGCGTCAGCGGATTAGCGTCTGGCGGTGGCCTGCCAGAGAGTCGCTCGACTCGATTGAGTACCAACAGCTTGATCGCCTCGATGCCAGTTTAGATGCTCTCGCTGATCTGGGCATTGTATTACCACATCAGACATTTGATTCAGCAGTGTCTTTGTGGAGAGGGCTACTGAACGATGCTGTTTTTCAACCCAAGACACCCTATGACAGCGTGCAAGTGATGGGGCCATTGGAGGCACTGGGTGGTCAGTACACCGCAATGTGGATTTGTGGCACACAGCAATCGTCCTTCCCACTCAGGCGTCGTTTAGAGCCCTTTTTGCCATTGCCCCTGCAGAAAGCGCTTGGGCTTCCGGAAATGAATGAACAATCGAGGCACGATGCAGCAGCTCAGATGCTCGGCATCTGGCGGGCAGAATCAGCCGAATTGATCATGACGTATCATGCATTCGATGCAGGCCTTCCCACGAAGGCGAGCTATGTCATCACGGAAACCACCGAGCCGATAGAACCGCAGTCATTACTCAGTCGTTGGCGCTCCGCTCCGGCGATTGAAGCCATGCCACTGGAAGTCGCGATGCCCGTTCCAGAGGGCCATCGGGCTGGCGGCACCTCGCTGATTAAAGATCAAGCGGCATGTCCATTTCGCGCACTCGTAAAACATCGATTGAGACCGACCTCGCTCGCGACCCCTGTGATGGGCTTTTCAAGTGCTGAGCGCGGCGCATTGCTGCACGAAGCGTTATTTCGCTTTTGGCGTGAGGTAGACGATCAGCAACGATTGAATTCACTCAATGATGAAGTCTTACAGACAACACTCGACACTGCGATCAGCGGTGCGTTAGACGCGCTGCAAGCGAGCTGTGAACGCCGTGGATTTAGTCTGCGGGAACGAGTGGGCACTGCCTGCTGGGACTTGGAACGGATTTATTGTCGTCAGGTATTATTGCCCTGGCTGAATCACGAAAAAAAGCGAGAGAGCGCGTTTCGGATAGTAGAGGCAGAGCAGGATCATAGGCTGAGTCTTGGCGGCCTCGAACTGTCCTTGCGTCCAGACCGTGTTGACGAGTTTGAAGATGGACGCAGGATGGTCATTGACTATAAAACGCGCGCACCCGCGCGTAGCCAATGGATGGGAGGTCGTCCTGGAGAGCCCCAGCTGCCGCTCTACGCCTTGCTCGATGATAAAATTGAAGGAATCGCGTTTGCCAGTGTGGCGGATGAAACACCCCAGTTTGTGGGTCTTGGCGAAGCCTTAGGACTCAGCAAAGTAAGCGAAAAGTCGCTGCAGCAACAAACCAAAGGAGTCGCCGAACAATGGCGAGAGCTGGTCGATGCGTGGCGGAGCAGCTTGACGGCCTTAGCCGATGAATTCACTGCCGGTAACGCACGGGTGGATCCGGTCAGTGGTGCCTGTCGTTACTGCAATCTTGCTTCGGTCTGCAGAGTGCAGCAACTCGGCAAGGGGCAAGAGCCAATAGCCGGTGAGGTCGGAGATGATATCTGACGACCAAGCCGCTCGAGAGCGAGCGATCGATCCAACCATGAGCTTCTGTGTGAGTGCGCCAGCAGGCTCTGGAAAAACCGAGCTACTGACACAGCGTTTGCTCGCGTTACTGGCGAGGGTAGAAAAGCCAGAGCAAGTCTTGGCAATCACTTTCACACGCAAAGCGGCGAGCGAGATGGCTGCGCGGGTGATTGAAAAGCTCGAAGAGGCGAGGGCAGAGGCCCCGATTGAGGCTGCGCACGAGCAAGTTACTCGGGCCTTGGCACAGCAGGTGTTAACACACGCTCAAGAGCGAGACTGGCGGCTCAACGAGTCGAGCCTGAACCTGAGGACTATTGATAGTTTTTGCCACGAATTGACGCGTCAAATGCCGGTTTTGAGTGGGATGGGGGGTATCGCTGAGCCAGTCGATAATGCGGCCTCCTTGTACGAGCGTGCGGTAAGTGACTTTTTACATCAGGCTGGCGAGGGTGAGGTCGGGGCGAGTATCTCCGCATTACTCAGCCACTTTGATAACCGTTGGAGCAAGGTATCAGAGCTACTGGTAGCGCTGCTGTCTCGGCGCGGTGACTGGGGCCCTCACATTGGTCAGCATCACGACCCCGTCAGCGCCGAAGCCGCTATTGGGTCGACCCTCTCCGATCTGGTGAATGACCGACTAGAGGCGCTAAGTGAGCAGTTTGCTGACGACACTCAGGAGCTCTGTGAAGTACTCAATGGTGCGCGGGAAGCGTTAGCGTTGTCGCCCATCAGGCTCACGCACACGACCGAGGCGCTCGAGGGCTGGCGTGCCGTCTCAAAGGTGTTCCTAACGAATGATCTGACTTGGCGTAAGCCCCGGGGCATTAATGCCAAGCAGGGATTCCAGAAGGACAGCGTCATAAAGGCCCGATTTTTAGCCCTCCTTGAGCGCTACGGTGATAATGAGCGGCTGCAGGAGGCGCTGATTGAAGCGCGATACTTGCCCAATCCCTGCGGGCGAGGTGAGGGTTGGCGGCTGGTAGTCTTGCTGTCGTCGTTACTGCCGGTGCTGCAGGCCCACTTACTGCTGGCCTTTCAGCGCACCGGTACGGTTGACCATACCCATATTGCGTTGGCAGCGAATCAAGCACTGGGTAGTGATGAGTCGCCTACACCGCTAGCAGAGCGACTGGATTATCAACTGGAGCATATTCTTGTCGACGAGTTTCAAGATACCGCCGCCTCTCAGGTTGAATTTCTGCGGCGTCTGACGCGCGGATGGGCTGAGCACAATGCAACCGGTGCCATGCCACGTACCCTCTTTGTCGTGGGCGATGGCATGCAGTCCATCTATGGATTTCGTTACGCTGATGTGCGGCTTTTCCTGCGGATTCGACAGGCCGGATTAGCGGGACTGACCCTCACGCCATTAACGCTGTCGCAAAACTTTCGATCGCGCCCAGCGGTGGTTGATTGGGTCAATCAGGTGTTCTCAGAACTCATGGGGCAGATCGACGACATCAATGTTGGTCGAGTGAGTCACGTACACGCGACCAGCGCAAAGTCTCTCGATGACAGCAGCGCTCGGGAGGGCGTAGAGATTGTGACGCTGGAGGAGCGGTCTGAGGGCGAAGAGGCAGCGTTTATTGCCGACAAAGTAGCGGCGCTGCGGCAAGCGGACCCCAGTGCCACTATCGCGGTGCTCGTGAGAGCCAAGAAGCATGCCGATCAGGTGATAGCCGCGCTGTTGAGTCGCGATATTCAAGTGTCTGGAGAGGCACTTCAGTCGCTGGCTGAGCGAAGTATCGTTCACGACTTGATGGCGCTTTGTTCATGGTTAGCAAACCCCGCCGATAACATCGCAGCGCTCACGCTGTTGAGGAGTCCTTGGTGCGGTATCAGCCTCGCATCGATCGATCGCCTGCTCATCGATCAGCCTGAACGACCGTTTGATCTGCTGGCCCTATTGTCGCCTCAACCGAGCCTTGTGATTGAAGGGGAGGTGATGGCGCGCCTCACGCATCTCAAACAAGCGTTGCAGTGGGGGCAAAGCAAGAGAGACCGATTATCGCTGCCTGTCTGGCTTGAGCAGATTTGGCTCCGACTTGAGGGCCCCGTGAGTCTGCAGTCGGAGGACTTGTCGGCAGTACACTCGTTTTTTGAGTGTTTGCGGCGGGCCGAACTAGGCGGTATCGGGCTGGACCCGGAATGGCTGATTCAGTCGCTCTCTGACGTCACGCCGGGAGGAACTGAGGCCGACAACCCCATCCGCATTATGACTTTCCATAAAGCGAAGGGACTCGAGTTCGATTATGTTTTTATGCCGTCTCTGCATCGCCGCACAAGACCGGTACAGCGAGAGTTACTGCGCTGGCATTGGCACGGACCGGACCAGTCGGGGGGGCTTTTGATCGCAGCTGATGACCAGGAAAAAAAGGACAGTTCACTTTACAACTATCTCAATTGGTTGCAAAAACGAAAGGACGCTGAAGAGCTCAAGCGGTTGTTATATGTTGGTGTGACCCGTGCTCGCCAATGCGCAGTGCTCAGCGGATGTGTCGCCAACTCCGATGACACGGGCGAGCTAACAGCCCCAGCAGGGTCGATGCTGGGGCTGTTAGCAAACCGCATCCACGAGTCGACCAGGGCTATCAATATGGATCTCTCGATTCCTGCCAGTCCTCTTGAGCCACCTGTTATCGATGAGGACAAGCCATTAGCCACAGGCGGGCTTTACCGGCTGCAGGCGGACCGACTCCGTGGTGACCGCATCGCGCCCCTCCCTGAACACATGACACCTGCCGTCATTCAAGCGGCGGCGCATATTCCGTCACAGAGTCACCGCTTGGAGCGAGTCACTGGGATCATTACCCACCGGATACTCGAATTACTCGCCGGCAATGATTTACCGCCCGAACCTGATGCGCGCATCAGGCAATGGATCCAAGGCGGCTTGCAGCAATTTAGTCTCTCGGCTGATGCCATGAATACAGTGGAGCAGCAATGCTGGCGGTTACTCAGTAATACACTGAGCTGTGCGACAGGTCGGTGGATCCTCAGCGCTCATCAAGAGGCTCAGAGTGAGCTGGCGCTCAGCCGACTAGAGTCAGGTGAGATCAGGGGATACGTGATTGACCGTGCCTTTGTAGATTCGGAGACGGGGTTGCGCTGGATTATCGATTATAAAACAAGCGCCCCCTTGCCCGATGAATCTCTCGATCGTTTTACTGCCAGAGAGCAGTCCCACTACCAAAGCCAATTGCGAACCTATGCCGAACTACTGGCTGAGCTGTTTCCGACAGAATCGCCTGTCGCCATCAAAACCGCACTGTACTTTCCAGCAATACAATTTTTGTCGATTACGGCATAAAAAAACCCGGCTAAGAGCCGGGTTCGTGTGTGACCAAGTCGATATCAGACTTCTTTGAGCGACATCACAAGCGCCTCAGTGAAGACAATTACCACCGAATCGCCTAGGCGCACGTTATCCAGCTTGTCGAGCTCGACACCACCGATGGTGTGCATGCGGCCACGGGGATCTTTGATTGTGACGTTTCCTGCGCTATCCATCGCTTCGATGGTGCACACGGCGCGCACCAGACGCGCTACGCCAGCTGCAGTCACATCCGACTCGGCAGCAGTATTGCCCCTTTCGCCCAAAACGACCCAAGGCTCAGCGAGCTCTTCGGCAGTGGGCTGCCGTACTTCTGCCTCAATCGAGGCCACGTAATCAGCGACGATCGTGTCGCCAGGAACGATTTTGCTTAAATCGACACCGTCCTCCCGAGCACTCAGGGTGACGAAGTTACCGCCAGGCCCGCGTACCACGAGCTCGCGAGCTTCTTGATCAATTGCAACGACCTCACCCTCAATCTCGGCGACGATGGCGCGGCCACCAGATGCCCACACAACATCAGCGGCATTTTCATGAACAACCGTTTCGCCGGCTTCATGATGCCCCGCAAAACTGATTGCTGGAACAACCGCCCAAAGCGCGGCGATAGAGAGAGTCACTAACTTTAACAATTTCATTCGGTATTCCTTCTGTCGGCTTGGCCCAGTGGTGCAGGGGCATTCAATCAAATCGCTGGGCACGATAGCGCAATCACCCTGTATCGGGAAGGCGAGAAACCGTGGTTTGTCACTTTTTGTGGTCTCAAGCCTCGTTTTTCCACTCTCGCACCGCCGAAAAGACACCATCGGGGCTATCGTCATGCAATCGCCCGGTGTCGAGCAGGGTTTGGCGAATCGCGTTACTGGACCACCTGAGAAAAGGGTTGTAGCTAAGCTCCCCCTCTAAAACCGAGGGTACCGTGGGTATGTCGCGGGCTCGTTTGTCCTGACACGCGGCAACAAAAGCCGCTAGCGCTGCATTCTTGGGTTCCACCATTTGCGCAAAGGCTAAATTACCCAGAGTGTATTCGTGTGCACAATAGATTCGAGTATCTGTCGGCAGCGCACTGAGCTTTTCCAGAGAGGCGCGCATCTGTGCTGTCGTGCCTTCAAACACTCGGCCACAGCCACCGACAAATAGCGTGTCACCGCAAAACAGGGCACTTTGTGCCGCACAATGGTAAGCAATATGGTCGAGGGTGTGTCCCGGCACCTCTAGAACCTCGAAGGACTCACCCATCACCGACACGCAGTCGCCCTCGAAGACAGTATGGTCAAATTCACCAGCGGGACTGCCTGCGGGGCCCCAGGTGTCACAGCCAGTTTTTTCCTGCAATCGCTTTACCGCACCAGTGTGGTCGAAATGATGATGCGTTATCAAAATACCCGTTAACGCGAGTCCCCGCTCTGCTAATCTTGTCAGCACAGGGTCTGGCTCTCCGGGATCCACAACAAAGGCTTGCTGCCCCCGTTCGATAAGCCAGATGTAGTTGTCGCTGAAAGCCTTAATCGGCGATATAGTCACCATTCGTGTCATGCCCTAGTGTTTCACTCTGTCAAGCGAGGCTACCTGCTGCCCATGAATGTGACCAGCCCTTTTCCACAAGAATCTGCCAATCGAGAGGCACTCGGACAATGGTATGGCGAGGGGGCGATGGGGCGCGCACTGACCGGTCAGTTGAGTGAAGCGCTGAATCATCGACTCGAGCAAGTCTTTGGCTACCACATGCTCATCACCGGCGCCGATATCGGACTGGACTTTAACCGCCTAGGAAAAACCCAGCGTATCTTTTGTCTGACAACTCAGCCTAGCTCAGCGCCGGAATTTCAACCCGTCATCGGTATGAGCAGTGAACTACCCTTTGCCTCAGATTCGCTGGATGCGTTGGTGCTATGTCATACCTTGAATGTATCGCCCACGCCGCATGAGGTGCTGAGAGAATGCCAACGAGTACTGGTGCCCAATGGCCATCTATTCGTTGTCAGTTTTAACCCGCTCAGCTTGTGGGGAGTGGGGCGTCTGCTAAATCATCTTTTGCGTCGCAAGAGCCTACCCGCGGCGAGCAGCCGTAAAATGCGTGATTGGCTTGCGCTACTGGGTTTCTCACACGGTGAGCCACAGTACCTAGCACCCTTAGTTCCCGTGGGGCGGGGCAGGCTGCGGCGTATCATCACTGCCATCGATAGGTGGTTGAGCAAGCGTAATGCGCCTATCGGTAATGCTTACCTGATCCACGCGCGCAAAAGGGTATCCGCTCGCCTCGATCTAGGCCTGAAACTACCGAGCAGGCCTCGACTGACCGCAATTCCGCTTGGCAAGTCTCAAGGCGGCGTGCCCGTGCCACGGCAAGTGAAGGTCAAAATAGACGACTCGTGGGGCCCACAACAGTGAGGTCTGTTAAAGCGTATACCGATGGTGCCTGCAGCGGCAATCCCGGCCCCGGCGGATGGGGAGTCGTTCTGCAGTTCGGAGATCACGAACGCGAGCTGAAAGGTGGCGAGAGCGAGACCACTAATAATCGTATGGAGCTAACAGCCGCCATCGAGGCCCTAAAGGCACTCAAAGAGCCTTGCCGCATCGCACTGACAACAGACTCCACTTACGTGAAGGATGGTATTACCAAGTGGCTCAGTAACTGGAAGCGCAACGGCTGGAAAACTGCCGCCAAAAAACCGGTTAAAAATCAAGATTTGTGGCAGCAGCTCGAACACTGTGCGGCGCAACACACGGTTGAGTGGCTATGGGTCAAAGGACATAGTGGACACCCGGAAAATGAGCGCGCAGACACGCTCGCGAATGAGGGGATGAGCGCGTTGAAAGGGACCACTCGTGGATAGACGTCAGATAGTGCTCGATACCGAAACCACCGGTCTGGAAGTCAATCAAGGCCACCGGATTATTGAGATCGGCTGCGTAGAATTACTGAATCGTCGCGTGACGGGACGGCATTACCATCAATATCTGCACCCAGAGCGGGATATTGATGCGGGCGCCATGGAAGTTCACGGCATCACGCTTGATTTTTTGTTGGGAAAACCGACCTTTCCGCAAGTCGCCGATGAATTCATTGAATTTATTCGAGGGGCTGAGCTCGTGATTCATAACGCGCCATTCGATGTCGGTTTTATTGATGCCGAACTATCGCGATTGAATCCTGGTAGCGGCGCGGTAAAGGACATGTGCGAGGTCACCGATACCCTGCAAATGGCTCGGCACAAGCACCCTGGTCAGCGTAATAATCTAGATGCACTGTGCCAGCGCTACGACATCGACAATACCAGCAGAAGTCTACATGGGGCGCTACTAGACGCTGAGATTCTGGCCGAGGTGTACCTCGCCATGACAGGCGGTCAAGCATCGCTCGGCTTGGGGTCTGACGGCGCAGGCACTCCCGGTAGCGGCGCAGTGCAAGCATCGAGCATTCGCCCTTTACCGACTGACCGCCCGAGGCTTGCGGTGTTAAGCGCAAGCCCGGAGGAGATCGAGCGCCATGAGCAGAAGCTGAGAGAGCTCGATCAAGCGTCTGGAGAGGCGGTGTGGCGTCGCGCCACACCGCAGAGGTAGTTACAACGCCACGGTAACCGCTACCAGTCCGACGCCAGTCAGTACGATGGTATAGGGCAAGGCCATTACCACCATCGTGCCATAGGACAGTCTGATCAGGGGCGCCAACGCCGAGGTCAGCAAGAATAAAAAGGCGGCTTGACCGTTGGGCGTAGCAACAGAGGGGAGGTTGGTACCGGTGTTAATCGCTATAGCGAGTCGGTCAAACTCGGCCCGATCGATCTCCCCAGCCTTCAATGCCGCATCAATCTCGCCAATGTAAACCGTCGCCACAAAAACATTGTCTGAGATCGCAGACAGCAATCCATTGGCGAGGAAGAACATAGCCGGTCGCACCTCGTCAGACATCGCCAGCACGGCATCAATGACTGGCGTGAACAAGTGCTGCTCATGAATGACGGCGACAATGGCAAAAAAGACCACGAGCAACGCCGTGAAGGGCAGCGCTTCGTTAAATGCATGTCCAATATCGTGCTCATCAGTGATGCCGTTAAAAGCCGTCAACAGCACGATGACTAACAAACCTATCAGTCCCACTGCCGCCAGATGAAAGGCCAATGCAAAAACGAGAATCCCGGCTACCACGGCTTGAACCCACAACTTCATCGTCGTCCGTGGCGTCGCGTTGTTCTGTTGACCCTCATCGAAGTCGACCAGGACTTGGCGGACACTATTGGGCATTAATGCGCCATAGCCAAACCATCCGGTCGTCTCCAGTAGCACACACGTGATCAGTCCGCACACCAAAACAGGCATCGTAATGGGTGCCATGTTCATGAAGAAAGTCTGGAAGTCCCATCCGGCGACGCTGGCAATCAACAGGTTCTGTGGTTCGCCCACCAACGTGCAAACCCCTCCTAGCGCCGTCCCGACTGCTCCGTGCATCAACAAGCTGCGTAAAAAAGCCCGGAATGCCTCAAGATCATCTTCTGACGCGGCATTGACGGCTCGGTCATGCGTGTAATCGTGCTGTAAATCCGATACCGACGCGCCGGAAGCCACACGGTGAAAAACGGCGTAAAAGCCAACGCCCACACTGATCAATACCGCCGTCACCGTGAGCGCGTCGAGAAACGCGGACAACACCGCTGAGACAATAGAGAAGAGAAAGGCAAGGAACTTTTTGGATCGCACATTGAGTAGAATTTTCGTAAAGACAAATAACAACAAGTCTTTCATGAAGTAGATGCCCGCCACCATAAACATCAGCAGCAGGATGACTTCGAAGTTGGCCTCCGCTTCATGGTAAACACTGTGGGGATCAGCAAGCCCCAGTAGAATCCCCTCGATAGCGAGGAGACCGCCGGGCTGGAGCGGGTAACACCTCAGCGCCAGCGCCAAAGTAAAGATGAACTCTGCCACCAATGCCCATCCGGCGACTACCGGACCTGCTCCCATCAATATGAATGGATTAACAACGATAAACGCGATAATCGTCTGTTTATACCAACGAGGTGATTCACCTAAAAAGTTGGACCAGAGGGCGCTTAAGGGGGACTCACTCATATCTTGTTATCCATTATGGTTAGTATTGCGAAGTATCCAAGGGCTTTAGATCGACCCCTCTCAGCGCCTAGCCGTTGCAACGACTCTTCCTGTTGCTCTGACCGCTACGCTGAGCATTAATTAAACCCCATCGGCAAGAGAGATGCACCCTCTGCGAATGGTCGGGAAAATATACGCCGATTAGCACGACTTGGTTCTTGTACTTGTGGCGTTGGGTTCCTAGACTGACTGCTGCGCGATGATCGGTGACTCCACTTTGCTTGATATCTCTGTATTCCCCCAGCGCCCCGAGGCGGACGACTGGGCTTTTGTCTTTGCTGGCCGCAACACACTGACGTCTCTGCGGGGGCAACCGGGGGTGCCGTGGCGCCTTGAAGAGGCGGACGCTCTTTGGCATCTAAACAAAGAGCTGGCGGTACCAATCGGATACTGGGAGGGCAAAGCAACTTGGGCATTTTCTATTCCAGAAGACAGTCATACCGGGGTTGAGGCGCTCAGCGGCAATCTGTATAGCTTGCTGGGTCGCGTCGACGACGCACTGTTTCACGCCCATGGTCGCGCCTATCAGCTTCTGCATTGGCGAGACACGCATCAATACTGCGGCCGATGTGGCTCGCCGACTTCGATCATCGAGCACGGCAGGGCAGTGGCCTGTGGCGATTGCTCAACGCGTGTCTATCCGCGCATATCGCCCTGCGTGATTGTGTTAGTTTCAAAAGGTGACAAACTCCTGCTCGCGGCGGCCGCAGGCTATCAGAAACGGTTTTACAGTACGCTGGCGGGATTCATGGAGCCCGGAGAGACCTGCGAACAGACCGTGATTCGTGAGGTGAGAGAGGAGGTCGGCATCGAAGTTGGCAATATTCGTTACTTTACCTCACAGCCATGGCCTTTTCCGAGTCAGGTGATGCTTGGGTTCTTCGCCGAATGGCAGTCGGGGGATATCGTGCCTAACCCCGATGAAATCGAAGAGGCGGATTGGTTTGATCGAAGCTCGCTACCGCCCACTCCTCCTAATGCGTCTATATCCGGTCAGCTTATCGCTCATTTCCTTCAAGCTCGCTAAAGGTTAACTACTATGGATTTTCTGCTCGATATCGGTTCATTTCTGCTTCAAGCGCTCATCTTGCTCGCAGTATTCCTAGTCGCGGTGGCGGGTGTGGTAGCGATTAGCCAACGGAAGCGGGCGTCAGGAGATGACGGCCACATCGAGGCGCGATTACTGAATGAGCGTTATGAGGCTCATCAGGAATCCCTTCGTGCCGTGACCGAGGATGAAGCGGAAGCGAAGGCGCGAGAAAAAGCCAAGAAAAAAGCCAGCAAACACGAGGCAAAAGCGCGCAAGAGAGCGTTAAAAGCAGCCGACGCACCTGAATCTGAGCATCGCCCTCGGGTCTTTGTCATCGACTTTGACGGTGACATGCAGGCCAGTGCTGTGACGCAATTACGAGAAGAAGTGTCCGCGATTTTACCCGTCGCAACAGACAAAGATGAAGTATTAGTCCGTCTTGAAAGCGGTGGCGGAGTGGTACACGGCTATGGCTTAGCCGCGAGTCAACTCATCCGACTCAAGGATGCCGGCGTTAAGTTGACGGTGTCCGTAGATAAAGTAGCGGCTAGTGGTGGCTACATGATGGCGTGTGTTGCTGATGAGATCATTGCAGCGCCTTTTGCCATTTTGGGCTCAATTGGCGTTGTAGCGCAGCTGCCAAATTTCCATCGCCTACTCAAAAAGAATGAGATTGATGTCGAGATGCATACGGCGGGGGAATATAAGCGTACGCTGACTTTTTTCGGCGAAAACACGGAGAAAGCGCGCGAGAAGTTTCAGGCAGATCTAGACGATGTGCATGTCTTATTTAAGGAGTTTGTGTCAGCTAATCGGCCGATCGTGGATATTGATCAGGTCAGCACAGGAGAATATTGGTTTGGCCAGCGTGCGCTAGCGCTGCAGTTAACCGATCGGCTCAGTACCTCCGACGCCTTTCTGCAGTCACATGCCGAACACAGCGATCTAGTGGAGGTGCGATATCGAGCGAAGCGGGGCTGGCAAGAGCGCATAGGCGTCGCGGCAGAGCTTGCTGTGGAGCGAGGGTTTCGGCGGCTGCTTAGGTCGGAGCAAGATCAGCGTTTTCTGTAGTCGTTAACGCTGCCACCGCGACGTACTGAGACAAAAACACGTCACCGGATAACTGTTGCAAAAAACTACTGCGACCTAAAGCATCCATCACGGGACCCTTCACCTCGCTCAGATGTAACGCGATACCCCACTCGATGAGACGCAGGTTGATCTCGCCAAGAGCTTCCAGTGCGCTCAGATCAATGGTGTTGACGGCGGGGCACATAATAATCACATGCTGTAAATTCTGGTGTGCCGCTACTTGATCGTAAACGATCTCCTCGAGGTAAGCGGCATTTGCAAAGTACAGCGACTCGTCGATGCGTATTGACAGAATATGGTCATGCGTAATCACGTCGTGTCGCATGACATTGCGATAGTGTTCAGACCCGGGGACCTGTCCGACCACCGCAAAGTGCGGATGGCTGGTTTGATGAAGGTGCAAGCCAATTGAGACGGCCACGCCCGTGAGGACACCCAGCTCAACCCCTGCCATGAGCGTGACCAACAGAGTCAATGTGACCGCCACAAAATCAGCGAGGGCAAAACGGCGCGCCTTCAAGATGACGTTCCAGTCGATGAGGCTCATTACCGCACCAATGATCGTCGCCGCTAGAACCGCCTTGGGTAAAAAATAGAGTGCGGGGGTCAAAAACAGCGCCGCCAGCGCGATGCCTAGCGCCGTCAATATCGACGCCATCTGCGTGTCGGCACCCGCATCAAAGTTCACGACTGACCGCGAAAAGCCGCCAGTTACCGGAAAACCACCCGAGAGCGCGGCAGCGGCATTGGCAGCGCCGAGCCCCAGCAACTCTTGATTGGAGTCTATTTTTTGTCGCTTTTTTGCGCCGAGTGTCTTGCCCACCGATACCGACTCTACGAAGCCAATCAAGGCAATTAACAGTGCGGGGAGCGCCAACTCCTCCAGCAAATGCCAGCTAATATTGGGGGCGCTGAACGGAGGCAAGCCACTCGGCACGTGTCCCACCAAAGGCACGCCAAGCGATTCAAAATCGCGAAGGGCCGACAAAGGGATGACCACCAGCATAATCAGAATGGGCGCCGCTCGGACCATGATGCAGGCAGCATGCTCGCCACATCCCGCACGACGCAGGAGCGCAGTGAGGTAATAACGAGAGAACAGTAAAAACCCGATGGCACCAGCACCAATGACCAGGGTTACTAAATGAATCTCAGCCAGCTGATCAAAAAAGCCTATCAGTAACACCGGCGCGGTATCGCCTTTAAGGGAGATGCCAATGAGGGGACCCAATTGTCCCAGGGCGATAATAATGCCGGACGCAGTAATAAAGCCCGACACCACTGAATGCGAGAGGAAGTTGGCGACAAATCCAAACTTTAAAAAGCCCAGGGCGATTAGCATAATGCCGCCGAGCAGTGCCAACGTGGTCGCCGCCGTCGCGTAATCAACGGTTCCTTCTGCTGCAACGGCCCCAACCGCAGAAGCGGTCATTAACGAGGCCACGGCGACTGGTCCCACTGACAAGGTGCGACTGCTTCCAAAGGCGGCGTAGGCGAGCAGTGGCAGAATACTAGCGTAAAGCCCCATTTCTGCCGGCAAACCCGCTAGCAGCGCATAAGCAAGGGACTGGGGAATCAGCATCATCGTAACGATCACCGCAGCCACTGTGTCATTGAGCAAGTTGTTGCGTTGGTAGCCCACCAGCCATTGTGCTGCTGGAATCACTGAATGCCCTCGTGGTGCGTCTAATTTCACTGCTGGATCTCAGGTTTCGCCATCCATTCCCTGCCTTTCAGCATCGCGTTCCAGTAAATCCAAGGCAGCAAATCGGCCTTCAAATGCCAAGCGAGACGGGTAGGGCGCAGACCGTTCAATATCCCTTTCGGAAACGTGGGAAGTAGGGCCCCTCCGTAACCAAATTCAGCCAATACAATCTTGCCTCGCTCGACCGTCAGCGGGCAGGAGCCATAACCGTTATACCGCGCCCGTTGCGGATGACCCGCTCGGTGAGCCACAAGATTCGTGGCGACTACCGGGGCCTGCGCTCGGGCCGCGGCGGCGGTTTTGGCGTTTGGCGCATTCATGACATCCCCGCAAGACCAGATGTTGCTGAAGCGCTTGTGCTGCAACGTTGCCTGATCCACCTCGACCCATCCCAGATCATCGCTGAGAGGGGAATGTCGTATAAAGTCCGGGGCGCACTGCGGTGGGCACACATGGATCATATCAAACGGCTTCTGGCATTCCCCATCCGGGCCGGTGAAGAACGCTATTTTTTGTTCACCGTCGATGCGCGTCAGTGTCGTCTGAAAATTCAGCCGCGCATCGTATCGTTCGACGTACTGCATCAGAGCCGGCACATAGTCCGCCACGCCGAAGAGCCCGGGTGTCGACGTACAGAATTCGATATCAATGGCGGGCAAACACCCTTTCCGACGCCAATAATCCGCCGAAAGGTACAGCGCCTTTTGGGGCGCTCCTGCGCATTTAATCGGCATCGGTGGTTGCGTGAACAGCGCTTTACCTGATTTCAAATTTTGCACTAGCTCCCAGGTATAGGGGGCAGTGTGAAAAGCATAATTAGAGGTCACGCCATTACGACCCAGATTCTCTGTTAATCCCTCAACGCCTGCCCAATCCAGCTGCAAGCCGGGCGCGACGACCAGCTGCTCGTAAGTAACGGAGCTACCATCCTCTAGCGTAAGCACGTTGTCATCGGGCTGAAAGTCACGCACTGATTGCTGGATCCAAGCAACGTTTTTGGGGATGACCGCCGCGGTAGATCGGGCGGTACTGGGCGCCTGAAAAACACCCGCTCCGACCATCGTCCAACCGGGCTGGTAGTAGTGCTGCTCCGCTGGATCAATGAGAACCACGGACAAATGCCGTTGGCGTTTTTTGAGACTGGCCGCCGTAGCGATACCCGCGGCTCCCGCGCCCACAATAGCGACATCAAATGATTGCGTTGTCATGAAATCCCCCCCCTCCGGGGCAGTTTGATTACTTGTTGTCTGATAGTCGGTCGAGATTAGGGCCACCAAATGCATTGATGGGCACCTTTAAAAACATCCGTCCTTGCCCGTTGGGAGGAGGGAGATAGCCAGCCCGCATATTGACTTGCAAAGAGGGGAGGATGAGCGCTGGCATGGCCAGGGTTGCATCTCGCTCCTCTCGCAGTGAGACGAACTCATCGCTAGAGATGGCGCCACCCACGTGGATATTGTGATGACGTTGCTGTGCCACGGTCGACTCATAGGCTAACGCTCGTCCTTCGGGCTGGTAGTCATGACAAACAAAGATTCGTATGTCATCGGGAAGCGACAGCAATCGCTGACAGGATGCATACAGTGTGCGGGCATCACCGCCTGGGAAATCGCAGCGCGCGGTGCCCGCATCGGGCATAAACAACGTGTCGCCAGCAAAGAGGGCATCACCCAACTGATAGGCCATGCAGGCTGGTGTGTGGCCCGGCACATGCAGCGCTTCTCCCTCTAGGTCACCCACGTGAAAGGTGTCGCCGTCAGACAGCATGAGATCAAACTGACTGCCGTCGCGTCGAAAGCCTTCATCTTCGTCAAAAATAGTGCCAAAGGTGTCTTGTACGGCGGTGATATGAGAGCCGATAACAATACGACCCCCTAGCTGCTCCTGAAGGTAGGGCGCGCTGGACAGGTGATCCGCATGGATGTGCGTCTCTAAAATGAGGGCTAAGGTCAGGCCTTGCGCCTTAATATAGGCAATAACCTCATCGGCTGACTCAGTGCCGATAGATCCCGAGGCATAATCAAGATTGAGTACGGGATCAATGACCGCACAGTGATCAGAGTGGGTATCGATCACGACGTAAGTCAGCGTGAAGGTGGCGGCGTCGAAAAAAGGCACGACGTGCGGGCTCATCATATAAAAGCTCTAAGGCATAACGCCCACTAGGTGATAAGGCGAAGAGCTTACCATCAATATGGAGATATGCTTATACCAATTAGCGATATA
>ERZ887830.191-NODE-191-length-40393-cov-67.467921_pt1 | contig 40393 bp, 38 predicted proteins | sample MGYA00521101_ERZ887830 | MGnify/ENA primary metagenome ERZ887830 (study PRJEB32303, sample SAMEA104408592) | aquatic metagenome | biome: Marine water; feature: Pelagic; material: water | place: Baltic Sea | collected 2014-06-05T16:38:00 | depth 1,762 m ... | reverse complement strand
TTGACATGGACCTCGGCCAAAACTTCCCCGTAACGCCGCAAATCAAAGGCGCTTTAAAAAGCCTTGAAGGCGTATTGATGGTGGAAGATTTATAGAGCGCTGCCGGGGGCTTGGGCCTCAATAAACTTGGGCCTCAATAATGTGGTGGGCGTTCATCACCAAGAATGACGCCACCGCCGCCATCGGCCTCACGATCCCGCGCGCGCTGGGCCAAAAGATCGACAATCCCCGTCAGGCGGCGCAACTCCGCATCCTGTTTGGCGACAACGTCGGAGAGCTCTTCGACAGTGCGAGTCAGATGGGCGATTTGTTCTTCAAGTGCTTGTGTCATGCCTGCCATGTGCGCGATCTCACCTCTTGGATCAAGCATCTTTTTGCGGGCCAGGTCACGGCGCAGGTCAACTCGCATGTTGCCCCCCGGCGCTGGGGCGGTTAAATGCAGGCCAAGACATAGGGGTTGATCATGGCCAAACAGAAAAAAGCACCCAAACCAAAGGCGCTGCCGCCGAAAGGGTTTCGCGATTACTTTGGCGCAGATGTGTCCGAGCGGGCGGAGATGCTGCGGCGCATAGCGGATGTGTATCATCTTTATGGGTTTGAGCAGCTGGAAAGCAGCGCTGTGGAAACAGTGGAGGCTTTGGGTAAATTTCTGCCCGATGTGGATCGCCCGAATGAAGGTGTCTTTGCCTGGCAAGAGGATGACGATTGGCTGGCGCTGCGTTATGATTTGACAGCGCCCCTGGCGCGGGTCTATGCCCAACACCGCAATGAGCTGCCCAGCCCCTATCGCCGCTTTGCCATGGGGCCGGTTTGGCGCAATGAAAAACCGGGGCCTGGTCGGTTTCGTCAGTTTTATCAATGTGATGCGGATACGGTCGGATCGGCCAGCATGGCCGCTGATGCAGAGATTTGCACGATGCTTTCTGACACGTTGGAAAAAGTGGGCATTGCCCGCGGCGATTACATCATCCGGGTGAACAATCGCAAAGTGCTCAATGGTGTGATGGAAGTGGCCGGTATTTTGGACCCTTCGGATCCTGAAAAATTTGCCGACGAGCGCGGGATTGTGCTTCGGGCGATCGACAAGCTGGATCGTTTGGGGCTCGAGGGTGTGCGGGCGCTGCTGGGCGCGGGCCGCAAAGATGACAGCGGCGATTTCACCCAAGGTGCTGGGCTTGCCGCAGAGCAAGCTGAGGTGGTCATGGGGTTCATGCAGGCACTGGGCGCCACCCCTGCGGACACCTTGAGCAATTTACGCCGCCTGGTCACAGGCTCGGCCATAGGTGAAGCCGGCGTCGATGAGCTGCAACAGATCTCGGAACTGGTCACAAGCCAGGGCTATGGCGCGGATCGCATCGTGCTAGACCCGTCGGTTGTGCGCGGGTTGGGCTATTACACGGGTCCGGTCTATGAGGCAGAATTGACCTTTGAAATCAAGGATGAAAAGGGCCGACCCAGGCAATTTGGTTCGGTTGCAGGGGGCGGGCGTTATGACGATTTGGTCAAGCGTTTCACCGGGCAAGAAGTGCCAGCAACAGGTGTTTCCATTGGGGTCGACCGCCTCTTGGCGGCGCTGCGGATGAAGGGGCAATTGCAAAGCGCGCAGTCCGGTCCCGTGGTCATCACTGTGATGGACAGGGCGCGTATGGGCGACTATCAGGCGATGGCAACGCAATTACGCGCCGCGGGAATTCGCGCCGAAGTTTATCTCGGCAATCCCAAGAATTTTGGCAATCAGCTGAAATATGCAGACAATCGCAACAGCCCCATCGCCATCATCGAAGGCGGTGATGAGCAAGCGGCTGGGATTGTGCAGATTAAGGATTTGATCCTGGGCGCGCAATTGGCCAAAGAGGCCAGCTTAGAAGAATGGAAGGCTCGGCCAAGTCAAATTGAAGCGCCCCGCGCGCAGCTTGTGGAAAAGGTGCGTGAGATGCTGGCGGCACAGGGCGCGGCACAATGAGCCAGCTTCGTGCAGAGACTGCACGCCTTTTGGGGGTCTTTGAGGCTACTGGCGCGGTACGAGTGGAGGCCGATATTCTACAACCGGCCGATGTGTTGCTGGACCTCTATGGTGAAGATATCCGTGCGCGCGCCTATGTGACCTCAGATCCTTTGCGCGGTGAGCAGATGCTGCGGCCAGATTTTACCGTTCCGGTGGTTCAACGCCATATGGCCGTGAGCGCCGAGCCTGCCCGATATACATATGCCGGGCCGGTGTTTCGCTATCAAGACAGCGCGACTGGCCGCGCGGCGCAGAGCGAGCAGGTGGGTTATGAAGTGTTTGACCGTAGCGCGCCTGAGGCGATTGAGGCCGAAGTCTTCGGACTGTTTCACCGTATTCTTGCGCCCCTGGATCTGACCGCCTCAACGGGGGATGTCGGGCTCTTGCGGGCGGCAATTGACGGGCTGACCACTTCCGATGCGCGAAAGGCGGCGTTGCGGCGTCACATTTGGCGGCCTTTGCGGTTTCAGTCCTTGCTGGCGCGGTTTTCGCAGCCTGTCGCACCGAAAGTTTTGGGGGCAGGCGGGCAGCAGATTGGTCTGCGCAGCGCTCAGGATGTGCAGGAACGATTGGCCCAATTGCAAGAGGAGGCCGCAGCGCCGCCCATTCCGCCCGCTGAGATTGAGGCTTTGACCGATCTTTTGTCGATCCGGGGCAAATTGCCGGAGGCTTTGGAGCTTTTGCAAGCGCTCACCCGCCGTTTGCCCTCGATTGGCCCTGCGGTGGCGCATATGGCCGCCCGGATCAAAGCGCTGGATGCGGCTGGGGTGGATGTGGCGCAGATCGGGTTTGAGGCGGCCTATGGGCTAACGGCCATGGAATATTACGATGGGTTTGTGTTCGGCTTTTATGCCGCAAAGCCGGGCTGGCCCGCCATCGCCTCCGGTGGGCGCTATGATGCTTTGACCCGCGTGCTAGGACAGGGGCGGGCGGTGCCGGCGGTCGGGGGCATTATTCGGCCTGAATACAGCCTGCGGGCCGAGGCGGGGAGCGCATCATGATAAAGCTTGGCGTGCCCTCCAAGGGGCGGTTGATGAAAGAGACGTTTGAATGGTTCGCAGAGCGGGGTGTTCAGCTGTCGAAATCTGGCTCGGATCGCGAATATGTCGGCCGGGTTGAGGGGGTTGATGGGGTTGAGCTTGTGTTGCTCTCTGCTGGAGAGATCCCGCGCGAATTGGCCGCTGGCCGCATTCACCTTGGGGTGACCGGTACGGATTTGGTTCATGAGAAACTGGCCAATTGGGCAGATGCAGTCGCGCCTGTCGCCCAGATGGGCTTTGGCTTTGCCGATCTCATTATTGCCGTGCCAGCCTGCTGGCGTGATGTGACCTGTCTGCACGATCTTGATGCGGTTGCGGCTCGGTTCCGCGCTGACCATGGCTTTCGCTTGCGGATTGCCACCAAATATCACCGTTTGGTGCGCCAGTTTTTGACCCTGCAGGGTGTGGCCGATTACCAATTGGTGGACAGTCAGGGCGCGACTGAAGGGGCCGTGAAGAATGAGACCGCCGAAGCCATTGCAGATATCACCAGCACTGGCGCTACGATTGCGGCCAATCACCTGCGGATTTTGGAGGATGGTTTGGTCTTGAAATCTCAAGCGACCCTCTGGAAATCGCGCAGCGCTGGCGGCGACTGCGGGCCTTTGATCCGGAAAATTGGCGCTCAATAGCGGTCATAAAATACCGATAGAGGCCAAAGCCGCCTGCATCTCGGCCGGCAGCGCGTCATCACTGGGGCGCGCTTTGGCCAAATCTGGAGGCGCGTCATTTGGTTGCAGGTAGCGCCAGCCTTGAAAAGCCCGCTTGGGCGTTGCGGCCACAGCGATCAGCTCTGGATCTGTGACAATCGCGCAGCGGCGAATGCCGTCTGAACCTATGGCCTCATCGAGGCGGATCAGCTTTTGGCGACATAAAATTGCACCCTTGATAATCCAATAGATTGAACCGCCTGCGAGCAGCTCTTCACCGCGTTTGGGCCACATGCGGGTGACATGGCGCGGCAGGCCATCGCGGGTCTGCGCCATGGGGCTGGACTGCCACGCGCGCAGACCCTCAATCGACTCCGTGCCCACGCTGAGCTTTACTAAGTTTATGTGTTTCGGCAACTCGTCACCCTATATATTGTGTATCAACTGCAAAAGATCAGATTCGAGCCCGGGATACAAGTTGACCTTTGAACCCGTGAGGGCTAGTTTCAAACCTTCTCTTTGCGCTTATATATGGAACGGTACATGACACGCTTTGCAGCTCCAATCGCCGAACAAATCTGGGATATGAAATACCGCTTCAAACAAGCGGATGGTACGCCCATTGATAAGACCGTCGAAGACAGCTGGCAGCGCATCGCGCGCTCTTTGGCCGCGGTCGAGACCGCACCCGCCGAATGGGAGCCGAAGTTCTACGACGTTTTGGCCGATTTCAAATTTTTGCCGGCCGGGCGCATCACTGCTGGGGCTGGCACAGAGCGGAGTGTGACTTTGTTCAATTGCTTTGTCATGGGCACAATTCCCGACAGTATGGGCGGGATTTTTGACATGTTGAAAGAGGCCGCGCTGACCATGCAGCAAGGCGGCGGCATCGGATATGATTTCTCGACCATTCGTCCCAAAGGGGCAAAGGTAAAGGGCGTTGCTGCGGATGCCTCGGGCCCCCTCTCCTTTATGGATGTTTGGGATGCTATGTGCCGCACGATTATGTCGGCAGGCAGCCGGCGCGGCGCGATGATGGCGACTATGCGCTGTGATCACCCGGATATTTTGGATTTTATTACCGCAAAACGCGATCCTGCGCGTTTGCGGATGTTTAATGTCTCGGTTTTGGTCACGGATGCCTTTATGGCGGCGGTCAAGGCCGATGAGCCTTGGGATTTGGTTTTTGAGGGGGAGGTCTATCACAGTCTGCGGGCGGTGGAACTTTGGGATCAAATCATGAATTCCACCTTTGAGTTCGCCGAACCAGGTGTGATCTTTATCGATCGGATCAATCAGGCCAATAACCTCAATTATTGCGAAACCATCGCGGCCACCAATCCTTGCGGTGAGCAACCCTTGCCGCCCTATGGTGCCTGTCTGCTGGGATCGATCAATATGGCGCGTTTGGTCTCTGATCCTTTTGGTGCTCAGGCCAAGCTGGATGAGGCGGTCTTGTCCGATTTGGTCGCAACCGCAGTTCGGATGATGGATAATGTGGTGGATGCCAGCCGTTTCCCACTGGAGGCGCAACAGCGCGAGGCTGAGGCTAAGCGCCGGATTGGCCTTGGGGTGACCGGGCTGGCCGATGCTTTGCTCATGGTTGGGCTGCGTTATGGATCCGTAGAAGCGGCGGCGCAGACTGAGGCCTGGATGCATCAAATTGCCCGTGCGGCCTATTTGGCCTCTGTTGATTTGGCAAAAGAAAAGGGGGCGTTTCCGCTGTTTGACGCTGAGGGCTATTTGGCCAGTGGCGCGATGGAGCAGATGGACGCTGATGTGCGCGATGCCATTGCCAAGCATGGCATTCGCAACGCACTTCTGACCAGCATCGCGCCGACCGGCACGATCAGCCTTTACGCCGGCAATGTGTCTTCTGGGATTGAGCCGGTCTTTGCCTATGCCTACACGCGCAAAGTTCTGCAAAAAGATGGCACGCGCACCGAAGAAGAAGTGATCGACTATGCCGTGCAAATGTGGCGTGACAAGATGGGCGACGCAGAGCTTCCCGATTATTTCGTCAATGCGCAAACCCTGGAGCCTCTTGAGCATGTCCGGATGCAGGCTGCGGCGCAGAAATGGATCGACAGCTCGATATCTAAAACGATCAACTGCCCCGAAGATATCAGCTTTGAGGCTTTCAAAGACGTTTACATGGCCGCTTGGGATCAAGGCTGCAAAGGCTGCACCACCTATCGGCCCAATGCGGTCACAGGATCTGTTTTATCTGTGTCAGAGGAGGGCGAAAAAGCGCCCGAGGCCGATACAGGCGCCGATGTGGTCTATATCAGCGAGCCTTTGAGCCGCCCCGAGGCGCTGGAAGGGCAAACCTATAAGGTGAAATGGCCAGACAGCGAGCATGCGCTTTACATCACGGTGAATGATCTGCTGCTCAACGGGCATCGCCGGCCGTTTGAAGTGTTCATCAATTCCAAGAATATGGAGCATTTCGCCTGGACCGTGGCGCTCACGCGGATGATCTCGGCAGTGTTCCGGCGCGGCGGTGACGTGAGCTTTGTGGTGGAAGAGTTGAAAGCGGTTTTCGACCCGCGAGGCGGCGCTTGGGTGGACGGGAAATATATCCCTTCGATTCTGGCCGCTATCGGCGGGGTGATCGAGCATCACATGGTGGTCACGGGCTTTTTGTCCGGTGAAGGCATGGGGCTCAAATCTGACCCGCAAGCCGAAGTGGTGAATCTAGAGCAATCTCGGGGCGCCGCCTGTTCAAGCTGCGGGCAATTTGATCTGCGTATGGTCGAAGGCTGCATGACCTGCGGCAGCTGCGGCTATTCGAAATGCGGCTGAATTGAACAGGCCCGGCCTGCGGATCTTTCGCGAGGTCGGCTCTTTGTTGCCGCTGGACCTGCTCGTGCGATGCCCTATTTGACATGAGCGGAGTGTAACGAGCGAGCAGAGACCCATGGCCCAACTAGAAGTTCTTTATAATGCTGAATGCCCGATTTGTCGTCGGGAGATAGAGCATTACAAACGCCTCTCCGGCGATGATTTGGCCTATGTTGAAATTACTGCGCAAACGGCCGCAGATTGGGGCCTCAGTGAAGATCAAGCGGCCAAACAGCTGCACGTCCGGCGCGGCGCGCAGATCTCAGTCGGGGTCGAGGCCTTTGTGGCGATTTGGCGGCAACTGCCTTATTTTTGGATCTTGGCGCCGATTGTCAATTTCAAACCCATCAAGGCCGTCTCCTCTGTGATCTATCGCCGGTTTCTCGCCCCCTTACTATTTGCGGCGCATAAGCGCCGCAGGCGGCGCGGCGGGGCTGCGGGCTCCTAAATTTGCGCCTGCCCTATACTTCCGATGCAAAAACGCCTATCCGCGCTCTATTGAGGTGCCGCTGAGGCGCCCAATTGGGGTTGGTCGGTCCATGGGGGGCTGCAGCGCCCGCATGACATAGGAAGATATTCTCGTGAAACAAGCTCTAGCTGACGCGCTGAAAAAGCGCGGCTACGACACTTTGACTCCCGTTCAATTGGCCGTCACCGCGCCAGAACTGGCACAGGCGGACCTGCTGGTCTCGGCGCAAACCGGATCTGGTAAGACGGTCGGCTTTGGTCTGGCCATTGGCGATAGTCTTTTGGGAAGCAATGAGGTGTTTGACCGCGCGTCGCACCCTTTGGCTTTGGTCATTGCCCCAACCCGTGAGCTGGCCTTGCAAGTCAAGCGCGAGCTGCAATGGCTTTATGGCGAAGCGCAGGTGACAATGGCCTCTTGCGTGGGCGGTATGGATATGCGCGATGAGCGCCGGGCTTTGGCCCGCGGGGCGCATATTGTTGTGGCCACGCCAGGGCGTCTGCGCGATCACATCATGCGCGGGTCGATTGATTTATCTGAGCTGCGGGCGGTGGTGCTCGATGAGGCGGATGAAATGCTCGACTTGGGCTTCAAGGAAGATCTGGAGTTCATCCTTGGTCACGCGCCTGAGATGCGCCGCACTTTGATGTTTTCCGCCACTGTACCAAAATCCATCGCCACTTTGGCAAAATCCTACCAAAGAGACGCACAGCGCGTGTCGACCGTTGCGGAGAAGTCCCAGCACACGGATATCGAGTACCGCGCCTTAAACGTGGCAGCGCGGGATATGGAAAATGCAATCATCAACGTCTTGCGCTTTTATGAAGCCCCAAATGCTTTGGTCTTTGCCAATACGCGGGTCATGGTCAATCGTTTGACCACGCGCCTGTCGAACCGTGGTTTTTCTGTGGTCAGCCTTTCGGGGGAATTGAGCCAGGCGGAACGCTCTCATGCCTTGCAGGCCATGCGAGATGGCCGGGCGCGGATCTGTGTGGCCACCGATGTGGCGGCGCGGGGGATTGACCTTCCGAATTTGGATTTGGTGGTGCATGCGGAATTGCCGAGCAATTTTGAAACTTTGATGCATCGGTCAGGCCGTACGGGCCGGGCCGGGCGCAAAGGGATTTCTGCACTGATTGTGCCACCCTCCGTGCGCCGCAAGGCCGAGCGCATTTTGCAAGGTGCGAAGGTGAAAGCGGAATGGACCGTGCCGCCCTCCGCCGAAGAGGTGACCGCAAAGGATCGGGCCCGGCTTTTGGAAGATCCCGCCTGGCATGAGGAAATTTCAGCAACCGATCAGGTGGCGGTTGATGAGCTTTTGTCCCATTTCTCCCCAGCCCAGGTGGCCGCGGCGTTTTTGCGGGTCTATACGGCCAAGCAATCGGCCCCCGAAGAGCTCTTAGCGGTGGATGCGCGCGAGGCCAAAGAGGCCAAGCCACGCAGAGTTGCAGATTTTGGCCCAACTGTCTGGTTCTCCATTCCCGGTGGCCGTGCCTCTGGCACATTGCCCGGTCGTCTTCTGCCGATGATTTGTAACGCCGGTGGGTTGACCAAACATGATATTGGCGCAATCAAAATTCATCCCGATGCCTCATTCTTTGAAGTTAAACTCTCCAGTGTTGAGGGGTTCAAGAAAGCCTTGGGCCCGAATATGACCGTTGAAGATGATGCGGTTGTGAGCGAACTTAAAGCGCCACCGGCTGATGTGCCCTATGAGCGATCCAGCGCGCCAAAACCTCGGGCAGATAAAAAACGGCCGATCGAAAAGCCCAGCGGACCGATAGATTGGAACGATGCGCCATCACCCAAAACGCGTAAGCCCAAAACGGGTGACGGCAAACCAAAATTTAAATCCAAAACCGCAGCGCAAAGCCGCCCCGACGGGGTAGTTGAGAGTTTTAAGAAAAAAACTGGAAGCGGGAAACCGGGCGGGGGCAAACCCTCTGTGGGAAAATCGGGTGGCAAGCCCGGCTCAAAGCCGGCAGCAAAAGCAGGCGCGGGCAAGCCCAAAGGGGGCAAGCCAAGCGCCCGCCCGGATAAGCATAAGTTTGATCCTGGCAAGCCGAAGCGTAAGTCATCCTAAATCTCTGCTTTGTGGGCGCTGGAAAAAATCCACAAGAGGGATTCACAAGGCGAATCACCTCTGTTACGACTGTAAGCAAGCAGCGCAAGACTGAGCAGTAATCTGGCCGGGACAGACGCCACCAATGGGATTTTAGGATCTCACAGAGACGTGGACGCAGTGCCCCGCACGTCCCATAGGCTCATCAGAGCCATGGATGACAGAGGAACGTCGCAAGGCGTTCCTCTTTGGCCTTGACATCGCCATGTAGGACTGGCATCCGCGCCCCATTGGTGTTGGTGGCCCCCGCAAGGGGATGCCTGTCGGGGTTCGCCCAAAGGACAACGCCCTTCATAGTGGCCCATGTTGGGCTTCGACTTTATCGAAGGAGATCAGCCGGTGACAAAACGTACCGCTGCCAAATACAAAATTGACCGCCGGATGGGCGAAAACATCTGGGGTCGTCCTAAATCACCTGTCAATCGTCGTGAATATGGCCCCGGCCAGCACGGTCAGCGCCGCAAAGGCAAACTGTCGGATTTCGGCACACAGCTGCGCGCAAAGCAAAAGCTGAAAGGCTACTACGGCGATTTGACCGAGAAGCAATTCCGCCGCATCTATGCCGAAGCTGAGCGTCTCAAAGGCGACACGGGTGAGCAGTTGATCGGCCTTCTGGAGCGTCGGTTGGATGCTGTTGTTTACCGCGCCAAATTCGTGGCGACAGTCTTTGCAGCCCGCCAATTTGTAAACCACGGCCACGTGCGGGTGAACGGCAAGAAAGTGAACATTGCCTCTTACCGCGTGTCTGAAGGGGATGTGATCGAGGTGCGTGATCGCTCCAAGCAGATGGCCGTTTTGCTCGAAGCCACACAATTGGCCGAACGCGATGTGCCAGATTACATCGATGCAGATCACAGCAAGATGACCGCGACTTTCGTGCGCACTCCAGGTCTTGGCGATGTGCCATATCCTGTGATGATGGAACCGAACCTCGTGGTGGAATTCTACGCGAAGAACTAATCTTCGCCAGATCAAGTTTCAAAAAGCCGCGACGGGAAACCGCCGCGGCTTTTTTATTTGGGGCTTTATGTCCAGTTTACACCGCCCCGTATTTCGCCACAGTGGCAGGCGGGACTGGATTGGTTGGGCATTGGTCATTCAAAAACCGCTGGAAATGCTTGAGATTGACGTTAGAAGGACGGCAGAAGGGAATATCACATGACACAGCCACAACCTCAGCCTGGGATTTTGGATATTCAGCTTTATGTCGGCGGGAAATCTTCTGTGCAGGGTGTGCGGGACATTCTCAAACTGTCGTCGAATGAAAATCCCAACGGTCCACCCGCTTCGGCGCAACAGGCGCTTGCAGAGGCGGCCAGCACCTTGCATCGCTATCCTTCCTCTGATCACAGCGGGCTTCGTGCGGCTTTGGCCGAGCTGCATGGCCTGGAGGCGCAGCGGATCATCTGCGGCTGTGGGTCGGATGAGCTGATCAGCTTTCTGTGCCAGGCCTATGCCGGCCCCGAGGTGGAGGTCATTCACACCGAGCATGGGTTTTTAATGTACCGTCTTTATGCCATGGCGGCCGGTGCGCGGCTTGTCTGCGTGCCAGAGGCCGAGCGCCATGTGGACGTTGAGGCGATTTTATCCGCCATCACCCCGCGCACCGGGATGATCTTCATTGCCAATCCGGGCAATCCCACGGGGACAAAAATCTCTGACGAGGATCTTGCGGAGTTGATTGCGAAAACGCCAAAGACTGTGGTGATCGTGCTTGATGGGGCCTATGCCGATTATGTCGAGGGTTGGGACGGTGGCGCGCGGTTTGTTGAGGCGCATGACAATGTGGTCATGCTGCGCACCCTGTCGAAAATGTACGGGCTGGGGGGATTGCGCGTGGGCTGGGGCTATGGGCCGCAACATATCATTGACGTGCTCAACCGCGTTCGCGGACCGTTCAATATTTCCGCGCCAGCATTGGCCGCCGGTGAAGCGGCGGTGCGTGATCATGACTTCGTCATTCAACATCGGGCGCAAAACAATGCGGCCCGCGCCTATTTGGCCGAGGAGCTCGCCGCGCTGGGCGTCGCCTCTGACCCGTCTGACGCGAATTTCCTTCTGGCCCGTTTCGCCAGCCAAGAGCAGGCGGAAGCCTGCGATGACCATCTGCAAAGCCTGGGCATTCTTGTGCGCCGGGTGGGCAGCTATGGCTTGCCGGAGTGTTTGCGCATCACCGTGCCGGATATGGCGGGATGTGCGCGGGTGGTGCAGGCGGTGCGGAGCTTTTTGGAGAAAACCCCATGAGCTATGATCGCGTGGCCTTTGTGGGCTTAGGGTTGATTGCCTCTTCGATGTTCTGGGCCATGCGCCGGGCGGGCATGGGCGCGCATGTGACAGGCTATGCTCGCTCAGAACAAACCCGCGCCACGGCGCGCGAGATTGGCCTGTGCGATACGGTCTGCGACGATCTGGCCAGTGCGGTGCGTGCGGCGGATCTGGTGGTGCTTTGCTTGCCGGTGGGCGCGATGGGCGAGGTGATGGCCGAGCTGGCGCCGCATATCAAACCCGGCGCCACGGTGACGGATGTGGGTTCAGTGAAGCGCGCGGTGATTGAGGCGGTGGCGCCGCATATTGCGCCGGGCGTGCATTTCGTGCCGGGCCACCCGCTGGCCGGCACTGAGCATTCCGGCCCAAGGGCGGGCTTTGCGGAGCTGTTTGACAACCGCTGGTGCCTTTTGACCCCCAATGGCGCCGATACCGCTGCCGTGGCGCAGCTGTCGGACTATTGGCAGGCGCTGGGGGCGAAGGTCGAGGAAATGGATCCGGACCACCACGATTTGGTGCTGGCAGTGACCAGCCATGCACCGCATTTAATCGCCTATACGATGGTGGGCGTGGCCGATGATCTGCACCGGGTGACCAATTCGGAGGTGATCAACTTCTCCGCCACCGGCTTTCGCGACTTTACCCGCATTGCCGCCAGTGATCCGACCATGTGGCGCGATGTGTTTTTGACCAATAAGGATGCGACCTTGGAGATCCTCGGCCGCTTCACCGAAGAGCTCTTCGCGCTGCAGCGGGCGATCCGCACCGGCGATGGTGAGATGCTGCATGACTATTTCACCCGCACTCGCGCCATCCGCCGGGGCATCATCGATGCGGGCCAAGACACGGATGCCCCCGATTTTGGCCGCAAGAAAAGCTAAAGCCCCAAGAAACGCTAAAGCCCGCTGCGATCCTTGGGGCCCAGGCCCTAGCGCAGCCGGAACCGCGTGCGCAGCCCAAGACCCAGAAAGAACAAAAACACAAAGCCCAGCAGGGTTTCACTCACAGTGAGCAGAACGGTCACAAACGTGGGATCGGCCAAAAGATCACTGGGAAACCGCCGATAAAACCCAAAGACGGCAAAAATATTCGCAAAAGACAGGCCCATGGCGCTGAGCAAAAGCTCGACCCTGTCCATGCACAGATGCAGCTGGTCTCGGGCCATGAAATGAAGCGCGTAAAATAGGCTCCAAAAGTACCATACCCCCACCATCCCAGCCATCGGCCGCCAATAGCTGTGGCCATAATCTGACACAAGATGATACAGCCAATAGGTGACGCGGGTGTACCAAGGGGAGAGGCGGCCCGTGAGCTCCATCTCCCTGCGAAAGAACATATGCTCATCCTCCACCTTGCCCAAGGCCCCGCATTTGATCCGCAACTGCTCATAGGCGCGTTTGTCGTCCTCTAAGAGATCCCGAGATTGAGCCGCCTGCACCTTGGGATCCATTGGTTTATCGGCCATCTGAACCGTATCATCGGCGCGTTTGTCGTTCTCTTGGAGACACTCACATTGAGCAGTCTTTCTTCCGGCGTTTGGTAGTTTAACGCCCGTCCAATCGGTATTTTCATGCATCTTGCGACCGAAAAAACTGGGGGGATGTTTGCAAAATTCAGTAGCGTTAAAGCTCAATGGTGCGGCAGAAGGGTCGGGCCGGGCATCATCGAAGGATGCTCCGTCGCAAAATGTCGCTTTGTCAAAATTAATCCGGCCATCGACAGTTGCATTGCTAAAATCAGCTTTGCCCTTGAATATTGCGTCTTCGAAAGTGTTGGATCCGTTAAATATTGATGCATGAAAGTTAGCCGTCATCTTAAATATGGCCTTGCTGAAGCTAGACCACTCAATTTTAGTGAAATTAAAAGATGCACCCTCGATAAAACGGCATTCGTAAAATTCAGTGGATGGCCCAAAAATGGCAGCTGTTGCGTTTAGGCGGTGCTTAAAAATGCAATTATAGACTTCTAGGTTAGCTGCGAATTGTGCATTGTTCAAAAAGAAGGATCGTTTAAATGTTGTGTTTCCGATGACAACGCGAAACGCGAAATAGAACCCATCCAATTCAAGGGGTGTTTTGATTTCTGTGAGGCCTTCAGTCAAAACATTGCGCCATGCCTTTCCAATTCTATGGGGAGGTCTGGTATTCGAGTTTGAATGTTACGAATTTCCGCGTCTGAAAGGTCCGCAATATCTGCGAATCTTGGATTTTCCATTTGGCTATGATAATCAAACAAAAATGACCCCAACAGATATTTCTGATACCCATTCCAAAGCCGTATATTTTCCTTATGACTTCTTGAAATCCTCGCCAATCTCAACCATGGGGTGTCCTCTTCTGCCGCCGTCATGCCCGCCTCCAAAATCGCTTTTCAAAATCTGCTTTTGGCTCAATGCCCTATGCCATATCTCCCTATCATATCCGTAGGTGGCGCTCTATCAAGAGCAGAAGGCGCGCGGGATGTTCGCGGGGTATTTTATTGGCGCGCAATAGGGCGTATAGGCTGCGTAATCTGAGGCCGGCCGGAGGAGGTAGCGAAAATGTGGGTGTTTGGCTATGGCTCTTTGCTGTGGAACCCCGGGTTTGAACCCATCGAGCAGATGCGCGCGGACCTGCCGGGTTATCGGCGCTCCTTTTGCATGCTCTCCATCCATCATCGCGGCACGCCCGAGGATCCGGGCTTGGTTCTTGCGCTGGATAAGGCAGAGGCGACGGATCTTTGCGCCGGGCTGGCCCTACGGGTGGATGAGCATGAGGCCGAGCATGTGCTGCAAGAGCTGCGCGCGCGGGAGTTGATTTCATCGGCCTATGTGGAAAGATGGGTGGATCTGCCCTTGGCCGATGGGCGGCGCGAACGGGCCGTGACCTATGTGGTGGACCGCGATCATGCGCAATATTGCCACTATGGGCTGGATCAGCAGGCCGAGATCATCGCGCGGGCCGTGGGAGGCCGTGGGTCAAACCCGGAATATCTGTTTAAAACCGCCGATATGTTACGCGATCTGGGCATCCCGGATCCGCAATTGGATTATTTGGCACAGAAAGTCGCAAATTTAACTAAATCTGCATAACCGCTTGGCTTAAAGGGCGGTGCGCAGTAAACTTATAGACTTAGAATTTAAGGGCAGGACCACAGATATGGATCATATCCGCCGAGATCAAACGCCTCAGTTCTCGCAGCCGCTTAGTCAAATCCTCACCATGCTGGCCATTGTCGGCGGGGTCGTGGGCTTGGGCTATTTGGCCTATCCCAGCGTTGGGCCTACCTTTTGGGCCAATCCCTATCTCAACGCCTTTATCCTCTTTGTGTTTCTCATTGGCGTGGCCACTTGTTTTCATCAGGTTTTGTCGCTGATCTATTCGGTGCAATGGATCGAAGGCTTTGCCAGCCAGCGAGATGGCCATGAGGACGCCAAGCCGCCGCAATTGCTTTTGCCCCTGGCCAGCCTGCTGCGCGGGCGCGGCGCGCGCACGCAGCTCGGCTCCGCCTCATCGCGGTCTATTTTGGAATCGGTCTCCACGCGCATTGATGAGCAGCGCGAATTAACGCGCTATATCACCAATATGCTGATCCTGATTGGCCTGTTGGGCACGTTTTATGGTCTGGCCACCACTGTGCCGGCCTTGGTGGCCACGATCCAATCGTTGACCCCGGGCGAGAATGAAAGCGCGGTGGATATTTTCTCGCGTCTACAGCTGGGTCTTGAAGGGCAGCTGGACGGGATGGGCGTGGCCTTTGCCTCCTCATTATTGGGTCTGGCCGGCTCGCTGATTGTCGGGTTGCTTGAGGTGTTTTCTGGCCGGGGGCAGAACCGGTTTTATGGCGAATTGGAAGAATGGTTGTCGACCATCACCCGGGTGGGGTTCTCGGGCGGCGAGGGCGAAGAGGGCGCGCAAAACACCATGCTCGGCGCGATGATGGAACAGATGTCTGAGCAGATGGACGGTATGGCGCGGATGTATGCGCAAACCGGGCAGGATCAGGCCCATGTACAGTCGCACTTGATGGCGATGACGGCGAGCTTGGAGAAGCTCACGCAAAAGCTCGATCAGGGGCAGACCGAAGCCCTTGAACGCGTGGCGGCCAGTCAAGAGCGGATGATCGCGCGGATGGGCGAAGGCGGCGGCGGTGACGGGATGGATGCGGAGAGCCGGATGCGTCTGCGTTCGATCGATGTGCAGATGCTGCGCGTGCTTGAGGAAGTCTCAAGTGGCCGGCAAGAAAGCCTGTCCGAAATCCGCAGTGATCTGGCCAATCTGACAAAGGCGATCAGAGCCCTGTCCAATCCCGCAAGCCGCGACCAGAGCTAGGCGCGCGCGATGGCACTTTCCCGACGCACTGGCGCAAGGTTCCAAGCCTCTATCTGGCCGGGGTTTGTCGATGCGATGACTGGCTTATTGCTGGTCTTGATGTTTGTGCTCACGATCTTTGCGGTGATGCAATTTGTGTTGCAGCAAACCATCAAAGGGCAGGGGGTGATGCTCGATGAGCTCAACGTCGATATCGCCCAGAAAAACGCGCAATTGGAAGATTTGGAAGGTCAGATCCTCGCTCTCGGCGATGCTTTGGGTTTGGAGCGTGCTGCGGCCTCCGAGCTCACCCTTCAGGTCGCGAAACTTGACGATCAGCTTGCCGCCGCGCAGGCTCAGGGCGAAAGGCAATTGGGCCTTATTGCGACGTTGACCGCCGAGCGCGATGCCCGGGCTGCAGACCTCAAAGCGGCCACCGAAAGGATCAATGATTTCGAGACGCAAGTGGCCAATCTCTTGGCGCTGCAACAGCGGGCGGAAGGAGAGATTGAGCGGTTCAAGCTGCAAGTGTCGCAACTGCAAACGCAGCAGTCCCAGTCTGAAGGCACGATCTTAGACTTCGAAACGCAAGTGGCGTCGCTTTTGCGTGAACAAAGCCAATCGGAAGGGCAGATCACGGAGCTGGAAGCGCAATTGACCCTGCTTCTGGCCCAATCCTTGGAAGATACAACCCGTATTGCAGATGCAGAGGCGCAAATCAGCGCGTTGCAGGACGAAAAATCCACAGCCGAGGCTACGATCGCAGATTTCGAGACCCGCTTTCAGCAATTGATCGAGAAAGAGGCGCTACGTCGTGAGGAACTGGCCGCATTGGATGAGGATAAGGCCAGTTTGCAGCAATCATTGCTGGCGGCGCAGGCGACAATTGCAGCACAGACCGAGCAGGCTGCGCTGGCGGAACGACAACGCGAACTCATGGATGAGATGCTGGCTGATCTGCGCCGGGATGCCCAGGATACAAATATCAACCTTGCCAATACCCTGGCGCTTTTGGCGACGCAGCAAGAACGGGCGTCCCAGCTTGAACAGGACAACCAAGAGCTCAGTCGCCGCGCTGAAGAATTGACAAGCGCCTTGAATGACGAAGAGCTCAATCGCGTGTCCGCGGCTTTTTTGCGGGAACGTTTGGAGGCCGCGGAAGCCGCTTTGAGCCAGAAAGAACTCGAACAATTGTCCATGGCCGCGGCGGCTGAAAAACTGCGGGCGGATCTGGAACAAAGTGAAGCGGCGATATCTTCTTTGACTTTGGAGTTAAACGATCAGCGCAAAAAAGCCGAGGAAACCCTAGCGCTTTTGGCCGCGGCGCAGAGCGTTGAAAAAACACTCGGTGAGAAGTTGGCGACAGCTTTGGTGGCACTTGAGGCCGCTGAAGCCGAAGCGCAGAATGCGGATACAGATGATCTGCGTTCGGCGCTGTCCAAAGCCATCGCCGCACGGCAAACGGCGGAGCAGCAATTGACCTCGGCCGAGCAGAAGGCGGCCTTATTGGCAACGGCACAGGCGGAGCTGCAGGAGGCAAAGGCTATTTCGACGGAGGCACAGCGCAAAATGGCGCTGCTGAGCCAGGAGGTGCGCGAATTGCGCGCCCAAATCGGTGGGCTTCAAGCCACGCTGGACGATTACAAGCGTCGTGACGCGGACAATAATGTGAAGATCACCAATCTTGGCAGTGAGTTGAACGTGGCGCTGGCACAGGTCGCAGCGGAATCCAAGCGCAACTTGGCTTTGGAAGCGGCGGAAAAGCAGCGCCTGGAAGAGGAGAAGGCCCGGCTTGAAGCCGAAGCCAAGACCCTGGAGCGCTATAAGTCGGACTTTTTTGGCAGTCTGCGCGGTCTTTTGGAGGATATCGACGGGGTCAGCATCGTTGGGGACCGTTTTGTCTTCTCCTCTGAGGTGCTCTTTGCCTCTGGCCGTGCTGAGCTGACGGCGGCTGGCCGCCAGGAGATATCAAAAGTGGCGAATATCTTGAAGGATGTCACCCAAGAAATTCCGCAAAATATTGATTGGGTGTTGCAGGTGGATGGTCACACCGATGACCAACCAATCCTTCCGGGCAGTCGCTTTCAAAATAATTGGGAGCTAAGCCAGGCGCGGGCGCTGTCTGTGGTTCTATATCTGATGACCTCCGAGCAAATGCCGCCGCGCCGGCTCTCGGCCAATGGGTTTGGCGAGTATCAGCCCATTAATCCGGCCAATTCGCGCCTAGCACGGGCGCAAAATCGGCGGATTGAGCTGAAATTGACTGAGAAGTAATCTCGATCTCCCCGCAATGGCCCTATTTGCGGGGTGATAGGGCCTACTCGGCGGTCAAAAGCGGAGGTTTCTTGTCTTTATTGGTGATCCGCGGCTTTTGAGGCTCTTCGATTTTCAAATCCAACGCGCCAGCTTTCACACCAACTTTGACCACGCCGCCTTTGGTGAGTTTGCCAAAGAGCAATTCTTCGGCCAATGGCTTTTTGATATGCTCTTGGATCACCCGGCCCAAGGGACGCGCGCCCATTTTGGAATCGTAACCCTTTTCGCCGAGCCAATCGGCGGCCGCTTTGGTAATCTCGATGGACACATTGCGATCCATCAATTGCGCTTCAAGTTGCAGAACAAATTTTTCGACCACCTGCGCGATGACATCGCGGTCTAATGGCGCGAAACTCACCACCGCATCGAGGCGATTGCGGAACTCGGGCGTGAAGGTGCGTTCAATGGCTTGGGTGTCTTCGCCCTCGCGACGTTCGCGCCCAAATCCGATTGCGGCCTTGGACATTTCTGACGCTCCGGCATTGGAGGTCATGATCAACACCACATTGCGGAAATCCGTGGTGCGGCCATTGTGATCTGTCAATTTACCGTGATCCATGACCTGCAGAAGGATGTTGAACACATCCGGGTGTGCTTTTTCGATTTCATCCAACAAGAGCACGCAATGGGGGTCTTGATCGACACTGTCGGTTAACATGCCGCCTTGATCAAAGCCGACATAGCCGGGAGGCGCACCGATCAAGCGGCTGATGGCGTGTTTCTCCATATATTCGGACATGTCAAAGCGGATCAGCTTGACGCCCAGACCATCGGCCAATTGTTTGGCCACTTCGGTTTTGCCGACGCCGGTGGGCCCGGCAAATAGATAATTGCCGATGGGCTTTTCTGGTTCACGCAGACCCGCGCGGGCCAGTTTGATCGCCGAGGCCAAGGCTTCAATCGCCGTATCCTGGCCAAAGACCACCCGTTTTAGACCGGCTTCAAGATCGCGCAAAACTTCCGCATCGTCTTTCGATACGGATTTGGGCGGAATTCGCGCAATTTTTGCGACGACCGCTTCAATCTCTTTCACCCCGATGGTTTTGCGCCGCTTGCTGTCACTCAGCAAATGCTGCGCTGCGCCGGCCTCGTCAATCACATCGATGGCCTTGTCCGGTAATTTGCGATCATTGATATAGCGCGCGGCCAATTCGACAGCGGTTTTGATGGCATCGGAGGTATATTTTACGTCGTGGTGCTCTTCAAAATAGGGTTTCAACCCTTTTAGGATTTTCACGCTGTCTTCCACGGAAGGTTCGGCCACATCAATTTTCTGAAACCGGCGGGCCAGAGCGCGATCTTTTTCAAAATGCTGCCGGAATTCTTTATAAGTTGTTGAGCCCATGCAGCGCAGTTTGCCGCCCTGCAGCGCGGGTTTCAAAAGGTTTGAGGCATCCATTGCCCCACCGGAGGTTGCACCGGCACCGATGACCGTGTGAATTTCGTCGATGAAAAGCACCGCATCATCATGCTCCTCCATCTCCTTCATCACTGCTTTGAGGCGCTCTTCAAAATCGCCCCGATAGCGTGTTCCCGCCAAAAGTGCGCCCATGTCGAGTGAATAGATGGTCGTTTTGGACAGGATCGCTGGGGTTTGGCCCTGGGTAATTTTGCGCGCCAGACCCTCGGCAATGGCTGTTTTGCCGACGCCGGGATCGCCGACCAGAATCGGGTTGTTTTTGCGGCGGCGGCACAAAACCTGGATGCAGCGCTCAACCTCATGGTCGCGGCCAATCAGCGGATCAACATTGCCCTTGGCAGATTTTTCATTGAGATCGATGCAATATTTTGCCAAAGCGCTCTCTTTTTCGGCGGTCTCATGGGGTTCGCCGTCAAACATTTCCGCCTCATCTTCAGCGCCAACGATTGGCCGGCTTTCGATAAAGTCGGGATCTTTGGCCACCCCGTGGGCGATGAAATTCACCGCATCATAGCGGGTCATGTCTTGCTCTTGCAGGAAATAGGCCGCGTTGCTCTCGCGTTCGGCAAATATTGCGACCAAAACATTGGCGCCCGTCACTTCTGTGCGCCCGGAAGATTGCACATGTATGGCGGCCCGTTGGATCACACGCTGAAAGGCGGCGGTTGGAACGGCCTCTGATCCATCCACATCGGTGATCAGGGTGCTGAGGTCGTCCTCAATAAAGTCGACAAGAGCTTTGCGCAGGAGCTTGAGATCGACAGAGCAGGCGCGCATGACTTTTGCAGCATCGGGTTCATCGAGAAGGGCCAGGAGCAAGTGTTCCAAAGTTGCCAATTCATGTTTGCGGGCATTGGCAGCGGCCAGCGCTTCGTGGATGGCGTTTTCTAATGATGCGGAAAATGATGGCACGCGCGTCTCCTACAAAAGTCTGTGATCGTTATGATCGCTGTCCCCCTAAGATTTCGGTTTTCTGAGGCAACCTTCAAGGGGCAATCTGTTATTTAGGCCATAAAAGTTAAATATCGCACTTTTATCGCCAGATTTTTCCTAAAACTTATCTTTTCGGGCGCGGATTTCCGTGAAAACCTGCTCGGCGGTGGCGCCTGCCATGCCGACGGCTGCTTGCAGGGCTGGATCGTCGGCGCGCAAAAACGGATTGGTTTGCATCTCAAGAGCCAAGAGGCTTGGCACCGTTGGGCGACCTGCGGCGCGATCTTCGGTGATTTGAGCGGCACGGGCGGCGATGGCCGGATTGTCTTCGCCCAAAGACTGCGTGAAGGCCATATTGGAGGCTGTGTATTCATGCCCTGAGTAAACCCATGTGTCTTGCGGCAGCGCACGGAGCTGCTGCAGGCTGTGCCACATTTGCGCCGCTGACCCCTCAAACAGACGGCCGCAGCCCATAGCCATCAAACTGTCGGCCGTGAACACCGCTTTTGCGCTTGGCAAGTGCAGCGCCAGGTGACCCAGCGTATGGCCAGAGACGTCATAGATATCCCCTTCAATGCCGCAAAGCGTGAGGCGATCCCCTGGGCTGACGGCCTTATCCAAGGCTGGCAGGCGATGCGCGTCGGCTTTGGCACCGATGACCCTTGCGGGCACTTGGCCCAATGAGCCGGTCAAAGCGGCTTGCAGATCGGGAAGCCCATCAATGTGATCCCAATGGTGATGAGTCAAAAATATGTCGGTGACGGGCACATTCAGCTCGGAAATCTTATCGACCAAAGGCCCCGCTTCCGGCACATCGACAACCGCTGCCGTGCCGGAAACGCTATTGTGAATAACATAGGCATAATTGTCTGACAGGCAGGGCTGGGTGTAAATTGTGACACTCGAATTTACCATGGTATTTCCGCCTCTATTTGGTAGCCTCAAGTTGAGTGTAATCCATGGGGACCAAACTGCAATGCATTTAGATGTGCGTGAGCTGCGGGCGTTTTATTATCGGTCCTTTTTGGGGCGCTCGGTTCAGGCAACGATTCGAGAGCAGGTTTTGCGTCTATGGCCGCAAGCGCGGCATGAGGCGGTGCTCGGCTATGGCTTTGCAGCGCCGCTTTTGCGCCCTTATTTGAGCTCGGCGCGGCGGGTGACAGCCTTGATGCCTGCGCGGCAAGGGGTCATGCATTGGCCGCCGGGCCTGCCCAATTGCTCGGTGCTTTGCGAAGAGACCCGCTGGCCGGTGGAAACCGGCTCGATTGACAAGCTCTTGGTGCTGCATGGGCTTGATACGTCAGAACATGCCGCTGCGGTGCTGGAGGAATGTTACCGGGTGCTTGCACCTGCCGGCCGCGCCATTTTTATCGTGCCCAATAGAGCCAGTCTTTGGGCGCGCCGAGAAGGCACGCCCTTCTCCTTTGCGCGCCCCTATACCGCCGGGCAGTTGGAATCTCGGCTGAAATGGCATGGGTTCTTGCCGGAGCATCATGTGACGGCCCTTTACCAGCCGCCTTGGTCTGGACCGTTTTGGCGGCGCATGTCTGGGCCGATTGAGCGCATTGGGCAAACGATCCCGGCTTGGCGCGGGGGGGGTGTTTTGATTCTGGAGGTGAGTAAGCAAGTGCCGCGTCCTCGCCGGCCTGGCTTGGGGCAGATCATCTCGCGGCCCTTGGGGCTTTTGGAGGGGATCAAAGCTGCAGATCCAATTTCTGCGCAATCGGGCAACCTTTGACATCCTGCGGATTCGGTTTTTTGGGCGTCTTGGGCGGAACAAAGGGACGCACCCTTAACAAATGCTTTATTTTTTGAAATTTTTGCGGTGTTTTTGCCCGTCATTAGCGTTGCGGCGTGCGAAATGCTCTGCTAAACGGCGTGAGATTTCGCCGCTATAGATCTATAGCGCGTCCAACGCCTTTGTCTGAAGCTCAAGTTTCGGACGGGCCAGCATCGAGAGGGTTGTCTTTGTCCGAACCAGCATCGATCTCGTCTGGTATTGCAAGCCGCTACGCAACAGCGGTGTTTTCGCTTGCCAAGGACGACAAGAAGTTGAAGCCACTGGAGGCTGATGTAGATGTGCTGGAGAGCGCATTGAGCGAAAGCGCAGATTTGCGCGCTTTGGTGACATCACCTGTTTATACACGCGCAGAAATGGGGCAGGCGATCACAGCCGTGGCCCAGAAAATGAAATTGCAACCAATGATGGTCAATACGCTGTCGTTGATGGCAGCGAAGCGCCGTTTGTTCGTATTGCCCAGCCTTTTGGCAGCACTGCGCGCGCGCATCGCGGAAGATAAAGGCGAGGTGACCGCTGAGGTGACTTCTGCCAAAGCGTTGACCAAAACGCAGGCCACGAAATTGGCCAAAACACTCAAGGCCCAATTGGACCTTGATGTGAAAATCAAAGCGACTGTTGATGAAAGCCTCATCGGCGGTCTTGTTGTTAAAGTGGGCTCGAAGATGATCGACACCTCGATCCGCTCCAAGCTCAATGCCCTTCAGAACACAATGAAAGAGGTCGGATAAATGGCGATCGAAGCTGCAGAAATCTCTGCGATCCTAAAAGACCAGATTAAAAACTTTGGCCAAGAAGCTGAAGTTGCCGAAGTGGGCCGTGTCCTTTCCGTTGGGGATGGTATCGCGCGCGTGTACGGTCTGGACAATGTTCAAGCTGGTGAAATGGTTGAATTCCCCGGCGGCATCCAAGGGATGGCGCTGAACTTGGAATCAGACAACGTTGGTGTTGTTATTTTCGGCTCCGACCGGGACATCAAAGAAGGCGACACGGTCAAGCGGACAAACGCGATTGTGGACGTTCCTGTTGGTCCGGAATTGCTGGGCCGTGTTGTGGACGGTTTGGGCAACCCATTGGACGGCAAAGGTCCGATCAAAACCAAATTGCGCAGCCAAGCGGATGTGAAAGCGCCTGGCATCATCCCGCGTAAATCGGTGCATGAGCCTATGGCAACGGGTTTGAAATCTGTGGACGCCATGATCCCAATTGGACGTGGTCAGCGCGAATTGATCATTGGTGACCGCCAGACCGGTAAAACAGCCGTGGCGCTCGACACGATCTTGAACCAGAAATCATATAATGACGCAGCGGCGGACGATTCCGAAAAACTGTACTGCGTCTATGTGGCGGTCGGTCAAAAGCGTTCGACTGTGGCTCAATTGGTGAAAAAGCTCGAAGAATCTGGCGCGATTGACTATTCAATCGTTGTGGCCGCAACCGCCTCTGACCCTGCACCGATGCAATTCTTGGCACCCTATGCTGCGACCTCCATGGCCGAATATTTCCGCGATAATGGTAAACATGCTTTGATCATCTATGATGATTTGTCCAAGCAAGCGGTCTCTTATCGTCAGATGTCCTTGCTCCTGCGTCGCCCGCCCGGACGTGAAGCCTATCCTGGGGATGTGTTCTATCTTCACTCCAGATTGTTGGAACGCTCTTCAAAGTTGAACGAAGACAATGGATCGGGCTCTTTGACCGCTTTGCCGATCATCGAAACGCAAGGCGGCGACGTTTCTGCCTTTATTCCAACCAACGTGATCTCGATCACAGATGGTCAGATCTTCTTGGAAACAGAATTGTTCTACCAAGGCATCCGCCCTGCGGTGAATACGGGTCTGTCCGTGTCCCGTGTGGGCTCTTCTGCGCAAACCAACGCAATGAAATCTGTGGCAGGTCCGGTGAAACTGGAACTGGCGCAGTATCGTGAGATGGCGGCATTTGCTCAGTTTGGCTCTGACCTTGATGCAGCGACCCAGCAATTGCTGAGCCGTGGCGCGCGTTTGACTGAGCTGATGAAACAGCCGCAGTATGCGCCTTTGACAAATGCTGAAATTGTCTGCGTGATCTACGCCGGCACCAAAGGCTATTTGGATAAGATCGACGTCGCTGACGTAGGGCGTTTCGAAGCGGGGCTTTTGGCGCATCTGCGCGGTAAAGCCAGCGACGTTTTGGCCATGATCACCAAAGAAGATCCGAAGATCAAAGGTGATGCGGAAGCAAAAATCAAAGCTGCGCTGGACGACTTCGCCGCAGATTTCGCATAAGGATACTGGCACATGCCGAACCTTAGTGACCTAAAAAACAGGATCGCGTCGGTCAAATCGACCCGTAAGATCACAAAGGCGATGCAAATGGTCGCCTCCGCCAAACTGCGCCGCGCACAAGATGCGGCGCAGGCTGGCCGCCCCTATGCGGAACGTTTCAATGCGGTGATGGCTGGTTTGGCCGCCTCCGTTGGCGCGTCCGAAGGGGGACCAAAACTGTTGACAGGCACCGGATCTGATCAAACCCAATTGCTCGTCGTCATGACAGCTGAACGGGGTTTGTGCGGTGGCTTTAACTCGAATATTGTCAAACTGGCACGTATTGCTGCAAAACAGCTGCTGGCCGAAGGCAAAACCGTTAAAATCCTGACCGTTGGTAAAAAGGGCCGTGAATCGCTGAAGCGCGAATTTGGTGCTTTGCTGGTGGATCATGTGGATTTGTCGGATGTGAAGCGCGTGGGCTATGATAATGCCTCTGCAATTGCGCAAAATGTGCTTCACCGGTTTGATGCCGGTGAATTCGATGTGGCTAAAATCTTCTACTCAGAATTTGGCAGTGTCGTAAATCAAATCCCGACCGAGCTGCAGGTGATCCCTGCTAAGTTTGAAGCGGTGACAGATGAAGGCACAGTTTACGATTACGAGCCAAGCGAAGAAGGCATTCTTGCCGACCTGCTGCCGCGCTCGGTTGCAACGCAAATCTTCACGGCTTTGCTGGAAAATGCAGCTTCCGAACAAGGGGCGCGCATGTCAGCTATGGACAATGCCACACGCAACGCTGGTGAAATGATCGACAAGTTGACCATCCAATACAATCGGTCACGTCAAGCCAAGATCACCAACGAGCTTATTGAAATTATTTCGGGCGCTGAAGCGCTCTAAAACCCGGAGAAACAACATGGCAAATGCAAAAGGCAAAATCACTCAAGTGATCGGCGCCGTTGTTGACGTTCAATTTGATGGCGATCTGCCGCAAATTTTGAACGCTTTGACAACAGACAATGGCGGTAAGACGTTGGTGCTCGAAGTTGCCCAGCACTTGGGCGAGGGTACAGTTCGTGCCATCGCTATGGACGCGACTGAAGGTTTGGTGCGCGGCCAAGAGGTGACCGACACCGCCGGTCCAATCACTGTTCCCGTGGGCCGTGCCACTTTGGGCCGGATCTTGAACGTGGTCGGTGAGCCCGTGGATGAAGGCAAACCTCTCGGCAAGACAGCAAAGCGCAGCATTCACCAGGATGCTCCAGCGTTTTCTGAGCAAGCCACCGAATCTGTGATCTTGGAAACAGGCATCAAAGTGATCGACCTGCTCGCCCCCTATACCAAAGGCGGTAAAATCGGTCTGTTCGGCGGTGCCGGCGTTGGTAAGACTGTTTTGATCATGGAACTGATCAACAACATCGCGAAGGTGCACTCTGGTGTGTCGGTTTTCGCCGGTGTCGGTGAGCGGACCCGTGAAGGTAACGATTTGTACCATGAGATGATCGAGGGCGGTGTGATCGTTCCCGACAATCTTGAAGACTCAAAAATTGCGCTGGTTTATGGCCAAATGAACGAGCCTCCAGGTGCGCGTATGCGGATCGCTTTGACAGGTTTGACCCTGGCCGAGCAATTCCGTGATGAAACTGGTTCGGATGTTTTGTTCTTTGTTGACAACATCTTCCGCTTCACGCAGGCCGGATCTGAAGTGTCTGCGCTTTTGGGTCGTATCCCCTCCGCGGTGGGCTACCAGCCGACATTGGCGACCGATATGGGCGCTATGCAAGAGCGGATCACATCGACCAAATCCGGTTCGATTACATCTGTTCAAGCGGTTTACGTTCCAGCCGATGACTTGACCGACCCTGCGCCGGCCACCTCATTTGCGCATTTGGATGCGACAACTGTTTTGGATCGTTCGATCTCTGAAAAGGGCATCTATCCTGCGGTGGATCCACTCGGCTCCACCTCTCGTTTGCTCGATCCGCTGATCATCGGCGATGAGCACTATAAAGTGGCAACGGATGTTCAGAAGGTTCTGCAGCGTTATAAATCTTTGCAGGACATCATTGCAATTTTGGGCATGGACGAGCTGTCTGAAGACGACAAAGTGGCCGTTGCCCGTGCACGGAAGCTGGAGCGTTTCTTGTCTCAACCGTTTGACGTGGCAAAAGTGTTCACGGGTTCCGATGGTGTTCAGGTGCCTTTGGAAAAAACAATTGCATCCTTTAAAGCGGTTGTGGCCGGTGACTACGATCACCTGCCAGAAGGCGCATTCTACATGGTTGGCGACATCGATGAAGTCATCGCGAAAGCCGAACGCATGGCAGCGGATGCAGCCTAATGGCAGATACATTGAACTTTGATCTGGTCAGCCCTGAAAGAAGCCTCGCTTCTTTCGAGGCGACTGCGGTCCAAATTCCGGGATCGGAAGGGGACATGACAGCCATGGCGAACCATGAGCCTGTTTTGACCACTTTGCGGCCTGGCGTCTTGTCGGTCAGTGCCGCCGGCGGTGTCAGCGAGTATGTTGTCACCGGCGGTTTTGCTGAGGTCACAGCGCAGGGCGTGACCGTGATCGCCGAGCGTGCGATGGCAAAAGCGGATGTCACCCAGGAAGATATGGATGGCATCATAGCTGGCGCAGCCGAGGCGGTTGAGAAGGCCAGTGAAGAGGCGCAGGAGGCGGCACGCAAGGTGCAGTCTGATGTGGTGGCTCTGGCCGCCGCCTTGGGCCTCAACGCCGCTTAAGCTTTCGGATATGATTGGAAATGGGCCCACGCGGGCCCGTTTTCGTTTTGATTTATTGTATTTTAATTTTAGAAATTTAGCCTGCGCCGTATGAAACGTATATCATCACATACCATTGGGATGGATCAAGGAACGCTTGAATTGTTTTCGGACTTTCAAGACGGTGGAGAGATGTGGACAGGGTCCGGTCCTCGCAAGGTTTCGCGGGCGGTTGAATTTTCTGAAGCCTTTACCGCGCAACCGATGGTCCAGGTCAGCCTCACCATGTGGGACATGGGCAGTGACAGCAATGCCCGGGCTGACATTCGGGCGGAAAACGTGACTGAGACAGGATTTGACCTGGTGTTCCGCACTTGGTCTGACACACGCATTGCCCGGGTGAGTGCCAGTTGGCTGGCGATTGGGGACGTGGCAGATCCCGAGCAATGGGACCTTTACTAATAAGCTGGCATTAGCTGCAGTCGTAAATGCCCTCGTAGATCGCCGATAAAGACTCAGTTGAGAAAAGAGAGGAAACCGACGTGCCGCTCCAAGTGTTCAAAATGGCCTGCGCGAACATCGGGGCTGTTTGAACGATGCGGATATTGGGCGCATTGGCGACCGCATCGGTGGCCTCAATCGTGTCTGTAATGACCAGGTTTTTCATCACAGATTTGGTAATCCGATCCACCGCAGGACCTGATAGGACCCCATGAGTGATGTAGGAATGGACTTCTTTCGCACCATTCTCCATCAAGACGTCAGCCGCTTTGCACAGCGTGCCGGCGGTATCGACGATATCATCCACAATCAAGCAAGTGCGGCCTTCGACATTGCCAATCACCGTCATTTCCGCCACTTCACCGGCCTTCTCCCGGCGTTTGTCGACAATGGAGAGTGGCGCACCGATGCGTTGTGCCAAATCACGTGCGCGGGCCACGCCGCCCACATCGGGGGAGACGACCATCAGATTGTCCATTTGGTCTTTAAAATGATGTTTGACGTCTAAGGCAAAGACGGGGGAGGCATAGAGATTGTCGACCGGAATATCGAAAAATCCCTGAATTTGTGTGGCATGAAGATCAAGGGTGAGAACCCGCTCGATCCCGGCCTCTTCGAGCATGTTGGCCACCAGCTTGGCGGTGATCGGCGTGCGTGCTTTGCTGCGACGGTCTTGGCGCGCATAGCCGAAATAAGGAATCACGGCGGTGATGCGGCTGGCGGAGGAGCGTTTTAGAGCATCGGCGATGATCAAAAGCTCCATTAGCGCGTCATTGGCGGGGCGTGAGGTGGGTTGAATGATGAACATATCCTCATCACGGACATTTTCAAATACTTCGACGAAAATTTCACCATCGTTGAAGCGTTCAACCCGCGCATCCACAAGATCCACATTCATGCCCCGATGCAAAGACATGCGCCGCGCCACGGAGCGCGCCAGCTTTAAGTTGGAATTCCCAGCGATGAGTTTTGGACCATGAACAGATGCCATTCGTATTACCCTCTACGATACCCGCGAGCCTGAGTCGCATATTGTTGACATGGCTTACCATGCGGTTACTGCTCGTCACAGGTTTGATACACAAAAAGGTGACGTTCATGGCACATATTGACTATTTTTTCGCAACAATTTCTCCCTTTACCTATTTGGCAGGTACCGGGCTTGAAGATATCGCGCAGAAACATGGGGCAACGATCGCATACAAGCCCATGGATTTGATGACCGTCTTTGGCCGCACGGGTGGCGTGCCGCCGAAAGACCGGCACATCAGCCGCATTGAAATGCGCGCGCAAGAGCTGCCGCGCCAGGCGAAAAAGCGCAAACTGCCGCTTAATCTGCAACCGGCCTTCTTTCCAGTGAATATGGCGCCCTCCTCCTATGCGGTTATCGCCGCATCGAACTACGGCGATGGAGATTTGGGCGCATTGGTGCATGGGTTCACGCGTGCGGTTTGGGCTGAAGAAAAAGATATTTCACAGCCTGAGGTCATTGAAGCTTGTCTCAAAACGGCCGGTTTTGATCCAAGCCTTGCCGATAAAGATATGATCGGTTCTGCGGAGCAATATGCCAAAAATACCGAAGATGCGGTCGCCGCCGGCGTTTTTGGTGCGCCGTTCTATATTACAGACAAAGATCAGCGCTTTTGGGGGCAGGATCGTCTGGAAGATCTGGATCTGGTGCTTTCAGGCGCGCTCTGAGCACTCAAAAAGGTGACCGGGCGGCAAGGGCGGCGCCCGGTCATGCGCGTTTTATCCGCGCAAGATCTCTAGGAAACGGTCAACATCCTCCGGGCTTGCGGACCAATCTGTCACCAAACGGGCGGGCAAAAGTTCATCGGCCGGCCCGGTGGTGTGATCACCTGCCATGACGTAATATTTGGCACCTGCAGCATGCAGCCGTTGATGGGCCGCGCGCGACCATTGTGCGAAGATGATATTGGCTTGCGGCTCAAAATCGAGCACAACGCCCGGTGTTTGCTTAAGCCCTTGCGCCAGTCTTGCGCAGGCGGTGTTAGATTTTTCCGCCATGTCGAGCCAAAGATCACCGGCCAAATAGGCTTGCATTTGCGCCGCCAGAAAACGGTGCTTTGAAAATAAATGTGCGCCGCGTTTGCGCCGCAGCTCGAACTCCCAAGCGTGTTTCGGATCAAAGAAGACAACCGCTTCCACCGCCATCAAGCCGTTTTTTGTCCCGCCGAAGGTGACCGCATCGACGCCGGATTTCCAGGTCATCTGTGCCGCGCTGCATCCCAGGGTTTGCAAGGCATTGGCGAACCGCGCCCCGTCCATATGTACAGGAAGGCCAAAATCCTTAGCGGTGGCGGAGATGTCTTGAATTTCAGCCAAGCTATAGATCGTGCCGCGTTCTGTGGCTTGGGTCAGGGAAACCGGGCCGCGTTGCGGTCCATGCACGCCGCGGGTCTCTTCCGCCAAAATTGATTTGCGCAGGCTTTGCGCGGTCATTTTCGCGTCATCACCGGGCACCAATGTGAGCTTGGTCCCGCCGGTATAAAATTCCGGCGCATTGCATTCATCCTCATGGATATGCGCAACCGTATGACAAAACACCGTCTCCCAGGGTTGAGACAGCGTTGCAAGGATCAAGGAATTGGCAGCCGTCCCAAGCGAGACCAGATAGACTGCCGCCTCTGGGGCTTCGAAAACATCCCGGATATCCTGCACAGCCTGTGCGGTGGCATCATCAGCGCCATAGGGCAGGGCATAGCCCATATTTGCTGCATTGAGCGCTGCCATCACATTGGGGTGCACGGGGCCGGTGTTATCAGATGCAAAATTCATCGCTTAATCCTCAATAATGTGATCTTCCCATTCTTCTTCGGGCACTTCAAATTCCGGTATCGTCCAACCTTGCACAGATATGCCGGCATCATGCACCGATTGAGCCGTCCCACTGCGCAGAGGGTGCCAGTCTGGAATTTCCTTGCCTTCGTACAATCGTTTATAGGCGCAAGTATTCGGAAGCCAATAGGCATGTTGCGCAATGGTTTCAGAGGTCATTCGGATACATTCCGGCACGAAGTTCTGTCGGATGGAATATTGAGAGCATTGGCAGGTCTCATTGTCGAGCAGACGACAGGCAATGCGGGTGAGGGCAACATGTCCGGTGTCGGGATCTTCAAGCTTGTTGAGACAACAGCGACCACAGCCGTCACAGAGTGCTTCCCATTCCGCTTCGGTCATCTTTGACAGGGGGACCGTTTCCCAAAATTTTGGGCGCAGAGGCTTTGGGTTTGCGGGGGTGCTCATAGCGCACTCAAAATGCGGCGGGCTTGGCTGCAATCGGCATCCATCTGCTCAATCAAGGCCTCAAGCCCATCGAAGGTTTGTTCACTGCGCAGATAGGCGACCAAACCGACTGACAATGTTTCGCCGTAAAGATCGCCTTTGAAATCAAAAATAAATGTTTCACAATTGGGACGGTTTTCCCCAAACATCGGTCGCACTCCAATTGAAGCGGCACCATGAAAGCTGCCTTTATGCGGGCCGGTGAGCACATCTACCAAAACCGCATAGACACCAAAGGCCGGCGGTTGCAGCCCTTCAATGGACATATTGGCCGTGGGGTAGCCAAGTTCACGTCCGCGCTTCTCGCCATGTTCAACCGCGCCTTCGAGCCGGTGCCAATGGCCCAGCATGGCCGCGGCGCGCTGCGGATCTGCGGCGGCAAGAGCTTTGCGAATATTGGTTGAGCTGATGATTTCAGCCTCGTGATTTTTTAAATCGGCAATCGTCACGTCAAAACCGAGGCGTTGTCCATGTTCTGTGAGGGTCTGCGCCGTTCCCGATCGGCCTTTGCCAAAACAGAAATCAGCACCAACCACCACATGCGTAAGACCGAAGCCGTCGCTTAAAATCTCTTTGCAAAAGTCCCAGTCGCTGAGGTCACAAAGCGCTTGATCGAAGGGCAATTCCAGGAGCAGCTCAACCCCCAGTTTTTCCAGCCGATGCGCGCGAGCTTCTGCATTCATTAAGCGAAAAGGTGGCAAGTCTGAGCCATTTTTTTTGGCGAAAAAACTGCGTGGGTGTGGCTCAAAGGTAAGGATACCCAAGGGGGCGCCGCTGCGGGCAGCTGCGGTGCGCGCCACATCGATCACCGCTTGATGGCCCAAATGCACACCATCAAAATTGCCGATGGCCACGGCCGCGCCACGGGCATCCTGCTCTACAAGATTGGTTTGAAAACGCCTCATGAATTCCCCCTATCGCGCGAGATTGATCAGAGCAAGCTGTGGCGGCTGAAACGGTGGCGTTTTAGTCGAATTTTCGGGAAGGGGCTAAGACGGTGGCCTCGCCTGCCAAGACTTTTTTGCCATCAATGGAGCAATGGGTGTCCAGCTTGACGCGGCGGCGGCCCAGATCGATGTCGACCACTTCCACTTGAGCTGTGACCAGATCGCCGGGGCGCACAGGCGCCAAGAATTTCAGCGATTGCCCCAGATATACGGTGCCATGGCCGGGCAATTGTTCGCCAATCACGGCGGAGATCAAGCCTGCGGTTAACATCCCATGGGCAATTCTGCCCTCAAAAATCGTGTCATTGGCATAATCATCATCAAGATGCACCGGGTTATGATCGGTGGAAACCTCGGCAAACATCTCAATGTCCCGATCCGTCACAACCTTGCGCAGATGCCGGGTCATGCCGATTTCAATATCTTCAATACAAATTGTGCCGCGGGGCATGTTGTCGAGCATCTCGCACCTCAAGGTAATAATTGCAACGTCGTGATGTCGCCTGCGTAATATTATTACCTTAAGGGGGAATAAATCAAGAGGCCGTTAGCGTAATTTTCCGATGGAATAGGTCGGTTGCCGCATTTCCCTGGTCAAATAGGCCATCAGAGCCTTCGGGTCGGGTTGATCTGCGGTTTGTGTTTCGCGGGCGGCCAAGCCACCGGTGATAAAGAGCGAATCAAGATCTTCTCCCATCGCCCCATCAATGTCGGTCAAAATCCCGTCACCGACGCAGAGGATCCGGCTGTCGGGAATGTCTTTGCCCAATGCCTGAAGCCGCCTGCGCGCCAAATCATAGATGGGGGGATGCGGCTTGCCGAAGTAAAGGCTCTCGCCGCCCATCTCAGTATAAAGTTTCGCCAAAGCTCCGGCGCACCATTCGCGTGTCTCGCCCCGGTCCACCACAATATCAGGGTTGGCGCAGAGTAATTTTAGGCCGCGGGTCTTGGCCTGCAAAAATTGCGCCCGCATCTCTTCGGGATCGGCCAGCGGGTCAAAAGGCCCGCAGCAGACCATCCCCTCGGCCTGCTCCAAGGGCACTTGCGAAATCTTGACGGGGTTTTCAATCAGCTCCAGCGGTGCGAAAAAATCCTGATCATGCGGTTGACCGATGAAGTATACTTTCTCGCCCACCGCGCCGCGCAACATCGCCGCGCGGGCGCTGTCCCCGGAGGTCGCGATCCCGTCATAGGCGTCGCTGGGAACGCCGAGCCGGTCCAATTGCCGGCGCACGGGCGCATGGGGGCGGGGGGCGTTGGTCACCAGCATCACTGTGCCGCCCCTGGCGCGAAAGGCCTGCAGCGCCGCCACCGCCTCCGCGAATGGTGCCAACCCATCATGAACGCAGCCCCAGAGGTCACAAAATAGGGCATCATAGGACTCGGAAATCTCCGAAAGGGATGTGATAATGCGTGTCATGAGAGGCTTTCGTTCCGTTAAAGTTTCAGGTTGGGAATGATTTGCTTTTTGCGGCTCATGACCCCGGGCAAGACCACGGTATCGCCCGTGACTGTGGCCCCAAAAGATTTTTCTGCCACGGTCTGCGCGGTGGCATTGGGGATCAACATCGTGGCTTCCTCATTCAAGATGTCGACCACAAAGAGCAATACATGATCCACCGCATCTTCCTGTGCCACAGATGGCATGGTCGCCATGAGGCTGGCTTTGCGGTCTAGGACCATCTTTGGGGAGGTGGTTTCCAGAACAGAGACGCGGAATTTCGTGCCGCTGACGGCATATTCCTTGCTGTCCATGCGTAACAGCTCCGCATCCGAGAAGGCAGAGACATCAGATTTCGCGGCAAACATCTCAGCGGCGTAATCGGCGATGGTTAGGTTCAGATCCGCGGCCAGGCTTTCGGCCAGGGCTTTGTCCTGCGGCGTCGTTGTCGGGCTGCGGAAGGCCAAGGTATCAGACAAAATACACGATAACATCACCCCCTTGATGGCCTCCGGCATCTGCGCTGCATCATCGCCCATGAGATCATGCATGATGGTCGCCGTGCAGGCTAAGGGGCGGATGGTAATTGAAATTGGCCCTTTGGTTTCGAGCCCGCCGACAAGCTTGTGATGATCAATGATGGCCAAAATATCGGCCTGATTGATATTGCTGGGCAATTCGGCGGGATTGTTGGTGTCGACGATGACCACCGGCGCGTTGTTATCGACGTCGGCAATAATTTCCGGCGTCTTAAAGCCCCAGCGCTGCGCAACGAAAGCTGCTTCTGTATTGGGCGTGCCGAGCAAAGCCGCTTGGGCGTCCTGGCCCTTCATCTCATTGAGATACCAGGCCCAAATGATGGCGCTTCCAGTGCTGTCGGTGTCGGGGGCTTTGTGGCCAAAAACTTTGATCATAATATAATCCTCAGGCGCGTGTTGAATTTACGCTCTTATAGGCGGCGAAATAGTGATTGTCACCCGGCTAAGGTTGGACCTTTGCGCGCATATGCTGCATGAAGGTTCTATGAAGGAAAGAGAGCTATACGCGCCCATAAAAGCCCATTTTGAAGCCCAGGGCTATGAGGTGAAGGGTGAGGTGGGCGCGGCAGACGTCATGGCGCGTCGCGGCTCTGAACCGGCGGTGATCATTGAGTTGAAACTGGCCTTTTCTCTGACAGTGTTTCACCAGGCTTTGGAGCGTTTGAAGCTTGTGGATGATGTCTATATTGCCGTGCTGCGGCCCGAGGGCAAAGCCGGGATGAAGCGATTGAAGGCCAATGTGACGCTCTGCCGGCGGTTGGGCCTTGGGCTCTTGACGGTGCGGCCGCGCGATCTTTTTGTTGAGCAGCACTGCGCGCCGGGACCCTACAGGCCGCGCAAGAATCTGCGCAAAGCCAAAGGGATCATCAAGGCCTTTGACCGGCTGGACGGGGATCCGAATGAAGGCGGGGCGACGCGGCATGGGCTGGTGACGGGATATCGGCAAGATGCGCTGAAATGCGCGACCTATCTGGCTCATACAGGGCCGGAAAAAGGGGCCATCGTGGCAAAGGCCACGGGCGTGCCCTCGGCAACGCGTTTGATGCGTAACAATGTCTATGGATGGTTTGAGAAGGTCGAGACAGGGGTTTACGCTCTAACCCCTGCGGGGCGTAAAGGTCTTGAAGATTGGTCTTAAGCCGCCGCGCTGCGCCTATTTTTCGGCCACAAACCCGCCTTGCAGATACGCCGTGTTGCCGCTGCTGTCGGTTCCTGCGCCGTCGAAGCTGCCGGCCAGTGTGCTGCCTGTTTGGCCAAAGAAATCACCCTCGATGCGTATGGCACCAAAGCTCGTGCCATGGCTGGGCGTCTGGTTGAATTGCGCGGTGCCTGCGGTCGTCTCAAAGGTGTTTGCTGTGATGGAGGTGCTGGGCAGGGTGACTGTTAAGATGCTTGATCCTTGGGTGAACTGCGTATCGCTGGATTGGGTGTAGACCATGGATCCGGAAACTGTGTTTGCGGTGAAATCCACATGAAAGCTTCCGGCGCCAGAAAATTCGCTGACCTGCGTGGAGGGGTTGATTGAGGGCTGCAGCACGGCATTGACCGTCCCATTATAAAGCACGCTGCCAGAGGCCGGCATTGCCATGGGGTCGGTATTGGGTCCGATGGCGCTGTAGGTTGTGTCCACTTGCCCGGTGCCGGTGAGTTCAATGGCCATGACCAGAGCGGCTTCTTTTTCCACGATTACGGCCACAACCTTTGGGTGCCCGCCGGAGATCGGCTCAAAAACAGAATCTCCATCCCCGTCAAACAGGCTGTACTGCTGGCCTTGGCTGTCCAATGTGAGCATAGTGGCGCTGGTGAAATTGATCTGCATGGGGTTTTTTGTGACCATTGCATAGGACATGCCGCTGCTGGTGGGCGTGCCGCGCAGGGATTGATCATTTGCCAGCTCGTAAGTCTCGCCAAAGCGGACCTGAGCGCCTGGGCCCGCATAGCCAGACGCCGCCAGCGCCGCGCGCCCGTTTGCGGCGGGAGGCGGGTTTGGTGTCGTGGGCGTCGTGGGGGGTGTCGTCCCAGTTCCTGCCCCCCCACCACCACCGCCACCACAGGCGCTTAGGGATAAACAGAGCAGCACCCAAGTCAGGCCTTGTCTCATAATTCGCTCTTCCTTTTCTGCAGCCAAAAACGGCAGAAAAGGCTAATTAAATCTTAAGTTGTGGCGGTGTTATTTCTTGCATTTGAGGGATGTTTTAGCCATTCCTCAAATGCCTTTGTATTATAGCTCAAATAAATCAGGCGCGTGGCGTGACAGGCGTTTGGCGCCATGCGCGGTTACCTCGACCGAATGGCCAAGACACATGGCCAGACCCGCATCACTGTCCATTAAGATCATATGCAAAAAGAACACTTGGCTTTCGCGCATCACCGTTGGGTTATTCTCATAGAACATTGGGAAATCGACCCAAATCGGGTTGTAAATCGCCCCCATCGCATAGCCGCAGGCATTCAGGCGCGCATGGCCCAGACCGGCTTTGTCAAAAACCTGCGCATGGGCCGCGAATACCTCACCCATGGGCCGGCCCGGTTTGATGGCGGCCTCGCAGGCCTCGAGGGCGTCTCGAGCAACGCTGTGCATCTGGCGTTGAGCAGAATTGGCTTTGCCGATCACCAAAGTCTGCATCATCGCCGCGTGATAGCGGGCATAGGCTCCCGACCATTCAAGCGTCAGCTGGTCTTGTACGTCAAGATGGCGGCGGCCGGAGGCATAGCGGCAAAGCAATGCCCGCTCAGCCGAGCCAATGATAAACTCATTCCCGGCATAATCGCCGCCGCCGCGGAACACTGCGCCTTGCATCTCGGCCAAAATATCGCCTTCAAAGGCCCCGGCGCGGGTGCTGGCCAATGCGGCATCTAAAGCATCGTCAGACAGGGCCGCGGCGCGGCGGTGCATGTCGAGCTCCGCGGGTGATTTGTCTTGGCGCAGATCCGAAATGATCCCATCGCCGCGGTGCAAACTCCGGTCAAAAGCTGTGATGACGGACTGGCCGTTGGCGAAGGTGAGCCCGGGGGTTTCGGTCTCCATGGCGATTTTGCCGCTATAGCCCAAGGATTTGACCAAATCCGCCAGAGTGTTGGCCGGAGATACGCCTTCGATATCCTTCCAAATATGGATCTGCGCATCGCTGAGGGTTGAGGTCTGCTGCGCTTGGCGCAGGTCTGGCGCGCGGGTCAGCAGGTTCAGCCGCCCATCTGCCCCTAAAATGAGGCATTGGAACATGGCAAAGCCAAACGTGTCATAGCCGCAAATCCAATAGTGGCTTTCGGGCGCGAAGAGCAATAGCGCTTCCAGGTCCTGCGCCTGAAGCGCTGCGGCGGCTTTGGACAGCCTTGCGGCATATTCTGCATCGGAAAAATGAAACGGCATCCTGAACTCCTTTTGAGCGCAGGATGCCGAATGCTCATGCCTGTGACAAGATAAGATCGATCCCAGCGGAGATGACCGCCGGGATGCTGAGATATTAGCGCGCCCAATAGTTTCCGACGGCCACACCGGCCGTACCGTTTACGGTGTAATCCGCGCTCAGAGTGCCGGCAAGAACATCGCTGCTATCCCCGTAGAATGTCCCGTTGATGGTCTCATTGCTGAAGGTATAGGTGTTTGCTCCGGGGTTGTTAACCGTCACTGTTGGTTGCGCTGAAAACCCATTGCCGGTCAATGCTGTTGTCGGAACGGAGATCGTCGCGAAGGTATAAGTGTACGGTGCCGTTGTTTGTGAACGTACGACCGGGTCATCGACGTCTATTGCACCTGAAATCGTTGACGTGTTAAAATCGACGGCAAAATTTGCTTGAGTTTCTGAAACTTCCCAAGCGTTCGCCGTTAAATAAAAAATCTCGCCTCCCCCACTATAATTTGCTGTACCTGTTGCGGCAGCGACCACGGCGTCGGGTGTTTCAAAGCCGACAACGCCAGCGGCTATGTCTTCAAAAATCGCTGTATTGGTGCTATTTGCAGCCACAAGATAAATCAGGTCCGCCACGGTCTCAGGTGCGTTAGGATCGCCATCGGTAATTGGGTCTCCGATGTACGCATAAGTTCTGCCATCATGCGTCCCGTAATGTTCCCTGTTATTGGCATCCCAGTTCAATGTGATGATTTCGCCGTCGATTTGGATGTCAATTTGGTCATGCCCCCCACGCGTGGCATTCCATTGTTTGAATTCCACATTCGTGATTTTTTGACTGGAGGTGACATTTGTCCCGTCCTGCTCCGCGTAGACGGAGAGATTTGCGGGCAATGTGGTTGTCCAGTTTGGTGAGCTGGTGGTGTAGGAATATTGCGCCTGTGCGGGTGTGGTCGTGGCTTCGTCACCGCCGCCGCCGCCGCAAGCTGCGAGAGAGAGTGCTGCTGGAAGTGCAAGTAATAGTTTTTGGGTCATTTTTCGATTTCCTAAGTTAAAATTTTTCAAAAAATATACCATTTAAATACAAATTCTTAATCACCTCACGGCCAGATATCCCCCATTGACCACCACGGTGGTGCCGCTGTCATCGCCTTGAGCGTGGATCACGCCGCCGAGGGCTCCGTAATAGTCGCCGTAAAATGTGCCACTGATGCTGGCATCGGTGAGGGACAAGCCGTTGGAGGAGGTCAAAACCGGCGTTGTGCTGAACCCATTTCCTGTCAACTGGGTGGTGGGAATCGTGAGCGTGGCATAGCCAGACAGGGCATGGTTCGCCGGATCGCTCACGTCGATGGTTCCGCCGACGGTTTGATTGCCGGAGGGATCTTGGAAATTCACATTCAAGGTGACATCCAACTCTGAATCGGTAAATCCACTCTCACTCGAATAGCCCAGCCAGCCGGTGCCATTGTATGTCGCCGTTCCCGTTGCAGCCGCAACCTTTGCGGTGGAGGTTTCAAAACCTGCTATGGCAAAGCTATTTGTGTTGGTGGAATTCGTGGCGTCATAGGTAGGGATGAACAGCAGCTCTGCGACATATTCCAAATTTGAAAGCGCATCAACGGTGTTAGCAGTGTGCAAAATATCTACCGAATAGAGAATGCCATTGTGGCTGCCGCTATATTGGCGGGAATTCGCGGGGTTCACAGTTAATCTCACGACTTGCCCGTCGATACTCAGATCTATGCGATCGAAGGTCGATGTGTTCGTGTTATAGAGATACTCAATATTGGCAATGTTTTGGTAACGGATCAAAGAGCTGCCATCACGCGACGATGTTTGCGACAAGCGGAGGGGCAGGACCTGCGCCCAATTGGGTTTGCTGGCGGTATCTGACTCTTGCGCCTGCACAGTGGCAGTTTGGGGTGTATAGGGCACGAGGGTGGCGACCGTGGCCTCTTCACCTCCGCCCCCACAAGCAGCGAGTAAAGAAAAAGCGAATGCGGGGAGAATGGCGTGTTGTTGCAAAATAAAGACCTTTGATAATTAAACTTATTATAAATACGCAATCTTAAACAAAATCACTGCCAAAGCATTTTGCCATGGCAGTGATTCGTCAACTGTTTTAAATTCCGGTCGGGTTAATCTTCGGCAATGTAACCACCATTCACAACAACCGCATTGCTCGTGACTACACCGTTTGTGTCAGTGACGTTGACGGTGCCGTCAGCAGTGATTACGCCCCCTAAAACGCCACCGTTTACACCATAGAAGGTGCCGCTCACTTCGGCATTGCCCAACGCATATTGGGTTGTTGAGTTATTGGCTGAGTTTGTCGATTGGTTGATCGTAATTTGGGCATTGGTCGCGTCAAATCCATTGCCGGAAATAGCGGTCGTTGGAATGATGAGCGTGCCTGCTGTCATATTGCCATGGTCTATCGCATCGCTGATTTTCATTGAGCCGCCGACTGTTTGGTTGCCAAAGTCGACGGACAAACTGGCATCAAGCTTGCGCCACTCGCGGTCAGTTGGCATTTGCAAGGACAGGCGACCGTTGCCTGTATAGGTTGCGGTGCCCGTTGCCGCTGCGACTGTCGCGTCGGCTGTCTCATAGCCATAAACAAGCGGTACGCTCCACACGGTGTACGATGAGTTGCGGCCTTTGATCTCAAGCCGGTCATAGGAGGCGACCCAAGACCCACCGTCGCTGCCGGTTTCCTTTGGTTTCAGGTAAATGTCTTTGCCATCAATGCGTCCAGTATAATACCCCTCGGTGGCATTCCATGTCATGCTGACAGTTTTTCCATAGATTTCGACATCGAAAGTGAAATCTTTGCGATTGCTGGAGGCGGTTGCACTCAGCGGATTCACCTTTACGTTGATCACCTCATTATTGACGAAGGAGACTTTCCCGTCTTGCACAAGTGTCATCGAGTTGTTGCCAGTTGGAAAACTACCGGTGGAGGCCAAGCTTACCCCAGTGGTTGCAATCTGGGCAGCGGCAGTTGTTGTACCAGTGGTATCGTCGGCACCACCACAGGCGGTCAGGGCAGCGGCAAAGGGAATCGCCAATAAAATTTTATACGTCATGAAATAGCTCCGTTAAAAAAGTATTAAATACCATTTCATATATTCTTTAGAATATTTCAAGTCAATTTTGCTGAAAATTTCGCCCTAAAGTGG
>ERZ887830.189-NODE-189-length-40490-cov-6.957215_pt1 | contig 40490 bp, 38 predicted proteins | sample MGYA00521101_ERZ887830 | MGnify/ENA primary metagenome ERZ887830 (study PRJEB32303, sample SAMEA104408592) | aquatic metagenome | biome: Marine water; feature: Pelagic; material: water | place: Baltic Sea | collected 2014-06-05T16:38:00 | depth 1,762 m ... | reverse complement strand
GCGCCGGCCGTGGCGGCCGCGGTGGTAACAGGCGAGATGCTGGCGTGCGAGATGTAACGATTTTTGCATTAATTTTGGCAAATGCAAATCATTCTCAGCTATCCATTCAAACTTCTGTTGTTTAATTATATCTTCTTCTGCATTACCAAGCGCATCCCAGCTTGAAAAATCAACTGTTTCATATTCTGCTAAAAACACCTGTAATTCAGCCCTAAAATGAGTGAATATATGTTTTATAGCGGGCTTTAATGTAATCCATCCAGCCTTGACTGGTCGCCAATTTATATCAAATTTCTGTAATTTATCATCCCAGCCTTGGCTAGGAAAGGCTAATAACCCACCAAGCAATCCTTTATCATCTCGTCGGTATACAAGAAACTCGCTGATATCACCCTGTTTGCGTCTTAGTATAAATATCTGCCCTTGACGTGTTGGCTTTAGCTTTTTTATTGGTCTATTTGGTAATTTTTCTGGATTGTCTGATTTTGCAGATATGCATCCTGTGTTAAGAGGGCAATCCTTGCAAATTGGTGCTGATGAGGTGCAAAACTGATTCCCAAGATCCATCAGAGCCTGCGGAAAATCAGAATTTTTTTGCAACGGCATTAGCTTTTTATAATATTCTGGTAACTCTGATTTTAAAGCAGGTAATCTAGTCTTTAGGTTAAAATATCGCGCTACTATCCTCTCAATATTTCCATCAATTACAATGGCAGGTTTATCGAATGCAAATGCGGCAATAGCGCCTGCAGTATAAGGACCAACACCTGGTAAAACGAGTAGCTCTGAAATTGTTTGCGGGAACACGCCCCCCTGCTGACTAATTATTTTTGCCGTTTTATGCATATTTCTTGCTCTGGCATAATAGCCAAGACCAGCCCAAGCCGCTGTTACATCATCAACAGATGCTGTTGCAAGATTATGTATTGTTGGCCAGCGTTCTATAAAATTTTTAAAATAGGGTATGACCGTGCTTACACCCGTTTGTTGAAGCATGAATTCGGATAAAAACACATGATAGGCAGATGTTAATTCTGGCCAATAAGAACGCCAAGGCAATTTACGCCCTGCAAGATGATACCATGCCAATAATTCAGATATATCACTTTGAATTATGTCCGTATGTATCTGCAAATTATTACTCACTAAGATTAAAAATCAAATAAAGCATCTCAGTGAAGATGCGTTAATTTTACTATGAATACCAGTTAAAATAAGCGTATAAAAAACTAATCCGTAATGAAAGGTCTGCGCATGAAAAAATCTTTATCGCATGAAAAAAAACGGGGCGGAATGAAGCGATTATCCTCTCTAACTGAACCTGTCATAGCCACCGCAACTAATAATCAGGGCGCTCTATATACACAAATCTGCAGCCTTTGGCCAGATATTGCGGGCGAAATGGCAGTTTGGAGCTACCCAAAAAATTTAACCTTCGCAAAATCTACACGCCATAATGGTAATCTTGCAATCTGGGTTATTGCTGGACGCGGACCAGAAGCACAAGCAAGAAGCCAAGAATTAGTAAATGCAATTAACAGGGTATGCGGATTTAAAGCTGTTAGCAGGCTTACCTGCCAGCAAACCTTTGAGCTATCTGATAAAATGGGTAGCCTCAAAAATAAAAAAACTGCTGCTACATCTCATTCGATGCAGACTGAACCAGACCCGATGGTTCTTAACCTCTTAGAACAACAAACAAATGATATCTCTAGTCCAGAATTACGAGCAACTCTTATTAAACTTGGCAGAACCATTGCTGCAAAAAAATAGCCTTAAAAATTGTGGCTATAATTTAAATTAATTATTCCGTTTTCATAATCTTGCCATCATTATGAGCTTTCTTTACTTGCAAGCAATTATTTAAATTTCTATATTACTGAGTCAAAACAACAATTTTCTGAAAGACATGGCATGAGCTCTAAAAACATTTTTCCACAAGACCAGATAACCCGCTCTGAAATGTTACAGAGTAGCAATAGGCGGGATTGGCTAAAATATATGGGCGCCAGCATGACTTTTGCTAGTTTTGCACTGATGTTTCCTGCCTCCAGTTTTGCGACAACAAACCAATCACTTGATCACATATCCAAACCGCGTTTTCTTGGCGAGCCAGATGCGCCAATTCACATTGTAGAATATTTTTCTATGACATGCGGTCATTGTGGCGATTTTCACAATAATACATTTCCAAATGTAAAATCAAAAATGATTGATACAGGGAAAGTAAAATTTGAGTTATCTCCTTTTCCATTGGATGGTCTTGCCCTGCGCGCGCATGCTCTTGCACGGGCACTTCCAGAAAATAAGTATTTTGGAATGATAACGTTACTTATGAACAAGCAAAATGAGTGGATGAGAGCTGATGATCCTCTTAAGACGTTATATCGTTTCGGACAGCTTGCTGGTGTATCAGCAGACGACTTTAATGGATTGATGCAAAACAGATCATTACTTGAAAAAATTGTTGAGATGAGAGAGCTTGGCTCCACTAAATGGCAAATTAATGCAACTCCTTCTTTTGTCGTTAATAACAAAAAAGTAATTAGTGGAAATAAAACTTTTGATGAATTTAGCGCTGAGCTTGCAGAGTTTGGCATTTAGCGTTTCTGTGTGATTATTCTTGTCCAAATGCATAATAACAGAGTGACCAATAACTTATTCTCATAGATTAGAAAATTTAGTATTAAACCAATGATGTTTCGTCACTTAAAAATCGCAGGATTTAAGTCGTTTGCAGACACTGCTGAACTGGATATCGAAACTGGTTTAACAGGAATCATTGGTCCTAATGGATGTGGTAAGTCAAATATTGTTGAAGCATTGCGTTGGGTAATGGGGGAGAGTTCTGCACGTCAAATGCGAAGCACAGAAATGGATGATGTGATTTTTGCTGGCACCTCTTCTAAATCTGCTCGAAACCTAGCTGAAATAACGCTTATGCTGGATAATCAGGGTAAGCAGGCTCCTGCAGAATATAATGATAAAGACGAAATTGAAATCACTCGTAAAATTATCAGAGGCAAAGGTACCAACTATCGAATAAATAATCGACCTGTAAGAGCTCGTGATGTCCAACTTCTTTTTGCAGATACCGCAACAGGCGCTCGATCTGCTGGTATTGTAAGCCAAGGGCGAATTGGTGCTATTGTTGGCGCAAAACCTGAAGATAGACGCAGCCTGCTTGAAGAAGCTGCTAATATTAAAGGCCTTCACCAGCGCAAACATGAAGCCGAGCTTAGACTAAATAATGCCGAATTAAATATCTCTAGACTAGTTGATTTGATGACTCAGCTAGAGGAACAAAAAACCTATTTACAAAAACAAGCCAGGCAAGCCGCAAGATATCGATCCGTTGCAGATAGAATACGCAATGCCGAAGCAAGTCTTCTGCATGCATTATGGATTACCGCGAGCCATGACCAGCAGAATGCACAAGCTGCCTATAGTCAAGCGCAACAGGCGGTCTCAGACGTTCAGCTAATGGTAAATGCTAGCACACAAAATCGTGTTGAAATTGCAGCCACGCTGCCTAATTACCGTCAAGCTGAGGCTTCTCTTGCAGCTGAAACTCAACATATCCATACAACCCTATCTCAAATAGAAAGAGATGAAGCAAGACTAGGAGATGAAATCCTTAGATTGCAGGCTCAACGATCTCAAATTGATACTGATTCGCAACGTGAATCTGCGTTACAAAAAGATGCAGATGCAGCAAAGCAAAAACTAAATGAAGAAGCAAAGCAATTAGAAGAATCAGAAAAACAAAATGCGCCTATGCTGGCGCTGGCGCAGTCTTCCCTTGAAAAAGCAAAACAAGAAAATCAACAAGCAGATGCAAAGGCGGCAGAAGCTAATGCACTATTACAAAATTTAGCTCAATATCAGTCCCAGCTTAAAACACAGATGAGCCAAAAACAGTCTCTCATTACACAATCCTCAGATAAATTAAATCAATTAGACTTAGAACAACTCAGCCAATTAACCACCAGTCAACGCACAGAATTACATAGGCTAGAAACAACACAAAATGCCCTACAAGCACAGCTGAATACACAGTCAGAACTGCTTACTAGTTTACAATCAAAAAAACAGGATGCGTACGAAACCTATCAAACAGCAACTACTTATTTAGCAAGATTAACAGCAGAAAAAGATGCTCTTGAAAATCTAATACAATCTGAAAGTAATGCTGCAGATTTGCCTGTTTTAGACAAGCTATCTGTATCTGAAAATATGGAAGCTGCTCTTGCTGCATGCCTTGCTGACGCTTTGCGTTTACCTCTTGATGCTGGCGATGATGGATATTGGCAATCGCAGATGCCATCTCTTTCTTCTTTTACACCGCCTGACGAGGGCACGCCCTTAACTCACTATTTATCAGGACCAAATACTATAATCAGAGCACTTCAAGGCGTGAGCGTCGTATCTGAAGAGAATATAAATGCAGATAAAATATCCAAATTAAAGGTTGGGCAGGCTCTGGTAACACAATCTGGAAAATTAGCCCGCTGGGATGGCTTAGTGCGCCTTAAGCAAGATACAGGCGCACAGAGAATACGCCAATCACAACGTCTAAAAGAACTTGGCCTGCTGATTAAAAAAGCCCAATCAGATCTAACAAACAAAACTCAAGAGCAGCAAAAGAGCGAAGAAGCATTTCTATCTTCCAGTAATAATTCAAAAGAATTGCAACAAAAACAACAGGATTTAAGTAAGCAAATCACTCAGATACAAAGAGAAGGTGATGCCTCAGAGCTTGCTTTGAAATCAGCTACAGAGCGTCATCAAACACTCCTGCAAACCATTCAAGAAGCAACGTCGGAATTAGATGAATTAAATTTAAATATGGCAAAGATTGAGGATTTTAGCTCTCTTGAAAATGCAGCGAATACCGCAAATGAGGCAGCGGCTGCATCTAGAAATTATTATAATGAGTGCGTTCAAAAAGAAGCTGATTTACGACAAACATTTCAAACTATCTCTCAGCGACGCACGCTTTTAATCTCACAAGCAGATGAATGGCAGGCTAGACTAGATGGAACTCAGTCAAGAATGCTGGAAATGCAAGCCAGAGCCGAGAAGGCTATGCAAGAATTAACTGCCCTTCAAGCAAAACCAGAGCAGTTAAAAAAAGAAAGACTTGAATTAGCTTCGTTACTTGCAAATGCAAAAGAAAAACATGAGCAATCCATTACCAAAGTTAAAGAGGCTGAGGTAAAATTACAACAAGCTGACAGCCAGCAACGTGCAGATGAAAAACAACTGGCAGAAGCACGAGAGCAACAAATAAGATGTGAGGCGATAGAATCCCAAGCGAAACAAACAATCAGAACTCTTACAAACCGAATTTCTGAAAAACTTTCCGTTTCACCAGCAGAACTCTCGGAAATTACAAATTTTTCACACCACCAAGACCTGCCGCCTCAACAGCAGTTAGAAGATAGGCTGAATCGGCTTCTGCGTGAGCGTGATAGCATTGGCCCTGTAAATCTACGGGCGGAGATAGAGATGCAGGAAATAAGTGAAAAACTCGCTCAATTTGAAACAGATAAAACTGATTTAGAAGAAGCTATTGCTAAACTCCGCCGCGCAATTTCTGAACTGAATAAAGAAGCAAGGCAGCGACTTTTAGATAGCCTAACACAAGTGAATAAAGAATTTTCAATTCTGTTTCAGACGTTATTTGGAGGCGGAAGTGCTGAGTTAAAACTCATAAATTCAGATGACCCGTTAACAGCTGGTCTTGAAATTCTTGCTAGTCCTCCTGGCAAAAAACTGCAATCCTTATCTTTATTATCTGGAGGCGAGCAAGCTCTAACAGGACTAGCTATTATATTCGCTGTTTTTCTTACAAACCCATCTCCCATTTGTATTTTAGATGAGGTCGATGCGCCACTAGATGATTCCAATGTCTCACGATTCTGTGATCTTCTGCGCCATATTGTATCTCAAACTCAGACAAAGTTTCTTGTCGTAACCCACCATCGAATGACCATGTCTCAGATGGACAGGCTTTATGGAGTAACCATGGCAGAACGCGGCATTAGTAAGCTGGTTTCTGTTGATTTACAAACCGCTGAAACACTCCGAGAAGATACTTAAATTACGTGCATATAAGATAACAAAATAGGCATTTATTCTAACATCCAAAAAATCTTAAAACATTAACTGTAATTAACGAGTTTAGCTTGACATTTTTGACAGTCATGCATAGTTTCCAACCGTTTATTGCTTCATGGCTTATTTGTTTAAGATAAGCGTAAAAGCATAAATTAAGATTAGGCAGGTCAGTCAGGAAAAAATGTGAGCGATAGCGAACAAAAGGATAGAGATAAAACAGACAAGACAAAATCTCTTTCTGAACGCATTGCTCAATTTGAAGCTAAGACAACTCCTAACAGCCAAAAACGAAAATCCAGTCAGCTTCCTGCTGCTGGCGTTGCATTGGCTGGCAGGGTTGCAACCGAACTTGTTGCAGGGATTGCTGTTGGGGCATTCTTGGGCTGGCTGATAGATAAATGGCTTGGAACAACTCCTGCATTTATGTTGGTTTTGTTCTTCTTAGGGGCTGCTGGCGGTGTTATGAACATCTGGCGGTTACTAACTGGACGAGGAATGGGCGCTGGATATTTTGGCGACCATAGAGAAAACAAAGACTAAGAGACATCAAGTGATGGTTCTGAGGATAAAAAATAAATATTGGATAATACATCCTGGAAGCTGTGTTAAATAGGAGTTAAGTGTGCATTCACCTGTCGAACAATTTACCATCAAAGCGTTATATGCGCTTAGTTTGTTTGGTTATGATATTTCGTTTACTAATTCCAGTTTATTTATGGTGCTAGCCGTTTTAGTAAGCTCTGGCTTGCTTTTGATTGCAATGCGTCCAGCTTCAATAATTCCGGGCAGACTGCAATGCTTTGCTGAGATGATGTATGAGTTTGTTGCCAATATTCTAGACTCTAATGTGGGTAAAGAAGGAAAGCCATATTTCCCATTCATTTTCACTCTGTTCTTATTTATATTATTTTCAAATCTGCTTGGACTTATTCCATATAGCTATACGGTTACTAGCCAGATTATTGTTACATTTGCGATGGCATTTACTATTTTCATCGGCGTAACATTAATTGGCATTTTCAAGCATGGTTTACATTTCTTCTCATTTTTCGTTCCACCAGGCGCATCCAAACCATTAATTCCTTTATTGGTTTTAATTGAGGTCATCTCATATTTAATCCGACCTGTTAGTTTGTCAGTACGACTTTTTGCAAACATGCTTGCTGGACACACAATGTTAAAAGTATTTGCCGGATTAGCGGTAATGATGAGCGGCGCTGGCGGTGTTATGGTTGCTGGTTCTGCTCTTCCGTTAATTGCGATTATTGGTCTAACTGGGTTGGAACTATTGGTCGCATTATTACAAGCTTATGTGTTTACAATTTTGACTTGTATGTATTTAAATGACGCGTTACACCTTCACTAGATTTAACGCTAATTAACCGACTCAAAAAAGGGTCAAACAAAAACTTTAATTTATAAAAGGATAAAAAAATGGAAGCTGAAGCTGCAAAATTATTAGGCGCAGGCATTGCTATGATCGCTCTTGCTGGTGTTGGTATTGGTATGGGTAACATTTTTGCTTCATTGATTAGCTCAATTGCTCGCAACCCTTCTGCAAGAGACGAAGTATTTGGCATTGGAATTCTTGGATTTGCTTTAACTGAAGCTATTGCGCTTTTCGCACTTGTTATTGCGCTATTACTTCTATTCGTATTTTAATCTGTAATTTTTGATTTAAATTTGTGGCAGGCTTAATCAGTTTATTCTGGATAGCCTGCCTAGATAAAACAAATATTACAAAACGAACAGAGTAAGATTATGGTTGAACGAATTTCGATGATTTCAAAGTGGCTCGTAAGTGGCATGGCTTTAAGTCTTGTCTCCACTAGTGCTATCGCAGCTGGCGATAGTTCGGCAAAATCAGGAGGGCTTCCGCAATTAGATATTTCCACATGGCCGTCACAGCTTTTTTGGTTAATGGTAACTTTTCTAATTGGCTATGTGATCATATCACGTCTTGTTACACCATCGATTTCCTCTGTACTTGAGAATAGATCTAATAAAATCTCTAGCGATATTGAATCTGCTAAAGAAGCGCAACAAAAAGCAAAAGATGTTTTTAATGCTTATGAAGCATCATTAAGCGATGCGCGTTCACAAGCAGCAAATGCAGCAGCAACAGCAATAGCAGAAGCTAAAGCAGATACTGTTTCTCGTGAGGCTGCTATCAATAAGAAAATTGTTGCAAGTACAAAAAAAGCAGAAGCAAAATTAGCTGAAATGAAAAACGAGGCACTGTCTTCTCTTGAAGATTTGGCTGTTGAAACCTCGCAGCAAATCATTTCTCAACTGACCCCTATTAAAGCAACAAAAGCAGTTATTAAAAAGCATGTGAAAATTCATGCTAAACTGCAAAGCTAACGGAGCAATAAAATGGTTTTTGATGAGTCTGCTTGGGTTGCATTAGGATTTATTATCTTTATTGCTATCGTATGGCGTAAAGTATCGGCTGCTTTATCTTCATTATTGGATAATAGAGCAGAAAAAATCAAAACAGAACTCAATGAAGCAGAGAATTTGCGCGCTGAAGCGCAAGCCGATTTAAAAAAATATCAGAAACTTCAAAAAGAAGCAGTTGCTGATGCAAAGCGTATCGTGGCAGATGCACAAGCTGCTGCAGACAGAATCCGCGAAGCAGCTGCTGAAAAAGCAGAAGAGTCTATTAAACGGCGTGAAACGCAGGCTAAAGCAAAAATTGCTGCAGCTGAAGCTGCCGTAATTTCTGAGCTTCGAGATAGGGCAACTAGCCTTGCTATTTCTGCAAGTAAAGATGTGTTAGCAGCTGAGTTAGATGCCGACTTAAGCGCATCAATGATTGATAATTCACTATCGCAGATAACAGCTGCTAAATCTTAATCAGCTGTATAATAGTTTATAGTTAATATATTTTTTTATTAAGCAAACCACTTTCATCTGGTTTGCTTTTTTTATGGCTTAACAACCACTGGAGATAATGAAAGTATTACACGGCCATTTATAGGAATCTCTGTTTTAGGTTTAATAACTGGATACATGGTTTCTTTTCCAGACCTAAAATTCATCTTATAACTTACACTCTCATAGCCTGTTACTTCATCATTAGAATCTAGAATCGCAATTAATAATGGCACCTCCAAGCCTGCCACCTCATCAGCTTGATTCTCACTTCTGACTAATTTCAAGCCAACATTAATATGCATAACCACAAAATCAGTTTTCACATTACAAGCGGCAGAAACACCATTTAGTCTAGCTTCTGCTGAAGTACCATTCTCAACTGTACGCAAGGTAACTCTGCTACCCTCTTCGATTGCTGTTATCTGGTTACTACAATCTGTAAGCGTAGGTCTCACCGTCTCACAACTCGTTAACACTAACGATAGTATCATCACCATGATCGACTTGGTTTGCATCATATCACCTTTATTTTCATATTTTAGACTGTCTTTAATTGACCTTTGTGACGTTATCGCGCAAATAAGGCGTTATGAGAAGTCAAAAAAAAACAATCTTACTTGCAGCCCCACGTGGTTTCTGTGCCGGAGTAGAACGTGCAATAGAAATCGTTGAAACAGCTTTGCAGAAATTTGGTGCTCCTGTCTATGTTCGTCATGAAATTGTGCATAATAAATATGTAGTGAATGAACTTGCGAGAAAAGGGGCTGTTTTTGTTGAAGAGCTTGATGAGGTGCCACAAGGTGCCCCTGTTATTTTTTCTGCCCATGGCGTTGCAAAATCAGTAAAGCATCAAGCAGAAGCTGAAAATATGATAGCTATTGATGCTACGTGCCCTCTTGTAACCAAAGTACATAATGAAACATCAAGGCACTTTCGCAAAGGCAAGCATACGCTGTTAATAGGGCATGCAGGACACCCTGAAGTAGAAGGAACCATGGGTCAGGTACCAAACGGCGCTATAACACTGGTGGAGACTGTAGAGCAGGCAAAAACTGTTCAGCCTCCCTTATCAGATGGTATTGCTTTTGCCACTCAGACAACATTATCTGTAGATGATACGTCTGAGATAATTTCAATCCTGCAGCACCGATTTGAAGATATAACTGGTCCGAGTGGTGAGGATATATGCTATGCGACAACCAATAGGCAAAATGCTGTCAAAAAACTTGCCCCTCAGGCAGATTGTTTTATTATTGTAGGCGCTGATAATTCATCTAATTCAAAGCGACTTGTAGAGGTGGCCCTGAAATTCGGGGCACATAATGCAATTCTTATCCCAGATGCGAATTCATTAGACTTGGACAGCCTTTCAGATCTATCTGTGATAGGTCTTTCATCTGGCGCATCCGTGCCAGATATATTGGTTGATGAAGTGATTAAGAAATTGCAGACTAGATATGATGTTTCGATTAAAACAGAAGGGTCAGCAAGAGAAGATATGGTATTTAATTTGCCTCCAATATTGAAAAAAAGATAAGTATAATGGCAGTCTATACACCTGTTTCTGATATCCAGCTTTCAGACTTTCTCAAGGATTATGCGTTAGGGGACATTATTAGCCTCACAGAGATTACTGAAGGCGTTGAAAATTCTAACTTTATATTAAAAACAAGCTTAGATAATTTCATCCTAACCCTGTATGAGAAGCGCGTAAGTGGCGATGATTTACCCTTTTTCATGAACTTGCTTAGTGAATTGCATAATCAAAATATTAACTGCCCAAGACCTATCACTAATAAAAATGGTGACATAATTAATATCTGTGCTGGGAAAAACGCAACCATAGTATCTTTTCTTGACGGTAAGACAGCACAATTTACAAATGATAGCCGTTGCTCTGAAATTGGCGTGGTACTTGCCAAACTACATCTTGCAACATCAAAACTGACAGCCCATAGACCCAACCCTCTTGGTCCTAATAGCTGGCTTAATATTATTCTTGATACAGATGATAGCTATACCGATTTACCACCTACATTACGTGCCGAAGCTACTGAGCAAATAACCGAACTTATTTCACACTGGCCATCATCGCTGCCACAAAGTGTAATTCATGCTGATTTATTTCCAAATAATGCAATGTTTATAGAGGATAAGCTTACTGGAATTATTGATTTTTATTTTGCCTGCACTGATTTTTATGCCTATGACCTAGCCATTTGCTTGAATAGCTGGTGCTTTGAAGCTGATGGCAGATTTAATTCACAAAAAGCAAAAAAATTGATTGATAGCTATCAATCTGTGCGACCCTTAAACATAGACGAAATAAACGCACTGCCAATATTATCACAAGGTGCCGCAATGCGCTTTTTTGCTACACGATATTTTGACTGGCATCACACCCCTGCTGGTGCGCTAGTTCAGCGCCATGATCCTCTTGAATATTGGACTAAAATAACCTTTCTGAGAGATAATGCAGATCACGCCCTTTATGGATTTTGAGAATGAATAAGCAAATAATTTTGTTTACTGATGGTGCCTGTTTAGGAAACCCTGGTGCTGGCGGTTGGGCCGGTATTCTTTGCTATAACAATCATAAAAAAATAATATCAGGCGGTGAGCCGAATACGACTAATAACCGAATGGAGTTAACTGCTGTAATTATGGGGTTATCTGCGCTAACTCGCTCAGTGGAAATAAAGGTGGTTACTGATAGCCGATATGTAATGGACGGCACTCAGAAATGGATGGCGAATTGGAAAAAAAATGACTGGAAAACTGCTGCCAAAAAGCCTGTTAAAAATCAGGATCTTTGGCTCCAGCTAGATAATTTATGCACCAAACACACAGTTAATTGGGAATGGATTAAAGGGCATTCTGGTCACGCCGAAAATGAAGAGTGTGACCAAATTTCCCAAACAGAAGCTAAAAAAATTCAGGCAAAAACAGTCTAATTAGCTGGTAACAACAGATAATAATGATTCTGCATCTGAGACTTTATATGCTTTTGGCTCCTCTTTGAAGAAATGAGTAATTATACCATCTTCAACAATAAAAGCACTCCTTGCGGCTCTCACCCCTAATACAGGCCCCATATCTGTTTTAAGACCAAGCTCATCTGAAAAGCTGGCAACTGGATCTGCTAGCAAATCTATAAGTCCTGCGGCTCCTTTTTGTTCTGCCCAAGCCAGCATTACATGTGCATCATTTACCGCCAAGCAGGCAATTGCATCAATACCTGCATCCATGAATGCTTGATGGTTCGAAACATAGCTTGGAAGATGCTTCTCAGAACAGGTGGCTGTAAAAGCCCCTGGGACTGAAAACACAATAATTTTGCGCCCGGCAAAATAGGTTTCAGTATCAATGACATCAAGTCCTTCTGATGTTTTTGTCGTAATTTCAAGCTTCGGTATTTTGCTGCCAACATATAATGCCATAAAATGACTTTCCTTTAGTTAATTACTCTGTTTATTTATTTTATTGATCTCAGTTTTTGTCTACTTTTGCTGCCATTATAGATGATAACATCCTGTCTGTGGTTAGAATTTCTGGCAATATAATAGGAGAATCTAGCTGAGGTGAAAATATAATGTCAAACGGAATCCCAAATTTGCCATGCTTAGCTAAAAACGCTGCTATCTCATCATTAGGGCTAGTCCAATCTGCCTGAAGTAAAATGAAATTTGCATCTTCAAAAGCCTGTATAATTGGTTTTGTTTCTAATACAGCGAGTTTATTTACATTGCAAGTTATGCACCAATCAGCTGTAACATCTACGAATACTGGTCTTCTTGTTGATATAGCTTCTTCCATCACAGCGTTTGACCATGGTTGATAATTCATTTTTGCGTTTGCAAGTGTATCTTGACGCCACCCTATGACATTTGAAAATATCCATAATATCCAAATCAAGGTTGCACATAGTAAAAATGCTGAAATCTGCTTAATTCTTAGCATCCACCTACCTGGATTTGGCAAAAACGACGTAAGTGAGGGTACTGCTGCAAATATAATAAAAGGTGAGGCAAGGCCTAACCCCATCACCAAAAGAACACTGATCAAGATTAAATTACTCCCTGATAGCGCAAATGCAGCTGCCGTCCCGACAAAAGGAGCAGAACAGGGTGTTGCAAGAATAGTCGCCAGCATCCCAGAAAGAAAATCATACCGATAGCCTGTATTATAGGCTGCAGGAGCAGATAATTTAGCCGCAAATTTTGGAATTGGCAGATACACCCAATCAAGTAAACTAGCAATAAATATGATTAATATGATTGCTATAAATGCCAGAAAAATGGGGCTTTGAAATTGCACCCCCCAGCCTATTTGATATCCAATAGATCTAAAAATCAAAAGCCCAAGAGAAAGTAAAATAAAGCTAGAAATTATGCCCAAAGCCGTTGCTAAAAAATGCCGTCTCATGTGACTGTGAGATTTATTTGTAGCATTTAGAAACGAGCTGACCTTAAGCGTGAGAACTGGCAATACACATGGCATAAAATTAAGAATAAAGCCGCCAATAAAACTGGTCAGTAAAATTACAATATATCCACTCAAGCTTGATGAGTTATTCGCGAAATTCTGGCTATTGCCTGTTGAGATTACTGCTTCAATTTCTTTTTTCTGCTCTCCTGAAAGGATAGTTAATATTAAATTTTGATTATTTAGGGCAGCTACAGGCTGATTGCCATTTACAGTAACGTCAACTACTACCCTTGCATCTGATTTTTCTTTAACTTTAGGCTTAGAAAAACTATAGCCTGGCAGTTTAGTTTCTATAAAGATGTCATCCAAACGCCCGTCTGGAACAGATAAAACTATCTGAACAGTTCTGGTTTCTAGCAATAAATTAATGGCACCTAATACAATGTCAGGACCTGTCATATTGGTTGGCACTTGTGCCTTAGCATAAGCAATTTCCTGTGCGAACACAGATGCAGTTGCCCTGCCTTCAGGTAAAAACAAACTCACTGAACCCGCGATAGGCACACATATATCAGAACAAATTAACGCGTCTAATTGACCCCTGAAGGAAAAATCTTTTCCTTGATTATTATGGGCTATAAAAAGGTGTAGAATTACTCTGCCAGAATACCCAAAACTATCTATCCCAAATATTGAAAGGCGTTCTGGAACTGGCCAAAAACGAGTGATTTTTTGCGCTTCTACATCTGGCGATAATTCAGGGGGTAGTCCTGCATCTCCTGGACTACGCCAATAAACCTTCCAACCTGGTTCAAGCTGAAACTCAAGGGCTGCTGGTATTTCTTTTAAATTACCAACAGCTTCAGTTCCACTAATTAGCCGAATTTTGGCATAATCAGATGAGAGCCAGTTGCCCTGAGCCGCGCCTAATGAGTTAATCCCACTAAGAAAGAAAAAAACTAAGGTAAAAAGAAATCGTTTCATATATGTGTACATAATCCCTAAAACATATTTTGTCAGCGTTCCAAATGAATATTTGTGCGTTTTTTAATCAAAAGAACATTTTCTACCAAAAAAGATTGCTGGATTAAACATTCAAGTTAATATTACTTGTATGAAACAAGAAAAAGCGTCTCTTATTTTTACAGAACTTGTTGGTCACTTTCTAGTTGCAACGCCGCAAATGAAGGATCCGCAATTCCATCAATCAGTTATATTCATGTGCAAGCATGACAAACAAACTGCTATGGGTTTAATCATTAACAAACCTAAACAGGATTTCACCTTCTCAAAGCTAACAAAAAAGCTAAGCTTTATTAAGCCTCGTTTTGAACAAAATAGAATAATTTATACCGGCGGTCCTGTTGAGAATAGACGAGGATATATATTACATTCTGAAGATCATTTAATGCCAGATTCAGTAAAAATTACTGATGAGCTGGCACTTTCTATGCAAGTGGATATGTTATCTGAAATTGCGAATGGCGTTGGTCCTTTACAATTTAAAATTATGCTTGGATATACTGGTTGGGCAGCAGGGCAATTAGAAGAAGAATTACGCCAAAATATGTGGATACATGTGCCTTCACTGCCGCAGATGATTTTTACGGATGATATCAGTTCAATGTGGGAGAATGCGCTTGGATATTGCGGCTTCAATGCAAGCAATCTCTCCCCTCAATCTGGTTGGGCTTAAATAAGGTTAAAATCAACCCAAATACAAATCAGATACAAAGCCCTAAGTTTATTCAACAGATTATTAGCGCATATTTTTATTAATTAGATTTTGCACTGCGTTTACCGTGCCTTCGATATCAATCTTAGTTTCTGGTCTGCCCATTAGATCCCTCAGATGTTCTGGCAATTCAGGTCTGGAGGAAATTGCTTTTTCCACCGCATCAGGAAATTTAGCGGGATGCGCACAAATAAGCGAGATAATAGGAACATCTGCTGATATAAGTTTATCTTCTCTTGCCTTAGACGCAGCAAACAAGCCAACAGCACTATGTGGATCGAAGACCCCTGCGCCTTTATCATATAGTGATTTAATTGTTTGCAGTGTCTGTGCATCATCTGCACGATATGCAACAAAGGTTTGTTTTGCAGCAGTGAGTATTTGTGCAGAAATATCAAATGATCCCGTGGTCTCAAATTCGCTCATCTTCTGTGCACACAACTCGGCATCCCTACCAAGCAATTCAAATAATAACCTCTCAAAATTTGATGAAACTTGGATATCCATAGATGGACTTAGACTTTTCTCGACGGTCGCACGTTGCATTTTACCTGCGCCGAAAAAACGCGTTAAAATATCATTTTTATTAGATGCAATTATTAGCTTTTGAATAGGCAATCCCATTTGTTTGGCAGCCCAGCCTGCAAATATATTACCAAAATTTCCAGTTGGCACACTAAAAGCAACTTCTTGTTGAGGCGCACCTAATTTCAAAGCTGATGTGAAATAATATACGATTTGAGGTACTAGGCGAGCCCAGTTTATCGAGTTAATTGCTGATAGATTAACATCATCTCTAAAGCTATGATCGTTAAAACATGCTTTCACAATATCCTGACATGTATCAAAATCACCTGTTACACACACTGCGTATGCACCAACACCTGCAAGAGAAGTCATTTGCTTTTGTTGAATAGGTGAAACTCTACCATTTGGAAATAAAATAAAAATATCCACAGAATCAAGATTTTGAAAGGCTTGCAGGGCTGCAGAACCGGTATCCCCGCTAGTTGCACCTAAAATAACAGAGTGCCGTCCTGTGGTAGCAAGCGCCTTTTGAAAAGCCCGTGCAAGAAATTGCATAGCATAATCTTTAAACGCTATTGTCGGACCATGAAATAACTCTAATGCGTATAATCCATCTTCAAGCTGGGTAAGCGGAGCAACATCTGGATGCGTAAAATTTTCATAGGATTCTTTTGCAATCTGAGTAACTTGATTAATATCAAGATCGCCTTCCGTAAATTTAGAAATTACCCGCCCTGCAATCTGATAATAAGCAAGGTCCCTCATTTCTTCTATTTCGGAATAGGTGAATTTTGGCCATGTTTTTGGTAAATATAATCCGCCATCTCTGGCAAGGCCGTTAAGAAGGGCACCTTCAAACTGGGTGTTATTATTTTCTCCCCTAGTGCTTATATATTCCATCTAAAGAAACTCCTTATTATGAATTTGGGGGAGATTTTTTTGAAAAATGTAATCTGCCATTTTGATGATGAAAAGCAAGATAAACCCCGATTAAGGCTAATGCCAGTCCAAACCACGTTAATGCGTAATTAAAATGTGCATTTCGAACATCGATATTTACCTCAGCTGCAATTGGAAGCGTAATAATATCTCCTGTTCTAACAACATCCATATAAAATTCTTGTATGATATCTTCTTGCTTTAAATAATCAGCAATCTCATCTGGCTTTAACGTAAACCAAAATCCCGCCTCAGGCTCGTTCTCTGGCACAAAATACCCTTTTTCACCTGGAAGCCTTACAATACCCTCAATGGTTACCTCTCCCTCAGTCAATGAAAAAGGGCGTGTCTCTCTTAGCCTATAGGCTTCTGATACCCAACCTCGATTTATTAAAATAATACCGTCTGGAGTAGTAAATGGGGTAACTACATGGAACCCTGCATTACCTTCATAGGTTCTGCCTGTTAAATATATTTCCAAAGAATGCAGATATGACCCAGTGACACTAATTCTTTGAAACTCAAATTTATCCACTGGTGCTATAATTTGCACAATGCTTATTGCATCAGACCTACTTCTGCTCTCAAATTGCTCAATGAGCTCTGTTTTCTCAGCAAGTCTGGATAATTGCCAACTACCCAGAAAAATAAGCAAAATTATAGCAGGTATCGTGAATAGGGTAGGCCAGAATAATGGTCTGATTGTCATCATATCCTCAATCATAGAAGTTGAGTTGTTTTTTTGCAAAGAAGTACTTCATCCTAAAAATGAATACCACAAAAAAACAAAGGGGCTTATTCAACAATAAGACCCTTTGTTAAATATAGTTAAACGATTGGCTTTGCTTATCCACCCCACCAGTAAATTGCAACGAACAAGAATAGCCATACCACATCAACAAAATGCCAGTACCAAGCAGCAGCTTCAAATCCAAAATGCTGATCAGCTGTAAAATGTCCGCGTCTTCCGCGCATTAAACACACAAACAAAAATAGTGTTCCAATAATTACATGAAAGCCGTGAAAGCCTGTTGCCATGTAAAATACTGATGGGTAAATACCTTCTGTAAAACCAAAATGCGCATGCTGATATTCATAAGCTTGTAATGCTGTGAATAACAATCCAAGAAGCACAGTAATCGTAAGTCCAGAAATAAAATCCTTACGGTTGTTATGTTGCAATGCATGGTGTGACCATGTAACCGTACACCCTGATAGCAACAATATTAATGTGTTAATCAAAGGCAAATCAAATGGGTCAAACGTGTGAATTCCTTCTGGTGGCCACACGCCACCAACAGGAAATAACGCACTATCAAAAAAGGCCCAGAAAAACGCCACAAAGAACATTATTTCAGAAATGATAAATAACAGCATTCCATAACGCATACTTATTTGCACAACAGGTGTGTGGTGACCTTGATATTCAGCCTCAAGCACAACATCTCGCCACCATAAAAACATGGTTAGAATTACTAAGCCAAGTCCAACGGCCAATGTCTCTAGACCAAATGGCTTGTCATGCATAAACATAGCTGCGCCAATGGTAACAACAAAACCAGACGCAGCGCCTAACGCAGGCCAAGGGCTTGGTTCTACCAAATGATACGGATGCTGCTGTGTCCCACTCATGTGACTCTCCTTAAATTATTCATCAATTCCCCCGAACTAATGAGATTGAACAATTAACTCTCTAACACTTTAAAAAAGGTATAGGATAAAACAACTTCATCAATTTTAATCGTATTTTTGTCTGAAGCTATTTCTGGATCAAGATAAAATACCACAGGCATATCTACAGATTCACCAGGTGCTAACGGCTGCTCTGTAAAACAAAAACATTCCATTTTCATAAAATATGGTCCTGCTTTTTGCGGTGTTACATTAAATGTGGATGTACCAGTTAAATGCTCATCTGATAAATTTGTTGCTCTGAATATTGCTTTTACTTGCTCACCTGGCATTAAAGTAACAGGTTCTGTAACTGGATAAAAAGACCAGTTAAGTTCTGGGTTTATATGTGAATTAAACCTAACCTTAACTTCGTGACCATCTACAATCGTGGTAGCACCTGATTGAGCAATCTGAGTTGTACCACCAAAACCAGTTACCTTGCAAAACAAGTCATATAAAGGAACAGAAGCGTATGCCAGGCCAACCATTGCAACAACAACAAAGCCCACCATAGCAAGACTTTTTGCATTCCGCTTATTTAAGTCAGGCTGGTTTTCTGAATTCTGATTGGTTGCTAGAGACATTAATTTAAACCAATCCTAACCACAGTTATAATATAGAACACCAACACCAAACCGAATATTAATCCAAGTACAGCAAAATTCTTACGTTTACGTGTTTGCTTTAATTCTTTAGCTGTTTTTGGTATTAGCTCATCCATATAAATTACCCCAAAATCGCGTGGTCACAAATTAATGCGACAAATAAAATAAATAAATAGGCAATTGAATATTTAAACAGACCTATTGCTCGCCCATCATTTGGCTTCCTTGCTAATTGTACAGCTAGCGCCAAAAATATTAGACCGCCTACAAATGCAATGCCAAAATACAATAAGTTTGACATGCCAATAAGCGTCGGAAGAAAGCTTACCAGTACCATTATTGCGCTATATATTACGATTTGGCGTCTTGTCTCTTGCGCTCCATAAACAACTGGCAACATAGGAATATTTGCGTTTTTGTAATCTTCGTTTTTAACCAAAGCTAATGCCCAAAAATGCGGTGGTGTCCAAAAGAATATCAGCCCAAACAATATAATAGGCTCTATCCCAACACTGCCTGTAACAGTTACCCAGCCGATAAGCGGAGGCAAAGCGCCTGCTGCACCGCCAATAACGATATTCTGTGCAGTTGAGCGCTTAAGCCAGACTGTATAAATCAGTCCATAAAACACTATCGTGAAAGCAAGTAATCCGCCTGCCAATAAATTGGCAGACAGGCTGAGGATTAACACTGATAGCACAGATATCGTAACACCAAAGCCTAACGCCTCAGCAGGCTGAACTCTGCCTGATGGAATAGGTCTGTTGCGTGTACGCAGCATGATTTCATCTATATCTCTATCGTACCATTGGTTAATAGCACCTGATGCGCCTGCACCTGATGCAATCGCAATCAAGGATATAACAGCAAGAACAGGATGAAAGTCACCTGGAGCAAGATACATTCCAGCAAAGCCTGTAAAAATTACCAGACTCATAACACGCGGTTTCATTAATTCAAAAAAACTAGAAACAGCAGAGGCATTAAACCCTGCTGCTTCCTGTGTTATATTTTGTATCTTATCCATCATCAGCTAATATCTATTTTATTTTTGGCAATGTTTCGAATGTATGATACGGCGGTGGTGAAGCTACTTGCCATTCAAGAGTAGTTGCCCCCTCACCCCACGGATTGCTCTGCGCACGTCGGCGAGAGACAAATGCTTCGATGATTACGATTAAGAAAATCACCGCAGCAGCTGCAGATACAAATGATCCAATTGATGCCACCATATTCCAACCAGCAAACGCATCAGGGTAATCCACATACCGTCTTGGCATACCTGCAAGCCCAAGGAAGTGCATCGGGAAGAAGGTTAAATTAACGCCAAAGAAAGTTACCCAAAAATGAGTTTTTGCTAGACCATCATGATAGGTATATCCAGTCATTTTGGGGAACCAATAATAAAAGCCCGCAAATAAGCCAAAAACGGCCCCTAGTGAGAGCACATAATGGAAATGAGCAATAACATAATAGGTATTATGTAAGACAACATCTAATCCAGCATTAGATAAAACTACGCCTGTTACACCGCCAACAGTGAATAAAAAGATAAAGCCAATTGCCCACAGCATTGGCACTCCAAAGCGAATAGACCCGCCCCACATAGTTGCAATCCAACTAAATATCTTCACACCTGTTGGAACCGCAATTACCATAGTTGCCGCAGTGAAATAAGCCCGTGTATCAACATCCATTCCAACTGTATACATATGGTGCGCCCATACGATAAAGCCAACAAAACCAATAGAAACCATGGCATATGCCATTCCAAGATAGCCAAAAATAGGCTTATTTGAAAAAGTGGAGATAATATGACTTACAATACCAAAAGCAGGTAGGATCATAATATAAACTTCTGGATGTCCAAAGAACCAGAAAAGATGCAAGAATAAAATTGGATCACCTCCGCCTTCAGGGATGAAGAATGTAGTTCCAAAATTACGGTCAGTAAGCAACATCGTAATTGCGCCAGCCAACACAGGCACAGCAAGCAATAATAAAAATGCTGTTATCAACATTGACCACGCAAACAAAGGCATTTTGTGCAAAGTCATACCAGGAGTTCTCATATTGAAAATGGTTGTTATGAAATTTGCAGCACCAAGAATTGAAGACACGCCAGCTAAGTGGAGAGCAAATATAGCTAAGTCCATAGACATACCAGGCGTTCCAGCAGTTGAAGATAGTGGTGGATAAATAGTCCAACCAACACCTGCGCCGCCATCAACTACGGCTGACAAAAGCAATAATATAAATGAAGGCGGCAACAACCAGAATGAAATATTATTCATTCTTGGAAAAGCCATATCTGGTGCGCCTATCATAATTGGCACAAACCAATTTCCAAAACCACCAATCAAGCCTGGCATAACAACAAAAAACACCATTATCAGACCATGTGCCGTTGTAAATACATTCCACATATGTCCGTCTGCCATATATTGAATACCGGGTTGCATTAACTCCATACGCATAAATACCGAAAAACCCCCACCAATAAAGGCAGCGATGATCGCGAAGATAATATACATCGTTCCGATATCTTTATGATTTGTAGAATAAAGCCAGCGCCTTACAAAACCTTTTGGGGCACCATGATCGTGGTCTGCTGTAGTTGCCTGAGCGCTCATTATAAAAGTCTCCTTGAATTACCCTAATTTAATTGCCATTAATTAACGGCGGCAAGTTGAATTGGTTGTGTTGCTGTCAGTGTTGCAAATTCTTCTTTTGCTTCTAACAACCAAGCCTGATAGTCATCACGCGCCATCGCTTTTACAACGATCGGCATAAATGCATGATTGACACCACAAATTTGATTACACTGTCCATAATATGTTGTCTCGCCTTCTGGCACATCTATCCATACCTCATTTACGCGTCCAATGATCGCATAAGTTTGAACCGCCAGTGATGGGACAAAAAACGAATGCATAACGTCATTTCCTGTTACCAAGACTTTAATTTTCGTGTCTGCTGGAATAACCAGCGGATTATCAACGGAAAGCAGTCTTGGCTGCCCTGGTTGCAGTTCATCATCGCTCAGCATGTAACTATCAAAAGCGATTTGCTCATCAATATACTCGTAATTCCAGTACCATTGATTACCAGTAACTTTGATCACCATGTCAGCGTTTTTCGTATCATCCATATAATAAAGCAGACGAAATGACGGCACCGCTATTACAATAAGAATCAGAACCGGAATTACTGTCCACAGGATTTCTATTGTTGCATTATGCGTGGTTTTGGAAGGAACTGGATTTGCGCCACTTCTAAAACGCCAGCCAACATAGACAAGAAGAGCTAAAACAAACACAGAAATCAACGATATGATAATAAGTAATAAATTATGCAGGTCTGTTGCTTTTTGAGCTATTGAACCAGCTGGGTCTTGAAGCCCCATTTGCCATGGCTCTGGTTGCGCAGCACCAGCAGCAGAAACGCCCAGCGTACCTAACAAAAAAGCGAATAACGATAAATAGCGCATAAAAATATCACTCATAATTTTGATCCCCCGAAGATATTGGCTGTCAAAAAAAACGTAGAATACAGACATATCAGAATTTTGATATCGAAAAATTTATATCATTACTATCTTTTTTTACTATATAAGGGAAGATCGGTGCGACTGCCTGTCGCGCAAATTTTTGCATCATGATAACTTATCTGATTTTTACTTGAAAACTTTAGCAAATCAGAAACCTCAGGACTTGAAGTTACCAGCAAATCCACCCATACTAATAACAGTGAAAAATCATCTAAATGATTCTTCTAGTCATTTTTAAGCCGTTCTAAAAAGGTAAATCCATGGATCCATTAGCTCAGACAGATGCCCTCTTCTTCAAAGATAGTAATTTTGATAGAGATCAAGCACAAGCGATTCTCAAAGATGCATTGCATGGCGCTGATGATGGCGATTTGTTTTTGGAAATTGATTATCTTGAATTTCTTGGATTTGATGATGGCAGACTAAAATCTGCAAGTTACAATCAGTCAAGCGGCTTTGGATTAAGAGCCATTCTTGGCGAAGCAGATGCTTTTGCCCATTCAGGTGATATGTCTATGGCTGCGCTCGAAAGAGCAGGCAAAACAGTAAAAGCTGTTACCAGCGGTTATTCGGGTAAATTAGCATTATCTCCTGCGAACATGGCTAACCTGCCTTTATATTCAGATGCCAACCCTCTTGATGGTACGCCTTTTGATGCAAAGGTAAAGTTATTACAGGAAATAGACGCCTATGCCCGTAGCAAAGATAGCAGAGTAAAGCAAGTATCTGCGTCAATCGCTGGGTCATGGCAGGCAGTTCAAATCTTGCGACCAGATGGATATCGTGCAGCAGACATTCGCCCATTGGTAAGATTAAATGTTTCTGTGATGGTTGAGAAGAATGGCAGAATGGAAACTGGGTCAAGTGGCTCTGGCGGCAGATTTATGTTTGACAAATATCTGCAAGCCGCTAATTGGCAACAAGAAGTTGACGAAGCACTCCGTCTTGCCCTACTTGGGCTTGAGTCAATTCCTGCTCCTGCAGGCGAAATGGAAATTGTACTAGGTCCTGGCTGGCCAGGTGTTATGTTGCATGAAGCAGTTGGGCATGGTCTTGAAGGAGACTTCAATCGCAAAGGAACTTCTATTTTTTCTGGGAAAGTTGGAGAACAAGTAGCCGCTAAAGGCGTTACTGTAATTGACGACGGCACTATTTCTGATAGACGTGGGTCAATTACCATAGATGATGAAGGTACTAAATCTGCGCGCAATGTATTAATTGAAGATGGTATTCTCAAAGGATATCTTCAGGATAGACAGAATGCTAGATTAATGAATGTAGCGCCAACAGGAAATGGTCGCCGCGAATCATATGCATCTCTTCCAATGCCAAGAATGACGAATACATTTATGGAATCAGGTGATTTAGACCCAAAAGAAATTTTATCTACTGTGAAAAATGGTCTTTATGCTGTCAATTTTGGCGGTGGACAGGTTGATATAACTTCTGGCAAATTCGTGTTTTCAGCATCAGAGGCGTATCTTGTAGAAGATGGTAAAATAACAGCTCCTGTGAAAGGAGCTACTTTAATAGGTAATGGTCCTGATGCTATGTCAAAAATCTCAATGGTTGGGAATGATATGGCGTTGGATGCTGGTGTAGGCACTTGTGGTAAAAACGGTCAGTCTGTGCCTGTTGGGGTAGGACAGCCAACATTGAAAATCGGTGGTATTACAGTTGGCGGAACACAAGCGGCATAACAAAGGCTATGATAGCATAAGCCATCCCATTATTTAATATTTATAATGGGAGAATGCGTGCTTAATATCATGGTTCCACTGATTGTTAAATAACTCCCTTGCTTTATCAGATTGGGTTAACCCGCTGTCAATAATAGCTTGTAATGGTTTAAGAAAAATCGTTTCATCATCCCCATTATGATTCAGCCTTGCGCGATTTTTCAACCCTATTTCAGCAATTGCCACCATCTCAGAAGCTATTTCATGCATGCTATGAGAACCTATGTTGCCTTTTAACCCCTCTTTTGCTGCTGATATTCTGGCATTTACCACGTCTTCATGAGCAAATCTATTTGCAAGCGCTTCTGCTCTCTGCAATGCTTCTTCATCATATAATAATCCCACCCATAAAGCAGGTAATGCACAAATAATCGACCAAGGTCCCCCATCTGCACCTCGCATTTCCAAATATCCTTTTAATCTAACATCTGGGAAAACCGTTGTAATATGATCTTGAAAATCAGCCATAGAAGCAGCCTGACCAAAGAAGGCTTCTTTATGTGTCCCAGCAAGAAAGCTTCTAAATGATTTTCCTGCAACATTTAAATATTGACCGTCACGATAAATAAAATACATCGGCACATCAAGAACATAATCTATCCATTGCTCATAGCCAAATTTTGCATCAAAAACACATATTGGAACACCGCATCTGTCTGCATCTGTATCTGTCCAGACCATTGCTCTATTAGACTGAATATCTGTTATTTTTCCATCTTTAAACGGTGAATTGGCGAATAGTGCTGTTGCCACAGGCTGTAACGCCAAAGACGTTTTAAACTTACGCCGCATATCCTCTTCATCTTTATAATCAAGATTCGTTTGAATGGTGCAGGTTCGAAGCATCATATCTAATCCCAATGACCCGACCTTAGGCATATATTCTTTCATAATTTTGTAACGCCCTTTAGGCATCCAATTTATTTGGTCTCTTGATGCAGTTGGATGAAAGCCAAGTCCTGCCATGCCAAGACCTAGCTTTTCAGTAACATCTAGCATTTGCTTTAGATGTTTATTAGTTTCAGTACAGCTTTGATGAATTGTTTCTACAATGTTACCTGATAACTCAAACTGACCCCCTGGTTCTAAGGAAATAGAAGCCCCGTCATTTGTCTGCAAAGCAATATATTTGCCTTGCTCCTTAATCGGCGTCATCTGATAATTCTCGGCAAGGTAATGCAAAATTGTTTCTATACCTGCATCACCTTCATACTTAACTGGAGCTAAGTTACTTAGAGTATAAATAAATTTTTCATGCTCTGTGCCTATACGCCAGTTATCTGGTGTTTTTTCCTTCCTTGATAACCAATCAACAAGAGAAGAAACAGAAGGGGTGACAAAAGATTCAGTCATAATATGAAAATCTCTCCGCTATTTTACTGGCTGCGTTTTTGTAGCACCTAATTCATTAGAAATGGGTTCAGCTGGCATAAATGGATACCAATCCCCAAAATTTGCCTGAAAAACACTTAAGGCGGCGATAGCTGCAGTATCACTTCTTAAAATGCGCGGTCCAAGTGAAATAAGCTCAGTAAAAGGGCGCGCTTCTATCGTCTTCCGCTCAGCGCTGCTAAATCCACCCTCAGGTCCAATAAGTATCGCTGCCTTACCAGATTTAGGGTAGTTTAATTCAGTCATTGATCTTGCCATTCCCATTTCTGATTTTGACTCATCACAAACAATCAGCATTCTATCCACTGGCCAGTTATCCAACACTGAATGAAGGCGTGCAAAGCTTCCTATCTCAGGCAAATCCAGACGTTCTGTTTGCTCTGTTGCTTCAATCATATTTAACCGTAATTTATCTTCTTTTATCTGTTTTACCTGACCATACTCAGACTGTACTGGCCAAATTTTTGAAACACCTAACTCGGTTGCTTTTTGCACCATGAAATCCATTCTAGCTTTTTTTATTGGCACAAATAACAGCCATAAATCAGGTGAATTTGTTTGAGCAAGAACCTGCTGCGTGCACCGTACTGATATAGTGCGCTTGTTGATTGTCTCGATGATGCTTAAAAAGCCACCGTCTCTGCCATTAAATACAAGCAACTCCGCACCTATTTTCTTGCGCAATACAGAGGAGATATGATGACTTTGTGCCACAGTGAGTTCTATCACACAGTTCTCCATCAGCTCACAATCTACAAAGATTCGTGTCATATTTAATCTAGAATTCAGATCCATTTTTGGCTCAATTAACCAAATAAGGTAACATATGGATTTTTGTTTTTCATCTTCTTCAATAACATAGTGAGCAGTGAACCCTTAAACATGATTGTTACTTCTTTTTTTTCTAACATTCATAGAACTTCTATCGATTTAGATGGTATGGTTTTATAAAATAGCTTTTCCATTTTTCAGCATATCTGTTACCGATACATTTATAAATAATAATTTAAAATCGCATATTAAGAATGAAAAATGGAACCGTCATTTAAGTCGCACACAGATATATCCATTGATGGTTGGTTGTCAAGCATCCCAAAATGGCTTCAACCCTATGCTTTAATAGCACGCTTAGATAGACCAATCGGCTGGTGGTTGCTGGTATTACCAGGCTGGTGGGCAATTTTAATGCATCATCAAGATGCCACAAAAACAATGAAACTTATGGGATTATTTTTATTAGGTGCCATTATCATGCGAGGTGCGGGCTGTGTAATTAATGATTTATGGGACCGTGATATAGATAAAAAAGTAGCCAGAACAGCTTTAAGGCCTTTGGCTGCTGGCACTCTTTCTGTCCAATCTGCCTTCTTTTTCCTTGGTATTATTTTATCACTAGGGTTGGTTATTTTATTACAGCTTCCACTCAGAGCATGGATAATGGGAATATTCTCATTTCCTTTGATAATTTGCTATCCTCTTGCAAAACGGATAAGTAGCTGGCCGCAAGTTGTTTTAGGTTTTGTTTTTTCATGGGGTGTTCTTCTTGGCGCAGTGAGTATGACCGACAGCTGGCCTAGTTACGCTGTTATATGGGTATATGCTGGGACGGTTTGCTGGATTATAGGCTATGACACAATTTACGCTGTGCAGGACAAAGAGGATGATATTCTGCTTGGGGTTGGTTCTGCTGCTTTATCTATGGGCACTCATCTAACCAAGGGGGTAATGGCGCTTTATTGTTTTTGTATTATATTTTGGACATTTGGATTTTGGCTTCAATTCGGATTTGACTATTGGCTGGTTGGTCTAGCAGGATCTGCTATTCATTTAAGTTGGCAATGCATCAATTTGACAAAAATAAACAAACAGACTGCACTGATTTTATTTAAGTCAAATCGAGATTGTGGTTTAATTTTAGCAGCTGGATTACTCCTTCAAATTATCCTGTAATTTAAAAATTAGATTGCCAATTTAGGTTGAGACCAATTTGAGGATCACACCCTAACATTATATTTAAGTTTTGCACGGCTGCTCCTGCTGCGCCTTTTCCTAAATTATCTAATCGAGCCACAATTAAAAACTGCTCTGTTTGCGGATTGTTAAAACAGAAAATATCCAGCCCATCATGACCTGCAAGACCATCAGCTGCCACTCGTCCAGAATGTTGTAAATCTAATATGTCGTCGCCGCTATGAACTTTAATCAGCGGCTGGTCTGAATATGCAGTATCAAAAATCTCAATCATCTCTTTAATCGTTGTTTTTTTAGCAAGCTGATTAGATGGGATAGCAAGACGTACAAGCATCCCCTGCTCAAACATCCCAACAGAGGGGATTAATAAAGGTGGCACCAAAAGACCTGAATGTTTTGTCATTTCAGGAAGATGCTTATGGGACAAACCGAGCGCATAGTCAAAATAAGGTGGCAATTGGTCTTCGCGCATAGCCGTAATCATTGACTTACCGCCGCCTGAATAACCAGAAACTGCAGGGACGATTAGCGTTTGATGTGGTGATATTAAACCTGCACTCACCAAGGGCCGTGCTAACGCCAAAAAACCTGTTGCATAACAGCCAGGGTTGCTTACTAGACGAGCTTGCGCAATTTTATCAGATTGACCTTCACAAAGTTCTGGAAAGCCATAAACCCATTCGCTAGCCGTACGATGCGCCGAAGATGCATCAATAATACGAATAGGCGTGCCTTCTGCCAGTGCCACTGCCTCAATTGCAGCAGAATCAGGCAAACATAAAATAGTTACATCTGCTTGCTGCATCGCATCTGCACGTTTATGAGCTAATTTCCTATCAGATTCTGCAAGGGAAATAAGCGTAATATCTGCGCGCTCAGACAAGCGAGAGGCTACTTGCAATCCCGTTGTTCCTGCACTTCCATCAATGAATATCAATTTTTTTTTCATAAAAAAAACTATAAACGTAAACTTTCTTGCCAGCAAGCAGTTGCGCAAGCTGGTTTTGCGCGCTATCTGATATGGTATGGATGATTCAACAAAAAATATTATTTTTAAATTACTCGAAACCGCTAAGTCTGAAGGCGCTGATGCTGCAGAAGCAACCCTTGTTAGAGATAAGGGAGTTGGCGTTGAGGTTCGGCTTGGTAAATTTGAGTCAGTAGAACATGCTGATAATTTTCAAATTGGCCTTCGGGTTTTTACAGGACAGCAATCTGCCAGTATTTCAACTGGAAAAGTTGATTCTGACGCGATAAAATCTTTGTGTCAGCGCGCTGTGGCAATGGCACGACTCGCACCAGCAGACCCCTTTGCTCGGTTAGCTACCAAACAAGAGCAAGCAAGTGAGTTGCCAACTCTTGAGCTTTATGACCCTACAGAAATTACGGCAGATGCATTAACTGAGATGGCTCTAAAATGCGAAACAGCTGCGCTTGATATTGAAGGTATTACAAATTCAGATGGGGCTTCTGCTGGACAGTACACAGATGAAATTGCGATTGCTACTAGCACTGGTTTTCTTGGTGAATATCAGCGTTCATCTTTCAGCATATCAGCCTCTGTTATTGCCGAGCAAAATGGCAGAATGGAATCTGATTATGATTTTAGCTCTACTGTTTTTGCAGAAGATTTAATGTCGGCTGAAAAAATTGGCGCTTCTGCTGGCAATCGTACGATTAACAGACTTGGTGCAAGAAGTGCCACCACAGGTCAATTTCCAGTCCTATTTGATACCCGTGTGTCAAAAAGCCTAACAGGACATCTTGTAAGCGCTGTAAATGGTGCTAGCATCGCAAGAGGTACTAGTTTTCTTAAAGATAAAATGGGGGAAGTAATTGCTAATAAGTTAATTACAGTAACAGATGACCCTTTAAGAAACCGTGGATTAGGATCGCGTAGTTTTGATGGTGAGACCCTACCTGTAAAAAAACAGCAATTAATTAAGGATGGTGTTCTGCAAAGCTGGCTTCTGGATTTAGCTAGCGCTAGTCAGTTAGGTTTAACGCCAACAGGCAACGCCAGCAGATCTTTATCTGGTCCTCCCTCTCCTGGCACATCTAATTGTTTGATTGAAAATGGTGAATTATCAGTAGAAGAGTTAATTTCAGATATCAAACAGGGATTTTTAGTAACAGAATTGATTGGCAGTTCTGTAAGCCTTACAACAGGAGATTATAGCCGCGGCGCTTCTGGCTTTTGGATAGAAAATGGCGAGATTGCATATGCTGTTACAGAAGCTACTATCGCAGGAAATCTGAAAGAAATGTTTTTTGAGATGACTCCTGCCAACGATATTGATCTTCGTTTTTCCACTTCTGCCCCTACGATAAGAGTGGATGGAATGACAATTGCTGGTGGGTAAACATTGATGAGCCTGCCAGAAAATTCTTTAGACTATCCACATAAAGCAGAGAAATTTACAAGATCTGGGTTACATGATTGGCTTGAGCTATATCTGCATGATCACGGATTTCTTAGAGCTTCATTCAGTAATTTATATCAAATTGACCAAAATATGTGGCGAAGTAATCAGCCATCCCCATCGAGAATAGAAACTGCCTATAAAAAACAAGGCATTAAAACGATTTTAAATCTCCGAGGACCACGTGATGCAGGGGGGTGGCAATTAGAAGCTGAAGCTTGCCATAAATTGGGCATTGAATTAGTAAATTTCAGGGTGAGGTCAAGAGCCGCGCCTGAAAAAAAAATGTTATTAAAACTTCCTGAACTATTTACCTCTATTCAATACCCAGCCCTACTTCATTGTAAATCTGGCGCAGATAGAGCAGGGTTGATGTCAGCATTATATGTTTTAGTGGCTATGAAACGACCGGCGACAGAAGCATTAGAACAACTCTCCTTTAAATATCTTCATATAAAACAGGCTAAAACCGGCATTCTGGATGCATTTATTGCGTCTTATATACCGTTCGAAAAAGAAGGAATGGATTTTATGGAGTGGGTAGAAAACATCTATGATGCTGATACACTCACACAAGAATTTCATGCCCAGCCTTTAGCAAGCCGCTTTGTTGATTCTATTTTAAAAAGAGAATAACCCTTTTAAAAATCATCTTCTTGAAAAAAAGATTAGCTCGTAAATTGCTGGAGCTGGATCATCTTAGCATAAGCACCTTTTTGCCGAATCAGGCTCTCATGGGTGCCTGTTTCTATAATTTTTCCTGATGCCATCACATGAATTCTATCAGCTGATTTAATAGTGGAAAGACGATGTGCAATTATCACGCTTGTGCGCCCTTGCTTCGATTCTTCTAAAGCATTTTGCACTAATTGTTCTGAGTGTGCATCAAGAGCAGAGGTTGCCTCATCCATCAATAAAATAGGGGCATCTTTTAAAATTGCTCTCGCTATTGCAATGCGTTGCCTTTGCCCCCCTGAAAGCAGATTACCTTCTGGTCCTACATTTGTGTGATAGCCATCTGAGAGAGATGATATAAACTCATCTGCAGCAGCCTTTTTTGCTGCATCTATAATTTGGTGCTCGGAAGCATCAGGATTGCCAAAACGGATATTTGCTAAAACAGAATCATTGAATAGAATGGATTCTTGGCTAATCAGCGCAATATGCTCTCTTAAACTTGCTATACTGACCTGCTTGATATCCTGATTATTAATTAATATAGACCCGCGATGCACATCAAAAAATCTAGGGATCAAATTCATTATAGTTGATTTCCCAGCACCACTCTCTCCAACTAAGGCAACTGTTTCTCCTTCATTAATTTTAAAATTTATACCATGTAGAATAGGCATAGAATCATAGGAAAAAGAAACGTCACGAAATTCAATTGTTGCTTTTTTTGCTATTAATGCTGGTGCATTTAATGCTGATTTAATGGAGTGTTCTGTTGTTAATAATTCAAGCACCCTATTAGCAGCAGATACCCCTTCTTGGGTAACAGCGTTCAGTGTACCAAGCGCCCTTACTGGCTGTACCAGCATTAATAATGCTGTAATAAACCCAACAACATCCCCAACCAACATTTCATTATTAGCTACTCGCCAGCTTGCAACGCCAACAACCCCAGCAATTGCAATACCGCCAAGAACTTCAAGAACAGGATCAATTCGAGCCCTTCCTGACAATAATAAAAGAAATGCCCTTTTTAACGTATCAAACATAAGATAGGCATTTGATTTCTGGCTTTCTTCAAGCCTAAAAGCCTTAATCATGCGACTACCGCCAATAATTTCGGATATGTTAGAGGTTACGTCTTCCATCGCTATCTGCAATAGCTGGGCATGACCACGCTGTTTACGACCAATTCTTAATATCGGCTGAAAAGCAATTGGATAGATTGCTAACACCAACACAGAAAGCCAAAAATCAAACCAGAATAGCATTCCTATCATTACAAAAATGGTTAGAGAATCTCTGATTAGATTATTTGAAAGTCTTACCACCGCTTCTTTTATCAGATTTACATCATTCATAATTCGGGAGATGAAAACACCTGAAGGATATTGAGTAACCATTCCAAGATCTGCATCAATCAGGTGGCTCATCATTTTGTTTTGCATTTGTGTTGCTATAGATTGCGCAAAACGATTTACGGTAATAATTTGCAAATACATAGCCACCGCTTTAATCAGTGCGATGCAAATAATACCTGCTGGTACAAATATCAAAAAATTATTTTTAAATACAGTTTCTTCCCCTGCCAGATGATTGAATACCTGTTGCATTATTGCAGGATAAACTGCTCCAGAAATGGCAACAATAATCATCAGTATAATGGCAGTGAAAAACAGACCTACAAAAGGGGTGGCAAATCTTTTCCAGATTTCTTTTATCACGGCTATTGTTGTATTCTCTTGTTTTGACATCATCATCCTTTGATACATAAACGTCATCTAAATTTACTATTATGATAAAGCGTTTTTTAGCTGCCAGCGCTTTCTTTTTAGCATATTACGCACAAATATTTTCTTTTTTATGCAAATACCTTATTATGCCAATAAATTGCGATAATTGTGAAGACATGATAACAAATAGCGATAAAGGAGAGAGCAACAGCCTCTCCCATTCAGATACCAATTACAGCTCTATTTCCTATATTTGGGTTAAAACTAAAATATGCTTAAAAAACTAAGCCATTCTATGTTCGGTAAAACCCTCTTTTCTGTCGTTATTGCGGCAGTCATTTTTCTTTTAAGTATAACAATACGCTGGCGCCATGAAAATAAGGCTATTTACCAATTGGTTAAGGAACGAAAAAAACCATACATTATAATTTCGTGGCATCAGCATATCATTGGCATGACATGGAACCTACCACGTCCTATTACCACATTGAATTCACCTCACCCAGATGGAAAGATTCTAGGTCTTGCAGTACAAATGCTTGGGCTGAATGTAATATGGGGCTCTTCTAATAAACAAGCGTTAAGCGGGCTTCGCTTATTAGCTAATCAATTAAAGCAAGGGCACCATATTGGCATTACACCAGATGGACCAAGAGGACCTGCCAGACAGTTAGCAATGGGGCCGATTGCTCTTGCTCATTTAACAAATGTTGAAATAATACCAGTTGTGTTTGCTGTAGATAGACAATGGCGTCTTAAAAGTTGGGACCAGACAATTATCCCAAAGCCATTTAGCAAAGCAACTATTTTATGGGGAACACCCATTAAGCTTGGGGAGATTCAACAACAGAGTGAATCTAGTGACTCTCACTCTCCTGATAAACGAAAAAATCAGCCCACAAAGAAAACTTTAGAAAAATCACGTCAACAGGTTGAAGATGCTCTTAACGCCCTAACAGATGAATGTGACAAATTGGTTGCTCCCAATTCTCTAGTGCCTGCCCCTGGCAATAGCAGGAAATAGGAGAAAATAAAATGCAGATAACGCCCTTTATTTACCAATCACTGTGGTTTTTGCTAATGCCATTTATACAGCTATATCTTATGATAAGAATAAGACAGCAAAAAGAAGATAAATCTAGGATACAAGAAAGATTTGGGCGTGGATATAAATCAGCTAGACCAAATGGAAAACTAATCTGGCTTCATTCAGTGTCTCTAGGAGAGTCAAATGCAGCCATTAATTTAATCACCAGCTTATCAGAGATTCGCCCCGACTGGCATTTCCTTGCAACTACAAATACAATTACAGCAGCAAATCATATTGAGAAAAACTGCGCATCCATGCCTGTTACTCATGTCTATCAACCCTTAGATCATCCGTTTTGGGTATCTAGATTTTTACATTATTGGCACCCTGATGGCGCTATTTTTTTAGAATCCGACTTTTGGTTTAATTTAATTACTTTAAGTAAAAAAAGCCAAATCCCAGTTATTTTTGCCTCTAGCCAAATATCACAAACCGCCAAAAATAGATGGACAAAAAATCCCTCTCTTGCGAAAAAAATTTTCTCCAGCCCTTCACTAATTCTATCAATAGACTCGCAACAAGAAGAAGGCTTTAAGAAATTAATGGGTCTTGCCTCGAACGATCATGCCCCAAATAAGTCCCCAAATAATTCTCCAAATAATTCTCCAGATAATTATTCAGATAATTCTCCAGGTAATTCTCTAGGTAATTCTCTAGGTAATTCTCTAGGTAATTCTCCAGATAATTATCCAGGTAATTCCCATCAAGATAATCAAATTTTCATTACCCTTGGCTCTCTAAAAAACCGAATATCAGAGAATGTGATAAATACAGATTATGAAAACAAGCTAATGGAGCATGCAAGCACATTTAAAAGAAAAATTATACTTGCTGCCTCTACTCATGAACAAGAAGAAGAGCTGATTGCACATTCTTTAAAAGGACTTCTAGACCCTGTTAAACATTTACTTATTTTTGCCCCACGGCATATGCATAGAACCTCTGAAATTCTTAATCAGCTGGGGTGGATGCCGTGCCGTTCCAAAGATGAATTACCAGAACCAGCACTACCCTATTTTATGAGTGACAGCCTAGGAGAAATGACAAGCTTATATAACGTATCTGATGTTGTTATCTGTGGTGGCAGCTTTTATAATGCTGGGGGACATAATCCGATTGAGCCTGCACTTGCTGGAAAACCCATTATTTGCGGAGAATCAATCTTCAAAAATAAAGCAGATTTCATTCAATTAATAGAGGCAGGTATGATTTACCAAGTCAGAACACCTGATATGATGAGACAAGTTTTAGCTGAATTACTGCACCTAAATTCAAGCCAGAAAGACTGTGTTATAAAAGGTCAGAAAATTGCGCAAGAAACTTGCATGCGCCCTCTAAAAGCGGCACATTATATCATATCAACAATAGAGCAATCATCTTAAATGCCAATGAAAACACCAAAATTCTGGACTGGGCTAAGCTGGCAGGCAGTTCTTCTGTATCCTTTTACTTTTTTGTGGAAATTCGGTAATTATCTGCGCCAACGAAATGCACAACCAGAAAAAAGCACACTAGCTGTAATTTGTGTTGGCAATCTGACCGTTGGCGGCAGCGGCAAAACACCCGTGGCTATTACCTTATGCAGATTCCTATCTGGTATTGGCAAAAATCCTTGTGTTCTAACACGCGGCTTTGGCGGCAATGAAAAAGGACCTGTTTTTGTAGATACAGGCTTTCACACATCATCAGATGTCGGGGATGAGCCTTTGATGATGGCAAATTCAATTTCAGTATGTGTTAGCAGAAACAGACCCAAAGGGGCTGCTTTTATATCAACTGAAAAACATCTGGATTGCATTGTAATGGATGATGGATTGCAAAATCCGACATTAGAAAAAAACCTAAAAATAGCTGTGTTTGATGGCAAAATAGGCATTGGAAATGGCTTGCTTCTTCCAGCTGGGCCTATGCGTGAGAAGCTGAATGAGGGAATCACAAATATAGACTTGGTTATATTTAACGGCGAAGATGAAACAGGTCTTAGCAGCAAAATTCCATCCCATATTCCAATTATATCAGGTGAATTACGTCCTGACGACGAGGTAATTGATCAAATGAAAGGGCGCCGTGTTTATGGTTTTGCTGGTATTGGAAACCCATCTCGGTTTTTTAAAACGCTACAGCATATAGGTGCTGAAATCACAGGGGAGGCACATTTTGCTGATCACCACCCCTATACAGACAATGATTTGGCCCAGTTATATGAAGAAGCAAACCAATCAGGCTCAGAGCTAGTAACAACTCAAAAAGATTGGATGCGATTACCCGCAGAATGGAGAGAACGTGTTTTAACCGTACCTGTTAGAATTCATTTCTCCCCTGCTGACACTATTAAAATAGTTTCATTACTAGAAACCAGCTTTACCAATGTCATTTCATAAAAGCCCAAAACTCAAACAGCTTTTGATTCGGTATATAATTTGGCCAATTGAAACTGTCCTGTTGGGTTTAATATTATTAATTCTGCGTATTATGCCTGTGGATTTTGCCAGTATATTGACTGGATGGATTGGGTCTAAGATAGGTCCCTTATCAGATTGGCATAAAAGAGCCAAAGCTAATTTAGAACTAGCCATGCCAGAACTTTCCGAAAAAAAACAAGAGGAAATTTTGTCGGCTATGTGGTGGAATTTAGGTCGTAATATAGGAGAATTTCCGCATTTACCTAATTTACTATCCGCATCAAAACGCGTTGAAATACAGGGGCTGGAGAAAATAAAAGACACCGAAAAAGGGTGTGTTATCATTGCAGCACATCAAGCAAATTGGGAGACATCGCTAGCTATAATGATGCGTATTGACCGCAAGAAAGGTATCATTTACCGCCCTTTAAATAACCCTCTTGCAAATTATTTTGCCAAGAGAAGACAAAGTTATTTGAATGCTAAAATGTTTTTAAAAGGACGCGAAGCAGCGCATGGAATGATATCAACTCTTAAGGCAAATGGAATTATTGGTTTGCTAATTGACCAACAGCTTCGCGAGGGTAAAATGGTTCCCTTTTTTGGTATCCCTGCAAAAACCGCAACTGCCCACATCAAGATTGCGTCAAAATTGCAGATAAATCTTTTTCCAGCGGAGACAATTCGTATCAAAGGCGCCTATTTTAAGATAATTGTGCATGACCCTATTTCGGTTAAGAAAAACGCCTCTAATGATGAAATATTAGAAATTGCTGAACAGTTGAATAATCAAGTAGAAAGCTGGATTAAAACACGACCAGAACATTGGTTATGGCCACATAGGCGCTGGGGGAAAATTAAACTCTAAAATAATTTAGGTTGAGAGGCTTGCTTGGTTGGCTGCTCATTTTTTATGCTCTTTTTATCTGAACTATCGCTTATCTTTTCACCAATTTTCTGTGGATATTGTTTTATATCTGGATCAAGCTGCGCCTGCCGTGTTGCATCAAAAAACTGTAAATTAATACACGCTCCAGAAGCGGCTTCTTTGGATTGCTTTATCGCATTACCCTTTTCGTCTGTCACCAGCACAAATCCTTTTTCAAGTACTCTTTGAAAGGAAAATGCATCTAGCAATTGACCATATCTGAGGATAGTTTGTTCTGATCGTGTTATGGTTTTATCAATTTGGGCTTTCATCCGCTCATTTGCAGCTGTTAGACGCGTTTGAATATCTGCTAATTTTTGAGTTGGTGTAGGCATTCTCTCAAACACAGATGTCAATTTATGCTGTTTTAAACTCACTATATTTTGTACTTTTTTTTCTATTCTTTCATTTAAGATGTCTATTCTCTGACTATGATTATTTATCTGGTCAAAGGGATGAATCAATCCGCGGATGGCTGCTATTAACTGATTCTCATTGAAATGAAGCTTTCTATCTAATGCACGCCTTACTCTTGCATCTAACTCTGATATGCGTGCGCTTAGGTCACTGAGAACTGGGGTTGCTATTTCTGCTGCAGCTGTTGGGGTTGGCGCTCTTACGTCTGACACATAATCAATTAAAGTAGTATCTGTCTCATGCCCCACAGCAGAGATAACTGGAATTCTACTATTTGAAACAGCGCGCACTACCACTTCTTCATTAAAACACCATAAATCTTCAAGTGCCCCCCCACCACGAGCAACGATGATTAAATCAGGTCTGGGAATCAGATCATTTTCGGGCAGCTGATTAAAAGCCGTAATGGCATGGGCAATTTGTTGCTCTGCCCCTTTTCCTTGCACCGGCACTGGCGCAACAAAAACACGAACCCCAAACCTCTCCGACAAGCGATGCAGGATATCTCGTATTACCGCTCCAGTTGGAGATGTTACAACGCCGATCACTGATGGCAAGTAAGGCAGTTGTATTTTGCGTTCTGCTGCAAACAACCCTTCTTCTTGCAGCCGTTGACGTAATGCCTCCAGCTGTTTTAATAAGGCACCTTCTCCAGCAAATTCAATCTGAGACACTATTAGCTGATATCTTGACTGACCTGAAAATGTTGTTAATTTTCCTGTACATATTACGTCCATGCCCTCTTCTGGCAACACGTTAACCTGACTTCTTTGTCCTTTCCAGACGACAGCGGAAAGAGCAACATTGGTATCTTTCAACGTAAAATATATGTGCCCCGAACCAGGAGTAGCCGGTTTTGAAATCTCTCCTCTAACTCTGACAAGTTCAAAACTAGACTCAATCGTGCGTTTGATAGCATTCGATAAGTCAGCGACAGAGTAAATCGGATGATTTGAGTAAATATCTGTTTCAGATGAAATAAGGTTCGACATTTTTAATCCGTTGTTCTGATATTCTATTTATGGCACAGATATATCATCCAAGACAATCCGTGCGTTCTCTGGAATAAATGTTAAAATTACTATGTATTTATACCTAATTAAAATGAGGTTTGGGATAGCTAATCATGAAAATATTAATTATTGGCGGCGGCGGCAGAGAACATGCAATGGCACGTGCAATTTCAGCTTCAAAAAAATGTACGCATCTATTTGCTGCGCCTGGAAATCCTGGGATAGCTGAATTTGCAACCTGCCTAAATTTACCAATAGATGACCATTTAAGCATTATTTCAGAATGTCAAAAATTGGCTATTGAACTTGTTGTTATAGGTCCTGAGGTGCCATTGGTAGCAGGGCTTGCTGATAGATTGCGGGCACATGAAATTTTAGTGTTTGGGCCAAGCGCAGCAGCAGCAAGACTTGAGGGATCTAAGTATTTTGCGCGTGATTTTTGCCAGCGCTACAACATACCACAACCTGCCTATGCAAGATTTACAGATAGTAAACAAGCAAAGGCATATGCCAGCAAAATTGGTCCTGAATGTGTGATTAAAGCAGATGGGCTTGCCGCCGGAAAAGGTGTGGTGGTATGCAGCACAGAAAAACAGGCACATCACGCGATTGATATGATGTTAGATGGCGCTTTTGGGGATGCTAGTCAGACCATTATTGTTGAGGCATGTATCTCTGGTCCAGAAATATCTGCCTTTGCCCTTATCGATGGCGAGGATGTAATTTGGCTTGCTAGTGCCCGTGATCATAAACGTGCATATGATGGCGATGAAGGGCCAAATACAGGCGGCATGGGTGCGGTCAGCCCTTCTCCTGATGAGACTAGTGAGTTACAAAATGATATTATTGAAAATATACTAAAGCCAACAGCAAAAGGAATGGTGAGTGATGGGGCACCCTATACAGGCATTTTATATGCTGGCTTAATGTTAACAAATGAAGGCCCGCAGGTAATTGAATTTAATTGCCGCTTTGGGGACCCAGAAGCGCAGGTTATTCTACCTCGTCTTGAAAGTGATTTACTTACGATCATTATTGCTCATTGCAACCATCAGCAACATTTAGCAGAGGTTTTGTTTAGCCCTGATATTGCCATCACAGTTATCATGGCGAGCAAGGGGTATCCTGGTAATTATCAGTCTGGTTCCATAATTAAAGGCATAGATAGCTTTACAGAAGAATCTGGTAAATTTATTTATCATTCTGGTACTGGAGAAAATGCGGACGGCAATATTATCGCCAAAGGTGGGCGAGTATTAAGCGTTACAGCAATAGCCAATAGCTATGCACAAGCAAGGGTACGCGCCTATGAAACTGTTTCATCAATTGAGTGGAGTGACGGCTTCTACCGAACCGATATTGCTGATTTTTAGCGTTTATCTACGAAAAATAATGTAAGTAAATCTGCTGCCTTAGATGCGCTTATACCGCCATAAATTTCTGGTTTATGGTGGCAGGTTTTCTGCGAGAACACGCGGCTTCCATGCTCTACTGCGCCTCCTTTTTTATCTTCTGCTGCGTAATATAGCCTGCGAAGTCTGGCATGTGAAATTGCCCCAGCACACATAGCACATGGTTCAAGAGTCACCCACAAGTCACATTTTTCTAGAAATTTTTGTCCTTTAACTTGCATCGCCTGCCGCAGCACAAGACATTCAGCGTGGGCTGTTGCATCTTGGTCAGTTTCAACTCTATTATGCGCAGCTGCAATTACATCTCCATTAGCATCAACAACAACAGCACCAACGGGAACCTCGCCTAATTCAGCTGCCTTCTGTGCCTGCTGTAATGCTAATTTCATATAATCTTTATCCTGCATTACTAGGCAATGACAAAACTATACTAAAAAAGCAACATCTTGTTTTATATAGACTATTTTTTCCTTCTTTTTTATGTTCTACTTCTCTTATCATGTCTTTTTCAAAACCCTCTTTTATTTTAGATGAAGTTGCTGCCTCAGAACGGATAGCTAAGCGTATGGCGCGGGCTGGATTATGTTCGAGAAGAGATGCAGAAAATTGGATTCTTGCCGGCAGAGTCATAGTAAATGACATGCTTCTTCAAACCCCAGCATTTATTGTTGGACCTGATGATAAAATTCTTGTTGATAACAAGCCACTCCCAAAAATAGAAGCAACACGTTTATGGAGATATTATAAACCACGTGGTCTAGTTGTATCTCATAAAGACGAACAAGACCGTGAAACTATTTTTGATAGAATAAAAGATAAATTGCCTCGTGTGATGA